>ENA-UONX01000259-UONX01000259.1-human-gut-metagenome-genome-assembly--contig:-P74old-NODE-259-length-83787-cov-39.754849_pt1 | contig 83787 bp, 83 predicted proteins | sample MGYA00242466_ERZ724013 | MGnify/ENA metagenome assembly ERZ724013 | reverse complement strand
AGGGCCGCGAGGGCATGGCTCTGGGCCAGTACATCGCCGGTATGGGCTTCTCCAATGTGGGTCTGGGCATCGTCCACTCCATGGCACACGGCCTGTCCGCTCTGTATGATACCCCCCATGGCGTGGCTTGCGCCATCCTGCTGCCGGTGGGTCTGGAGTACAACAAGACCGTTGCTGGGGAGCGCTACCGCGCGGTCGGCAAGGCCATGGGCGTGAAGGGCATCGACGAGATGAACGATGCCGAGGCCGCCGATGCCACCATTGCCGCTGTCAAGCAGCTGAGCGCGGATGTGGGCATCCCCGCAAACCTGCAGGGCATCCTGAAGGAAGAGGACATCCACTTCCTGGCCGAGTCTGCTTTTGCAGATGCCTGCCGCCCCGGCAACCCCCGCGATACCAGCGTGGAGGAGATCGAGGCACTGTATAAGAGCCAGCTGTAATTCGTAAACTGAACAAAGAGGGTCGGGAATGCCGCTTCCCGGCCCCTTTTTGTTCCGGGAAAGGAGCGCTATGAGCCTGAATTTCTATACTCTTTGTGTAATTTATCTGGTATATTCCTTTTTGGGCTGGGTAGGCGAGACCGTTGTTGCAACCGCAAAGGGCCGCCGGTTCACCAACCGCGGCGTGGCCTCCGGCCCCTTCTGCTTTGTGTACGGCACGGCAGGGGTGCTCATCACCATCGGCCTGAACGACCAGCGCGCCAGCCTGACGGCACTGTTCTTCGGCAGCATGATCTATGCCACGGTGGTGGAGTGGCTGACCGCCAAGCTGCTGGAACGGATCCACCACCGCCGCTGGTGGGACTACTCCGATAAAAAGTTCAATCTGGACGGCTATGTCTGCCTGCAATACTCCCTGCTGTGGGGTCTGCTGGGCATGGCGGCAGTCCGCTGGGGCAACGACCTGCTGTTCCGGCTCTGCGCCCACCTGCCGCCGCTGCTGTTCCACGCTGTGGTATGGGGAGGCATGGCGCTGGCCGTCCTTGACCAGATCTCTGCCATGGTGGTGGTCAGCCGGTATGCGAACCGCCACCCAAGGCTCGAGCAGCTGAATCGGGAGCTGGGCAGGGGCTCGGAGAGGCTGCGGCAGAAAATTACCGCCAGCGTGGAAAAGCGGATCCAGCGGGCGTACCCTGCTGCGGCCCGTCCGGAGCCCACCACCAGTGCCGAAAAGCAGCTCTCCCTTGCCGACCTGCTCTGGCTCTTTGTCATCGGGGCTTTCCTCGGAGATGTGGTGGAGACCATCTTCTGCCGCATCACCGCCGGGGTCTGGATGAGCCGTTCCAGCCTGGTCTGGGGCCCGTTCAGCGTGGTGTGGGGGCTGGCGCTGGTGCTGGCCGCCATCCTGCTGCGGGGCGGCGAACAGAAGAGCGAGAGCCGCATCTTCTGGTTCGGTGTGATCCTGGGCGGTGCGTATGAGTATGTGTGCAGCGCCGTGACAGAGCTGCTGTTTGGCACCGTGTTCTGGGATTACAGCGGCTTCAAGTTCAATCTGGGCGGGCGCATCAACCTGCTGTACTGCTTCTTCTGGGGCATTGCGGCCGTGACCTGGATCCGCTATGGCTACCCGCTGGTGGCAAAGGGGATGAAGGCGGTCAAGCGCAGGATCCGCCCCTGGATGACCGCTCTGCTGGCCGTGTTCATGGCCGTGAACCTTGTGACCAGTGCGTTGGCGCTGGCCCGCTACGATGCCCGCACCAGCGGCGCGGCTCCGGCCAATGCGGTGGATGTGCTGCTGGATGAGCATTTTGACAATGCCCGGATGGAGCGCATCTACCCCAACGCCAAAAAGGTGGAGAAGGCTGGGTGAAAATGCACGATTTTGCTTGCGTTTTGCAGGGGAAACAGGTATAATACTTTTTGGATTAAAAAGGAGAGATTTTATATGCTGATCCCTGTATTATTGTTTATCGTGGGCCTGCTCTGCCTCATCAAGGGCGGCGACTGGTTCGTGGACGGTGCAACCGGCATCGCCCGCCGCTTCAAGGTGCCGGAGCTGCTCATCGGTGCCACGGTGGTGTCCATCGGCACCACCCTGCCTGAGGTCATGGTCTCCACCACCTCGGCCATGACCGGCCACGGCGAGATCGCCTATGGCAACGCCATTGGCTCGGTCATCTGCAACGCAGCCCTGATCGCGGCCATCACCATTGCGGTCCGCCCGGGCAAGGTGGACCCCAAGAGCCTGCGGGTGCCGGTGCTGTTCTTCTTTGTGGCAGCGGCCCTGTATGCGGGCGTGGCCTACACCACCGGCTACTTCAGCCGCCCCATCGGCATTGTGCTGCTGGCAATGTTCGTGGCCTACATGGTCTGCAATGTGCTGGCTATGAAAAACGCCCCCGCCCCGGAAGACGATGAGGACGAACCGGAAAAGGAAATGTCCTTTGCCAAGGAGATCGGCCTGCTCGTCCTCGGCGCAGCCCTGATCGCTGTGGGCGCAAACCTGCTGGTGGACAACGGCACCCTGATCGCGCAGGCGCTGGGTGTGCCGGAATCCGTCATCGCCCTGACCTTTGTGGCGCTGGGCACCTCTCTGCCTGAGCTGGTCACGGCGATCACCTCGCTGGCAAAGGGCCACGGCTCCCTCTCGCTGGGCAATGTCATCGGTGCCAACGTGTTCAATCTGGTGCTGGTCAGCGGCATGTCCATCACGGTGTCGCCCTTCAGCATCCCGCAGAACTCCACCATCATGGGCATCAATTCCTCTCTGGTCATGGATCTGCCCGTGATGTTCGCGGTCATGCTCCTCCTGACCGTGCCCGCTCTGCTCAAGGGCAGGCTCTCCCGCTGGCAGGGCGTGCTGCTGCTCTGCATCTATGCAGCCTTCTGCGCCGTCCAGTTTGCAATGTAAGCCTCTGCGCCGGAGACCCGGCCCGGCTCCACGCCGGAGCGGGCGCTTTGGGGCAGAAAACCGTTTTGAGAAAGGCATCCTCGTTTGCGGGGATGCCTTTTTTCTGTCCCTGCAGCAGGGTCTGACCGCGTCTCCGACAGGCTGTGAAATGGGACGAAATCCTGTCGTAAAAAGGCAGTTAGGCGACATTTTTCACGATTTATCCATTGAAATTCTCCCCCGGGGATGATATGATAGACCTGTTCCTGCGCGGCAAAAGGCCGGGAACGAAATCTGAAGTGGGAGAATTTTGTGCCAGATGCAGAAAAAGAAGCTTTATCAGCTGGCTGCGGCCATCGTTTTTGTGGTGATCGTGGCAGCTGCTTTGATCCTGACAGGGATGCGGAAAAGCACCCCTGTGTCCGAGGCGCAGGCCAGCTCTGTGCCGTCCTCCGCTCTGCCCGGCGGGGAAGCTGAGGGGCCCTCCAGCGCCGCCGCCTCCAGCGAGAGCGCCGTCAGCAGTGAAGCAACAGGAGAATCCCCGGTTTCGTCCTTTTTGGAACAGCTGGAAGAGGAACTTGGCATTTCCTCTTCGGAGACAGCTTCGTCCAGTGAGGCCTCCTCTGCCGCCAGCGCAGGCAAGGCGGACAGCGTGAGCTCCGCAGTGTCCGGTTCCAGTGCCGCACACTCGGTGCCCGCGTCCTCTGCGGCTTCCGGCAGCCATGCGGCCAGCAGTCAGGCCCCTGGCAGCAGCCATGCCTCCAGCAGCTCCGCTGCTTCGGAGAATGAGGTGGATGCCAGAATCGACAGCTACATCCGCCAGCTGAAGAACCTGAAGAAGCAGACGGAATCCAAGCTCTACGGCGTGATCTACGAGGCCTACGATGAGTATATCTCCCACCCGGTGGAGGAGCGCAATCTGGGGATGAAGGTCTCCATCGTGGTGTCCAAGACCGCCAAGCTGACCAGTGTTCAGGGCGAGTGTGACAAGGAGTTCAACGCCATCCTGAAAGAGCTGCGCCAGTACCTGCGGGACAATGGTCGTGACCAGAGCGTTGCGGATCAGGCAGAGCAGGAGTACAAGAAGATGAAGTCCGACCTAACCAGCGAGCTGACCGGCATTGTCTATAACAGTGCGGTGGGCAGCGGCGATGGCGGCAAATGGATCCAGGAACACATTGAGCATAAGCGCTGAAATAGATAAGAGCCGTGCAGTTCAAACGCTGCACGGCTCTGCTTTTTTGTTACTGCACACGCTTTAACGCTGTGTTGATGAGATCGGCAAACTGCTCCAGACGTTCCCGGAGCTGGACAATGGAATTGATGTCGCTGTCGGAAATGACACTGACGGGAGCCGAAAGACTGTTGACACCGGCTTCCAGTGTGCCGCTCAGGGCTGCGTTGACACCGTGGGCGGGGATCTCCACATGCACATCCACGGGGATGGTGTCATCGAAGAGCAGGGACTTCAGCGGCAGGCCCACCACGAGGACAGCCGCGTCCTCCCCCTCAGACGGGAACTGATAGTAGGTGTAGTCCTTTTTGGCATAATCGGGGTGGACGATGCACTGGCGGCTAAGGGTCATGGTATAGCCGGACATCTCCTGCATGGCCACCTGCGTGTTGGGCACGCCGAGGATCTTTGCCAGCTGGGTCTGCGTGATGTAGTTGGGCAGAGACCACTCCGGCAGGAACGCACCCACCAGCGGCGCGCTGTCCGCGATGGAATCCCGCAGGGTGCGGTAAAGCCGCCCGGCATCAAAGTAGGTGTCGTTGGCATCGATATAGAGGTCGGTGAAAAAGTCGGTGCCGCCGGTCTCGGCGCGGGCAAGCCCGCCGGAGGGGTACAGGTACAATTGCAGCTGCCCCGGCGAATACAGCCCGGCCACATCGCCGGAGGTTGCACCCACCTGCTTCAGAATATTGTACAGGGCCGGGGTACTGGAACTGTCCTGTGCGGTGATGTTATAGCTGAACTCAAAGGCCGCCCCCTTTTGTAAGGCACGGACTTTGCTGTTGACCAGACTGAAAAGGACCAGCGCAGCCACCAGACACACCGCCAGAATGCAGGCCACCACTGTGACCACGGCGCGGGAACGCTTTTTGGAAGATTTCATGGCAGAACCTCCTGTTCTCTTTATAAGGAATACGATCCAGAGCTTAAAAATCGTTCAAGATGGCTCTGATTCTTTCATAATTTATTTGCAGGCCGCCACAAAGGCATCAAAGATCCCCTGCATGGCGGGGTCGGCAGCGCTGAGCCACTCAGGGTGCCACTGCACGCCCAGGCAGAACTTCGCGTCCGGCTTCTCAATGCCCTCCACGATGCCGTCCTCGCTCAGGGCCGACAGCACAAGGCCGGGGGCGACCTTGTCCACCGCCTGATGGTGCTGGCTGTTGACCAGCACGGTATCCTGCCCCAGAATGCGGGAGAGCAGGGTGTCCCGCCGCACGGTGACGGTGTGGATCTTGCCCCAATGGTCGTTGTGGGGGACGTGCGCAAAGGGTTTGATGTCCTGATACAGATCGCCGCCCAGCGCAACATTTATCAGCTGGATGCCCCGGCAGATGGCCAGCACCGGCTTGTCGGCGGCAAGGAAGGCGCGCAGCAGCAGCGGCTCGGCGGTATCCCGCAGGACGTTGGGCTCACCGCAGGCAGGGATGCGTTCCTGCCCGTAGAATTTCGGGTCGATGTCGCCGCCGCCCGGCAGCAGCAGGCCGTCACAGGCCAGCGCATCCTGCACGGCCTTTTCGGGGTCGTCCAGCTCGATCCAGCGCATCTCTGCCCCGGCCCGGGCAAGGCTTTCGGGATATTTTGCGTGAGCCTCCGCCAGCAGCTGGTTCGGCACCATGCGCGGCATTGCAATCGTAATAGCAGCAGACATTGTAGAAACTCCCTTTACGTTACTTTTACGTTATCAAAAACTTTGTTCAGTCAGATCGAAACTGTCCGCTATGCCAAGGGCTCCCCTACTAGGGGAGCTGGCGAGCGAAGCGAGACTGAGAGGTTTAATCAACAGAAAAACCCCGGAACATTCGTTCCGGGGCTTCTGGCGGAAAGATGGGGATTCGAACCCCAGAACGCTTTTGACACGTTACACGATTTCCAGTCGTGCGCCTTAGACCAACTCAGCCATCTTTCCACATCTTCAGTTTTTAGCGTTTCGGGCCGTGGCCCTCAGCGCTCCACTATAATACCTGAAAGGATGACTTTTGTCAAGGATTTTTTTGAAAAAATTTGAAAAATCTAAAAATCAACGTTTCTGCGACATACATTTTTTCGTTAGAAAAAGCGGGACCCGCTGATCCCCTTGACGAACCCATAAAAACGGACTATGATGTGGGCAGAGAACGGTTGGAATTTGCAGGTTCCGCTCGAAAAAGGGAACCTGAACAGGAGGATGCGATATGAATTACGCTGATGTTTTGAACAATGCCCGCCAGTGCATCGGGCAGTACTGCAAGGCCTGCCCCGTGTGCAACGGTGTGGCCTGCAAAAACCAGATCCCCGGCCCCGGTGCCAAGGGCGTGGGTGATACGGCCATCCGCAATTATAATAAGTGGGCGGAGATCCGGGTGAACATGGACACCCTGTGCGAGAACGGCACCCCCGACACCGGTGTGGAGCTGTTTGGCAAAACTTTCAAGTATCCCTTCTTTGCAGGCCCTGTGGGTGCGGTGAACCTCCACTATTCCGACACCTACACCGATATGACCTACAATGACGTGCTGGTGCGCGCCTGTGCCGAAAACGGCATTGCCGCCTTTACGGGTGACGGCACCAACCCCGACGTGATGACTATGGCCACCAAGGCCATTGGCGCTGCAGGCGGCTGCGGCGTGCCCACCATCAAGCCCTGGAACATCGACACGGTCAAGGCCAAGATGGAGCAGGCCAAGGCCAGCGGCTGCTTTGCCGTTGCCATGGACGTGGATGCCGCCGGTCTGCCCTTCCTGAAGAATATGACCCCGCCCGCCGGCAGCAAGAGTGTCGCTGAGCTGGCCGAGATCGTCAAGCTGGCCGAGCGCCCCTTCATCGTCAAGGGTGTGATGACCGTCAAGGGTGCCCTCAAGGCCAAGGAAGCCGGTGCTGCTGCTATCGTGGTCTCCAACCACGGCGGCCGTGTGCTGGATCAGTGCCCCGCCACCGCCGAGGTCCTGCCGGAGATCGCTGAAGCCCTCAAAGGCAGCGGCGTGAAGATTCTGGTGGATGGCGGCATCCGCTCCGGCGTGGATGTGTTCAAGGCGCTGGCTTTGGGCGCTGACGCTGTGCTCATCTGCCGCCCCTTTGTCACCGCAGTCTACGGTGGCGGCGAGGAAGGCGTGAAGTGCTACATCGACAAGATCGCCGCCGAGCTGGCCGATACCATGCAGATGTGCGGCGCGCACTCCCTGGCCGAGATCACCCAGGACATGGTGAGAGTTTAAAGATTATGGTCTGGGGGTGTTTGATAGTTGGCCTGATACTTTTTCTGATAGCACGATTTAGTGTAAAAGGAAAAGGTGAGTACGGCGAAGATAGAATTTATGATATCCTTCAAAAAGTGGACGGATATAAAGCTACCCTGCCGAACTGTTATCTTCCGAAAGGCAATGGAGAAACGGCGGAAGTTGATTTGATTTTTCTGCACGAATCCGGTATTTATGTTTTTGAATCTAAAAATTACAGTGGCTGGATATTTGGCAGTGAAAATCAGAAGTACTGGACGCAAAGTTTTTCTGATCGAAGGGGTGGAACAAAAAAATATAAGTTCTACAATCCTCTATGGCAAAATGATACACATATACGTGCACTTCAGAAAATTATACAGAATGAGGATGTAAATATTTATTCTTACATTGTTTTTGGAAATGATTGCACGTTGAAGGATGTTCGATTGAGTCAATCAAATTATTATGTGATTCAGCGTCGAGAACTTTTAAAAAGTGTTTTAGAAAATGCAATGTATTACGGCAGAGTGCTGTCAAATGAAGATATTGACAATCTTTACAGGATATTGTTGCCATATACTGAGGTTTCTCCGGAAGAAAAGGAAGCGCACAATCGAAATATCCAAGAAAAGTATAAAATATAACTGAAAAAGCGGCATCTTTCCGTTTGCACGGAGAGGTGCCGCTTTTAGCTGCATATCAAAAAATTACTTCAACGTTCCATCCAGCACCTGCTGGTAATACCAGGGCTTCGGTGCGCGGAAGGTCTTGCCGGAAAGGTCGGCGAAGTCGGGGGAGGTGAAGCGGGGGAGGACCAGCTCCCAGGCGCAGAGGGCCTGATATTTCAGCTTGAGTTCCCGGTTGGCGGTGTTGTTGCCGTATTTGCTGTCGCCCAGGATGGGGCAGCCGATGCTTGCCATGTGGGCGCGGATCTGATGGGTGCGGCCGGTGATGAGCTGCACCTTGAGCAGAGCCAGACGGCCGGAGACGGCGATGGTCTCGTAGCGGGTCTCCACGTCCTTGGCACCCGGCTGCTTGTCCTCCACGATCTTCACGATGCCGCGGTCGGCATCCTTGAGCAGATAGCCGCCGAGGGTGGCGTCCGGAGGCGTGGGACGGCCGAAGGTGACGCAGAGGTAGGTCTTTTTTACCTCGCGGCTCTTGATGGCGGCGAGGAACAGCTCCTCGGCCTCCGGCGTCTTTGCGATGATGACAAGGCCGCTGGTGCCGGTGTCGAGGCGGTGGCAGAGGGCGGGGGTGTAGACGTCATTCTCCTTGTACTCGCCCTGCTGGTTGAGGTAGAGCAGAGCGCGGTTCAGCAGGGTGTCGTCGTCGGGACCGTCCACGGCGAGGCCGGCGGGCTTGTTGACGATGAGGATCTGCGGGCAGTCGTACACCACCTGCGCCGGGCCGCGGGCGTTCTTCCACGCCGGGCCCTCCACTCGCTTGTCGGCGTCCAGAACTTCGTCCAGAATGAACAGCTTGATCTCGTCGCCCGCCATCACGCGGGTGGAAAGCGGCTGCTTTTTGCCGTTCAGCTTAATCTTGTTCTCCCGCAGCGCCTTATTCAGGCGGCCGGGGGTCAGGGCGGGGTACTGTTGGGTTAGATAATTGTCCAGCCGGGTGGGGGCAAGACACTTTACTTTTAAAATTTTCACGGGAAATTCCTCTCTATCTTAAAATCAGTCGCAATAGAATGGGTCTTTGATTCGTTTTTATTGTAGCGGAAGAAATCTACCGCGTCAAGAAAGAAGGCGTTTTTATGAACCTGAAATATAAGATTCTGGCTGTTCTGGCTGCGGGCATTGCGTTGACGGCCTGCGGCGGCTCCGGCACCCCCGCCAGCACCCCCGCCTCCAGTGCGGTGCCCGCTTCGTCCCATGTGGCAGAAGAAGGCGTTACAGAGCCGATCGATCTGCTGACCGGGACACTGGACGATCTGGACGACCCGGATACGGTAACGTTTATCCCGGCATCCATCGTTTCCGGCGTACAGGACGGCAAATTGACGGCAAAGGTGTTCAGCTACGACCGTTATAAAAAAGAGGATATTGAAAACCTTGCCGTCGGCGACAAAATCACCTTCCACGAGGAGGGTGCGGCATGGAATCAGGTCGTGAACGATGCGGTGACGAGCATCGAAAAAAATGATGAATACCATCTTGTAAGCATCAACGGCGGCATGGAGCAGCCCAGCGGGCTGGACTTGAAGCTGGAGGATGACGACACCTACCGGACGATGACCTTTGACGATTACCCGCTCTATTACGAGATGGGAGAAAAGACGATGCCGCTGGCAGAGGATGTAGTGCTGAAAGACAGTTCTGCTGACCCGCAGGCCGAAGCCGTGGAGACTACGGGCGCGGATGCGGTGGCAGCGGCGATCAATGCGGACGCCGACAACTGGACCACCTATAATACCACGCTGGTGGTGCAGGGCGGCAAGGTGCTGGAGGTGCGCCGCATCTGGGTGCCGTAAATTTTGCTCAAAACCGTTGACAAACGTTTTGCGTATGCTATAATTTAGCTGTACGCAAAGGGGCATTGTGTCTGCTTTGCGGAATGTAAAATTATGACAGATGGCAATGATGGGGTCAGAAATGCACACCGCCGTTCAGAGAGAGCGCTTCCAGCTGCAAGGCGTTCCGGTCGGTTCCATTTTGCGCCGCCCCGGAGCTTCCGGCGACACAAGTCGGACGCAGCGCAGCGTTAACGCGCCGAAAGCGGCAGGGGACACATTTTATCCTTTGCAATTTGGGTGGTACCACGGAGCAGTTTACAAGCAGCCTCGTCCCTTTTGGGATGGGGCTGTTTTTTGTTTTCTGCGCCCACCCGCCCCGTCTGCCATAATCATAAATCTGACGTGCAAACGCCAAGGACAATCGAGGAGAGAAAACCTATGCAATGGACCGGTTTGAATGAACTGCGTGAAAAGTACCTGAGCTTCTTTGAGAGCAAGGGCCACCTGCGTCTGGACAGCTTCCCGCTGGTGCCGAAGAACGACCCCAGCCTGCTGCTGATCAACAGCGGCATGGCCCCCATGAAAAAGTGGTTCCTGGCGCAGGAAGAGCCTCCCCGCCATCGTGTGACCACCTGCCAGAAGTGCATCCGCACCCCGGATATCGAGCGCGTGGGCATCACTGCCCGCCACGGCACCTTCTTTGAGATGCTGGGCAACTTCTCCTTCCAGGATTACTTCAAGGAAGAGGTCATCCCCTGGGCTTGGGAGTTCTTGACCAGCGACGAGTGGATGGCCATCCCCAAGGATAAGCTGCACATCTCCGTCTACGAAGAGGACGACGAGGCTTACGATATCTGGACCAAGAAGGTGGGCATTGCTCCGGACCACATGGTGCGTCTGGGCAAGGAGGACAACTTCTGGGAGCACGGCTCCGGCCCCTGCGGCCCCTGCTCTGAGATCTACTTTGACCGCGGCCCCGAGTACGGCTGCGGCAAGCCGACCTGCGGCGTGGGCTGCGACTGCGACCGCTATATGGAGATCTGGAATCTGGTGTTCAGTCAGTTCGATGCCGACGGCAAGGGCCACTACGAGCGTCTGGCACGCCCCAACATCGATACCGGCATGGGCCTGGAGCGTCTGGCCTGCGTGATGCAGGGCGTGGGCAACCTGTTTGAGGTGGATACCGTTCAGAGCGTGCTGCACCATGTGGAGCACATTGCCGGTAAGACCTACGGTGAGAACGCCAAGGATGACATCTCCATCCGTGTCATCACTGACCACATCCGCAGCTGCACCTTCATGGTGTCTGACGGCATCCTGCCCTCCAACGAGGGCCGCGGCTACGTTCTGCGCCGCCTACTCCGCCGCGCTGCCCGCCATGGCCGGATGCTGGGCATCTCCCGCCCCTTCCTGGTGGAGCTGGTGGAGACGGTCATCCAGTCCAGCGAGAGCGCTTACCCCGAGCTGCGTGAGCACGATGCCTATATCAAGAAGGTCATCGGCACCGAGGAGGCAAACTTTGCCCGCACCATCGATGCCGGTATGAACATCCTGAACAACATGATCGACGGCCTGGAAAAGGCACACCAGCACCTGCTCAAGGGTCTGGACGTGTTCAAGCTGAACGATACCTTCGGCTTCCCCCTCGATCTGACCAAGGAGATCGCTGCCGAGCAGGGCATTGAGATCGACGAGGACGGCTTCCATGCTGAGATGAAGAAGCAGAAGGAGCGCGCCCGTGCCGAGCGCCTGAAGAAGAACATCTCCGGCTGGAGCGAGGACCTGTTCGGCGGCCTGACCGTTGAGCCCACTGTCTTTACCGGCTATGAGACCCTGAACGACACCGGCGTTGTGGTTGCCCTGAGCGACGAGGAGACCCTGACCGATGCCATTGCCACCGATGAGGAGGCAAAGGACGGCGTGCTGGTGGTTCTGGACAAGACCCCGTTCTACGCTGAGATGGGTGGTCAGGTGGCGGACAACGGCCTGCTGACCGGCCCCGAGTGCAGCCTGCGTGTGCTGGACGTGAAAAAGACCCCCAAGGGCTACTACGTCCACACCTGCGTGCTGGAGAGCGGCATCGTCAAGGTGGGCGACCACCTGAACGCTCAGGTGGACAAGGAATACCGGATGTCCGTCTGCCGCAACCACACCGCGACCCATCTGCTGCAGGCTGCCCTGCGTGAGGTGCTGGGCGACCATGTCCATCAGGCAGGCTCCTATCAGGATGCGGAGATCACCCACTTCGACTTCACCCACTTCAGCGCCGTCACGCCTGAGGAGCTGGCCCGGGTGCAGAAGATCGTCAACGATAAGATCTACGAGTCGATGAACGTCACCGTCAAGGAGATGCCCATCGAGGAGGCCAAGAAGCTGGGCGCAATGGCCCTCTTCGGCGAGAAGTACGGCAAGGTCGTCCGCGTGGTGGATATCGAGGGCTGGTCTACCGAGTTCTGCGGCGGCACCCACGTCAAGAACACCGCCCAGATCGGCGGCTTTAAGATCGTCAGCGAGAGCTCTGTGGCTGCAGGCATCCGCCGCATCGAGGCTGTTACCGGCCGCAACCTGCTGATTCGTGCAAACCTGCAGGAGGCTATGCTGCATGATGTGGCAAACACCCTGAAGGCCAACAATGTCACCTCTCTGCCTGTTCGTGCTGAGGCTGTGATGGCTGAGAACAAGGCCATGAGCCGCGAGCTGGAGGAGGTCAAGGCAAAGATCGCCGCTTCCAAGGTCAACAGTCTGTTCGACAATGCCGAGGAAGTGAGCGGCGTGAAGATCGCTTCCGCCTACTTCACCGGCACCACCGGCGACACCCTGCGCGGCATGTGCGACAGCATCCGCGAGAAGGCTGTCAACCCTGTGGTCGCTGTTCTGGTGGGCAAGGCTGAGGATAAGATCACCATGGCCGTTACCGTGAACAAGCTGGCACAGGAAAAGGGCCTCAAGGCTGGCGTGCTGGTCAAGGAGATCAGCGCCATCGCAGGCGGCAAGGGCGGCGGCAAGCCCGACTTTGCAATGGCCGGCCTGAAGGACGAGACCAAGATCGACCAGGCTCTGGCCGCTGTCAAGGGCATCGTTGAGAAGCAGCTGGGCTGAGTGAAAGGAGCAATTCCCATGGAAGATTGTCTGTTTTGCATGATCGCCGAGGGCAAGATCCCCTCTAACAAGCTGTATGAGGACGATCAGGTCGTGGCGTTTTACGATATCAACCCGCAGGCCAAGGTGCACTTTCTTGTTGTGCCCAAAAAGCACATCCAGAGTGCCGCTGCCCTGACTGAGGAGGACGGTGCCCTGCTGGGCCATATCTTTGCCGTGATCGCCAAGCTGGCCAAGGAAGTCGGCCTGGACAACGGCTACCGCGTGATCTCCAATGTCGGCGAGGATGCCGGCCAGACCGTGAAGCACCTGCATTTCCATGTGCTGGGCGGCGAGAAGCTGCCTGTCTGAGCCGCGCGTAAAAATAACGGATCGAACAAAAGGAAGGGAATTGTTATGGCAAAGACCTATACCCTGAATGTTGCGGGCCTGACCCGTGAACTGACCATCTGCAAGGTGAACGACCACATGGACATTGCGGCCTTCATCATGCTGGGCGATGCAGAGCTGACCGTGGCTGCTGCCACCGAGCTGCTGAAAAAGTGCCCCGAGTTTGATATCCTGCTGACCGCTGAGGCCAAGGGCATCCCTCTGGCACACGAGATGAGCCGCCAGAGCGGCAAGCCCTACATCTGCGCACGCAAGGGCGAAAAGCTCTATATGGCCGACCCTGTCGTGGTGGAGGATCAGTCCATCACCACCGCAGGCAAGCAGAAGCTGGTCATCGACCGCAAGGAGCTGGACAAGATGAACGGCAAGCGTGTGCTTGTGGTGGATGATGTCATCTCCACCGGCGGCTCCCTGAAGGCGCTGGACGCACTGGCAGAGCAGACCCAGTGCACCATCGTGGGCCAGGCCGCTGTTCTGGCCGAGGGCGATGCAGCCGAGCGCAAGGATATCATCTTCCTTGAGCCGCTGCCCCTGTTCTTCCACTAAGTAAGATGCGCCGCCCCCTCTGTGTTTTCTGCGCAGGAACGCTGGGGCTGGAGTTGGTGTGCGCCTTTTTGCCGCAAACGGGACGTTTTGTGCCGTTTGCGGCATTTTTTATTGCCGGTCTGCTGTGGGCGCTGGCGGGCCGTTTGCGCAAAAGTCCGGCCTGGGGCTATGGCATCTGCCTGATCCTGGGGGCCGCGCTGGGCCTTGTGCTGACCGGCTCCACGCAGGCAAAATGGGAAGAGCTCCAGACTGCTTACGATGGCCGCAGTGTCCTGCTGGAGGCGGAGGTGGAGAGCACAACCTCTTCCTATTTCCCCGGCAGGGTGCGGGCGGTCCTGCGGGTGGAAACGGTGGACCGGGAGGCGGCCTCCCTCCGGGTGGAGTGCGCCAGCCTGCCCGCCTGCAGCCCCGGCGACCGGGTCAAGGGCCGCTTTGCGCTGGAAATGCCCGATGACACCGCCCGCCTGAATGCCCTGGCCGATGGCATTGCCCTGAACGCTGCTTATGAGAAAGGCTTTGCGCTGCTGGGGCAGAGCACCTCCTTCCGCGCCCGGACGGCCCGGCTCCAGAAGCGGCTGAGCGCCGCCCTGCGGCAGGGGATGGCCTCCGGCCCGGCGGGCGTGCTGGCCGCCATGGTCACGGGCGACCGCACCCATCTCTCGAAGGAACTGCGCACAGCCTACCGGGGCGCGGGGCTTTCCCATGTGCTGGTGGTCAGCGGAATGCACGTTTCGATCCTGTGCGGCGATGTGCTGGGTAGGCTGCTGCCCCGCCGAAAAAAACGACTGCGCGGCTATACCGGCCGCCGGGTCAGGGCGCTGTTCAGTGCGGTGCTGGCATTGCTGCTGGTGGGCGTGACGGGCTTTACGCCCTCTGTTTTGCGCGCGGCTGGGGCCGTCTGGCTCAGTGCGCTGGGGGTCTGGGTCTACGGCCCGCCGGATGCCCTGACCTCGCTGGGCGTGGCCGGTGTTCTGATGACGGCGGGCAACAGCTACGCCGTCTGTGACGTGGGCTTTCAGCTCTCCTTTGCGGCGGTGGTGGGTACCCTGGCCGGTGGGGCCGTGGTGCGCCGCAGTCAGGAAGCCTGGGAAAAACAGCGGGCAAAGAAAAAGCGCCCCCGCCTCCGGTTCTGGAAGCGGAAAGCGCTTGGGCTTGCGGGAAGTCTGTGGGAAACGGTCTGCATCTCGGCTTGCGCCTCCATGGCTACCTTCCCGGTGCTGGTGCTGCGGGGGATGAGCACCAGCCTGTACGCGCTGGTGTCCGGCGCGGCGGTGCTTTGGCTGGTGGAACCCATCCTGCTCACCGGTCTGGGGGCGGCCCTGCTGGGGCTTGCGCCCGCACTGGCCCCGGCCCAGCGGGTATGCTCGTGCTGCGCGGAATTTCTGGCAGAGGTGCTGGACCGCTGGGCGCTCTGGGTGTCCGGCTGGCCCGGGGCACAGATCTGGTTCGACACCGCCTATGCCGCCGTGGTCTGCCTGTTGCTGGCCGGGCTCTGCTGGCTGGCGTTCCATAACAGGGTGCGCCTGCGGGCGGCCCTGCCTGCCCTTCTGCTGGCGGCGGGGCTTGCTGTTTTCACCGGCAATGCCCTGAGCAGGGATGTTGTCCGGGTGGAGCTGGTGGGCAGCCGGAATGCCCCGGCGGTGGTCATCAGCCGGAACGGGAGTGCTGTCATCCTCTTCCGCGGCGGCGATGTGACCCGAAGCGCCGTGGAGACTACGCTGGAACGCCGGAATATCCGGACCGTGGAGTGCCTGATCGACCTGCGGCTCAGGCCCCGGAGCGCCCAGCGGATGGGGGCGGAACAGCGCATTGCCGTTGACCGGATGGCGCTCTATGCCACCCGCCGTGTCCGCTGCGGCCCGGCAGAGGTGGAGGTGCTCCGCACCCGGAACGGCTGTGTGGCCCGCATCCACGCCGCCGGGCAGATCTTTGTTACCCTGAGCGGCAGTGTTGCGCTTGCGGCCCCTGTGCAGGCGGATTATCTGCTGGCCTCGCCTGCCCGGCCGGACTGCGTGAAGTATGATGCGATCCTGAGCCTGAGCAGCGATTATCGGTGGATGCCGGCGGCTCTTTCTTCAGGGCAGCTCTGCCACAGTTTTTCAAGGGCAGAGTAGGCTTTGAGAGAAAAAATTGGCTTTTTGTCAGGAGCTGTTATATAATAGGAGATATCAAAGTAAAATCCGGAAAGGAATCAAGAAATTTATGGGCATCGTAGTCATCGGCGCAGTGTTTGTGGACATCAAGGGATATCCGCTTTCCACCTATATCCCCGGCGGGCGCAACGCGGGCAGAATGGAGCAGGTCCACGGCGGCGTGAGCCGCAACGTGGCAGAAGATATCGCCAACGTGGAGCTCCGGCCCACCTTCGTGGGCCTTGTCGATGACAGCGGCATGGGGCAGGATGTCATTGACAAGCTGGAGAACCACAAGGTCAACACCCGGTTCATCAAAAAGGTACCGGACGGCATGGGCACCTGGCTGGCCATCTTTGACAACAGGGGTGATGTAACTGCCGCCATCTCCAAGCGGCCGGATACCACACCGCTCATCGGCCTGCTGGCTGAGCAAGGGGATGAGATCTTTGCCGACTGCGACAGCATCGCGCTGGAGCTGGACCTTGAAAAAGAGACGGTCAAGCAGACCCTGAAATACGCCAAAAAGTACGGCAAAAAAGTGTATGCGGTCGTCTCCAACATGAGCATCGCCATGGAGCGCCGGGACTTCTTGCAGCAGATCGACTGCTTTGTCTGCAACCAGCAGGAGGCCGGGCTGCTCTTCTCGGACGATTACGACCATCTCGAGCCTGAGGAGATGTGCAGGGTGCTGGCGGGCAATGTGCACAGCGCCAACATCCCCAGCATGGTGGTGACCATGGGCGGCAAGGGCGCTGTGTTCGCCCGCGCCAACGGCGAGTGCGGCATGGTGCCCGCCAAGAAGGTGGATGTCATCGACACCACCGGTGCGGGGGATGCCTTCTTTGCCGGAACCGTCATCGGCCTGACCTACGGCAAGACTCTGGCTGAATCCTGCGAGATCGGCAGCCGTCTGGCCGCCTCGGTCATCTGCATCACGGAAAATGTCTGCCCCCGCTTCCGCCCCCTTGAGTTCGGGCTGGATATCCCGGTGGTGGATTGAGAGAACAAGTAAAAAGGGACGGCGTGTGCTCCACGCCGTCTCTTTTGTGGTGTCAGGAAAATGGATGGTCTTCAGCCCTGCTTTTTCTCCTTCCGGTTCAGGTACAGGAAGAAGCAGACATTCAGCAGCACACCCACCGCTGTGGAGGTGGGGGCGGCCAGGCCGATCATGGTCAGGCTGGCGTTGGGCTGGATGCTCATAATGTAGGCCATGGGCAGGCGGACGAGCAGGGTCTGGAACAGGCCCTGCGCCATGACGAAAACGGTCTTGCCGCTACCGTTGAAATAGCCGATCATACTGAACAGGATCGCGGTGAGGATGGTCTCCAGCGCAAAGCCCTTGAGGTAGGCATAGCCGTTGGCGATCACAGGTGCATCCGTGGTGAAGAAGCTGCAGAGCAGGTCGCCCTTGCACAAGACCAGCGCAAAGACGAACAGGCCAAAGAACAGACCGATGCCGATGCCGGTGCGCAGGGTCTGCCGGGCGCGCTGATGCTTGCCTGCGCCGATGTTCTGGGAGATGAAGGAAGCCATGGACTGCATCAGGGCGCTGGGGATCAGCATGGCGAAATTGACGATCTTGCAGGCCACGCCGTAGCCGGAGGAAGCCTCCAGACCCAGGCGGTTGACAAAGGCACAAAGGGCCAGAAAAGAGAGCTGGGTCAAAAACTCCTGCAGCGCCAGCGGCAGGCCGATGGCCAGAAACTTTTTGCACTGGAAGTTCAGCCTGAAGTCCGCCTTTCTGATGGAAAAGGGCAGATCTTTTTTCAGCAGCATGATAACAGCGCAGACCACGCTGACAGCCTGTGCGGCCACGGTGGCAATGGCGGCACCGACAGCATCCAGATGGAACCCGGCCACCAGGACCAGGTCGCCGATGATGTTGACCACGCAGGCCACCAGCACAAAGATCAGGGGAGATCGGCTGTCGCCCAGGCCGCGGAAGAGGGCCGAGAGCATATTGTAGGCCACGATGAAGAAGATGCCTACACCGCAGATGCGCACATAGCTGGTGGTCAGGTCAAGGGCCTCGGCCGGGGCCTGCATCAGGCTGGAAATGGGCCGTGCCAGAAACACCAGAACCCCGAACAGCACAGCGGCCAGAAGGGCGAATACAACCGCCGCGCCGCCGATGACCGGGCTGATGAATTCGTGTTTCTTTTCGCCGAGATACCGTGCGATCAGCACCGTGACACCCATGGCCAGCTGGGTGACCACAAAGGTGACAAGGTTGAGCACCTGGCTGCCGGTGGAAACGGCAGACAGGCCCGAGGTGGAGCCGAAGCGGCCCACCACCAGCAGGTCTACCGCGCCGTAAGCGGCCTGCAGCACCAGTGCGCCCAGAATGGGCAGCATGAACAGGGCCAGCTTTTTCAGGATGCTGCCCTGTGTGAAATCGGTCTTATCATTTTTCAAGGGAATCTCTCCTTTCGACCATGATCTGATAAAAAATCTCGATGGTGCGGATCATGGTCTCCGCATCCTCTTCCGGGATGACCTCCAGCGCCGGAACAAGAGAGCTGAAATATTCCGCATCGTATTTGCGGGAAAGCGCCCGCCCGGCCTCTGTGATGGTCAGGTAGGTCACCCGGCCGTCCTCAGGGGAGGTATGCTTGGTCAAAAGACCACGAGCTTCCATGTCCTTTACGGTCCGGGTCACGCCGGGGCGGGGCAGGCTGAGCGCATCGCTCAGGTCAGAGACCTTGACCTGTATGCCCTGCTGTTCCAGCGTCTGGATCGCATCCAGATATTGGATGAAGGAGGGCAGAACCCCGTCCGGCAGGGCAGGCAGCAGATCCCGCACCCGCTTGGCCTGATAGCAGGCATCCATCATCCGTTTGATCAGTGCGATGTTCATAGTGGTTTCTCCTCAAATAGTGACCAAAGATAATTACCGCAGATAATTATACAGAACTGCCGGGATTTGTCAAGCATTTTTTGCAAACAAAAATGCACCGCCCGCAGAAAGCGGACAGTGCACTCTTTGAAACAGAGATCGGATCGTGAAATGTGAGGATGAAAAACGTTGACGCTGCGGTAAAATGACGGGTCAGAACGTCTCCACCTTTTCCTGGGCGCGGTATTGCAAGGCTTCCAGCAGGGCCTCTTCATCCAGCAGCTGTTTGCCTGCCAGGTCAGCCACGGTGCGGGCCACCCGGAGGATGCGGTCATGGGCGCGGGCGGAAAGGCCCAGTGTGTCGTAGGAGGCGCGGAGGAGCCGCTCGGCGGCGGGGGTCATCCGGCAGACACGCCGCACCTGCCCGGCTGTGAGCTGGGCATTGCAGCGCACGCCCTCATATCCGGGGGCGGCATAGCGCTTGGCCTGCACGGCCCGGGCGGCAAGCACCTGCTTGCGCAGGTCTGCACTGCTCTCGGCGGGGGTGCTGGTGTGAAGCTCGTCAAAGGCAACGGGGTCCATCTCCACACAGAGGTCGATGCGGTCCAGCAGGGGGCCGGATACCCGGCTGCGGTACTGCCGCACCGCACTGGGCGAACAGGTGCAGGGACGGGTGGGGTGGCCGTAGTAGCCGCACTTGCAGGGGTTCATGGCGGCCACCAGCTGGAACCGGCTGGGGTAGGTGGCACTGCCTGCCGCACGGCTCACGGTGATCTGGCCGTCCTCCAGCGGCTGGCGCAGAACTTCCAGACTGTCCCGGGAAAACTCCGGCAGCTCGTCCAGAAACAGCACGCCGCAGTCGGCAAGGCTGCACTCGCCGGGCCGGAAGGTGGTGCCGCCGCCCGCCAGCGCCGCCGCGCTGGCCGAGTGGTGCGGGCTGCGGAAGGGCCGGGCAGAGATCAGGCCCCGCCCCTTGGGCAGCTGGCCCGCAATGGAATAGATCTTGGTGGTCTCCACAGCTTCCTCCCGGGTCAGGGGCGGCAGGATGCCGGGCAGGCGCTTGGCCAGCATGGATTTGCCGGTGCCGGGCGCGCCGATGAGCAGTACGTTGTGCCCACCGGCTGCTGCCAGCACCATGGCCCGGCGGGCCAGCGGCTGGCCCATCACGTCCGCAAAATCCGGGGCGGCATTCCAGCCGGAAGCGGGGTCAAAGGGGATGGGGGCGGCAGGGGAAAGGGGCACAAGGCCCCGCAGCGCATCCACGACCTCCCGGGCTGTGCGGGCGGGATAGACCTGCATCGCGTCGCCGCCCGCCTCGGCGGCTTCGGCGGCGTTTTCGGCGGGCACATACAGGCTGCGGATGCCGTCTGCTGCCGCCGCCAGCGCCATGGGCAGTACGCCAGAAACCGGGCGCAGGCTGCCGTCCAGTGCCAGCTCCCCCAGAAAGGCCGCGTCGGCAGGCGGTTCTTCCATCTGGCCGGAGGATGCCAGCACCGCCAGCAGCAGGGGCAGGTCATACACCGGGCCGCTCTTGCGGATGTCCGCCGGGGCAAGGTTGACCGTGATGTGGCGGTCGGGCCATTTGTAGCCCAGATTCTTCATGGCAGAGCGGACACGGTCGCCGCTTTCCCGCACGGCGGAATCCGGCAGGCCCACCAGCGAAAAGGCAGGCAGGCCGCCGGAGACATCGGCTTCCACGGCCACGGCAAAGCCGTTCAGGCCGTTCAGACCATAGCTTTTCAGAACGGAATACATGGGGGCCTCCTCACGCCGCATCTGCGGCCCGACGGGAAAATGACCGGGAAAATGTCCGGCCTCGGCAAAATATTCTATTGTTCCAATTATAGTGTCGGGCAGGGGGCTTGTCAATGCGCGGGCACTGCCGCAGGCCCTGCAGACAGCCCGAAAGCCCCAAATGATGGAAAAGGCTGAACTCTTTGTGGCATTTGTATGATTTGCGGAGCAAAAATTCTTACATAATATGGAATTGACACAGTGCCGGGGAAAGGTTTATAGTATAAATAGGTTTGGAAAAACTATCCCTGTGCGAAATACGAATTAAAGGTAAGGTGTGCAATATGTATCTGGATGAGTATAAGCGCTGGCTGGCAGCGGATCTGGAGGACGCGGATCTGAAACCGGAGCTGAGCAGGATCGAGGGTAATGACGAGGAAATCAAGGACCGCTTTGCCGTGGCCCTGAAGTTTGGCACCGCCGGTCTGCGCGGTGTGCTGGGTGCCGGTACCAACCGCATGAACATCTATGTTGTCCGTCAGGCTACCCAGGGTCTGGCAAACTGGGTCAAGACCCAGGGTGGCAGCCAGACTGTCGCCATCAGCTACGACAGCCGCCTGAAGAGCGATGTCTTTGCCAAGACTGCCGCCGGTGTTCTGGCCGCCAACGGCATCAAGGTGCGCATCTATGATGCCCTGATGCCCGTGCCTGCCCTGAGCTTTGCCACCCGCTACTACGAGTGCAATGCCGGTATCATGGTCACCGCTTCCCACAACCCCGCCAAGTACAACGGCTACAAGGCCTACGGCCCGGATGGCTGCCAGATGACCGATGATGCCGCCGCCATCGTCTATGATGAGATCCAGAAGACCGATGTTCTGACCGGCGCAAAGTACATCTCCTTTGCCGAGGGCGTGGAGCAGGGCCTGATCCGCTTTGTGGGCGATGACTGCAAAAAGGCCCTGTACGATGCCATCGAGGCACGTCAGGTGCGCCCCGGCCTGTGCCGGACTGCCGGCCTGAAGCTGGTGTACAGCCCCCTGAACGGTTCCGGTCTGGTGCCCGTGACCCATGTGCTGAACGATATGGGCATCACCGATATCACCATCGTGCCTGAGCAGGAGTACCCCAACGGCTACTTTACCACCTGCTCCTACCCCAACCCTGAGATCTTTGAGGCCCTGAAGCTGGGTCTGGAGCTGGCCACCAAGACCGGTGCTGACCTGATGCTGGCCACCGACCCCGATGCAGACCGCGTGGGCATTGCCATGAAGTGTCCGGACGGCAGCTATGAGCTGGTCTCCGGCAATGAAATGGGCGTTCTGCTGCTGGATTACATCTGCGCCGGACGCATTGAAAAGGGCACCATGCCCGCAAACCCCGTGGCGGTCAAGTCCATCGTTTCCACCCCGCTGGCCGACGCTGTGGCAAAGCACTACGGCGTGGAGATGCGCAACGTTCTGACCGGCTTCAAGTGGATCGGCGATCAGATCGCCAATCTGGAAGCTGCCGGTGAAGTGGACCGCTTCATCTTCGGCTTTGAGGAGAGCTATGGCTACCTGGCAGGCCCTTATGTCCGCGATAAGGATGCCGTCATCGGCTCCATGCTGATCTGCGAGATGGCCGCTTACTACCGCAGCATCGGTTCCTCCATCAAGCAGCGTCTGGAAGAGATCTACGCACAGTACGGCCGCTACCTGAACAAGGTGGACAGCTTTGAGTTCCCCGGCCTGACCGGCATGGAGAAGATGGCTTCCATCATGCAGAAGCTGCGTGACGAGCCCCTGACCGAGATCGGCGGCCACAAGGTCGTCAAGGTCACGGACTACAAGAAGCCCGAGGAGACCGGCCTGCCCGCCGCCAATGTCCTGATCTACACGCTGGAAAATGGCGCGACCGTTGTGGTGCGCCCCTCCGGCACCGAGCCCAAGATCAAGACCTACTTCACCACCCTGGGCAAGACCCTGGAGGAAGCACAGGCACAGAAGGACGCTCTGGCTGCCGCCATCGAGCCCATCCTGAAGTGATCTCCTGAAAAAAGAAGCGTTTTTGCCCCTCTGCCCTGCCGCAGAGGGGCATTTTTGCTGTATAAAATCGGTTGCAGTTTGCCGGGCGATACGGTATAATAAAACATGGTTTATTCTATCTGTGCCCCGGGTGGTATTTCCCGGGAGAATAAGAGCAGGGCAGGTGCAGAAATTGGAAAAGAAAGTATCAGCCGTTCTGGTGGCGGCAGGGTCCTCCACCCGCATGGGGTTTGACAAGCTCAGCTTTGATCTGGGCGGGGAGACCGTGGTGCAGCGGAGCATCCGCGCCTTTGCGGAGTGTCCGCTGGTCAGCGAGATCGTTCTGGTGGCCGGGAAGAACCGGGCATTTCTGGAACAGCAGGCCGCGGCCTGCACAAAGCCGGTGCAGGTGGTGCAGGGCGGCGCGACCCGCGCCGAGAGCGCGAAGAACGGTGTGCTGGCCGCCCACGGAGAGCTGGTGGCTGTCCATGATGCCGCCCGTCCCTTTGTCAGTCAAGCTGTCATCACGGCGGCGCTGGAAGCAGCCGCTGCCTGCGGTGCTGCAGCCCCCGCCGTGCCGGTAAAGGATACCGTCAAGCGGGCTGTGCGGGGCGACGGCAAGACCGTGCCGGAGCAGTGCATGGTCACTGATACCCCTGACCGCAGCACCCTGTATGCGGTGCAGACCCCCCAGTGCTTCGACCGTGCGGCGTATCTGGCTGCGCTGGACGAGCTGGATGCGGAAAAAGCCCGCCTGGTCACCGATGACTGCAGCCTGTTTGAACTGACCGGCCGCCCGGTGCAGCTGACCCAGGGGGATTACGCCAATCTGAAGATCACAACGCGGGAGGATCTGCCCCGCGCCGAACAGAAAGAAGGAAATGATATGCGCATTGGTCATGGTTATGATGTTCACCGTCTGGTCGAGGACCGCAAGCTGATCCTGGGCGGCGTGGAGGTGCCTTTTGAAAAGGGCCTGCTGGGCCACTCGGATGCCGATGTGCTGGCCCACGCCGTGATGGACGCTGTGCTGGGTGCTGCCGCGCTGGGCGACATCGGCAAGCACTTCCCGGATACCGACCCCGCCTACGCCGGTGCCGACAGCCTGCAGCTGGCGCAGCATGTGGCACGCATCATGCGGGAGAAGGGCTGGAAGATCGTGAACATCGATTCCACCCTGCTCTGCCAGAAGCCCAAGCTGGCCCCCTACATCCCCGCCATGCGGGAAAATCTGGCCGCAGCCTTCGGGATGCCGGTGGATGCTGTGAGCGTCAAGGCCACCACCGAGGAGCATCTGGGCTTTACCGGCGAGGGCCTGGGCATTGCCGCCCATGCTGTCGCCCTGATCGAGAAGCTGTAACGGGAGAGACACTCTGATGACTCTGAATTCGATCATCGCCAATTTCCAGACCTTCAAGCTGGCCGATCTGCTGGATATCGTCATCATTGCTTTCCTGATCTACCAGCTGCTGGGCATCATCAACCGCACCCGCGCCGGGCAGCTGGCCAAGGGCGCGCTGCTGGTGCTGGCGGTCTATCTGGTGGCCAACGTGCTGAACATGCGCACCGTCACCTGGTTGCTGAACTCGCTGCTGCAGGTCGGCCTGCTGACGCTGGTGGTCCTGTTCCAGCCGGAGATCCGCCGCGCATTGGAGCGGATGGGCCAGACCGACCAGTGGGCGGGCAAGCTCTTCAACATCAAGGGACGCTATAACGACCCCAGTTTCAAAGGGGCCTGGCGCAGCGCCATCATTGCCATCTGCGATGCCGCCGAGCGCTTCTCCGAGACCAAGACCGGTGCCCTGATCGTGCTGGAGCGCAACACTAACCTCTCTGAGATCGTGCGCACCGGCACACCCGTGAACAGTGCCGTCAATCTGGAGGTGCTGGGCACCATCTTCTACGAGGGTACCCCCCTGCACGACGGTGCCGCCATCATTGAGAATGGCCGCATCAAGGCGGCGGGCTGCGTGCTGCCCCTGTCCAACAACCTGGATCTGGGCAAGGATATGGGCACCCGCCACCGTGCCTGCCTGGGCATTGCGGAGAATTCGGATGCCATTGCCGTTGTGGTCAGTGAGGAGACCGGCATCATCTCCATGGCAAAGAACGGTGTGCTGATCCGCCACTTTGACCGCCAGACCCTGTACACCCGGCTGGTGGATGAGATGATCCCCAAGGAGACCGCCAGCGAAAAGGCAGCTGCCGACGGCTGGCGCGGCAAGGTCAAGAGCCTGCTGAACTGGATGAACCAGAAAGAGGAGGATGAGCAGCAGTGAGCAGCAATCGTACCAACGGCACAAAGCCTGCCATCCAGCACACCAAGAGCATTCTGGACGACCGCCGCATCCGGCTGCTGCTGGCCATCGTGGGTGCCATTGTGGCATGGATGGTGGTCACCATCGTCGTCCAGCCCGGCACCACCCGCACCATCAACAACGTGCCGGTGGATTTTACCTATGATTCCGCCGCGTACACCTCCCGGGGCCTGAGCATCGTCAGCGCGCCGGAAAAGTACGTCAGCCTGAAGCTCTCGGGCGATGGCTACACCATCGGCAGCCTGACTTCCTCTGATTTCGTGGTCTACCCGGACTGGTCCGGCGTGCGGGACAGCGGCGAAAAGACCCTGCACCTGCAGGTGCGGGGCGTGAACACCCTGCTCAATGGCGTGTCCGTTTCCATTGAGGGCGGCGACAACAGTGTGGACGTGGTGTTTGACGTGGTGGAGGAGAAAACGGTGCCCATCACCGTGACCACCAACTACCTGACCATTGCGGACGGCTATATCCTCTATGGCACCGAGCTCTCCAAGGAGACGGTGACCCTCTCCGGCCCCAGCACCGAAATCGATAAGGTGGAGACCTGCACCGCCGAGGTGACCCACAAGGGGGAGCTCACCGATTCTGTCACGCTGGACACCGCCCTGCGCTTTTATACCAAGAGCGGCAGCGAGGTCAAGTTTGAATACACGAATCTGGAGGAGTCCAGCGTGGAGGTCACGCTGGAGGTCTACAAGATGGCCACCCTGCCCGTGTCAGTCAGCTTTATCAACGCGCCCCGGAATTTTGATCCCTCAGTGCTGGTCTACTCCCTGAGCAAGCAGACCCTGAATGTCGCCGGGCCCGAGAGCCAGATCGAAAAGCTCTCCACCCTGTCTGTGGGCACCATCGATCTTTCCACCTTTGCGCTGAACAAGGTGTATGAGCTGCCCATCGAGCTGCCGGGCAATATCCGCCTGCTGGACAACATTTCCAGCATCACGGTCAGTTTCGACAGCTCCAAGCTCGAGACCAAGACCATGAACCTGCCCGCCAGCTGCGTGCAGGTGGTCAATCTGCCCTCCACCTATACCCTGACCGTGCAGACCGAGCGGCTGATGAATGTGACCCTCTGCGGCCCGGCGGGTCTGCTGGATACGCTGGTGCCTGAGCAGGTGGTCATTGAGATCGATGCGGATGATTTCTATGTGGCCGCAGGGCAGCAGAACATTGCCTGCCGCCTGTATGTGCCCTCTAATGGTAAGATCTTTGCGCTGGGGAGCTATGTTATCCAGTGCAAGATAGAAAGTAACTGAGCTGGCTCACCCTCTCAGTCTCGCTTCGCTCGCCAGCTCTCCCGAAGGGAGAGCCCTTGGCATAAAGATGAAGTTTGCAAATACTGCCAAGGCCTCCCACTTTGGGGGAGGTGGCATTGCGTTAGCAATGACGGAGAGGGTGAGGAGGCTGAAAATAGAAAGCGAAACCTGATAGATGATACTAGTAAGAGATATCCGCCTGCCGCTCTCTGCCGGGGAGCCGCAGGCATTCGAGAAAGCGCTGCATCTGGCGCGCATCCCCCGCAGCAAGGCGGCCCATCTGGGCGTGGCCAGGTTGTCGGTGGATGCCCGCCACGGGCAGCCAAAGCTGGTGTATACCATAGCGGTAACGCTCAAGGACGAGGGTGAGGAATCTGCGTATGCAGGGGCCTCGCCCTGCGTTGCTATCCGCGGCAAAACGGATCTCAGCGTTCAGAACGGCACCCAGCGCCTGCCCCACCGGCCTGTGGTCTGCGGGCTGGGCCCGGCGGGCCTGTTTGCGGCGCTGCTGCTGGCCCGGCAGGGCTACAAGCCCATCGTGCTGGAGCGCGGCCCGGCGCTGGACGAGCGTGTGAAGGCTGTGGAGCACTTCTCTGCCACCGGCGAGCTGGACCCCAACGCCAACATCCAGTTTGGCGAGGGCGGCGCGGGTACCTTTTCGGACGGCAAGCTGACCACCCGCATCGGGGATGAGCTCTGCGGCTTTGTCACCGAGGTGTTTCTGCAGCACGGTGCCCCGGCGGAGATCGCCTGGAAGCAGAAGCCCCATGTGGGCACCGACCTGCTCCGGGGCGTTATCACCTCCATCCGCAGGGAGATCGAAGCTCTGGGTGGCGAGGTGCACTTCAACACGGCCCTCACCGGTTTTGAGCAGAAGAACGGCCGGCTGACCGGCATCTTTACCACCGGCGGGACCTTCCCCTGTGAAGCGCTGGTGTTTGCCGTGGGCCACTCGGCCCGGGATACCTTCGGGATGCTGATGGACAGCGGTCTTGTGCTGGAGTGTAAGCCCTTCAGCGTGGGTTTCCGGGCGGAGCACCTGCAGAGCGAGATCGAGAAGAGCCTGTACCATGAGGCTGCCGGGCATCCGGCCCTGCCGCGGGGTGAGTATCAGCTCTCCCAGCATGTGGGAGACCGGTGCGTGTACACCTTCTGTATGTGCCCCGGCGGTCAGGTGGTGGCTTCGGCCAGCGAGACCGGCCACGTGGTCACCAACGGCATGAGCTACCACGCCCGGGACGGCAAAAACGCCAACGCGGCGGTGGTGGTCAGCGTGGGAGCTGAGGATTTTGCGGGCGACCCGCGCAGGGCCATTGCTTTCCAGCGGGAGCTGGAGGCAAAAGCCTACGCTGCAGGCCGCCGGGGCGGGGCGTATGCGGCCCCGGCTGAGAACGTGCAGAGCTTTCTGGAGGGCAAAGGCCAGCTGAACATCGGCCGGGTGGAGCCTACCTATGACCGGGGCGTTGTGGCTGCGGATCTGGGAGCTTTGCTGCCTGGGGAGCTGGCTGATACCCTGCGGGCGGGCCTGCGCGCCTACGAGCGTAAAATTGCGGGCTACACCGCGCCGGAAGCCATCCTCACGGGCCTTGAGACCCGCACCAGCAGCCCCGTGCGGCTGAAACGGGAGGAGACCTTGGAATCGGCCCAGCTGGCGGGGTTGTACCCCTGCGGCGAGGGGGCCGGATATGCGGGCGGCATTATGAGCGCCGCCGTGGACGGCCTGCGGGTCGCCCGTGCGATCATCGGCCGGTATGCACCGGCAGAAGGGTGAGAAATATTGATGAACCATCGTGAAAACGATTCAACACAAGAAAACGAGGGAAAACAGGTGCAGCAGGAGCTGGAAGAGCAGCTGCGCGCCTTTGGCGACACCATGTCCGATGCCTTTGCCCACGGCTTTGAGGGAAAAGGTATGGACATCGGCGACCGCGCCTTTGATGTGGGCAAGGCCGCTGTTCATGCAGCCAATTACGGCATCTCGGAGGCGGGCAAGGCCATGCGGCAGGCCCGGGACAGCTACTACCAGAGCCAGCGGCAGGCCCATGCCAACGGCGGCACGGCAGGGCAGTACGCCGGGATGCCCCAGTGGGCCAGAAATTTCTTTGCATCGCGCCCGGAGCTGACCCCGGTGGAAAAGCTGCGGAAATGCGCCAAGGAGCGTTACAGCTCGGGCGTGGCTCTGCTGGCTGTGGGCATCATCTTTGCGGTGCTTTTCGGGCTGGGCGCAGTGGGCTGCCTCATCGGGCTGGGCATTATTTCGCCGGCTGCTTTGGGCGACGTTGTGGTGTCGACTGCTGAGGGCGGCGGCATCCTGATGACGGGCACGGACTACGCTATGAACACCGCCTACAATGTGCTTGGCATCGTCAGCAGCGTGCTGGGCCTTGCCACGGCGGGCTTTGGCTGGATGGCGGCCTGCGGCGTTTCCCAGAGGGAAGCGGGCAGGCAGATGGGCCAGCTGGCCGACCTTGCCGACAGCATGGACGGCGGCAAGGGCCTGCCGGTGGAGATGCTGGCCGACCTGACCCACCAGAAGAAGAAAAAAACGCTCAAGCGGCTGAAAAAAAGCATCCGCAAGGGCTGGCTGAATGCATGGCTGGATGAGAAAACGGAGACTGTGTACCTGACGGCGGAGGATTACCGCGCCGCGCAGGAGGCCCTCGCCGCAGAGCACGCCCGCCCGGCTCCGCAGCCGGAGCAGGAGGCCGCGCCGGAAACGCCCCTGAACCTTGAGACCGCCCGCCGCTTTGCCAAGGTGCTGGAGCAGGAGCAGCAGCTCATGCAGGACGCACAGGGCCGGGAAGAGCTGGAAACGATGCAAAAGACCACCACCGCCATCTGCGAGTGGCTGGAAGCACATCCGGAAAGCCTGCCCAAGGCCCGCCGCTTTGCGGAATACTATATCCCCACCACCCTGAAGCTGCTGCACACCTACAACGATGTGCAGGGCCAGCAGGGCGAAAATGCAGAGACCATCCGCCGGGATATCGCGGGCATCCTGCACACCCTGAATCAGGCTTACAGCAACCTGTATGATAACCTGCTTTCTGACGTTGCCATGGATGTTTCCAGCGAGATCGCCGCGCTGCAGGGAATGCTGGCCAATGACGGCCTGACCGGGGAGGGACTGTTATGACGACCTACCGGGCCTGGAACCTGAAGCCGTTGGACCGCTCCGCCCTGAAGGAGCTGACCGCGGCCATTGCCCAGCAGAGCACCGAGGAGCTGGAAAGCCGCGCCATGGAAACGATGGATGCAGAGCCGTGGAGCGAGGAAAAATATCAGATGACGCTGGCCGCCCAGCAGAAAGAGGCGGGCCTGCTGGCAGGCATTCTGGCTGCGCGCGGCATCACCGACCCCGCCGAGGCCCTGACCCTGCTGTCGGGCGAGGAGGAGCTGACCGACCCCATGCTCCTGACCGACATGGACAAGGCCTGTGCCCGCATCCTCGATGCCATTGACCGGGAGGAGACCATTGTTGTCTTTGGTGACTACGATGTGGACGGCGTGACCGCCACCGCCCTGCTCTACCAGCACCTCAAGGGGATGGGAGCAAACGTCAAGTGTATGCTGCCCAGCCGTGAAGGCGATGGCTACGGCCTTTCCAAAAATGCCATCCAGTCCATCCACGATAAGGGCTGCCAGCTCATCGTGACGGTGGACAACGGCATCTCCGCGCTGGAGGAGGCCGAGTTTGCGGCTTCACTGGGGGTGGACCTGATCGTCACCGATCATCATCTGCCCCATGATACCCTGCCCAAAGCCGTTGCCGTGGTGGACCCCCGCCGCGCCGATGATACCAGCCCCTTCAAGGGCCTGTGCGGCGCAGGTGTGGCCTTCAAGCTCTGTGCCGCGCTGGACGGCTGCCCGCCCGAGGAGATGCTGGACTACTGCGGCGACCTTGCCGCCGTGGGCACCGTGGCAGACGTGATGCCCCTGACCGGCGAGAACCGCACTCTGGTCAAAGCGGGTCTGCACCTGCTGCAGCACTCTGACCGGCCCGGCCTTCTGGCCCTGCTGGATGAGGTGGGGCTGGGCGGCAAGCCCGTGACCGCCGAGAATGTCAGCTATGCCATTGCCCCCCGCATCAATGCGGCGGGCCGGATGGACAGCGCTGTGACCGCCCTGCAGCTGGTGCTGTGTGAGGATGAGGAACGCGCTGCCGAGCTGGCACATAAACTGAACGAGATCAACGCCGCCCGGCAGGAGACCGAGGGCGAGATCGCCAAGGCCGCGCAGGCCCAGCTGGAGGCCGAGCCTGCCATTCTGGAGGACCGGGTCATCCTGATCTGGGGCCGGGACTGGCACCCCGGTGTCATTGGCATCGTGGCATCCCGGCTGGTGGAAAAGACCGGCCGCCCCGTCATCGTGGTGTCCATTGATGAGCACGGCGAGGGCAAGGGCAGCGGCCGCAGTGTGCAGGGCTTCAACCTGCACGCCTGCATTGCCTCCTGCGAGGATCTTCTCCTCCGCTTCGGCGGCCACGCCATGGCGGCGGGCCTTTCGGTACGGGAGGAGAACCTGCCGGAGCTGCGCCGCCGCCTGAACGAGTGGGCCGCCCGGGAGTGCCCGGTGCTGGTGACCCCGCCGCTGGAATGCGACCTGTCCATCCATCTCGACCGCATTACCGTGGAATCCGTCCGGCGGCTGGACCAGCTGGCTCCCTACGGTGCCGAAAACCCCGCCCCGGTGTTCCTGCTGGAAAAGGCCGTGGTGGAGGGAGTCTACCCTGTCTCGGAGGGGCGGCACTGCCGCCTGCGCCTGCGGCAGGGCAATGCCTGCATCTATGCGGTCTGGTTCGGGATGCACCCGGAGCAGCTGCCCTATGCCACCGGTGATGTGGTGGACGCGGCCCTGAGCCTCTCTGTTTACGAGGCTGCCCGGGGCGCGCAGCTTTCGGGACGCATTCTGGAGCTGCACCCGGCGGGCTTTGGCAACGCCGCCGCCCAGCAGACCGCGCTGGTGCAGGCTTTGCGCCGCGGCAGCCCGCTGACTGCCCAGCAGCGCGCCCTGATCGCGCCGGAGCGCAGTGATATCATTACCGTTTACCGGGAACTGCAGGCCCGGCGCTGGCACGCCGAGGATATGCAGCCCCTGTTTGCAAAGCTGGGGGAGGAGCACACCGGCAAAACGCTGGTGGCCCTGACGGCCCTGGAACAGGTGGGCCTGATCGCCGCCGTGGAGCGCGGCGGGGCAAAGTTCTGGGAGCTGGTTCCCACGGCAGGCAAGAAAAACCTGGCCGATGCCCCCATCCTGAAATGTCTGGAGGAGTAAAAATATGCCAGAGGGAAAGAAACCAGCGGAGGATCTTTACTCCGCAAAAACGCATCTGCATCAGCCGGTGCCGGAGGTGTCTACCGTGAACGCCACGGCTCTGCCGGCCGACGCGCCCGAGGGTGCCCTGCCCAGCGAGGTGCGGCCTGAGATCGTTACCTGGGAGAAGCTCTGCGAGGCCATCAAGGCCAGCGGCAAGGCCTACAACATGGAGATGATCACCAAAGCCTACGACCTTGCCAACAAGGCGCACAACGGGGTCTGCCGCCGCAGCGGCGAGCCCTACATCTGCCACCCGCTGGCCGTGGCCCGCCTGGTGCTGGATCTGGGCATGGATTCGGAGAGCATTGCCGCCGCCCTGCTCCATGACGTGGTGGAGGACACCCCCACCACGCTGGAGGACCTGACCGCCGCCTTTGGCGAGGAAGTGGCCCTGCTGGTGGACGGCGTGACCAAGCTGACCAAGATCCAGTTCTCCAACATCGAGGAGCTGCAGGCCGAGAACCTGCGCAAGATGCTGCTGGCCATGAGCCGGGATGTCCGCGTGATGATCATCAAGCTCTGCGACCGGCTCCACAATATGCGCACCGGCGATGCCTGGCCTGAGCAGAAGCGCCGCGACAAGGCCCGTGAGACGATGGAGGTCTATGCCCCCATCGCCAACCGTCTGGGCATCCTGAACGTCAAGGAGGAGCTGGAGGACCGCAGCCTGCACTACCTTGACCCCGTGGGCTACGAGGAGATCAGCAAGATGCTGAGCGAGCGTGCAGGGGAGGAGTTCCTTGCCAGAGTGTCCGGTGTCATCGAGCTGCGGCTGAAGGAGAGCGGCATCGAGGGTGCCACCATCAAGCGCCGGGTCAAGAGCATCTACGGCATCTACCGCAAGACCATCATGCAGAACAAGTCCTTCGATGAGATCTACGATATCTATGCCGTCCGTGTCATTCTGGATACGCTGGCCGAGTGCTACAGCACCCTGGGCCTCATCCACGATATGTACCACCCGCTGCCCAACCGCTTCAAGGATTATATCTCCACCCCCAAGCCCAACGGCTACCAGAGCCTGCACACCACCGTCATCGGCCACGAGGGCATCCCCTTTGAGGTGCAGATCCGCACCCGCAAGATGGATGAACAGGCAGAGTACGGCGTTGCCGCCCACTGGAAGTATAAGGAAGGGCTGGATGGCCACGATAAGCTGGACGAGCGCCTGGCCTGGGTCAGCCAGCTGCTGGAAAACCAGCGCGTCAGCGAGGATTCCGGCAACCTGCTCCATGACCTGAAGAGCGACCTGCTGCCCGAGGAGGTCTTTGCCTTTACCCCCAAGGGCGATGTCATCAACCTGCCCACGGGTGCCACCTGCATCGACTTTGCCTATGCCATCCACTCCGCCGTCGGCAACCGGATGGTGGGCTGCAAGGTCAACAACCGGATGGTCCCCATTGACCACATCGTCTCCACCGGCGAGATCATCGAGGTCATCCTCGGCCCGGCGGACAAGGGCCCCAGCCGCGACTGGCTCAAGATCGTGCGCACCAGCGAGGCCAAGAGCAAGATCCGCAACTGGTTCAAGAAGATGCGCCGGGAGGAGAACATCCAGGAGGGCCGCGACACGCTGGCCCGGGAGCTGCGCCGGGAGATGATCTTCATCCCCGACGACGAGCTGGATGAATTCATCGGCAGCTGCTGCCGCCGCCTGCGCCAGAACAACGCCGAGGAGCTGTATGCCGCCATCGGCTACGGCGGCATCACCATTGCCAACTGCCTGCCAAAGCTGAAGGAAGAGTGGCAGAAGCGGAAGAGCGAGGAGGGCAAGAACGAGCAGCTGGCCAAGGTGGATCTGAGCAAGGTCCACGCCACCGACGGTGTGGTGGTGGAGGGCTTCGATAACACCCCCATCAAGTTCGCCAAGTGCTGCAGTCCGCTGCCCGGCGACCCCATCGTGGGCTTTATCACCCGCGGTTTTGGCGTGTCCATCCACAAGCAGAGCTGTGTCAATGCCATCTCCAGCATGAAGGACCCCACCAACGCCCCCCGCTGGGTCAAGGCTTACTGGGCCGACAGCGTCAAGGACAGCTACAAGGCCGGCCTTGAGATCGTGGCGCTGGACCGCAACGAGCTGCTGCGGGATGTGCTGAGCGCTCTGGCCGATATCCGGGTGCCCATCTACACCATGAACGCCCGTCAGGTGGAAAACAACTGCGCCGTGGTCAGCCTGACCATCGGCATCAACAATACCGAGCACCTGAACCGCGTGGTGGCGCGTCTGTCCAAGGTCAAGGATGTGCTCAAAGTGACAAGGAGTTAAACCATGCGTGCAGTCATTCAGGCAGTGTCCTCCGCTTCTGTCCGGGTCAACGGCGGGGAGCCCCGCTCCATCGGCCCCGGCCTGGTCATCCTGCTGGGTGTCCGGGATACCGATACGCTGGACATTGTGCCCAAGCTGGCGGATAAGTGCGCGGGCCTGCGCATCTTCAAGGACGAAAACGACAAGCTGAACCTCAGCGCAAAGGACCTGGGCTATTCGGCACTGGTGGTCAGCCAGTTCACGCTTTACGGCGACACGAAAAAGGGCTACCGCCCCAGCTTTATCAAAGCGGCCCGTGCCCCGCTTGCGGTGGATGCCTACGAGCTGTTCCTTGCCGAGATGAACCGGCAGGGCCTCAGGGACGTGCAGCACGGCGAGTTCGGCGCGGATATGCAGGTGTCTCTGGTGAACGAGGGGCCCTGTACCATTGTCATCGACACGGACGAGTGGGCGCACCACTCGTAACGGCCCGCCCCTGGCAAAGCCGGAACATCTGAATAGTTAGAAGGATATAGGATATGAAAGCATTTCATCTTCTCGGCGCTGCGCCGCTTTATACCAACAGCTTTGTCCTGATCTCCGATGCGGGCCATGCAGTGGTCATTGACCCCGCCGCCGAAGTGCAGGAGTACGATAAAATTTTCAAAGAGAACAACGCAACGCTCACCACCATCCTCTGCACCCACGGCCACTATGACCATGTGGGCAGTGCAGGGGTGCTGAGCCGGGAGTGGAAGGCCAGGATCTACTGTGAGCCTGCCGACTGCAGGGGCAGCCAGCTCTTTCCCCTGAAAAGCGCGGACAGCGGCTATCAGGAGGGGGAAAAGCTCACCGTGGATGAGCTGACCTTTACCGTCTGGCACACCCCCGGCCATACCGAGGGCGGTGTGGTGCTGCTGTGCGGGGACTACCTCTTTGTGGGCGATACCGTGTTCCAGGGCAGCATTGGCCGCACCGATCTGGAGGGCGGCAGTATGCAGAAAATGGATGCCAGCCTGCGTAAGCTGGCGGGCCTGCCCATCCTCAAAGAGACCCAGCTGCTGCCCGGCCACGGGGATTTTTCCACCCTTGGCGAGGAACTGGCGAACAATTTCTATATCCGCAGCGCCCTGCGCGGCGGGAATGCGGACTTTTAAGGATAAAGAGAGAAAAACATGAAGATTTATATTACCGGCCTGCCCTCCGGCTACGAGGTGGAGCATCTGGTGCGCCTGTTTTACCCCATGGCTCCGCTTACCCTCACCCCGCCGGAAGAGGGCGAGGACTGTGTCTGGGCCGAGAAAAAAGAGGATAGTCTGTACGCCATGGTGCGGGAGCAGGGCCAGAGCAGGGATGCGGCGGCTCCATTGCCCCGCCCCGTGGAAGCAGGCGGCGAGACGGTGGAGTTCACCCTTGCCAGCCTGACCTATGGCCTGCTGCGGAGCTGGACCGGCATCCGCCCGCCCTGGGGCAAGATGACCGGCGTGCGCCCGGTGCGGCTCATCCATGACAAGCGGGCCGCGGGCTGGACCAAAGCCGACATCGACCGGTTCTTTCTGGAGCGCTTTGACTGCTCCCGGCAGAAGTACGACATGGCCAAGGCCATCGCCGACCTGCAGGAACCCATCCTGAAGCTGGGCAGCGCCCCAAAAACGTACAGCCTGTATCTCGGCATCCCGTTCTGCCCCTCCCGGTGCAGCTACTGCAGCTTTGTCAGCTGCAACCTTGACCGGGACCGCAAGCTGGTGCAGCCCTATGTGGACTGCCTGTGCAGAGAGGTGGAGGCCATCCGGGAGCAGGCCGACAAGGCGGGACTGAAGCTGTGCAGCATCTATATCGGCGGCGGCACCCCCACCAGCCTGTCCGCTGACCAGCTCCGCCAGCTCATGGGTACGGTGCGGGAGAACTTCGACCTTTCCAAGGTGGTGGAGTACACGGTGGAGGCGGGTCGCCCCGACTGCACCGATGCCGAAAAGCTGGCTGTCATCAAAGAGTATGGTGCCACCCGTATTTCCATCAACCCCCAGACCTTCTCGGACGAGGTGCTGGCGGGCATTGGCCGCAGGCACTCGGCGCAGGATATCCTGGACTGCTATGCCGATGCCCGGAGGGCGGGCCATGAGGACATCAACATGGACCTCATCGCGGGCCTGCCCGGCGATACGGTCGCGGGCTTTGAGCACAGCCTGCGGCAGGCCATCGCGCTGGACCCCGAGAACATCACCGTTCACACCCTGACCCTCAAGCGGGCCTCCCGCATCGTCATCGAGGACCAGAAGGAGAACGACTACGCAGACGTAGCGGCTATGCTGGAAAAATGCCAGCTGCTGGCCGATGCAGGATATCGCCCCTATTACCTCTACCGCCAGAAGAATACCCTGCAGAATCTGGAAAATGTGGGCTGGTGCAAGCCGGGCCACGAGGGGTACTATAATATCTATATCATGGAGGAAGTCCAGACCATCCTTTCGGCCGGAGCAGGCGGCAGCACCAAGCTGGTGGCCGACGGCGGCCGACGGATGCAGCGCATCTTCAATTTCAAGTATCCGACAGAGTATATCCAGCGCTTTGCGGAGGTACTGGAGCGCAAAAAAGGAGTGGCTGATTTTTATGATCACGATTTGGGTCCCGAAACGTCTGGTTGAAGTCGGGCTGTACAACGTTGCCGCCCGCAGTCCGCAGGAGCTTGCCGCCCTGAGTGAGCAGAGCTACCGCGACCGCGTGAAGTATGCCGCCGAAAAGGTGCGCCTTTCCGGCACCAAGATCGTCATGCTCACCGGCCCGTCGGCCAGCGGCAAGACCACCAGTGCCCACAAGCTGGCCGAGGAGCTGATCCGGCAGGGAACATACGCCCATGTGGTCAGCCTGGATAATTTTTTCCGTGGGGCGGAGTTCTACCCCCGCCTGCCCGACGGCACCCTGGATTACGAAAACCCCGATACCATGGACCTGCCCCTTGTCCGGCAGTGCCTGCATGAGCTGAGCGAGACGGGCAAGACCACCCTGCCCATCTATGATTTTGCCAACGAGCGGCGCTCCAGCGAGACCGAGGCCGTGAATCTGCAGGGCGGTGTCTGCATCGTGGAGGGGATCCATGCCCTGAACCCGGAGCTCACCGGCCTTGTGCCTGCGGAGGATGTCTACCGCATCTACGCCGGCCTGCGGGAGGAATATGCCATCGACGGCCGCCGGGTCATCAACACTCAGGACATCCGCCTGTGCCGCCGCACCCTGCGGGACGCTGCCGCCCGGGGCCGCAGCCCCGAAAAGACCCTTGCCATGTGGGACCGGGTGCTGGACGGCGAGACCCGGTATATCAAGGGCTTCAAGACCACGGCGGACTTTCTGCTGGACACCTCCTTTACCTATGAGCTGGGCCTGATCTCCAGGCTGCTGGGCATCGTGCGCCGCCAGTTCACGCTGGAGGGCCACAACGCAGAGCTCTGGGACGAGACTGCCCGCCGCTTTGAGCACGTGGTCCCGCTGGATCTGGAACTTCTGCCTGCCGACAGCATGCTGCGGGAGTTCTACGGCAGTGCCGTAAAATAAAATCGCGCTCTGCGGGGAAAACGTTCCATCCTCTTGTCCAAATGCGAAAAAACTGTTTCCAAATCCGCACGAAACTGTAAAAGTTGCGGTGGATTCGTTGCAATCGGTGCCTGAGTGCGCTATAATGAAACCATCATCTGACAGCACACACAGGGCCAATACCCGTAAGAGAGGTGTCATTATGGATTTCAATAAGATCAAGGAAATGGGTCTGGAGTACGCGGAAAAGGGCCGCAATGCCGCCATGGATCTGGCAGAGCGCGGCAGAACGCAGGCAAAGATCGTCTCGGAACAGACCAAGCTTGCCCGGGCACAGCGTCAGCTGGGTGCACTGGTCTACAGCCTGGCCAAGGGCAACGAGGAGAACCAGCCCCTTGTGGATAAGTATATCGAGATGATCGGCAGCATCGAGGCCAACCTGAACGCCCTCAAAGAGAGCCTTGGCCCCGCTGCCGAGGTCATCACCCACGATCTGGACGAGGAGCCCGCCGAGGGCAGCGGCATCACCGTTGAGCCGACCGTGGAAAAGGACAAAAAGCCTGACACGGACAAAAAGACCTGCCCCCAGTGCGGCGCGCCGGTCTCTGAGGATGCGCTGTTCTGCAACAAGTGCGGCGCACAGCTGTAACGCAAAAGCCTTGAAAGGGCGGTGTCCCCGTAGGGGGATGCCGCCCTTTCTGCACAGAAACAGGGCAAAGTGTGAAAATTCTGGAAACAATTGAAATGAAAAGCCGGAAAATGCGCTTGTCCCCTTGAAAAATCGCAGATTCTGCGGTACAATCGAGCTCAGGTTTTTGAGCAGAGGAAAGGGGAGTGCACCCATGCAGGACTGGCCCGAACGGGAACGCTACACGGCGGATGATCTGCTGCAGATCATCCGCATTCTGCGTGACAGAGAAAACGGCTGCCCCTGGGATAAGGTGCAGACCCACGCTTCCATCCGGAAGAATTTTCTGGAGGAGACCTGCGAGGCGCTGGAAGCCATTGATGCCGACGACGCGGCCATGATGCGCGAGGAGCTGGGCGACGTGCTGATGCAGGTGGCGTTCCATACCGTCATTGAGGAAGAGCGAGGCCGGTTCGATTTCGAGCAGGTCTGCCGGGAGGTGTGCGAGAAGCTGGTGTTCCGGCACCCGAACATCTTTGCCTCTTCGGCGGCTGAAAATGCCGGTATAAACAGCTGGGATGCGCTCAAAAATAAGGAAAAGGGCCGCACCACGCTGGCGGATGAGCTGAACACGGTTCCGGCCACCCTGCCCGCCCTGATGTATGCCCAGAAGATGCAGAAGCGTGCCGCCCGCAAGGGCGCGTTTGCGCAGACGGCAGAGGATGCCGCCGCTGCCCTGAAGGCTGCCGAGCGCGGCTGGGAGGAAGCGGTGCCGGAAAATGCCGCCGAGCGGGCCGGGGCGCTGCTGTTTGCAGCGGCCAATGCCATGCGGCTGGCCGGTGTGGACGCGGAAGAGGCCCTGACCTTTGCATCCGGGCGGTTCCGTCAGGAGCTGCTGCAAAAGACCGAAGATTCAGACGAGCAGGAACGCCCTGCCACTGTCTGATAGAAAAAGCTGAGTAAAATTTTGTGGAGGTACCCCATTATGACCAAGACCGATCTGATTGCACAGGTTGCAGCAAACACCGAGATGAGCAAGAAGAGCGCCGAGCTGGCTGTCAACGCCGCTTTCGACGCACTGAGCAAGGCAATGGCTGAGGGTGAGAAGATCACCATCTCCGGCTTTGGCACTTTCGAGATCCGTGAGCGCGCAGAGCGCCAGGGCATCAACCCCCGCACCCGTGAGCCCATCACCATCGCTGCTTCCAAGAGCATTGTCTTTAAGCCGGGCAAGGCTCTGAAGGATACCCTGTAAGTTTGATCTTTGCCGCCGGGGCCGCAGTGGTTCCGGCGGTTTTTTTGTAAAACCTCTCAGTCAACGCTTCGCGTTGCCAGCTCCCATGTCCGGAGGTGCGGCGGCGGACAAAGCGCAATGATGGAGAGGGCCTGCTTTTCTGGAGGATCATAACATGAGACTGGATAAATACCTGAAAGTTTCGCGGCTCATCAAGCGCCGCACCGTGGCAAATGAGGTGGCCGATGCGGGCCGCATCCTCATCAATGGCAAGATCGCCAAGGCCAGCCAGGCGGTCAAGGAAGGAGACATCATCGAGGTCACCTTCGGCAACCGGCCCATCAAGGTAAAGGTGCTCTCTGACGTGGAGCCCCGCACCAAGGATGTGGCCCGGGAGATGTACGAGATCATTTCGGAATAACCTCTCAGGCGCTTTGCACCAGCTCCCCTAATAGGGAAGCCAGGTTTATGCTGCTGCATTCTTGCCTCGCCTATTAGAGAGATAGCAGCCCGAAGGGCTGACGGAGAGGTTCTATCCCGGAAGCTGTTTGCATAACCTTCACCAGAAGGGGGAGAGGTGCATGGCAGAGCAGGCGGGGAACAGCGACCTCATCCTGGAGAACCGGGAAAAGCTGACGGTAACAGGAGTCAGGCGGGTGCTGCAGTGCAACGCGGAGAGCGCCGCCATTGAAACAGCCCGGGGCGTGCTGCAGCTGGCCGGGGCACAGCTCAACGTGACCAGCCTTGACCTCGACAGCGGGGAAGTGAAGCTGACGGGCCGCATCGACACGGTGGAGTACACCGCCGCGCGCACCCCGGGCGGCTTTCTGTCCCGGCTGCTCCGCTGATGGCACCGGCTCTTGCGCCCGCGCTCATCGGGCAGGAGGCGGCTGCCTGCGCTCTGCTGGGCCTTGTGCTGGGCAGCGTGCGCGCGGTGTTTCCGGTCAGGGGGCGGGCGGCGTTCCTGCCGGATATGGCCCTTGTGGGGGCTGTCCTGCTGGGGCTGCAGAGCTATGCCGCCGCCCTGAGCGCCGGGGGCGTGCTGCGGTGGTACATGCCGGGCAGCGCCTTTCTCTGCGCCTTTGGGGCCGAACGGCTTCTGCGGCCTGCCCTGCGGGCGTTGGAACAGGGGCTGTTCTGGCTGGCAGCGGGGCCGCTCCGGCTGGCCCGGCGGGCATTGCAGCCGCTGGCAGCAGCCCGCAAAAAACGGGCGGAGCAGGTCAGAGCGCGCCGCACGCAAAAAAGAAGCGCAAAAAAACCGAAAAAGAACTTGCCAAGCACACGGCGGTTGTTGTATAATTCTAACGTATCAAAGTAAGAGTACAGGCGTTTCGGGCCTGCTGAGCACAGGAGGCGCTGAAAAATGGCAAATACCACCCGGAAAAAGCGCAGACGCAGCCCGTTTGTGCGGACGATCCTTCGTCTTTTCTTCATTCTGCTGCTGCTGAGTATGCTGGTGGCCTACATCTCCAATCAGGTGTCCATCAGCTCCCGGCGTGCGGAATTGCAGACGCTGAGCGAGCAGATCGAACAGCAAAAGACCCAGAACGAGGAGATGAAGCGCATCCTCAGCGGCGATGCTGACGATGTGACCGAGTGGGTCGCCCGGGATTCTTACAACTACGCAGCCCCCAACGAGCGCATCTTTGTGGATGTGACCGGCAACTGAGGGCACACCCCGCCGGGCAGCTCTGCGGACAGACCCGGTGCCCCCACAAAAAGAGAGCAAGGAGTATTGAGTTTTGGCAATTGAGGTAGGGAACGTACTGGAAGGCCGTGTGACCGGCGTAAAGCCCTTTGGTGCATTTGTTGCGCTGCCTGAGGGCAAATCGGGCATGGTCCACATTTCCGAGGTGTCCAATGAATATGTGCAGGATATCAACACGGTGCTGCACGACGGCGATGCTGTGAAGGTGCAGGTCATCAACATTGCACCGGACGGCAAGATCGCGCTGTCCATCAAGCGGCTGCTGCCGCCGGCACCCCGTCAGCCGCGCAGTGACCGTGGGCCCCGGCCCGGCGGCCCGCGCCAGAACGGCCCCCGCGAGGGCGGCCATTTCGGCAATTCCCGCGGCGGCGGACGGCCCCCTCGTGAGGGCGGGCGCGGCCCTGCCCGGGACGCTGCACCCCGTGTGTGGCAGCCCAAGGCCCCGGCCAAGAGCGATAACCTGAGCTTTGAGGATATGATGAGCCGCTTCAAGAGCCAGAGCGAGGAGAAGATGGCCGACCTCGACCACGAGACCAACAACCGCCGCGGCGGCGGTTATGCACCGCGCTCCCGCCGCGGCCGCTGAGCCATAGAACGAACCGGGCCTGCCCCAGCGGGGCGGGCCTGTTTTTTGGTGGTGCGGCAACGCCCACGGACAAGAAAGGAACCAGAATGCCTGCAAAATTTGAACTGATCGCGCCCTGCTTCTTTGGCTGCGAGGCAACTGCGAAATTTGAGCTGACCCGCATCGGGGCCGAGAACATCCGGGTAGGGGATGGCCGCCTGACCTTTGCGGGCGGGCCGGAGATGATCGCTGCCGCCAACCTGAACCTGCGCACGGTGGAGCGCGTGATGCTGCTCCTCAACACCTACCCCGCTTCCACCTTCGATGAGCTGTTTGATGGCGTGTACAGCATCCCCTGGGAAGAGCTGCTGCCCGCCGATGCCGCCTTCCCTGTGACCGGCTCTTCCCTGAACAGCCAGCTCACCAGCGTGCCTGCCTGCCAGAGCATCATCAAAAAGGCTGTGGTCAAGCGCCTGATGAACAAGCATCATACCTCTGTTCTGCCCGAGACCGGCGCGGAGTACAAGATCCGCTTCATGCTGCGCAAGAATGTCTGCGAGATCATGCTGGATACCACCGGTGAGGGCCTGCACAAGCGCGGCTACCGCCGCAACGCCATGGAAGCTCCCATCCGTGAGACGCTGGCCGCGACCATTGCCGACCTGGGCCGTGTCCGCCGCGACAGTCTGGTGGAAGATCCCTTCTGCGGCAGCGGTACTCTGCTGATCGAAGCCGCCCAGAAGGCCATGAACATTGCCCCCGGCCTCAAGCGCCGTTTTGCCGCCGAGCGTTACAGCTTTGTGCCTGCTTCCCTCTGGGCCGAGCAGCGTCAGAAAGCGCTGGCAGAGTCCAAGCTGGATGTGGGCTTTGAAGCCTTTGGCTATGATATCGACCCCGCCGCCGTGGCACTGGCCAATGCCAACGCAAAGCTGGCCGGTGTGGAAAAGCGCTGCCATTTTGAGGTGGCCGATGTCGCTGACTTTGCGGCAAAGCCTGAAGCCATCGTTCTGACCAATCCCCCGTACGGCGAGCGGATGAGCACCATCGAGGGTGCCGCCAAGCTGGCCCGCACCCTGGGCCAGCAGATGGCTGAGCATCCCTGCGCGGGCCTGTACGCCATCACTGCCGATATGGAGTTTGAGAGCCACTACGGCAAGCGCGCCAACAAGCGCCGCAAGATGTACAACGGTATGATCCCCTGCCAGCTGTATATGTACTACGAGGCCCCCAAGTTTGAGCACAAGGCAAAGCCGATGCCCAAGCAGGGCTTTGACGGAAAGCGTACCGTCGAGTTCAAGAAAAAGTAAACAGGAGAACAAAAAGACATGGACGGTCCGATGCGGCCTTATCTTCCGGAGCTTACCATCCGGGATTATAATATCTACCAGTGGTATCTGCGGGGCGTGCAGTATCAGCTGAACACGACCTACGGGCTCTACTCGTGCAGTCTGCTGCAGCACAACGGGGTTCTGTTCGCACTGCTGTCAGACAGCCTGGCCGGGCGGGAGGCGACCTGCAAAAAGGTGCGCCTGCCCTGGACGCTCTGCTGGAGGCCGATGATGTGCCAGACCCAGGGCATCCGGCTGGCCGCGCAGGTGGAGGTGCTGCTGGGCTGGCATAAGCTGCAGGACCGCCGCTGTGACGAGCTGCCCTTCCAACAGCGGGTGAAGCGCACCATCGACCGCATCCTGCTCCGCCGCGCCTATGAAAAGGCCGTGCAGGAGAACCCCGCGCTGGAGCGGCTGTTTGAACAGGAGCAGGAGCAGGCGATCGTTCAGATGAACCTGAACGCCAAGAACTACACCGAGGTTGCCGAGCCTATGAGCAACATCTACGGCGCGCTCTACTCCACGCTTGCCACCGATGAGAACAGCCAGCGCAAGAGTATGCGCTATATCGGCAGCTGCATCGGGCGGGTGTTCTACCTGCTGGATAAGGCGGGCCGTGTGGCCGATGACAAGCGGGCCGAGCGGTACAATGTGTATCTGGTCAATGGTGTCGAGGACCCCGGTGCTGCACTGGAAAATGCCCGGCGGCAGTCGCTGGCTGCGGCAAACGATCTGGTGCGCGCCTACGGGATGCTGGATGTCAAGCTGAACAAGAGCCTGATCGACAATATTATGATCCTGGGCCTGCGCCATGCGGTGGAGCCGCTGGACCCGGAGAACCGGCCCGTGCGCTGGGAGCTGCCGTGAAGGCCCGCAAGAGCTGGGCTATGGCCTACTGCGGCATGGCTGCTGCCCTGAGCGTGGCCCTGATGCTGCTGGGGGCTGTGGTGCCGGTGCTGATGTTCATTGCCCCGGCGGTGGCCAGCCTGCTCATCGCCACGGTCTGCGTGGAGTGCGGCAGGACCATGGCCCTGACAGCCTACGGCGCGGTGAGCCTGCTCAGTCTGCTCTTTGTGCCGGATAAGGAGGTGGCACTGGTTTTTGTGTTCCTGCTGGGATATTACCCGCTGGTCAAGCCCCGGTTTGAGCGCATCCGTCTGCCGCTGGTGCGGGTGCTGTGCAAGCTGCTGCTCTGCAACGGTGCCGTGCTGGCCATGTACGGGCTGGTGCTGCTGCTGGTGCCTGCGGGCAGCATTTCGCAGGAGCTGAAGACCACCGCGCTGGTGGTCTCGCTGGCCACCCTTGCCATGGGCAACGTTGCTTTTCTGCTGTATGACCGGGCGCTCCACAACCTGCTGCAGGTGTATCAGCTGGTGTGGCGGCCGAAACTGCATAAGATGCTGGGAAAAAGATAATGGGTCAAACCCCTCAGGCGGGCTTACGCCCGCCAGCCCCCCTAATAGTGGGGCCCTTGGCATTTCGTAAAGTTTCCCTATATACACAAACTGTATTGCTCTGCCAAGGCCGCCCCTAGTAGGGGCGGTGTCATTCCGAAGGGATGACGGTGGGGTTTAATAGCAGGGCTTTGTCTAAGAGGATTCTAATTGAGAGGAGTGATGTCTACCACCAGTTGACACAAAGCGCCGGGCCACACGGGTGACAGCCGTGAGGGTGACGAGGAGAGGAATCATCGAAAAATTCGGCGGATGTTTCTCCGGCTGACCATGGGCTATACCAGCCGCAGAGAGGGGCAAAAATCGGCAGTGATACCGTAACAAATCCCCTCAAAGAAAGCCATACAAGAACATAAACTGTTACAGGAGGCTGACAGCTGTGCTGCGCGCGTTTTTTGCGCCGGGCTGTCGGCATGGAGGTGTTTTGTATGTGTGGCATTGTTGGTTATGTTGGAAAACGGAATGCACAGGATGTTTTGCTGGATGGTCTGGAAAAGCTGGAGTACCGCGGCTATGATTCCGCCGGTGTGGCCTTGGCTTTGGAGGGCGGCATCCGGGTGGTCAAGAGCAAGGGCCGTCTGGCGGAGCTGCGCAAGCGGCTGGCGGTGGAGGCTCTGGCCCGGAGCGGCTGCGGCATCGGCCACACCCGGTGGGCGACCCACGGGGAGCCCAGCGATGTGAACAGCCACCCGCATTCCACGCCCCGGGTGAGCATCGTCCACAACGGCATCATCGAGAACTATGGTGTGCTGAAGGAGCGGCTCATGGCCAAGGGCTATACCTTTGAGAGCGAGACCGACACCGAGGTTCTGGTCAAGCTCATCGACAGCTGCTGCTATGAGGGTGAGCCCCTCAAAGCCCTGCGCGCCGCTCTGGCCATGGTGCGGGGCAGCTATGCGCTGGCTGTTCTGTTCCGGGATTTCCCGGATACCCTGTTCGCGGTCAAGCGGGAGAGCCCGCTCATCGTGGGCTGGGGCGAAGAGGAAAACTTTATTGCGTCGGATATCCCGGCGCTGCTGAAATATACCCGCCGGTACAGCGTGCTGGAAGAGGGGGACATGGCGGTGGTGAACGCCGACGGCATCCGCTTCTACAATGAGTTCGCGGAGCCGGTGGAGCGGGAAGTTCTGACCGCCAACTGGGATCAGGAAGCCGCTGAAAAGGGCGGCTACCCGCACTTCATGCTGAAGGAAATCAACGAACAGCCTGCGGCCATCACGGCCACGGTGAGCCCCCGTGTGGAAAACGGTCTGCCCGACCTGCGCGTTCCTGAGCTGACGGATGAACGGCTGCGCCGCATCGGCACGGTGCATCTGGTGGGCTGCGGCACGGCCATGCACGCGGGCATGGTGGGCAAGGCCGCCATCGAGACGCTGGCCCGGGTGCCTGCACAGGTGGAAATCGCCAGCGAGTTCCGCTACCGGAATCCCATCCTGCGGCCGGAGGATCTGGTCATCATCATCAGCCAGTCGGGCGAGACCAGCGATACGCTGGCAGCCCTCAAACTGGCCAAGAGCCGGGGCGTGCCGGTGCTGGCCATTGTGAACGTGGTGGGCAGCAGCATTGCCCGCGCGGCGGATTATGTCATGTACACCTATGCCGGCCCTGAGATCGCCGTGGCCTCCACCAAGGCCTACATGGTGCAGATGTGCGTGCTCTACCTGTTCGCCCTGCGGCTGGCTTACGCCCGGGGAATGCAGACCGATGCCGAGATTCGCCGCCTGACGGCAGAGCTGCTCCGGGCCGGGGAGGTCATCAAGCCCCGCCTGGCTGATTGTGAGCAGATCAAGTATCTGGCCAGCCGTTTCGTCAATACCCAGAGCTGCTTCTTCATCGGCCGCGGATTCGACTATTCGCTCTCGCTGGAGGGCAGCCTGAAGCTGAAGGAAATCAGCTATGTCCACTCGGATGCCTATGCGGCGGGCGAGCTCAAGCATGGCACCATCAGTCTGGTAACAGACGGCGTGCCGGTGATCGCTCTTGCCACCCAGAAGCAGGTCTACGAAAAGACCATCTCCAACGCCAAGGAGACCAAGAGCCGCGGCGCAAAAGTCCTGCTCTTTACCACCCGGGATGCTGTGGTGCCCGATGGCGTGGCCGACTATGTGGTGCGTCTGGATGACTACGATGACCTGCTGATGCCCCTGCAGCTCATCGTTCCGCTGCAGCTGTTTGCCTACTATATGGCTGTTCTGCGCGGCTGTGATGTGGATAAGCCCCGCAATCTCGCCAAGAGCGTGACCGTGGAATAACCGTAGAATCAGAAATCAAGCCTTGCCAAACCCGCCCGCTGGTGGTATACTATCTAGGTAACCGATGCTGGTGTGGCGCAATGGCAGCGCAATTGATTTGTAATCAATGGGTTGCAGGTTCAACTCCTGTCACCAGCTCCAAAAAGACCTCAAAACGGAAAACGTTTTGGGGTCTTTTGCTGTTATAGAAAGTGCTTTTATTGCGGTAAAACGCAGGAAAATAGAGAATGACAGAAAAAGAGAAAATCCGTGGAAAAAGTAGTTGACAAATGCCACTTCAGATGATAAAATATACAGGCAGTCAGCGATGACTGCAAATAGGATATGGGCGTGTTCCCGAGTGGCCAATGGGGACAGACTGTAAATCTGCTGCTTTTCAGCTTCGGTGGTTCGAATCCACCCGCGCCCACCAAGATAAAACACCTAGAGACGTAAGTTTCTGGGTGCTTTTCTTTTGCTGTAACCCACAGTTAAACCCACTTTTGCGGGAAACTATGCGAAAATCAGCAAAAATAGGCTGCCACGCATCACACTCGCATGGCAGCCTTTTCGTTACCCTCTCACCACGACATTGTAAAGCATCTCTAGGAACTGCACCGCGCTGGGTGCACCGGTCAGTGGGTAGCCAGCCAGTTGCTGAACGCCCTCGGGGTTCAGCGCCCAGGCTTTCTCTGCTGCACGCCGGACGGCACTTTGAATGGCGGACCACTTGCAGTGCCGCTGTTTTGAGATGGGGGTATAGATCTCCTTCTGTACGGCTTCCAGCCGGTCCTCCTGCTCACAGATCAGAGCCACGCAGTCACAGAGAACACGGTAATTCTTTGAGCTCCGGGTGATTCCCAGTGGCCGGAGGATTTGATCCAGCTGGGCAGGGGAGTCCGAAATTTTCACGTTTGGCATAGTTTGCACATCCTTTCTATCCAACTTTAACCGGAAAATGTCAGAATGTGCCGGATAATGCGGAATGCGTCGGAATATGCCGAAATATGCCAAAAGAAAACAGCCCCGAGGAACCATCAGGCTCCCCGGGACTGCTGCTATGTACTCTTACTTGATTTTTCCCTGCATCTGATCCAGCAGCTCATCGGCGTGGATGGCCTCGGGAGTAAAGCTGTTGTTCTCCCACCATGCCCAGATGGCAGCAGCGGTGGTCAGGCCAGCGGTAACCCACTGCTCCACGCTGGCGCTGTCGATGGGCAGCACCGGCTTGCCTGCTGCACTCAGCAGCTGATTGACGAGGGCCAGTGCCAGCACAACAGTGCGGGCGATGGTCGCGGCGGGAACTTTCTTGTTCATCATAGGTCAGTCCTCCTGTTTGATGGGTAATGCCTTGGCGCGGTTGTACAGCTCTGTGCCGGTGCCGTTGCCGCCCAGTGCGTGATAGCTTTTGTAAAGGTATTCGAGGTTTTTCAGTCCACCAGTGTCAATGCTGCCCTGCTTGATGTAATACTGACACGCCTGATAGATACGATCATGCAGGATGGCCAGCACGCCGTCCAGCAGAGCCTTGTACTTGATGACCACCGCGATGACGGCGGTGCCCAGCAGACCGAAAGCCCACTCTGCCCAATATTGGGCGATCCATTGCCACATCGGTCTCACCCCCTGACCTGCCCCAGCCCGGCCCGCTGGATGATGGCAGCATAGTCCTTGTAGGCCACGCTCAGGTCTACCGGGCCGCTCACGCCGGGGATGGTGCCGCTGCTGGTGTACTGCCACATCCCGTGCTTGCGGGTGGGGCGCGTGCCGCGGTAGTCCGCGATCCACAGATCGTAAGCAGCGAGGGCTGCCATGTCGAGGGCGGTGTCCGCGAAATTGGTGTAGGTGTACACCATTGCATACAGCCCCCACGCTTCGAGTTGGGCAGCGGCTTCGGCCACGCGGGCGGACAGCTTGGCCGGGGTCAGACCGCGCAGCTTCGGGTCTTCTGCATCCACCGCGATGGGCAGTTGGAAGTTCTTGTCCGCCAGCGCAGCACGCAGGGCGGCCAGTTCTGCGGCCGTCTGCTGGGGCGTGGCGGCGCAGGTGTAGTAGTAACCGCCCACCGGGATGCCCCGCGCCGTGCACGCGGCATAGTTGCGCTCGAAGGCCGGGTCAACGTAGGGCTTGCCGCCCTTGCTGCCCAGCACCCGCAGCATCACGCCGTCGATTTTGCCGCTGGCCTTGACCTTGTCCCAGTCAATGCTGCCCTGCCAGCGGGAAACGTCAAGTATGGTTCTGGGCATTGCTCTGCGCCTCCTTCTGGGCCAGCAGCTCGGTCAGCTCCTTGTACTCGTCATCGGTCAGCTTACCGGCGGCGTAGAACACGTCCAGCTTGGTGCTCATGCCCTCGATGGAGCCGCGTTCGATCATGCGTTTACAGGTACGGTATAACATAGGCTTGTCCTTTCTTATGCGCACAACATGTGCATAATGTGTTGATTTTGTCTTGAATTGTGCTATAATAATGGTAACAAAATGATTGGGAGGTTTTCTTATGGCAAGAACTAGCACCAATATCAGCCTTGACCCTCAGCTCAAACATGATAGTCAGGAGCTTTTCGCAGACCTTGGCATTGACCTTTCCACGGCGATCACCCTTTTCCTGAAGCAGTCGCTTCGTGTTCAGGGGCTTCCGTTTGCCGTTACGCGGGAAAATCCCAACGCCGAAACCATTGCCGCCATGAACGAGTACTATGAGATGAAAGCGCATCCTGAAAAGTATAAGCGCTATTCCTCTTTCAAGGATGCCATGGATGAGGTGCTGACCAATGCTTGATGTCATTCTTTCCAACCGGTTCAAGAAAGACCTCAAGCTGGCAGCCAGGCGCGGCATGAATCTTGCCGAACTGGATGCCATAGTCGAACAGCTGGCGGCGCAGCTTCCATTGCCGGATAAGAATCGTGACCACGCTTTGACCGGGGATTACATCGGCTTCCGGGAATGTCACATCCGGCCCGATTGGCTGCTGGTCTACCGTGTGGACGGCGAAGATCTGATCCTGTTTTTGTTCCGCACCGGCACGCACACGGATCTGTTTGACTGAAAATCAAATTCTCAGCAGATGGCCTTCGGGCCGTCTGCTTTTTTCATGCCTCCGGCGTAAGTCCCAGCTCCAGCAGCGTCAGCCGGTACTCCTGATCTACCATCAGGCTGTCGGTGTCGGTCTGGGCGGTTTCCATCGTAGCAAGCCGCTCCTCCAGTGTAGGGGTCGGCTTCGGTGCATCGGCAGGGTCTGGCTTCGTGCCGGCCTCCACCACAACATAAGCCTCCGGCTGGTCGTCCATACTCCACAGGGCCTCGCCCACAGCAGCCCCCTCATTGTGGGCGGTAATAGCATCTACAACGGCTGAATAGGCATCACACTCTTCCTGCGTGATAACCGGCTTTTGGATTTTTGCTCCGGGTTTGATTTCCATTTGCGTTCACCTCACTTCCAGCGGCCATAGGCGACCCAGTTGGCACCGCATGAGTTAGAGCTCGGTTCAGCACTAAAACTGGTTGTTGTTTTGTTAGTAATCACGTGCGTAACAGTTCCAGATATTGAGTTTTTGCTGTACGGACTGGTCAAAACAGAATAATTTGTGTTTGCAAAAGCAATAGGGAGCGTCACGTAGCAATCATAATTCGGCAAGTAATCTTTGCTACCCCAGCAGATCTGTGTTCCATCGGTATAGCGCACATAGTAGGTTCCGCTGGTATAGACCGCCGAAGCACCAGCCGGGCCTTGCGGGCCGGTTGCGCCTGTGGCACCTCTGGCTCCCGTTGCACCGGTGGGCCCTTGCGGCCCCTGTGGGCCGGTGGCTCCGGTAGCACCCCTGGGGCCCTGAGCACCGGTATCTCCTTTGTCGCCCTTTGCGCCTTTCAGGCTGGCGATCCAGGCGGCTTCGCTTCCGGTGTATCCCAGCTGAACAGCCAGCGCATAGGCCGACTGGCCATCAAAGGTTCCGGCTTCCTTGGCCTGCTTCACGGCATTGGTGGCCGCATTGGCCGCGTTGGTGCTGGCTTTCTCTGCCCGGTCGGCATCGTTCTTCGCCGCCCCCGCGCTGGCAGATGCCTCCCCGGCCTTGGTGGCGGCAGTGGAAGCGCTCCCCGCAGCGGCGGTGGCCTGCTGGGTGGCGGTGTTTGCCGCAGTGGTGGCCGTCTTGGTGGAGGCCGCTACGTCGTTCAGGGCCGCGGTGCGGGCCTGTGCGATGTCCTTCAAGGCGGCGGTGTGTTTCGTCTCCGTGTCCTGCAGGGCCCGCTGGGCGTTGGTCTCGCTGTCCTTGGCGTTCTTCTCGCTGGCGGCGGACTTGGTCTCGCTGCTCTTTGCTGCCTCTGCGCTGTCCTTGGCGGCAGCGGCACTGCTGGTAGCTTTCTCCTCCAGTGCGTTGATGCGCTCCTTGGCAGCGGCCAGCAGCTCGTCGGTGGGGATGCCGGTCACACTGTCCCGCACGATGCCGCAGAGCGCCTCGTCCAGCCGGGTGTCGGTGATCTGGCCCGTGGTGATGCTGGTGGAGCCTGCCGGGCGGGTGATCTCGGCAAGGCAGAGGTCGTAGATCAGCTCGGTGCGGGAGATGGCCGGGGCCGTGGGTGTGCTGGATGCCGTGCCCTGCAGCACCTGCAGGCTGGCGGCTCTGGCACCGGCATCATAGCGCATGACGATTCGATCGATGCGGGGGAGAGACGGGTCAGCCAGCGGCAGGGCCAGGGTGTCGGCCTCCCGCTTTGTGATGGAGTAGCCGGTGAAACGGTTGGGGTGCACCCAGCCACGGCCCGCCCCCACGGTGACCTTCAGCCCGCCTGCGGCTGTCACCGGGAAATCCTCAGCGGAGCTGAACACACCGCTGGTGAGGCCCGCAAGGTAGGCCGCCACGTCTGCGGCATCGAAGTCGTAGCCGTTGGCAGGATAAAGTACAATTTTACTCAAAAGATCATCTCCTTACAGCTTGCGCCAGACCGGCGTACCCAGCCGCACGGTGCGGGTGGTGCTGTCGCTCTGGCTTTGGGTGATGACATCGGCCACCCGGACGGTGGCCTTGTAGCCCAGCTCCGGGATGGTGCAGAAGGCCACGTCACCGGGGGAAAGGCCCTCGGCATCGATGGTCAGCTCGATGCTGCCGGTGCGCAGCTGTTCCAGCAGCTTGTTGGTGCCCCGGGCCATGAGCCGTTCGAGGTAGGCTTGGCTTTTGGTGGTCTCGCCCTTTTCCTCGTCCGGCTGCACATCCCGGGCATCCACATAGAGCTCCCGCCGGTCGGCACCGGTGGTGTCCGTCAGGCCCACGGTCACGGTGGCCCGGTTCTCGCCCTCGCCAGCGCCCTGCACCACGGCGACGTTGGCGTAGTCGGAATCCCCGAAGGCCCACGCGGCCTGCTGCAGGTTGCCCCACTTGGTGGAAAAACGGTTGTTTGGATCGGCGGTGGGCCGGTAGACCTCAAACAGCAGCTTCTTGTCTGCGTTCTTGCCTGCCAGCCGCACCCGGAAGCCCAGATCACAAGCCGCGCCGATGGTCATCAGGTAGTCCATGATGCTGCCGCCGGAGGTCTGTGCAGTGTAGGTGGTGTCGAAGCCCACAGCAGCACCCAGCTCCAGCTTGGGCCACGGCTGCATTGCATTGACCAGTCTGCGCATGGCCTGTTCCGCGTTCTCGTTCTTCACGATGCTGGTACCGGCCCGCTTGGTGAAGATCCACGTCCCCGGGAAGCCGGTGACCACTAAGTTGCTGTCCTGATTCTCGTTGCTCCGGTGGCAGATGCGCATGGGCACATCGCTGTCATTGCGGCGCAGCCAGCGGCCCTCCCGGAGAAGAGCGAGGTTCTCCTCGGTGGGCCGCACTTCCAGCGTCATGCTCCCCTCGGTGTTGTAGGGCTCGTCCCAGTAAAGGCTCACCCACACCTCCACCCGGCCCAGCCGGGCGAGGGTCAGCTCGTCCAATACGTCCAGCGTCACGAGATCACCTCCGGCAGGATGCCCGAAACCATGGGATAAAAGCGCACCGTCACCTGCAGGCTGGTCTCACCGCTGTCGGCGGTGGCCTTGAGCAGATTGTCCCCGGGGGCCAGCTCCAGCAGGTCGCTGTCCTCATCCAGCAGGGAGAAGATGTTCTCCTCCGTGCCGTCCTCTGTCCGCTTGACTGCCAGCTTGTCGGTGGTGGTGCGGTAGATCTCGATGACCTGCCCGGGGGTCAGGGTGGTCAGGATGCGGATGCTCTGGCCCGTGATGATGTTCAGCACGGTGGGGTTGACCACAGTGCCGTCGCTCTTGAGGGTGGCCGTGAAGGGCACGCTCAGCGCCCCCGGGTTATAGGCATTCAGCCAGCCGATGGAGGTGCGCACGCCGAACCGGTGGGGCGTGGAGTAATTCACCGGCAGCCTGAACGATGGCACAAAGCCGTTGATACAGAAGTTCTGGGCGGTCAGGTTGTACCAGAAGGGTTTCGGGCAGAAGAGCATGACATCCAGCACCGGGTAGGGGTGGATGCTCTTTGTGTAAGGGGTCTTGGAAAGCACAAAACGGCAGAAGAATTTATCCACAAGATACATTGTGCCGCTGGTGAAGAAAGTCAGCTTTTCTAGCAGCAGGGCGGCATCTGCGTCGCCGTGGGGGCTGTGGCAGTGGATGATGAGTTCACGGCTCACCCCAGCCACGCTCTGGCACTCCACGCTCACGCCCACCTGGTTCACGCCCTGAGCGGTCTGCACGTCCACGTCCACGCCGTTGATGGGGTCGAGGGAGTAGGGCGTGCCGTAGTCCCACCCGATGTCGAGAGTGGCCCCGGCATCCGTCACGAGCTGCAAATGGTCTTTTCTGAACGGCATCTCGGTGCCCTCCTTTCATCGTTTCTGGGCCTTGGCCCGGTCGGCTTCCCAGCGTGCTTCCCGCTGGAGGTCTGCCGCCGTCTGGGCCTTGCTGTAAATGTTCTGGGTGATGTTGGTGTCGCCCTCCCGGTGGTACTGGTTGGCAGCTGCGGCCACCTGTGCCGTGCCAGAAGCGGCCACAGACCGGCTGATGGCCATGTTGTCCGACAGCACCAGAGAATTGGCTTGCCGCACCATCTCGGCCAGCTTTGAATTTGCGGCCAGCAGGGCCTCGGTGTTGGCCTCCACAGCGTCTGTCAGGTCTTTGTCCGGGGTGGGGACCGTCGGTGTGGTGGAGCCGGTGTTTGTGCCTGTGGTGGTCTTGGTGATGTCATCCAGACTGCGCTCCACCTTGGTCTGGATGCCGTCCACATAGGTGGTCACGGTCTTGTAGGAGCGCTCCACGCCGTCCACCAGCTTTGTGCCTGCCTCGGTGACGGTTTTGGTCACCCGCTGGGTGATCTTGCCGGTCTCGTCCTTCAGCTTCTCGGTGAGCACTTTGGTGGTCACGGTGCTGCCGTCTGCATTGGTGGTCTTGCTGGTGTCGGTCATGCTCTCGATGACCTTCTGGGAGTTGGTGGAAGTGCCGGAGCTGCTGGGGTGGTTGATGGCCTCCTGCTGTTTCTTCCGCGCCTCCTGCCGGGCCTTGCGGTCTGCGGCGATTTTATTGGCGTAGTCCCACGCCGGATTGGAGATGTAATCAATCGTACCACCGTAGAGCCACGCCACGGAGTTATACAGGCCGATGAGGCCGTTGATGAGGATGACAAAGCCCTCGATGCCCGCCGCCACGATGCGCATCAGGCCCTCGAAGATGTAGCTCATAAAGTCCTCAACACCCGCCCAGACATTCTGGAAAGCGTTGGCCACATCCTTGTTTTTGCCGGAGAAGTTCAGCAGGGCACCCACCAGCATCCCGATAAGGGATATGACAAAGAGGATGGGGTTGGCATCCATGGCCACGTTCAGGGCAGTCTGCCCGGCTGTGGCGCTGGCTGCGGCGGGCACGAACTGCGCCACCAGACCCATGGCCAGATTGGCGAGGTTCCCGAACACGCCGCCCAAAGCGCTGCCCAGCTGGTTGAGCGCCCCCATGGCCACGCTCTGGATCTGCGCCTGCTGTTCCTTGGTGCAGGCCTGCCAGAAGTAGGAAGCCGCCCACAGGCCCAGCTGCTCGAGGTCGCCATCCTTGAGGGCCGTTGCCAGCGTCTCGATGGCCCCCAGCGCATCTGTCTGGATGTCGGCCTGGATCTGCGCCCATCCCTCGTCCAGCTTGGTGCGGAACTGCTCCGTGAGCAGCTCACCCATGCTGCCGTACTGGGGCCCGGCATCCTCGATGGTCTTTGCCACGGTCTGGGTGCCGTCGGCGGCGATGGTGGTCACGGTCTTGACCGTGCGCTGCACGCCGTCGATGATTTCAGTGCCGGTGGCGGTGATCGTCTGTTCGACCTGTTCAGAACCGTCGGCCAGCAGTTTCGTGGTGGTCTCGGTGGTGGTCTTTACACCGTCTACGAGGGCGGTCTGGGTGTCCTTAGTGGTGGATACCACATCCCGGACTGCCTCGATGCTCTGGGTGACCTTCTGGCTGCCGTCCGCTGCCGTGGTGGTGATGGTTTTAACGTCCGAGAGAACCCCGTCCACCATCTGACGGCTGGTTTCGGTGACGGTCTGCTTCTGCTGTTTCGTGCCGTTTTTCAGGGTCTCATGGACCGTTTCGGTGGTACGGGTGACCCCGTTCTCAATCTGCGTGCTGGTGGAGGTAATGGAGTTCACTACCTCAGATGCAGCCTTTTTGGCGGAAGAACTGGCCTTTTTCGAGGATGCGGAAACAGCACTGGCCGCTTGCTCAGTGGTCTTTTGTGCAGCTTTGGCCTCCTCTTGCAGTTCCGTCCAGCTCTTGGTGCTGATGCCTTGCCCGGCCTGGGCTGCCTTGTGCCGGGCCTCCCGGTTGGCTTTGGAAGTGGCCGCTGCGGCCTGTGCATCCTTGTCTGCTTTGTAGTCATCGTAGCTGGAAAAGCCGGTATAACCATCTTTCCCGAGGAAGCTGTTCAGCTTGTAACGGAGCTTGTCCAGCCAGCCGATGGCCGCCCCAATGGAGCTCTTTGCGATGTTCGCCACAGCCTGAAAGGCCCCGTCCACGATGTTCCGAAAGGTCTCGCTTGTCTGGTAGGCAGTCACAAGGGCCGCTGCCAGAGCAGCCAGAACAGAAACCACCAGCCCGACGGGGTTGGCTTTCAGTGTTTTGTTTAGGACTTCCTGTGCGATAGCCAGGCCGGTCGCACCATTTTTGGCCGCATCCTGTGCGGCGGCAAGGGCTGTGGTGGCTGCCGTCTGCACAACAGTGGCGGCAGAGGTGGCGGTCAGGTAGCCCTTGTAGGTCAGAAATGCCACGCCGACAGAGGTGACAACGGTGATGACCAGACCAATGGTGTCTTTCAGTTTGGCCAGCTTCTGGTCATCCTCCGTGATGGAGACCACCAGCTCGTTGGCCTTGACGATGAGGTCGCCGAGAGCCGAGAACAGGCCGTCAGTCAGTTTGCCGGTAAGGGCAGCCACGTTGTCCTGCAGGGTAGACAGCCGCCCGCTGAAGGTCTGGCTGGCTTCCAGCATACCGTTGTAGAACTGCCCGCCCTGACTGGTGGCGGCTTCCACAGCGGCCTGCAATTCCTCAAAGCCCACCTTGCCGTCCGAGATGCGCTTGTACAGGTCGGCCATGGATTCGCCGGTGGCCTCGCAGATCTGATTGAGCGGGTTGAAACCCGCGTCGATCATCATGTTCACGTTTTCCAGCGTGACCTTCTGGGCGCTGGACATCTTGCCATAGGCCCGGACAAGGGTCTGCATCTTGTCTGCGTTGCCCAGAGAAATGTCGCCCAGCATCTGCAGCACGTTGGTGGTGTCGTCTGCCGCAATGCCGAATTGCAGCAGGGTCTGGGTTCCCTCAGTCAGATCAGACAGGGTGAAGGGTGTGGATGCTGCCATTTTGCGGATCTCTTCCAGCTTTTCGGCGGCAAGCTGTTCGTCACCCAGCATGACCTTGAAATTGGTGAGGTAGCTCTCCATGTCTCGGTTGTAGGACAGACCGCTCTTCACCACGCTCATCAGGGCATCGGCGGCTTTCTTAGCGAAATCGGCGATCATCTGCCCGGCGGCTACCGTCCATTTATTGACGCTCTGCTCTGCCGGGTCGCTGTTCAGCCGGACATCACCCGTAATACTGAAATCAGCCATTGGGGGCGCTCACCTCCTCATCATCGCCATGTCTGAGCCGCTGCAGGAAGGCGGCATTGTGGTCGGCCACCGTGACTGCCGTCCGGATGTGCCGCAGTTCTTTGGGCAGGGCAAAGGTCTCCTTCAGGTCCTCGTACTGCTGGCGCTGCCTGCCCTCCATGCCGGAGGTGTCCATCGTGCGCCAGGACATGATCTTCGCCATGGTGGTTTCCTCCGGCAGCCCCCGCAGCAGAGCCAGAAACCGCCACCAGTGGATGCGCTCTGCCGTAAGGTTGATGTGGTAAGCCTGCTGAAAAGCTGCGGTCAGATAGTCTGCGTCACAGGCAAAATCCATGGCAAGCTCACCGGAACCGCTGCCTTTGCCGCCGGAACGTCCGGGCGGGTCGGCCCCGTGGTAAAAGCGCAGTAAACTTTCATAGGCCTCCGGGGCCAGCTGGGGAGGGATCGGCTCCCGGTAGAAGCGTTGGAACGCTTCCTGCGCAAAGGAAAGGGTGTCCTTTTTCTCCCGCTTGCGCTGGTACTGGTTCGACAGCCAGACCATGGGCCGGAAGTCCGGGTCGATGGCGCGGCCCTCCCACTCGGTGGGCAGTGGTTCCAGCAGGATGTCAGCCATGATGACGGCGGCGCTTTGCCTTGCGCCGCTGCTCACGGTTCAGCTGAGGAGCCAGAAGGCTGGGGTCAAACTTCTGCTTTTCCTGATTGGCAGCCCGGGTCAGTTCGGTCATCACGGTCAGGGCCTTGCCCAGGTCATTGCCGTCCAGCCCCAGAGCTGCCGCAGACCCTTTGCCCAGCACATCATCGACAAACGCTTCCACGATGCGGCACTGGCCGCGGATACCCTCAGCATAACTCATGTTAGGGGTCTGCTGTGCACGCTGACGCTCGGCCTCCTCGGCCTTTTCCAGCTTTGCCTTTGCCTGCTCCAGCCGCTCGATATCGTTGGCGTTCAGGCTGGAAAACGCAAATTCCTTATCAAAGATCTTCATGGTCGTCTCCTATCAAAAAAGCCCTCGCCGGTCAGGATGAGGGCACAGAGCTACGGGCAGGATCAGCCTGCCGCAGCGGTAGAATAGTCGAACTTGGCAGGGGTGCCGATGCCCTTTACATCGCAGGCAAAGGTGGCGATTGCGCCGGCAGAGCCGCCCACGTCGCTGGTGACGATGAATGCGGCTTCGCCCTTCTCGCCCTTGCCGGTGCGCAGGGAGAAATAGACGTAGGGCAGGATGACGCTCTGGCCGAAACCATAGATCATCTCGTGGCCCAGAATGAAGTCCTGGAACGCATCGCCCTTGCAACGGTCGCCGTTGATGGCGAGAGTGCGCTGAACGCTGCCCTTGGTGGTAACGGGGCCGGTGCGGATGTAGGTATTGTCAGAGGTGGAAGCGTTCAGTGCGCCGCTGTGCTCCCGCACATGGTCGGCACAGACGGTCCAATCCTTAACAGCATCCTTCTTGCTGGCCTCGGTGCAGATGGCCAGCACAAAGTCATCGGTGTTTTCGATGCCCTTGTAGTCGGCGCTGGGGGTGATGCCGGAGGCGGTAACAGCTTCAGTAACAGTCATGTTGAAACTCCTTTCGGTTGGTAATAAACGAGCCGGAGTTGCATCTGCATTTTGCAGCTTCCGGCGCTGCTGGTAACGATATAGCCCGATGCGGTGACCGATACGCTGAGGGGCTGCTTTGGGGCTTCCAGCTGGGGCAGGTCATGCCGGTCATTCTGGGCAAGCACCCAGTCGGCCAGCTGCTCAAAAAAGCCGCTGTTGGCAATCTGGGTGCTCTGGGCCTCGCTGTATTCCCGGCGGCTCAGAAATACATAGCTTTTGGCCATGTTCCTGCCGGAGAAATAAGTGGTCAGCACCGGGTCTGTGGGGGAATCCTCAATGGAAAACTCGGCCACCGGCTCCGGGGAAAGCCCAGAGATACGGAATGCTGCCCCGTTCTCGGTCTGTTCTTCGGCGATGAGAGGGCAGGTCTTGAGCCACTCCCGCATGGCCGTGATGGTGGCTTTCTCGCTCATAAGTGGCCCATCCCTCCCCAGAACATGGTAACGGCACGGGTCGCATAAAGGGCCAGATGCTCTCCCATGTCTGCAAGTGCCCGCTGGCCCCAGTAGGAGCCGCGCAGACCTTTGTACTTGTCTGCTTCCTGCCCACGTTCTTTGTTGCCCATGAAGGTACGCAGATCGCTGCCCTCGGCGTGCAGGTAATACTGCTTGCGGGCGTAGGGAGTGTTGTACACCAAAAGGCCCTCGTCATACTTGGAAGCGGTCTGTACGCTGTTTTTCAGTGTGCCGGTGTCCAGCGGAACATAACTGTCGATGAGCCGGGCCGCTTCCTGTGCCATGGCATACTGCGCTTTTTGCAGGGCAGCAGTCTTTTCGGCACCGAAGTCAGGCCGCCAGGAAAGCTGCATCTGAACGCCGTCCACCTTGTAGCGCAGGCCGTAGGGCTGATCAAAAACAGGCTTGCTCATTTCCTCAGCTCCCCTCTACATGAAAATGCGGCAGCAGCGGTTCCCGGTTGTCGGAGACCGCCGCCACCGTGCAGCAGATGTGTGTTTTCTCGAGGGCGGCATACTCGGCCTCGGTCAGGCTGCGGACAGCGCCGCAGATGAGCTTGCCGCCCCGCTTGAGCGTCCAGTGTGCCGCCTTTTCCCCGGGCGGGAGCTTTGCCCACTGGAAATAGGGCAGATACCCGGCGGCAGGGGGCAGCCGGACATGGACTGTCCGCTGGGGGTCGCCGCCGGAGGTGTCCAGCTTCTCCCGCCAGCTGCACCCGGGGATGACGTGGCAGACAGGCCGGTCGATCTCGGTGGCGGTGTCGTGGATGAGGTTCACAACGGTAACGCTGCACTGCATCAGAAACACCCCCGATACAGCAGGCCGTGGGGGTCGTGCCCCAGGCAGCCGGAAAGAATGCTGTACGCTTCGGCGACCTGCTTTTCGGCCAGTGCTCCGTCGGAGAACGTCACGGCAAAGCCGTCGTTGTTGACGCTGGTCACGCCCGGCGCATAGCCGGTGGCAGCGCGTGCCGCTTCGGCCCGTTCAAGGCTCTGCACGATGGACGCACAGGCCATGGCCAAAGCTTCGGCACAGTCGGCGCAGCCTTTGGTGTGGGCTTCGGCCCGGCCAAAGGTGGCCCGGTCAATGAGCTTCGAGGCCCGGAAGCACAGCGGCGTGAACGCGGCTTCGTCCAGCGTACCGCCCGCTGTCTGGTACTGGTCGTAGGTGCAGTAAAGCATGGGGGCCTCCTTATGCTGCGACAGCCGCAGCGGTCAGGAATGCGAACGGAACCTTGGAGCGGTCTGCGTTCATGCGGGTGGCGGGGTTGGGCAGTGCCCAGCCCATACGCATCACAACGCGCAGGGCCACCATATCCTGCTGGGCCAGATTGTAGACGATCTCCTTGGTGGAGGGATCCTGAATCACGCCCTGATCCAGCAGCTTCACGGTGACATCCTGACGGATGGAGTACACCAGCTTCTTGAAGTTGCCTGCGATCAGCTGGGCCTTGGAAGCATCGAAGCCGCCGTTCTCGGGGAAGTACATGGGCGCACCGTCCAGCGCGTAGGTGGTTGCACCCTGCATATCGGAGCGGAACAGCGGGCGGCCATTGGTATCCAGCAGGCCGCGCAGCTCTGCCTTGGCGGTCAGGTCGCCCACCACGGCATCCACGCCGAAGCCGCCAGCTTCGACCTTGGAGAACAGACCATCCTTGCCCAGCAGCTTGGTGTAGTCGATGGGGCCGGTGACCTTGTTCTTTGCGGCAAGGGTCAGCACGTCGGTCGTCCACTCGGTGGGACGGTCACCGCCAAACAGGATGGCGTTGTCGATCTTTGCGCCCATGGCCTCACGGACGCGGGGCTGTACCTCGCCCATGATGTCAAAGGAGGAATCTGCCAGAACGGCCTCGGGCACAGGAACGATGACAGCCAGCTCTGCGGCGGTCATGTAGACGTTGTCCCATTCCTGCTTGCTGGTTTTCTTCATGCCGGTGTCACCGTTGACCCAGTATGCCAGAGGCAGCATGGACAGCACGGGGATCTTGGTCTGGTTGGAGGTCATGTTGGCAAGGCGGGTACCCAGCTGCATCACGATGGAGCTCTTGGGCACATCCTGCTGGATGGTGTTCACCAGCTGCTCCCGGATCAGGGCCTCAGCCTTATTGCGGGCGATTGCATCAATAGCCATAATAATCAACCTTTCTGGCCGAACGCTGCGCGGAATGCAGCATTTGCGGCCTCATGTGCGTTTGCGGGCTGGCGGTTGCCGCCCGGTGCGGAGGTAGAAAACTGTACCATACCGCCGTCCGGCAGAATGGCGCTGGGGTCTGCGGCCTTGAAGGTCTTGACATAATCATCAAAGCCCAGGATCTCGCCGTCCTTCATAGCAAAATTCTGGGCCTTTGCCTCGGCAAGGAATGCCTTACGGGCGCTCTCGCTGGAAAACTTCAACCCGGCGGCCTTGCGTTCCAGCGCATAGCCCTTTTCGAGGGCGGCTACCTGGCTGGCAGCGTCAGTCTTGGCCTGTTCTGCCTTGGCCTTCCACTCGGGGTCGTAGCCCTCCAGTTTGCCGTTTGCAGTGTTCAGCTGTTCGGTCAGGGTGGTCTTTTCGGCCTTGAGGGTCGTGATCTCATTGGCCTTTGCCGTGATGTCAGCGCCGTGCAGGTTCATAATGCTGTCCAGCTGTTCCGGCGTGATACCGGGGATGATTTTGCTCACATCTTCACGTTTCAATGTTGAGTGCTCCTTTCTGGTCAATGTTTGACGAATGGATCCGTTCGGTTTTGTAACGCGGTTCGCCTTCCGCATGGATCCCGGGCAGGGTACGCGCTGCCCGCCGCGATGGTTGCTTCCGACACAAATGTCGGGAACATGGCACCGTTTGCAGGGCTTGAACCTGCGGTATCCGGTTTTGGAGACCGGCGCTCTTCCATCTGAGCTAAAACGGCATGAAAAAAGCGCCCCTGCTCAAACGAGCAAAGACGCTTGCGGTATTTGGTTGTCAGATGCCGGGGACGATTTCCTTAACACCCTTTGCAAATGCGGCGGCCTTTTTCATCAGACTGTTTTCCTGAAGATATTCAAGCCCCTGTAAGGTGATATGAGGTTCCATGGGTGGTTCGATGCGCTCCGGCTGGCGAATGTAGCGGACGATGTTCAGGCCCTCAATGTAACCTGCTTTCTGCAGCTGAATCAAAAGTGCCTGAAACCGGTTCGGATTCGTACCGAAGCGCTCGGCAGTAAAACCAGCGCAATCGAACTCCTCAAAGTCCATGCTTTGCTGCAAATACTTCAAAATGCGGTAGATGACACGAAAATCTTCCATGATGACACCTCACTTCTTTTTGTTTAAGTCCATATACAGATACGCTTCCGGGTCGCCATACGCTTCCCGAGACCACTGTCGGTCTTGCTTGGCTGACAGGCGGGTCATGTGCAGCCAGACATCTCCATCTGTTCGCAATGCCGGATTCTTTTGCATTTCGTTCCAGATTGCAGAGGGGTCATCAAGCAGAAGCACTTCACTTTTTGTCATCTTTCAATCCCTCGATAAAATGATAGAGCTGCGGGTCTTTCTCTTTCAGGGCAGAGGGCTCCTGATAAAAAGCGCGATACCCTTCACTGAAATATTCCTTCAGCATATCTTCATTGATCTGCATCGTTCCGGCTTTAAAAATTCCATCCGTGGGAGATTCATATAGCCGTCCCTGATACTCAGAAATGAATTTGCTGTTCTGAAGAAGATAAATCGCTTGTGTATAGGTACTGTCATCATACACGATTTTAGAAAAATCTTCAACATCAATCCCGGATTTTCGGATGCTGATGTATTTGGAGTTGTGCCGCAGGTCGAGGGAAATCTCCAATGCGTGGCCATACTCGTGAATAACATCACCGCTTTTGCGCTCAGGGTGAAGATAAAGCGTTTTGTCTGGATAATAATAGCCGCTTCCAGCGGCATCTTTCTCTGTCATTACGACCTTGTTGATGATGCTTTCAGCCTTATCGCGCTGCCATTGAGGAATGACGGAAAGCTCTTTTTCAATGCCTTCACGCTCAGACTGTGAAACACTATCAGAAAAATTGAGTTTTTGAAGAATGCCGCGTGGCTCTTGCTTCTTCGCCGCCCACGTTGCCTTGCTGCCCTCGCTCCTGCCAAAGCCTGCCACGCTGGTGCGGGCACTGTCGGCCCTGCCGCCGGTGGCGCTGATAAAGTCGGCCAGATCCTGACGGGCCTGCCTCAGCTTCACCGCGCTAGCGGTGGTGTCGGCCCCGGCGGCATCCTCAGCCAGATACCGGCGCTTGTACTTGCGCACGGTGCGTTCCCGGGCCCGCTGCATCTGGCTGATCTCGTACCGGGTGTATCTGCCGCCGTTGTACTTGATGTCCCGGGCGTTGAGGGCTTCCAAACTCTCCTGCGTCCACGCAGGCGGTGCACCCAGCTCAGGGAAGATGGCAAAGAAGGTATGACGGCAGTTCCAGCCGCAAAGCCCGGCCCCGGTGCCGTAGCCGGTGGCGGCCTCGAAGTCCGGGTAATGCTTGCCCATGTAGTCCACAGCGCCGCCCCGGTGGAACTGCCTGCCCTGCCACTCAGCGTGGGAAGGGCGGGCCCCGCCGTGGGCCGTGGTCTCGAAGAACTCCACTCCCATCTCATCGGCCCGGGCCACCTGCAGCTTTGCACCGGTCTGGTTGACCCCAGTGAGCACCGCCCGGCGGGCGGCCACTTCCAGCGTGTCGGTGTGGCCGGTGGGGTAGGTGACGTATTTCATGGTGTCGGCCAGACTGTCCACCGCGCTCTTGACGGCGTTCTTGTAGTCGAACGCGCCGCTGCTCACCTTGAGATGGGCACGGTCGAGAGCGGCTTCAAACTGGCCGCTGACGGTGTTGGCCGTGGTGGCGGTCAGGTTGTGGAAGGTTCCCGCCGTCTGCTGATAGCCAGCGTTGAGCAGGGCCTGCAGGGTGGCATTCTCGGAAAAGGGTGTGGGCTCCTTGCCGTAGTGGTAGTAGATCTCGTCCTCGTTTTCCATGGCCCGGGTGGCCGCTTCCTGCATGAGCCGCCGGATCTCGGCTTCGCTCCTGCCGGTGTAGCGGGCCAGCTTCTTTACCACGTCCTGCCGGAGGGCTTCGGTCTGTTCATACCGCCACAGCTGCCAGTTTGCCGTGGGGGTCAGGGCTTCCATTTTGGAGATGCGCCGGGCCACGTCCCGCAGGATATCATCCTCGACCTGCTGAAATAAAAGCACCAGCCGGTCGGGTGCGTGGTCGAGATAGTCCGGGGCCAGCATCAGGCACCCCCGCCGAAGTTCAGCTCAGGCTGCTTGTTTTCGGCATCGGCTTCGGCGGCAATGGCCTTTGCGTCTGCCTCGCTGTATCCCTCGAACTCCACCAGATACCGCCAGAACGGGAACTTCCCGGCGGTAACGTATCCCCAAAACATCTGCTTGCGCTCCTTGGGGTCTGAGATGATGGAATCATCGAAATCGAAGGTTACATTGCACTCGCCCGGCAGAGGAACCGACGCACCGCTGTGCCATGCGGCATCCAGCAGGACGTTCACAGCATAGACCAGATCGGTGAGTGCTGTGCCGAGGGCCCGCTGCAAGTCCTTCACGGTGGTGTAGCTGCGCTGTTTGCTGCTGCGGATTTCCTCAGCGGTCTTATCAACGTTCTGCGGATCAGACAAAGTACCATAGGCAAGGCCGCACTGGAATTCGATGCGCTTGAGCATGGCATCCAGCCCTTTGCGATAGCTCTCATCCCGCAGGGTGGGGGCAAACACCTCGTAAAGGTTCCGACCACCGGAGACGCTGCCATTGATCCAGTTGCGGTAGAGCCGCTGTTCCCGCAGGGGCATCGTGGAACCGCCGTCAGAGCCCGGGCGCAGGGCGGTCTGGTCTACATCAAGAGCCAGCTGGCCGCCGCTGTACTCCCAGAGCAGTGCGCCATACTGCTCATCTGCATCCCGGATGATGTCCACTGCCGGAGCGTACACGCTGACACCCAGCGGGGAATGCCGGTCAGCGGCGTTGCCCTTGGGAGCCTTGAAATAGCCCCACAGCGGCCTGCTCACGCCGGTGAACTCCGTATGCGGGGCCAGTGCAGCCCACTCCGCAACGTCGGTCAGCGGAACTTCGACACCGATGTCAGCGCTTGTCATGGAACGGAACGCCTTGACGGTGACGGTATATTTCCCGCCGGAAAACTCGTGGTTTTCCAGCCGGGTGTAGATGCGGCCACCCCTTACAAGATGATCGTAAAAAATAGCCCCGGTCATACGTCCGGAGCTATCAAAGCGGGTGGGACAGAAGCAATCCCCCTGCACCACATCAATCTGGATGCGGCCCTCAGGGTCGAGATAGGGCCGGAACAGTACCCCACCAAGGGCACAGCCGTACTCCACGGGAATGCGCAGGTCTGCAATAAAGGGTTTGAGCAGCGCATTGATGCTGTCCGCCCGGGCACTGCCGGAGACAAGGCATTCCATTTCCAGTGTGGTCAGCCGGGCCAGCTCGGCGGCAATGCTCTGCGGCAGGCCCAGACTGTGCAGCGGGTCTTTGCCGCCGTGACACCATGGGCCGCCGGTATCGTACATCTGTGCCCAGAGGGTGATGGCACTCTCCATGGGGGCAGACACGCTGACGCTGATGGGAGTGTCCTCCCCGAACCAGAGCCGGGCCTTCTCCCGCAGCCACGAAAGCAGTTTGTCAAACATTACTTGGCTCTCCAATCTGCCCAGCGGATGAGCGGGGCGAATATCGTGTAACAGAAATAGCGGATATCATCCATGGCATGGTCGTTCTCTTTCACGACCCTGTCCTCCTTGGCCTTGTCGTCCCAGGAATATGCGCCGAACTCCCGGCGGGAATCGGTGCAGCTTTCATGGATCCGGACAAGTCCGGCCTGCATCATGGAAGCTACGCAGCGGATCCCGTTCAGAACGTCGTTGTCGGCGGGGATGACCTGATACCTGCCGTGCCGTCGGATGGTCTCGATAAAAGACGCGGCAGACGGATCTACACACACAGCCTGAATGTAATAGCCTTTTGTGAGCCGTTCCAGCTCGGCGTAGTGCTCCTCATCGGTGCGCTGCACACGTTCTTTCCGGCTGTCAAAATAGCTCTCCCGGATACGCAGGGCCTTACCGTCATGGATGACCCATAGCCCCATGCTGCATGGGTTATGTGTGCCATAGTCGATGGACACATAAAATTGACCGTCGATGCCGGCTGAGCTGCCGTGGAAGAGGTAAGGATCCGCGCAGAGCGAAAAGAAGGGATAGACCAGACCGGACGCATTGCACCAGTGGCCCAAAATGAAGCGGTCGTAATAGACAGTCCCGGCCAGCTCGTGCTTCAGGTGCTCCACGAACTCCTGCGGGAGAAAGGGGTTGTCGTCGATGGTGGAGGTCTGGCAGAAGATGTCCACCTCGGGGTCATCGATGAACTTTTTGAGAAAATGCTCCTGACTGTCCGGGTTAGCTGTGCCGTCGAAGTGGGAATGAGGACAGCGCAGGCGGGTCTTGAGCATCTGGAACACGTCTTCATCCCAGGTGGTCATCTCATCGCCGTAACCGTACTCGATGGTCATGCCCTGAATACGGGCAACGTGTTTTTTGCTGTCCGCGCCCAGAATGTGGACCCGGCGGCCAAACAGCCGGGCAGTGTTGTCGCTGCTGATGGTTCCCACAAGGGCCTCGCCCCAGATCTCTCGCATGGGGTCCAAAACGTTCCGGCTGATGGTGCCCTGTGTGTTGCCCAGCATTACCGCTGCGCCCTCACCCCGCAGAGCCAGAAGGCGCTGGGGAATGACCACGGCATAGTCCAGCCAGCTCTTGCCGGAACCGGTAGCCCCAACTTTCAGGTTCCACCGGTGTGAACAGGAAGCAAGATATTCTTTCTGCTTAGTCGATAACACTGTCTACTCCTCCTAGGATCTTGCGGGCCTCGGCCAGCTGATCAGAGGCATCGCCGGACACGCCGTTGAACATTCCCAGATGCCGCCCCAACAGATCCAAGGCTTTCAGCTTGTCGGCCAGCTTGACCTCCTGCTCCAGACCATCCTCTCCGAAGGTCTTGACCTTGACCGACTGCACAGCAGCCAGATCGTCCGGTGCGGCATCGCTTTTCAGGGAAGCCGTCCTAGCATCGATGAGGTCGCCCGCGTTGACGAACGCCACCTTGGCCAGCTCTCGCACCACCCGGTCAGCGGACACGCCGGTGCGGCGGCTCTGCTCGGCCTGAAGCTGTGCGATGCGGTTCTGGATACTAACATTCGCTAACAGCCGTGCCGCCTGCTCGTTGGCCGTCTTTGGGGAGTATCCGGCACGGATGGCCGCCTGGGTCGCGTTCAGGTCGATCATATATTCTTCACAGAACCGCGCCTGCTTGTCGGTCATCCTCACCACCTCTCTCGTTGTCAGGGTACAAAAAAGCCGCCCTGAGCGGATGCTCAGAACGGCAGTTGTAATCAGGAAAAGCCCGGCCGGTGCAAAAAAGCTGTTAAGCAGCAAAAGGAGAAAACCGTATCAAGAGGAGGAAAACAAACATCCGGTCGGGCCGCCAGCACGAAGGGAGTAAGGATGCCTTTCCTGCTGGGCTTTGCAGCATAGAGTATAGCACACTTGAACTAGTGCTTTTTAGTGCGTCATGGGTCTGTGTCCAGAAGTTGCACCGCTTTTTTGTGTCGTCGGAGGACCCAACTGACATCGAGGGAGAGCCGGTCAGCGATCAGCTCCCACTTGTGCCCACAGATATATCTCCGGTACAGAATCGTGAAGTCAAGCTCATCATCCAGCTGCTGTAGCGCAAAGATGATTTCTTTGCGAATGCGGGTGCTTTCCTCACACTGGGCTTTGTAAGCGCCCCGGGCTTCGTCGATGCGTTCTACTGCACGGGGCAATGTTTGGCCGTCTCCTCCGCCGCCCGGCACAGCGGAAAGGCACTGGGTCATGTTGGAAGCGTCTGTCTTCAGCGTGTCCAGCTCATCCAGCCGCAGCTGTTCGAGCCGCTTCGCTTGCTGATACCTTCTCAACCAGGCCTTCTTCTCTTCGTAGGTCATCCCCACACCTCCACACGCACGAACACACCGCAGGGGTCCGACCAGAACTTCTCCACGATCTCGCTGCACACCTGGGCATCATCGTGCCAGAAGTGCAGGCGGGTCATCTCGTCCTTGAGGGCCTTTTCCAGATTGTCGGTGTCAGGTTTGGAGGTGCGCCAGCTGCCGTCCGGGCGGCCCTCGGGGGCAAAGCACCACTTGACCACCAGCCGCACTGGCTTCCCGGCGGGCACGGGCTGATCCGGTGCATGGGGTGCCAGGTAAGCGTGGAGCTTGGCCCGGGCGGCTTTCAGCTCGGCGCTGTCGTGGAGCACGGCACAGGGCTTGCCGCCCTTCATGTAGGCGTGCAGCTCCTTGGCGTTGTGGGTGGTGGTGGGCGGCTTCATGGGCAGGAAGAATTGAGCAATGGGCAAAAATTGCACGTTCGTTTCACCTCGTTCTTTCTTTTTTGTTCGGCCAACGTGATGGGGAGGGTTCCCCGGAGGGATGGGGGCTGTGTTCGCCCCATCCTCTGGGAGACCCCATCACACACGGACGGATTTTGTATATTATATATAGGCTATTTTCCGTCCCGGATTCGGAAAAATAGCCGCTATTTTCCGAAATCCGTAAGCGGATGCGGATTTGTGATAGCCGCTATTTTACCATTTTTGTACTATGTGTAAAGCGGAATATTGCAGGCTGTAATTTACCCTGCGCTGCCGGGTTCTTTGCGGCCGATGTCTGCGCCGTCGATCCAGAAGCCGCCGTCCGCTTTCAAACGACGGCGTACAGTATCTGGTTTCAGCCCCATATATTCGGCCATGGAGTAGACCGTTACCTTGCCATCCATCATGCAGGCTTCAAAGGCGGTGTCCAGCTCGGCCTTTTTGTCCTTGCTGACTTTGTCCTTATTGCCCCAGCGCTTGGATGCGCCCCGGGTACCCAGTGACTTGTAATCGCTGTCTGGCTGCAGATCCTCCAGCAGGCCGGTGTCGGGCTTGTGGACAGGGTAGTCAAACCAGAGGTTCACAGGGTCGAAGCGGGCGAACTCGCGCAGGGTGCCCTCAATGCGCCAGGCGGTCATGCTGTCGGCTTTTTTCTGGGCGGCTGCGAGCTGGGCATCGATGGCCCGCAAATCGGCCATGCCAAGGTGTTCTTTGGCAATGGCCAGCATCCGGCTTTTGCTCAGGGCATCGTCCGGGCCGTAGGCATCGGCATGGCCGCGCTTGTCCAGCATGGCCTTGAGCACACGGCAGGCGGCCTTGTTGTGGAGCTGTTCCAAGATGGCATCGGTGGGGGTGAGCTCTGTCATATCCAGCATGGCATCCGGGTCACGGGCAAACACGCCGGAGCCGCTGGCGCGGTCCATGCTGCGCTTGCCGCCCTGGGCACCCTTGGAGTGGTGGTGGCAGTAGATCACGGCACAGTCCAGCGCACGGCAGACAAGGTCGAACTGGTTGCAGAACTTTGCCATCTGGTCGGCGCTGTTCTCGTCGCCGGTGATGACCTTGTAGATGGGGTCGAGGATGACGGCGGTGTAACCTTTTTTCCCGGCCCGGCGAATGAGCTTAGGGGCCAGCTTGTCCATGGGGACGGAGGCACCGCGCAGGTTCCAGATGTCAATGTTCCGCAGGTTCTGCGGGGGCAGGCCGAGGGCAGTATACACATCCTTGAAGCGGTGCAGGCAGGAGGCCCGGTCCAGCTCGAGGTTGATGTACAGCACCTTGCCCTGGGCACAGGAAAAGCGGCCCAGCCAGGGCGTGCCCTCGGCAATGGCGATGCACAGCTCAATGAGGGCGAAGCTCTTGCCCGCCTTGCTGGGGCCTGCCAGCAGCATCTTGTGACCCTTGCGCAGCACCCCGGTGATGAGGGCATCGGCCAGCGGCGGCAGGTCGTCCCAGTCGTCAGCCAGACTTTCGGTTTCAGGCAGCTCATCGGTCTCGGCTTCCAGCCAGCCCCACCACTCGTCCCAGCAGCTTTTGCCGATGTTGGTCTCCAGCAGGGTCTGCCGCTGACTGCCGCGCAGGATGCCGGGCATCCGGGAAAGACGGCTGGGGTTGCGGTTCTGCTGGTCGAGGGTCAGACCATTCTTCTGGCAGGCGGCATAGAGGTAATCCACCCGCTTGCGGTATTCGGTGTAATCCGGGGCATCTACCTTGACGATGGCGTGGACGCTCTTGCCGCCGGAGTAGACCAGGGCGGCACAGGGCAGCTCCAGCTGCTTGATGATGGCCTGCTGTCTGCCCAGATCCATGTTGTCGCATTCCACCAGAGCGTAGCGGTAGGCGGTGATATTGGCATCCTTGCGGCCCGTTCCGTCCACCGGGTTGAAGCAGATCCACGCGCCCACCTCGGGGTCGCAGTCGCCCACCACCTTGCCGATGTCCCCGCCGCAGGTGTCCAGCTCTGCGATGAGCTGGCCTGCGGTGCGGTCCCAGCAGCCTCTGGTGGGGCGGCGGCGGTCGTCGGCCATGAAGCTCTCGGTCACATAGGCCACGTGCTCGTCCTGCTCAAAAAGGGCCTGCAGGTAGCGCCTGAGCTGGTCAACTGGGTCCCACTGCTCAGGCAGAGCCAGGTCATGGGATTCCACCCAACGGGGGTCTACCAGCTGCCCCTCCGTTCTGGAGGAGCCGGTGGTGAGCTCGTCGCCCCAGTCCAGCGCGTGGCCCGCGGGGCCGCTCCATCCGTGGCTGTAGGCCAGCTGGAAAATGCTGCTCTCGGTGACAGGCTTTGTGCTGCCGTGAAAGCTCTCCCACTTCCGGGCACACTCACCCTTGTGGTAGCGGCCCCCGTCCCGGGCGCTCCATGCTTCCCAGACGGTGACGGGCAGGCCCGCTTCCTTGAGGCCCATGCCCACCATCGTCCACTCCTCATAAGTCAGGGAGGCCGGGGAAATGAAGTCCAATGCTTCTTTGAGTTCGATCTCATCATTCATCTGCGTTACCATACATCCCATGCGGGTGTTTCAGGCGGGGCTGGCGGCGTATAGGTGCTTGGGGTAACACCCTTGGGCACACCCCGCCAGCCCTGGGCCGCAATGCGGTCGATCATGTGTTTGGCCTGCTCAAAACTCCATGTGCCCACATGCTGGAAGCCGTATTTTTCCAGACAGCGGATCTGTTTGGGTGTGGTGAGGCCTTCGTCCCGGCGCTTGTGCAGCCGATCCAGCAAAAGGCTGGCCTTGCCTGCCGATTCCACCGCATCCGGCAGAATGCCCAGCTTTTCGAGGGCGGTGGTCTGCTGTTCGGTGGGCGGCCCGGCTTCCCAGCCAAAGGTCGGCACATAGCCGGACAGATCCTCGGCCTGAATGCTCATTTCGTATTGGAGCGGGTCCACCAGCTTTGCCTTTTTGCGGCGCTGTTCGGCCAGCTGTTTTGCAAGAGCCTCTTCCCGCTGGGCCACCACGTCCTCGCAGGCCTGGGCGGCGGCTTCCTCGATGTCCTTGGGTACACCGGTCGCTGCCAGATTTTCGGTCATCTGCCGGGCCACGGCCCTGTCCTCGCACACGAGGTCCGCCGGGCGGCAGAGCTCGTGCTTGTCGGTCATCCACAGAAAGTCAAGGAGTAGCAGGTCGGTCTTGCCCTCGGCCAGACGTGTGCCGCGCCCCACCATCTGGCTGTACAGGCTGCGCACTTTGGTGGGCCGCAGCACCACCACGCAGTCCACGCTGGGGCAGTCCCAGCCCTCGGTGAGCAGCATGGAATTGCAGAGCACGTTGTACTTCCCTGCATCGAAGTCGGCCAGCACTTCCTTGCGGTTGGCGCTCTGGCCGTTGACCTCGGCGGCCTGGAACCCCTTGGCGTTGAGCAGATCCCGGAACTTCTGGCTGGTTTTGATGAGGGGCAGGAACACCACCGTCTTGCGGCCCCTGCACCGCTGCACCATCTCGGCGGCGATCTGCTCCAGATATGGGTCCAGCGCCGTGCCCAGCTGCCCCAGCGAATAGTCACCGCTGGTGAAGCCAACTTCGGAGATGTCCAGCTGCAGGGGAATGGTCTGGGCCATGATCTTGCACAGATAGCCCTCTTTGATGGCATCGGTCAGCTTGTACTCGAAGGCAAGGCTGTCGAACACCTCGCCCAGATTGCGCATGTCGCCACGGTCCGGCGTGGCGGTGACGCCCAGCACCTTGGCTCTGTCAAAGTAGTCGAGGATACGGCGGTAGCCGTCGGTGATGGCGTGGTGGGCTTCGTCAATGATGATGGTGCCGAAATAATCCTGCGGGAAACGTTCCAGCCGGGCGGTGCGCTGCAGGGTCTGCACGCTGCCCACCACCACCCGGAACCAGCTGTCCAGACAGGTGGATTCGGCTTTTTCCACGGCGCTGACAAGGCCGGTGGAACGCTGCAGCTTGTCTGCTGCCTGCTCCAACAGCTCGCCCCGGTGCGCCAGAATGAGCACCCGGTCCCCGGCGCGCACCTGATCGGCGGCCACAGACGCAAACACGATGGTCTTGCCGGTGCCGGTGGGCAGCACCAGCAGGGTGCGGGTGCGCCCTGCTTCCCACTCGGCATGGATGCGGTCACGGGCCTGCTGCTGGTAAGGGCGCAGGGTTTGTGTCTCAGCCATTTAGAATGCCCCCTGCTTCCAGCCCTGGGTGGGTGCAGCCTTGGGCTCGGGCGGCGGCAGGAAGCGCTGAACCTCGTTGCTCTGGCCGGTCTCACCTGCGTGCGGGCCGCTCTGCTTGGTGTACTCGCGGACACCCAGCTTGCACATGCCTTTGGCACCCACTACGCTGTCCCAGCGGGGACGGAAGGTCTCGCCGCGCTTGCACTGGCCGATACTCTCGAAGAAAGCGCCCAGCAGGCCCTGCGTCTTGGTGTGCAGGTACATGCGGTGGGTGACGGTGGTGTCGCCCTTGGCACCGCCATAGATGCGCAGGGTCAGCTTTGCCATTTTGCAGGGCGGCAGCTTGGCGCTGCCCTCGAAGTGGGCGCGCTCCATGCCGGTGACCTCAAAGGGATACTCGCCCTCCGGCAGCAACACAAATTCCTGCTGTTCGTTGGTAAGATCGTCATCCCAGTCCAAAGCGAAGCCTTCGTTGTTCATTTCGTTCATAAGTAAGTCCTCCTGTCAGTTTGTTAAAAAGGAATGTCACGGTTGTCGAGTACCATCTGGTATACCTGCGGCCATGCGCCGATCAGGCAGCCCTCCACGAAATCGGCGGGATAGTCCTTGATTGGCATGTCTTCCGGAAAATAGCCCCGCTTGCCCACGACGCCCTGCAGTTCTTCGCTGCTGACCTTGTTGGCGCTCATGAGAGCGGCCAGCTTTTCGGGCACGCCCAGGCTGAGCAGCACGCTCTTTTCGGAACTTTCCATCGGCGGCGTGGCCTGCGGCTGGGGATGAGAGACAGGCTTCGTTTCCGGCTGCGGGCTGGGCAGGATATCCGCTTCCGGCGCGGGAGCCGGAGCGTGCTGCACGGGCGTCTGCGTGGCTGTCAGTGTGCTGCTGCCGGGCAGGCAGTGGGCAATGGCGGCGTAATCGAAGGAAATCTCATCCGGCAGGTCAAAGCGGTTCTTGGCGTCCCAGCAGGCATGGTGGGTGGTGTACAGCACCCGCTTGCCGCCGCTGGCCTTGTTCTTGGCGTTGGGGCTGCTGCTCGCCTTTTCCACCACGGTCTTGTAGTTTGCGAACAGCAGCATGTCGCACCATTCCCGCAGCAGCGGGGCTACCTGCTTAGAGGTCTTCATGGTCCAGCGGTCGTAGTTGCCCACGGCGTCGGGCTGCTCAAACTTGGTGATGGCGGCATGAGCCAGCACCACCACGTTGTGCCCGGCATTCAGCACTTCTTCCAGCGCGTCCAGCAGCTTGCTGAATTCCTCCTTGACGTAGGTGTAACCCTTGCCGTAGCCAAAATCCTCAATGCCGTTGACTTTCGCTTTGGCGCACACGGCCTGAATGCACAGCCGTTCAGCCCAGTCGGCGGTGTCGATGACCAGCGTGCCGCAGGGGATATTTCCCTTGCGCACCTCGGCTACCTCGTCCAGCAGCATGGCCCAGCTGGTGGGCTGGGGCAGGCGCTTGACGTTCAGCCGCTTGGTGCCGCCCTCGGTGTCGATGAACACGGGGTCCGGGAAATGGGAGGCAAAGGTGCTCTTGCCGATGCCCTCCGGGCCGTACAGCACGGTCTTGACCGGCGCATTCTGGATGCCGGTGGTAACTGCATATTTGCTCATTTAGAACGCTCCTTTCGTCCAGCTTTTCTGCTGGGGCTTTTCGGTGACGGGCGGCAGGGTGGGTTCGGCATCCTTCACCATGCCGTCCTCAATGATGATCTGGCACTCGCTGCCGGTGGAGACCCGGGTGGCGATGGCCTGCAGGTGCTCTGCTTCCAGCCAGCGGCCAAACTCGGTCAGGGTGGTCATGTCCATCTGCTCCAGCTTGTCCAGCAGCACAAAACCACAGTCCGGGTTCAAGCGGCGGACGATGGCGGCGGCTACCCGCAGCTGATCGCTGCCGGACATATCCCGCCAGTGCTTTCCTTTATAAGTAAGGGCACCGTCCTCCACGCTCAGCTCCGGCAGGGGCAGGTCAGCACCGTTCAGCAGGGCCATGCGGTCGGCCCGCTTCTGGGTGATGGCTTCGGTGAGCTTGTCGTAGTCGCTGGCATACTGGGCGGCCTCGTCCTCGGCCCGGGCCTTTTCCAGATTGGCCCGCACCTTCTGGTTGGTCTCCTCGATGCTCCGGATGGAGGCTTCCAGTTCGGCGGTGGATTCGTCCTGCAGGTTCTCGGCAGATTTCCGGGCCGTGCAAAGCGATTCGTTTACTTCGGTCTGCTCCTTCACCAGCTGTGCAAGGGTCTGTTCCAGCTGAACGCGGCGGTCGGCCAGCGTGCGGGCCTTGCCTTCGAGAAGGTCGATGTTCTGCCGCTTGCGCTGGTTCTCGCCGTTGCGGGCCAGGATCTCCTGCTGCTGGCGGATGAGGTCGGAGGCGCTGACCGGTTCTTCCGGGGCATCGGGGTAGGAAATCAGCTCCTCGGCAAAGTGCTTTTTCTGCTGGGCCAGCTGGCCGGTGAAGGTGCGCTTGTCGTACAGGGACTTGATCTCCAGATCCCGGACGTGCAGCTCGCTGCCGATGCCGATGATGCGGAGCAGGATGTCCGCTTTCTCCTTGTCGGATGCCTCCATAAAGCGGGGCAGGTCAAGGGCCAGCGGCTCGATAAAGGCGTTGAGCAGCTGCTGGCCGCTGCGCCGCCCGGTGGGGTCGGTAACGGTCAGGGTGCTGTTTTTGCCCTTGCGCTCCACCACCACGCCGTTGGAAAGGGTGACCTTGAGATGGGCGGGAGCCACGGCCCCGTCCCGCTGTGCGGCATTGGGGCGGAAGCGGTCGCCGCCCAGCGCCCAGGCAAGGGCATCCAGCACGCTGGTCTTGCCCTGATTGTTGTTGCCGCCCACGAGGGTGAGCCCGGTGGGGGCAGGAGTGAGCGCAACGGCCTTGATGCGCTTGACGTTTTCGGCCTCAAGGGCCGTGATGGTTACAGACATCTGGATACCTCCCCTTGGATCTGTCCGAGTGTGTGAATGAGCATATTGGTCAGCTGCTCCCGCTGTTCGGGCGGAAGCCTGCGGAGGGACGGAACCACCATTTTGCCGATGTTCTGGAAAGAGCGGTCGGCCAGCAGCACGTTGTCATAGGAGCTGTGGGCATCCTGTTCACTGCCGGAAGCGGCCTGTTCCAGCTGTGCCCGCAGGTCGGCGGTCATCTCGGCGGCCATTTCCCTGGCCTGACGCTCCACCTCTTCCTTGTCCACCACCGTGGTGATGGGCTGCTTCTTGAGTGCATCATTCTCTGCCTTGAGCTTGTCGCCCCGGAGCTTGGCCGCTTCGGCCACCTGCCGGGAACCAGCAAGCTGGTTCTCCGCGTCCTTAGCGCGGGCTTCGGCCCTGTCGCGTTCAGCTTCGGCTTTCTGGCGCTGGAGGTTGGCCGCAATGCGGCTCTCGTCTGCATCGTGGTAGCTCTGCTGGAGCTTGGCGTTCTGCTCGGTCAGGCCCTGAACATCCGCAAGGGCGGCATCCCGCTGGGCTTCGACATCTTGGATGTGGCTTTCCGCCCAAGCAGCCCGATTCTGGGCACCCAGCAGCTTGTCCCGCTCAGTCTCGGCAGCATCAGCGCGCTCTTTCTCGGCTTTGATCTGGGCAAGGGCTTCCTGATACTGCTTGTTGGTGGTGATGTCACCACTCTTAACCTGCTCCACCAGCTCTGCCGGGGCGCTGGGCTTTGCCACGGCATACAGCAGAGTGGGAGACAGCTCCTTCAGGATCTTCTGCTGGCGGGGGCTGCTTCCGTTCAGTAGTGCCGAGACCTGCAACAGCCGGTAAGCGGTATCCTTGGTGATGCCGATGGACACGCACCACGCCCGGAAGGTATCTTCTTTTTTGGCGAACTTACCGTTGTCGCATTGTGCGACAACGGTGCCGCACAGCGCATCATGGGCAGCGGCAATGGCATTGCCCATGTGCACAAGGCCGCGTTCGGCCATCTGCTTGCCGTGGTGGTACTCGTCCTCAGCGAAGTGCAGGTCCTCCACGGTCTGGTCGGTCAGGCCGGAATAATCAAACGCCGGGCGCATCGCATCCGGCACGGTGGTTAGGGGCTTGTCCTGCATGGCACCAGCTGTTGATACAGAAGAACCGCCCGCCGATGCGGCAGGGGCCGACTCCTCCTCTACCGGGTCAATGGGTGCGTTCTTGCAGGGCTTGGCATCCCTGAGGGCCGTCAGCATCTGCTCGGGGAGCTCGTAGTCGTCCATGGGAATGAACTCGTCGCTGGTCAGAAACGCTTCCGGGGTCAGATGCTTTTCAGCGGCCTTGGCCTTGTCGAACTTCTGTGCCAGCAGATGGCTTTCCTTCCAGACCCGTGCGGATTCGTCCCAGCGCCAGAAGCGCCCACGGGTATAGGCGTAGTAAACATCGTTGCTGTTCTGGCTGATGATACTCATACCCTCACCTCCGTGCCCTTCAGGCGGTCCAGCATCTCGGTCTGTACATCTTTGTTCATGGGCTGGATGTTGTTGCCCTTCCATCCGTAGCAGAGGATGGGCCCGTAAAGCTGGCGGCCCCGGTACTTCCGGTTGAGCAGACTGGCGGGCTGGATGGGACCATCGTACCGGCCCACGAACAGCACCGCCGGGGTGCGGGGCATCACGATCATCTCGCAGGGAGTTCCCAGCCGGTTCTCAATGGCCCACAGGCTGTCGGGCAGGGATGCGATCACCGGAGCCTTGACCGGCTCGGCTAAAATACCTTTCATTTGTAAAATCCTTTCTGATGTGATATCATCAAGGGTGATGGGGCTTGTGAATTCCATCACCCTTTGGGCTCGTCCGTGTTACCAGCACGGGCGGGCTCATTTGCTTTTCATGCGCCCCTCCGGTTCTGCCGGTAGTCCGGCTCTTCGGTGCGGGCGTGGGTGCGGTCAACGCGGCCATAGCGGCGGGCGTTCTGCTCACGATCCTGGGCGGCAAAGCCCAGCCGCAGGAACGCTACCGCTGCCAGAACCAGGCACAGGGCCGTGACGAACTGGCTGTCAGAGATGGAGCTGCCCAGCTGTGCACCGCCCTCGATGCCCATGCCGTACAGCAGACTTACAGCACCGCTGGCAGCAGCCAGCCAGTACCAGACGCGGGATTTAATCTTCATTGGGAGATTCCTCCATTCTGTCCATGAGGTCTGCGGCAGTAGTCACTATGCTGAGCAATGCTTCCGGATTTCTTTGATCTATGCAAATCCCGGCAATCAGAGCGGCGCAAAGGGCTTTCTGTTCCATCTCTGTACCGCAGGCATAAATCTTGGGGTTCCCATCCTTCCCCAGCTGGATTTTTAACTGAGCGTTCGGGCTGATATTCATGCTCCTACCTCCTGAAGACAATTGACTGCGGGTCTGCAGTCGTCCAATGCCCATCCGATGACCGGGTGCCATTCGCCATCAGCAAAAATCTGCAGCCCGGTGTGGCTTTCATCCTTGATTTGTCCGCCCAGCTGGTAGCAGCCAGATGCCTGACTACCGTCCCAACGGAACCACTTGTTCCAAAACAGCGGTGCGATGTACGCGCATCCAGTGGGCGCTGCGGCCCGCTCGGATGCAAGGGTATAAGGTTTCATGCGGTCTTTTCCTCCTTTGCGATTGCCGGGAAGAAATACGCCCCGATCTGCTCCTGCGGAATGTGTAGCACCTTGCAGATCTTAACGATCTCGCAGGCCTTCCAGCGCCCCTTGTCCTCCGGGGCATTGAGGCGGCCCTTGAGGGTGTCCAGTGGGATGTCGGACAGCTCGCTGAGCTCTTTTTGCAGCAGCCCCTGATCTTCGTACAGGCGGCGGAGCTTCAGAAACGGTTTCTTTGCCATAGGTCAAACCTCCTTGTTGTCAGATGCTGCGCTGGAGCAGATAATCAATGGAGCAGTCGAACATTTCTGCCATTTTTTCCAGCTTGGATTGGGGGATGTTGCCGTGAACCATCCAGTTGTAAACGGTCTTGCGGGTGACACCCAACGCCTTTGCAAACTCCTCAATAGTCAGTTTGCGACGGCTTCGTTCTGCGTTGATGTTCGGATAGAGCAATTCAAAGAACTCCTTTCGTGTAACTTGTTACTCGCTTTGAGTAACTGCAATTATGATATACCCGAAACGAGTAAATGTAAAGTAAAATAATACCCAAATTGAACAGCGATTTTTTGTGAATACTGCCCAATTCGGGTATTTTGGTTGACTATTTACTCAAAACGTGTAATATAATATACATAGGGAAGAAGGAGGTAACGATTATGAACCGAATCCCTGAACTCCGAAAAGAACGCGGCATCAGCATGAAGCAGGCAGCAGAACAGCTCGGGATGCCTTACACGACGTATGTCAACTACGAGAAAGGTGTCCGGCAACCGAATTCCGAGACATTGATCGATCTGGCCAATTTTTATAATACGTCCATTGACTATATGCTAGGGAAGAGCAACAATCGCATTGATGAACATACCTTGGATGTGGTGAATGAAATTGACCAGGACATTCTGGAAAAGGCAGGAAACGTCAAAGAAGCACTACGGCTGCAGGCCAAAAGGGATGCAGAGACGATTCCTCCCGGCTTCCAGCCCATGCCGGAGATGGACATGGTCCCATTGGTGGGCCGGATCGCCTGCGGTACGCCGATCACGGCGGAACAGAACGTGGAGCGCATAGTCTGTGTGCCGTCCAAGTGGCGTTCCACCTTTACACTGACCTGCAAGGGCGACAGCATGGAGCCCCGGATACACGATGGTGATCTGGTGGCCATCCGGAAGCAGCCGGAGGTAGAAAACGGCGAGATCGCTGCTGTGCGCATTGGAGAAGAGGCAACCCTGAAACATGTCTATCTGCACGAGAACTTCATTGAACTGAGGCCGGAGAATCCGGCTTTCAACAGCATCATCCTCAGCCGGGAGGACATGAACGACGTTGTAATCGAAGGCAAGGCCGTCGGGCTTTGCCGGGATATATAAAAACAGGAGGAAGCATCATGGCAAAGTCACCTTATGCCCGGAAGGAATGGCTCCGCAAACATAGCACAAGCAAAGAGATGCGGTGGCTGAACAATGGCATTGATGCGGCAGTCAAAGGCATAGGTTCTGGCCGAAAGTCGATACAGGCTCCCGGAAGTACACAGGAAGACTGGAGTAGAACCGCATTATCCAAAGGTCAGCTGCGCGCTGCAATCATAATCGGTGCGATCCTGCCGCTTTTTGGTATTGCAGGATTGGAAGGCCAAGAGCTTGGCGGAGCGTTTTTTCTGGCCGAGTTTCTTCTGTTTATGTTGCCGTTCTTTCTGGCTGTTCTGGTTTTTATGCTGTTTAATAAGTCCACGCGCTCCGGAGAGAGCTGTGAATCTAAGGCGGAGCCCTCAGATTCAAAATTGGACGATGGGCCAGATCTTACAGATGAAGCGCAGTACACCCCGAAGCCGGAATGGATGGGAAAAATGGTCCCTATTAACTCCCGTGCAGATGCCAGAATGCTGGCCCCTCAATTTTTGAAGCAGGCGCAGGAAAGCGCAAAAATCCTTCAGACAACTACGGAACCAGCTGTATTTTTTGAACGATACGATTTTTGTGTTGGACGTTTGCAACAACTGGAAGAGTGTAAACAGTACGGCGTGCCAGTGGGGACGACCGCAGACTTTGCAAAGTATCGGAGCCTTTCGTTCCGGGATGGAGCTGTAAGCGAGATTATCCATCGCGTTGCAGATAAGTACAGCGCAAAGATCGAGAGCTTGAAAACGGGAAAAGCCAAGAAGAACTGGGCAGAAAAGTATAGTAAGGCATTTGAGCCATATCTGCCGTACATGAGCAATGCTCAGCGGACTGAGTTTGTCGAGGTGAGCGAGGAACTTTCTTCACTGGCCGAGAAAGATAACATGGAATCTGAATAAAACAAAAACTCCCCCGGTGCTGGAACACCGAAGGAGTTAAAAGAAGCGGCTCACCCAGAAGAGGGCATCGCACACTCGACACTGCGATTATACCTCTTTTGGGCGGGCTTGTCAAAGTGTACCCATGGAGGTGTATTTTTATGGGACGAAGAACCAATACCGCCCAGTGGCTGCCGAACCAGAAACGCTGGCAGATCAAGGTGCAGAAGGACGGCCAGCGCAGGACGTTCACCAGTGCAAAGCCGGGCCGCACCGGTCAGCGGGAAGCCAACCGGAAGGCAGACGCATGGCTGGATGACGGAATCTGCAATACCACAAAGCGCTGCTCTGAGGTGTGGGCTGAGTATCTGATCTCTGTCAAGGCTACGGCAGGCACCAGTTACATTGAGCAGGTGGAAAAGTTCGGGCAGAACTACATCCTGCCAGTGATCGGTGCCCGGCAGATTGGCGACCTGAGCACAGGAATGCTGCAGGACGTACTGAACCGAGCGTATAAAGAGGGCTGTCTGAATCCGAACAGCAAGCGCCAGAGCCGGGGCAATCTTTCCCGTAAGACGCTGCAGGGCATCCGAGGCGTGGAGGTATCCTTTGTCAAGTGGGCGCGCCAGCATAAGTACACGACCCTGCGGCCAGAGGATGAAAACCTGACCGTTCCGAAGGGTGCTCGCCAGAAGGGGCGGAAGATTCTGCAGCCGGACAGCCTGCGGGTGCTGCTCTCCACCGATACCCGTGTGGTTCGTGGAAAAGTGGAGCCGGACGAGAACGTGCACGCCTACCGTCTGGCCGTAATGACCGGCCTGCGCCCCGGAGAACTGCTGGGCCTGCGTGTAGGCGATCTGGACGGAGACCGGCTCCACATTGGCCGGGCCATCAACCGCCAGAACGAGGAGACCAGCGGCAAAAATGAGAATGCCATCCGGACGGTGGTACTGCACCCTCTGGCCGTGAACGAGATCCATGCCCAGCTCCGGCAGCGCACGATGGAAGAGGAGCGACCGCTGACGAATGACGATCCGCTGTTTCTGCTGTCCAACCAGCAGAGCCTGTATAACTATTGGAGGTTCTATCAGTGCTGCAACGGTATCGACCCACCCATCAGCCTGTACGAACTGCGGCACACCTTTGTCAGCATGGTTGCGGATGCGGTGTCACCCGCTCAGCTGCGCCGCATGGTCGGCCACAGCCGCAGTATGGATACCTTCGGCTGGTACGCACATGATGTCACGGGCCGTGATGTTGCCACTGCGCAGACCATCTCCGTAGTGCTGGCCGAGTACGCCCCGGACACCGAGGAATAACCCACTTTGCAACCCACTTTTAACGTTGCGTCCGGGCCGAAAAGGTTTCGTGTTCCATTTTGGGTGTCTGAAAATCCGCATGGTTTCTAACTTTTTAAAATCCAAAGGCTTGGGTGGAACAAAGCCGTGGTTGTTCGAATCCACCCGCGCCCACCAAACAAGAAAAATCCGAACCTGTTTCCGATTGGAGAAGGGTTCGGATTTTTCGTTTTCTTCGGGTACAACAACGAAGGTTCCTGTGGACGGCGCAAAACTCCGATGCCTTGTCATAGGCCGTAAGCCAATAACAAGATTTGGAGGATGCGATTATGAAGTATGATGAAAGAGCCTGCAAGTTTAACATGGATACCGGGTGTGTGGAGCTGCTGCTCCGGGATGGGAGAATGATCTATATTGACTGCACCGGGGTCGAGGATGCGCTGAATGTGACCATGACGCAACAGACAGAACTGGACTACCTCATTTACAATGACCCACTGGCGTATGCCGATTTGATTCTGAACGGTGACCCAGAGGAATATTTGAAAAATGCAGCCGGGAGCCATGGGTTAGAAGATTAACTGAAAAATTTGAGTTTAGTGTTTACTAATCAACAAAATTGTTATATAATATAACAAAAGGAGGGCATCGTGATGATCTCGTATATTAAACTGAAAAATTTCAAGTCGTTCTCTGATGTCCAATTGGATTTAAGAGGAGCACATGGCATCCCTAAAAAGGTTGCGCTAATCTATGGCGAAAACGGATCAGGCAAATCGAACCTTATGCTTGCACCATTGTTTGTGTCCCAAACGTTTGAAACAATGCGAAAAGATGATAAATTGCCCGTTCTCGATGATTTAAACGGCATAGGTAACGAAGCTTTTCGAAACAAAATTATTTCTGAAATCCTTAAATTGCGCTTTGCTTCATTGGAAGACTTAATTGGAAAATATTGGACTATAGGAAATGAAAATCCTATGGAAATAGAAATCGGCTTTTTCCACAAAAATAAAAGTGGAAGATATCGAATGGTCTTTTCCAAGAATGCTGTCATAAAGGAAGAGTTATTCTATCTAGTCAAGCAAAGATCGGGTAGAATTTTTAGTATAACCCCTAAAAAAGTAACATTAAGTCCCTCTGTATTTGCTAATTTGAAATACAAGGAAGAATTACAGGAACTTATAAGTAAATATTGGGGAAAGCATACATTCATGTCGATTCTGTATGCAGAAGAAAAAAACAAGAATCAAAAATTTTTCAAAGAATCGATATCTAAGGAATTATACGATGTTCTAAGAATGTTCAAAAGACTAAATGTCCTGTATAAAGGCGGAAATCAGGAAACGGGTCGAATGGCTGTTCCTTTTAGGATTTTACAAGAATTAGATGCAGGAAATGTGAAAAATCCGGGAAGAAAGCAAAACAAGGAACTCTACGTTTTTGAAGATATCTTAAATCAATACTTCACGCAGCTTTATTCTGATATAAAGAAAGCTTACTATAAGTTTAAAAAGGAAGGTGATGGGTATAGGTACGAGTTATATTTTGACAAAGTCTGTGGAGGAAGCATCCGGTCGATTCCTGTTTCCTTGGAGTCAACGGGAACAAGAAAGCTTCTTGATGATTTCCCGATTTTTTTCACAAGTGCGATGGGACTAACAGCATTTGTTGATGAAGTTGATTCCGGTATTCATGACTTGCTTATGAATGATATTCTCCGCCTGTTAAAAAATGCGGTTGATCAAACAGACGAAGGGCAATTTATAGCAACTACGCATAATACGCTCTTAATGGATTCAGTTCCCGCCGATGAAGTATATGTTCTCAAGGCAGATGCTGAGGGAGAAAAAGAGATTGTCTGTATCTCGGACTATGGATTCCGTACGCAGAAGGCAAACAGTGTTAGACATAAATATTTGGATGGCTGCTATCAAGGAATCCCAGAAACTGGATACTTGGATTTTGCAGAACTTATTGATGAAGCTATGGAATTAAAAAGTCATACGCTGGAGGATAGCCAATGAAAAAGATGGAGCCATCTTATCAGCGATTAATGGTAATTGTCCATGGATTATCTGAACAATCAATTTGTTCAAATATTAAATCCAATTTAAGACTTCCACAGGAGATAATATCAAGAGATAACGGAAGATGCAGTATTCAAATCACAAGTTTAATGCCACTTTTAAATGATTCAAGATTTAAGGATTATAAATCTTTTATAAGAGCCTTTCCTAAAGTCGAACATGCCAAAAATCAGTTAAAAAACTTCCAATTGTTTATCGTTATGGATGTTGATGTCTGTACTGAAGATGAGAAGAGAAAATTCAAAGATAAAAGTATGTTTGATGGACACTGGCTAAAAGATTATATTGTTCCAATTTATAATGATCCCAATCTTGAAGAAACGATGAAGAAAGCTAGTATACCAATCAATAAGAAAAAAGAGTATATCACGATCTTTCCTACAAGTCATGGTGATTTGGACATAACAGTTGCCGAAAAATTATACGAGAAATTAAAAAATTGTAATTGCACGAATATGGATGAGTATATAAAAACCTGCATTGAAAATGCGAGAGCGAATAGGTGCAATCGTTAACGCATCGTATGATTTTCTATACGGAGTGTATCTTACACGAATCCATAAGCGATTGTAATATGTATAGCAGGGCGTTCCCTTTACTGGGAGCGTCCTGCTGTTTTTATGCTGCAACAGGCA
>ENA-UONX01000249-UONX01000249.1-human-gut-metagenome-genome-assembly--contig:-P74old-NODE-249-length-85074-cov-13.031452_pt1 | contig 85074 bp, 61 predicted proteins | sample MGYA00242466_ERZ724013 | MGnify/ENA metagenome assembly ERZ724013 | reverse complement strand
TCTCTTGATCTATATTTAATCTCCAACTTTTGGGGTGCACTTCAAAAGCCGGCGTATTTTTATGAAAAGGTAGGCAGAAATTAATGAAAACATAGGCAGGAATTGATGAAAACATAGGCAGGAAATTAACGCCTTCCGGAAAGGCAAAAAACAAAAAGAGCAGCTATCAAAAAATAGCTGCTCCACAGAGCCGAAAACGGGACTCGAACCCGTGACCTACGCATTACGAATGCGTCGCTCTACCAACTGAGCCATTTCGGCAATGATTTTCTTTAAACCGCCGCAAAGATATAAACTCTATTTGACATCTGAAAGAAGTTTCGCCAAAAAATCATCTAAATCTGCATCCAAATCTTTCAGAAGCGGGTCGTCGAGGCGCAAGGTATCATCATCTAAAAACAAGAGTTCGTCGATGACTACGAACGATTCGTCGGTCAGACTGATTGACAACGGCTTGACAAAACGCGGATTCTCAAACACGTTCTTGGCTACCAGAGTCGACAAAGCTTGCTTGACGGCCGTAATGACGCGTTTGTTGAAGGCACTTTCTTCTTCCGAGTTATTCACCCAGTCAAAAATAATGGTTTTGTCTACCAGATTTTCATCCTCATCATAAACCTGCAATTCGCCACTTTCAGCATCTGCCTGTACATAAATATCGCTGATATCGTTCAGTTTGGTATCAGCTACCATCTTCTCTACGGTGGATGTCAGAAATGATTCTAAAACCGATTGTATTTGCGACGGACTTGCTGCCATAGTTATACTCCTTTCCTTAATTAATTCGTTTGGATACCAAAAGTAGTAATAATTTGGATTATCTGCTACCAATTTGTGTATTTAGTTTCTTATCTGCCAGAATTCGTGCCTTCAATACCTCTGAATAGGCTTTCAGCAGTTCCGTATTCCGACTTTTTTCACCATACGACTCCATGAATAGATCATACGATTTCTTCGCCCACTCATAGGCTTTATCCAGCTGGCTTTGCATTTCGTAGCAAAGGGCGATATTAGACGCCAACTTGGCCTGCTGATGCTTCGACGAAGTAGACTCAAACTCGCGGAGCCAGATAGCTTTAGCTGTATCCCATTTGCTGGAAGAGGCAAAGGCGGAAGCTTCTTTCCAACGGGAATCGGCATTACTGTAATACCAGCGCGTTTCTTCAGTCCAGTGCGGAACAAAATAGCCCGATACTTTGCTGCCCAATGCCGAAGCGGCCATCCGCAAGGCCTCATCGGCTGTCGGCAAGTAATAGTTCAGCATCCGCAAATCCTCGGCAGCCTGCTGGAACTCAACCGAATCTTCAATGAGGATAGTTGCTAGCGAATTGTCGCGATCGGGCAGATAAGCCCGCATCACGCCCTGCATCTTGACGGTGATGGTTCCCGTTAAATAACCAGCGCCGATATTCACGTCTTTGCGCTCCATGGCAAAAAGCATCTTATCGAGCGAGATAACAGCATCCGCATCGTTCGAACGGCACAAAGCATCTACCTGTCGGCGTGTCAGCTTCTGGTCGACCAAGCTGCTGCCGGCATCACGCAAAGGATCATGAAAAAGGAGAACATCCTCGAAGTAGGAGGCATCCAGAATGGCCGTTCCGCACGAAGCGCACAGATCGAACAAGGCACTGTCGGCCTTGGCACGAGCCGTATCCTGCACAACACCCAACAAAGAATAGGTATAACCCGACTTTTCCGGCTGTGCAATGGCATTGTTCACCATCAGCACTTTCCGCACGTCTTGCGGGAAAGTGACTTCACCTGGATTGCAGGTCTCGATGCCTACATAATTTATTCCTCCACAGGCTGTCAACAATAACGACAAACCTCCTAAGTATATCTCCTTTTTCATATCACAATATTTCCTGAAGGCAAGAGGCCTTCGCTGTCATCAAATTAATTCACTCGCAGCCTTGAAATACCCGATCGACTCGGCGATACCGAGGAACGGATCTTTCATGTCCTTCTCATATTCCAAGCTGCATTTGCCTGTATAATTCACCTTTCTCATCATCCGGATCAGGGCCGGGAAATCAATCTTTCCGCGTCCGAGCTCAATAGCTGTCCCGGCTTTTGTCGAATCGGTCACATCCTTGATGTGCATATCGAACACACGCGTATGATACTTCTCTAAATCGGTCACCGGATTGCAGCCGTTACGCAAGTCATGGCCCACATCCAGACACATACCAATACGCGGATCCAAATCCTTCGTGTGTTCCCAGACATCGGTAGCATCCGGATAAGTCTTGATATCGGGTCCGTGCAAATGGATTGCATAATGGAAATCATATTCCTTTACCTTCTTATCCACATAAGGCAACAGCTCATAATTAGGAACACCAACAATCAGTTTCACGCCTACCCGCTTGGCATATTCGAACGCCCGGTCGATTTCCACCTCACTCTTCATGTAAATCGGACCTACGGCATAACCGGAAACACCGAATTCGGCACAACGGGCATGGAAAGCCTTGATCTGCTCGTCAGTACTGTCGAGTGGCAGATGGAAATCCTTAATACACAAATAATGGACATCCAGCCGCTGCATCGTACGAAGTGTCGTATCCAAATCGAAATTGACGAATGTATAACCCGCCATTCCCAGTTGGAATGGATTGACAGACTTAGGTGCTTTCGGAATAACCCGCGACTTTTCTTCGGCATGCGTCAGCGCTGATGTGCCCAGCAATAAGGCTCCGGCCAAGCTCTGTTTGAAGAATTTTCTCCTTGTATTGTTCATATATATCAGAATTAAAGTTGAATCATTTGAAGCAAATGTACATAAAAAAAGTAGTTGCATCCTATGAAACAACTACTTTTTCTCTTTTCAACCCTAATTTTTAAGGGTGATTATCTCTTATTAGGAAAGGAACCTTATCCGGTTTTCCCTCTTATTTTTGCCAGAGAAAGGTATTGATCGAACGCGGAGCCAGCTGCGGTGCATAGACTTGTCCGTCTACAGAAAATGGATACACCTTCGGTTCGGCAGATTCATTCGATACCACCACAACGATACTCTGATCCGGATTGACAAATGCCAACAAACCTTTAGCATCACCATCAACAGCCAGCTTGAAAGCACCCGGCTGCACATAATGGCTGACGTGCTTCATGATGTAATATTCCGGAGTATAACGATAGCTTTTCGTAGCTGCGTCTACCACCACCAGCGAATTCTGGGCCCAGCCCCAACGGCTGATACCTCCTTCTTCGAGTGAGATGTTCCAGTACATATAAGCCGAAGTTCCGTTGTTCAGATAATGCTGCATCAGCTGCCAGGCATACAACGCCGCGTCCCAGGTATTCTTTCCGTCGCCACACTCCTGCTCTGTCTGATACAGCTTCAGCCTAGGATAACGCTGGTGAATGGAAGCGATGGCTTCTTTTCCGGCCCATTGGAAACCGACGCCACGGATGTATTTACTGCTTTCCGGATCGTTCAACAAGGTATCGACCAAGGCGGCATTCGGTCGTTCCATCGTTCCGAACATCACTTCGACACCCTTTTCTTCCATGGCCGGACCCAGATAATTGCCCACAAATTCGGCCAGTCCGGCTGCCGTCCAGCAACAACTCGGGAAAATCTGTGCCGAATTAAATTCATTCTGCGGCATCACCATCGAGATGTTAATACCTTCTTTCCGATAGGCATCAATGAATTTGGAAAAATAAAGCGCATAAGCCGAAAAATATTCCGGCTCACAGATGAACATATCCGTTCCTTCTGCACCTTCGCGGTCTTCCGGAAGTCCGTTATCTACCACCTTCGTCATATACGTACTTTCGCCAGCCTGCAACGTCTTGGCCAACTCGCGTGCCATCTTCTGCGTTGAACGGCTCGCATAATGCTGGTTATGCTTCATCCACGAAGGCGGCGACCACGGAGAAGCCCACAGCTTCAAATCCGCATTATATTTCAAGGCACTATGGATAAACGGAATCAGCGTCTGCTTATCATTGGCTATCGTAAACGACTCCATGGCAAAATCGCCCGTCTGTTCATCATACGAATACCAGTCGCGTGAGAAATCGTTGGCGCCTACCGGCATACGAGCGATGGTGAAGTTGGCCCCGAAGTCGGGATAAAACAATTCTTCGAGCACACTTTCCCGATCGGCCGGTTCCAGTTTATTCAACGACATCCAGCCTAACTCATTGAAACAGGCTCCGAAGCCTTCGATCTGCTGTTGTACATCGGTTGTCTTGATAGAGACCAAAGGTTCCACATTCGCCTCTGCCACCGGAAGCGGTTCTTCCGTTTGCCAGCAAGCCGTTTCCGTAGAAGCGACCCATTCTAACTGGGGTTTGCCCTGGCAAGAAAGTAAACCACCTACCAAAATAATTGAACCAAGTAATGTATGTGTTTTCATGGTATTTTCATAATTAGAACAGCGCTATCAATTCATCCACTGTAAGCAACTGCTGCTCGCCAGTGATCATATTTTTGACATTGATTTTGCCTTCTGCCATTTCGGTTTCGCCGACGATAGCCACATACGGGATTTTTTTCGTATCAGCATAACTCATCTGCTTCTTCATCTTGGCCGACTCCGGATATAATTCGGTACGAATACCGGCAGCGCGAACCTGGGCAACTAAAGGCAACAGATAGGCTTCTTCTTTTTCTCCGAAATTGACGAACAGAAGTTGTGTTGTCTGCAAAGCATCTTTCGGATACAGATCCAACTGATTCAATACATCGAAGATACGATCGGCACCAAAGGAAATGCCTACTCCTGAAACGCCTTCCATTCCGAATACTCCTGTCAGATTATCATAGCGGCCACCACCGGTAATACTTCCGATCTGCACATCCAAGGCTTTCACTTCGAAGATAGCACCCGTATAATAGTTCAAACCACGGGCCAACGTCAAATCCAATTCCAGTTCGGCACGCAAAGCTAATTTCTCAATCCGATCCAAGATGAATTCCATCTCGGCAATTCCCTTCATACCGGTTTCAGAAGTTGCCAGAATTTCTTTTAACGAAGCGATCTTTTCCCGGTTCGTTCCGCTCAACATAATCACCGGCTGCAGCTTACTGATGGCCTCTTCAGAAAGGCCCTTTTCACGCAGCTCGTCGTTCACCTTATCCAAACCGATTTTATCGAGTTTGTCGATAGCCACGGTAATATCAACGATTTTATCTGCCGCGCCTAATATTTCGGCTATTCCCGACAAGATCTTTCGGTTATTCATCTTGATGCACACCCGGATACCGAAACGATGGAATACTTCATCCATGATCTGAATCAGTTCCACTTCATTGATCAGGGAATCCGAACCAACCACATCACCGTCACACTGATAGAATTCACGATAACGGCCTTTCTGCGGACGATCGGCACGCCAAACCGGCTGTATCTGATAACGCTTGAACGGGAAAGAAATCTCATTCCGGTGCTGCACCACGAAACGGGCAAACGGAACGGTCAAATCATAACGCAAACCTTTCTCACAGGCCTTTGCCGCAAACTTCACCGGATTCTTTTCCAGCAGCTCTTCACAGGAAATACCCGAGAAACAATCGCCTGAATTCAAGATCTTGAAAAGCAGTTTGTCTCCTTCTTCGCCATATTTGCCCATCAGGGTAGACAGGTTTTCCATGGCTGGTGTTTCAATCTGCTGGAATCCGTACAAATGATAGACATCACGGATTGTATTGAATATATAATTACGTTTCGCCATTTCCTCCGGCGAAAAGTCTCTTGTTCCTTTAGGGATAGATGGTTTCTGCATGTTTATTTCGTTTTTAGTTTATTCATTCTTATTGAGTAAGGCTTATGTTGACAAGGCTTTAGATACTGGACCTCGTTATCTTGTCAACTCGTTACCTGTTTCATCGTTTATAATCATACCGCTGCCCAGGCACAGATGATGGTCCTTATCATAAACCACACCGTATTGTCCGGGAGCAATTCCCTGGATCTTATCATCCGATTCGATACGGTACACATCTCCAATCCGGCGGATATAGCCATGCGTAAACTCGGGTGTATGACGCACTTTAAAGGTTATTTCCTTGGCGTCATCAAATTCGCCCCAGATATCTTCGGTGATAAAATCAAAGCCGTGCATATTGATCACTTTGCCATACTGCGTTTCCGGATCATAGCCGTTGGATACATAAATAATATTCCGACGGATATCCTTCTTGATGACAAACCACGGACCGCCGCTTAATCCCAGGCCTTTTCGCTGACCGATGGTATGGAACCAGTATCCGTTGTGCTTGCCCAAGACTTTACCCGTTTCCAACTCGATAATCTTTCCTGGTCGCTTACCTAAATAGCGTTCAATGAAATCATTATAGTTGATTTTCCCGAGGAAGCAGATTCCCTGGCTGTCTTTACGTTTCGCACTGGGTAATTTCTGTGCTTCAGCAATCGCACGGACTTCGCTCTTCATCAGATGTCCAATCGGGAACATCAGTTTCTGTATCTGCAACCGCGTGATCTGCCCCAGAAAGTCTGTCTGATCTTTTACCGGATCTTTAGCCGTCGAAAGCCAGACTTTCCCATCGATTTCCGTCGTCGTCGCATAATGCCCGGTTGCAATCTTGTCGAAATCTTTTCCCCATTTCTCTTCAAAGCAACCAAACTTGATGAACTTATTACACATCATATCCGGATTCGGAGTCAATCCGCGTTTCACCGAATCAATGGTATAACTCACCACTTTGTCCCAATATTCATCATGCAACGAAACTTGCTCAAAGCGGCAACCATATTTCTTGGCGATATAAGAAGTTATTTCTATATCTTCCTCTGCCGGACAATCAATGTACCCGTCTTTGTCTTCCATTCCGATACGGATATAAAAGATAGTCGGATCATATCCGGCCTCCTTCAACATGTGTACGACAACCGAGCTGTCTACTCCGCCTGAAACTAAAGCTGCTATTTCCATAAATATCTATTTTCTTTCTCCCCTGCAAAGGTACATATTATTAAGGAATACCCTGCATTTTTAACCAAATGATATTTCAGCTGCCAACTATTCATCTTTTGGCCGCTGCTTCTTTCCGTTTCATCTCCAACAATACGCCTCCTGACAGCGGAATAGCCAATACAAAGGTAAACATGTCTGATACAGCCTGACACATTTCAACACCCTGCAAACCTAAGTAATAAGGCAGAATAAAAATCAACGGGATGAAAAACAATCCCTGACGGGCAGATGCCAGGACAGTAGCTCTGACCGATTTACGAATAGTCTGCAGCATCATATTACTCAATATGATCCACGCGCCTAACGGATAAGTAAGCAATTGCCAGCGCAAAGCTGCTGAGCCAGTTTCAATCACCAACGGATCACCTTTCCGGAACAAGGCAACGATTTCTTCGGCATAACCCATTCCGGCTATCGAACAGCACAGTAAAAAGATGAAACCCACTTTGACACTGAACCAGAAACCCTGCCGAACACGGGCATATAACCCGGCTCCATAATTAAATCCACATAAAGGCTGGAAACCTTGACCGAAACCTATCAGGAACGAATTGATAAACATACCGATCCGCGACACGATAGACATGCCGGCAATGGCAGCATCACCATAATTACCGGCAGACACATTCAAGAAGATGGTCGAAATGCTGGCCAGTCCCTGGCGGGCCAATGAAGGTGTTCCTCCTCCGATAATCTCTTTCACGAAGCTCCACGAAAAAGTAAAATTCCGGTAATGGATGCGGATATTACCTTCGCGACGCCCCATATAAAACAGCAGGCAAAAGCTAAACACCTGACTGATTACAGTGGCTATAGCCGCACCTGAAATTCCTAAATCGCAGACAAAAATCAAGATCGGGTCCAAGATTACATTGGTTGCTGCACCCGCAACAATCCCCACCATGGCATAAGCTGCATTTCCCTGAAAACGCATCTGGTTGTTCAAGACCAGCGAAGCAATCATAAAGGGAGAACCCAACAATATAATTCCCAGATACCGCTCCGTATAGGGCAGAATCGTTGGCGTCGAACCCAAGGCATACGAAAGCGGACGGAGCAGCAATAGTCCGAGCAGCATAAGAATCACGCCCAGCGACAACGCCAGGAAAAATCCGGTAGCCGCCATCCTGCTGGCAGCTTCATCTTCTTTAGCTCCCAATTTGCGGGAAATATAATTACCGGAACCGTGACCAAAGAAAAAGCCGACAGCCTGTATGATCGACATGACAGAAAATACAATTCCTACTGCAGCAGTCGACTGAGTATTAATCTTCCCCACAAAATAGGTATCGGCGATGTTATAGAAAGAAGTAACCAGCATACTGACAATGGTTGGAACGGCCAGTGTCATAATCACTTTAGGCACCGGAGCCGTCGTCAGATACTTAAAATTGTCTTTTGTTCGATGCATCTTTATCTCTTTTTATTTCCATTTCCCCAAAGGCCGTGAATCCATTGTTCCCGATTCAGGCCTAAACGGAACATCTTGTTCCACATTAACTGGTTCTTCCAACAGATAGATTCAAGCAGGTATTGGAAAGGCAGTCAGGTACCAACGCTACTCCGATGAAGATAGCGATGTTACCTGGCTGCCCTTTATTTTCTAACTCCTTCTTCTGTTATTTCAGTAACAGAACGGGCTGATTATTTCCAGACGAAACCGTCCTGGTTAATCCGCCATACTGAACCATCTGCTGCCGGCAATGAGATTTCGAACAAGGAAGCTGTCCGTTCTACGGTCATTTTAGCTACCTGTTCAGCCGAACAAATATCTGAAGCCTTCAGCGCCGTTGCTGTAGCAGCAAATTCGCCTGTCGCTTCCTGATATTCTTTCTGCCGGTAATACAACTGGCGCAACATCCACTTCACCGCTTCCTCCGGCTTTTCCTGGAAAGTATCTTCGCCTTGGCCAGCCACTTTATCAGAGAATTGAACATAACCCCAGTATTCAGGCAAGTGGATATTGATAATTCCAGTTGGTGCCCAAACCCAGTTATATTCACGGATCTTATCTTCACCCTTGATCGGGATCTTCACATATTTGCCGTCTTTTACCTCGGTAGTCCATTCCACCCGAGAGAAATTCACCCGGAACTGATCACCATTCTTCGGAGCTCCTTTATGATCATTCATAACCTGATTTAAAGTTTCCCACGGGATGAAGACTTCCACACCCCAGCCGTTGTCGGTATCATTCGGATTATTGATCGTGCCATCCACCCAGACAGCCGATTTCATACCCGCAAATTCCCAGCCATTCAATACAGCCGGACGGTTCCGGTACGGCTGGCTCAAATACAAGTCCCAGTCTGTACCCAAGGCATTTACTTCATATTCCAGATAATTGTGCGTATCACCTGTCGGATCGAGGAAGATCTCGAAGTCATTCTCCAGGAAAATCACACAATCATGCTCTGTCTGATAAGCCCACACATGAGGCTCGTCCATCCAGGCAGCAAAATACATACCTTTCTCGTCGTATGCCATTTTAGCCCGCGTCTGGTACAACGGGGCCGGACGCTTGTCTCCTTCGATATCCGTAAAATCAGAAGTCCACGGAATAGCATCCCATTCAGTCAGCTTTCCGTCGATTTTAATTTCACCCGGAGCCTTGTAGCAAACATACGTCGGTGCATTCAATGGTGTTACCGGAGAAAAATCAATGTTTTTCTCTTCCGTTTGTGGTTGTGGCGTACAAGCCAGCAGCGCCCATGAGAGCGCTCCTAAAGTCATCAGTTCCTTTTTCATGTTATTTTATTTATGTTCTTTGTTGTCTTCTTCCGTGTACCACGAAGAATACATGTGATAGTTCTTGGCGATTTTCTGGTTTATTTCTTTCGACTGTTCCGGATCAACTTTCTTTACAAACTTGGCCGGAACTCCGGCATAAATACTTCCCGGTTCAACAATGGTTTTACTCAATACAACAGAGCCGGCAGCCACGATAGCGCCTTCTCCAATGACAGCATGGTCCATCACCACGGCTCCCATACCGATCAGTGCGCCATGACAAATCTTGGCGCCATGGATGGTCACATTATGACCGATGGAAACATCATCACCAATTTCAATTGTCGATTTTTCATACAACGTATGCAATACCGAACCATCCTGAATGTTCACACCATTACCGATACGGATGGAATTGACATCGCCGCGTACAACAGTTCCAAACCAGACACTGCAACCTTCACCGATTTCAACATCACCGATAATCGTTGCGTTATCGGCTAAAAAAGTATCTTTTCCGATTTTCGGAGTAAAACCTCTTACTGATTTAATTAATGCCATAGAGCTTGTGAGTTATTTAGTTTATAGTTTATAAGTTGACGGGAAAACTTTGTCTGCCCGTCAACTTATTCTTTTGCCATCTCTTTAAATTTCGGCTGTCTTTTCCTTCAGCCAAGCACGTTCGTCGTCTGTCAGATACGGACTCAGCTTTTCATATACAGTCTGATGATATTTATTCAACCAGGCATGTTCACGGGCCGACAGCATAGAAACAATTACCAGACGCGTATCGATATAACACAAGGTCAGCGTTTCCATTCTCAGAAATTTACCAAATTCCGTCTCACTGTCTTCACATATCTCGATCATGTTCTCGGTACGGATTCCGTATTGTCCGGCACGATACATAGCCGGCTCGTCACTCATTACCATACCAGCTTCCAGAACAACCGGATTTTCTTCCATTCGAATACTCTGCGGACCTTCGTGTACATTCAGACAATGCCCGATGCCGTGTCCGGTACCATGCAGGTAATTGATGCCGGCATCCCAAAGAGCCTTACGTGCAAGGATATCGATCTGGCTACCTCTCATACCCACCGGGAATTTACATTTACCCAAGCTGATAGTCCCCTTCAATGCCCGGGTAAAGTCTTTCTTCATCTGTTCAGTCGGTTCACCCAAAGCAATCGTACGGGTAATATCCGTTGTTCCATCCAGATACTGGGCACCACTATCCAGCAAATAAAGGCTTTCCGGTTTCAGCTCCACATCGGTTTCCGGAGTCGGAGAATAATGAACCACAGCTCCATGCGCACCGTAACTGGAAATGCTGGCAAAGCTATCCATAACGTATAAAGGTTGTTCAGCACGCAAAGCCGTCAGCTTGTGACTGGCACTCAGTTCGGTTACTTTCTCGCCGGCAGCCATCTGTTTTTCCAGCCAATAATAGAATTTGGTCAAGGCAACGCCATCCTTCACAACGGCATTCCGGTATCCTTTCCGTTCTGTTTCATTCTTGATACTCTTCAATGTATTAGCCGGAGAGATACCTTCAATAATCTGGGCTGACTGAGGCAATGCATTGCAAATAGCCACATTCGTAAGCGCTGTATCCAGATAAACGCGCGTATGTTCCGGCAAACGGGACAGATAAGTCGTCAGACAAGAATAGTCGGCCAAAACGACACCTTCCTTTTTCAGACGTTCTCCCACTTCGACTGGCACTTTCTTCGGGTCAATAAAAAGAACGTTCTCATCATTGGATACAAACATGTATGCAACCCCTACCGGATTGTAAGCCACATCTGTTCCACGGATATTACAAGTCCAGGCTACTTCATCCAAGGCTGAAAGCACCGTACAATCAGCTCCAGCCTGATGCAGACGCAAATTGATATCACTCAGTTTATCTTCCGTAGAGCGACCACTCAGTTCTACCGGCAAATCAAAAATGGGAGCTCCCGGAAGTGCCGGACGATCTTTCCACAGCTCGTCCAACAATGCACAGTCTGTATTCAGTTCGATACCATTTCGAGCCAACGAATGCTTCAGGTTTTTAGCATCAGCCGCACTGTAAGTAGCACCATTCAACCCAACTGTTTCCTTCGACTTCAATTCAGACAATAAGAAATCCGTAATTGAAGGAGTATCGGGCAATTTCAACCGATATAAATCGATGCCACTGCCTTCCAGCTGCGCTTCAGCTTGCAGGAAATACCGGGAGTCAGTCCACAAACCGGCCTTTTCCAATGTTACCACTACAGTTCCTGCCGACCCGGTAAAACCGGAAATCCATTCCCGATACTTCCAGCATGCTGCCGGATACTCACTCATGTGCGGATCGGTTGTTGGAATAATATAAGCTGAAATATTCTGCTTTTTCATGGCTTCCCGCAAGGCAGAAAGCCGTTCTGGTATTTGTGTTTTCATCGCATGCTATTTTTTTAATGTCAAAGGCAAAGTTAATCATTTTATTTAATCTTACAAGGCAGAATCCGGTGAATAAAAAAGGCGTTGCCTGAAGTCATTTTGCTTCCGGCAACGCCTTTGACATTACAAAATATTCCGTAATTTTATTTCACACTGAACTTATAGATACATTCGCTCTTGTAAGTCTGTCCCGGTTCCAATACGACACTTGGGAAATCCGGATGATTCGGAGTATCCGGATAATGTTGTGATTCCAGACAGATGGCGCCACGGCGTGGATAAACGACACCATGTTTTCCATTTTCCTTTTCAGCCATCATATTTCCGCAATAAACCTGCAAGCCCGGTTCGTTGGTATAAACCTGCATTTGGATGCCACTGGTCGGAGCAACGACCGTTGCTGCTACCTGATTGATGTCACCCTTCGTATTCAATACCCAGTTATGATCGTAACCACCAGCTTTTACCAGCTGTTCGAAGTCGCCATTAATACGGTCGCCGATTGTAACCGGTTCACGCAAATCCATCGGAGTTCCTTCTACCGGAGCGATACCCGTCGGGATAAACAACGTATCTACCGGAGTGTAATTGTCGGCATTGATAGAAAGCTGATGATCCAAGATTGTAGAACCTGCCACACCCGACAGATTGAAATAGCTGTGATTAGTCAAGTTAACCACTGTTTTCTTATCGGTTGTTGCTTCATATTTAATATCCATTGCATTATCGTCAGTCAAGGTATAAACAACCTTTACATTCAGATTACCCGGGAAACCGGCTTCTCCGTCTTTTGACACATACGTCAATTCAACAGAATTATCACTCAGTTGCTTGGCATCCCATATCTGACGGTCGAAACCGTTCGGTCCACCATGCAGGCAGTTCGTTTTATCATTCTGCGGCAATGTATATTCAACGCCATCCAAAGTAAATTTACCATTCGCAATACGGTTGCCATAACGGCCGATCAAAGCACCGAAATTTCCTGTGCTGGAAATATAATCCTGCAATTTATCATAACCCAATACGACATCCGTCATTTTTCCGTTCTTGTCAGGAACCATCATCGAAACCCAACGGCCGCCCCAGTTGGTAATACAAGCTTCAGCGCCCTTTGCGTTTTTCAATACATACAAAGCTACCGGTTTGCCATCTACTTCAGAAGTAAAATCGGCCGGATTCAAACCAGAAAGAGTTGTTGCCGGAGCTGCGGCTTCTTCTTTTTGCTGTTGTTTCTGAGCACACGACAGCATCATGCACAAGGCCATGGCTGCCACACAAAATTTTTTAATCATCGTGTCTAAAATTTAAGATTCTCAATTGCCAGCAAAGATACGTTTTTCCTGGATAAAGCAAGACAAATTCCTATTGATTCTTTCTTCTCGAAATTCCCACCAAATTTTTTTCGGCATTTTGCCGGTATCCACCAAATGTTTTCAGCCCAAATGCCGGTATCCACCAAATCTTTCCCGGCAAACAAGAAGTAAAAAGAGGTCTGACAGATAAAGAACAAACAGGCTTTATTCCTCGAAGCTGTGAATTTTATTAAAATGTCTTTTTAAATAAACCGTTTCACCCGGGTGATACGATCGTTCCACATATGTGAGACGATCGTTCCACATATGTGAAACGATCATTCCACAAGGGTGAAACGATAAAATTATAACGGGAAAAGGATCTCTTATTCATCTATTCCCTTTATCTTTGTCTGAAGAAAGAAACAGAAGATTGGCAACAACCTTCAGAAAAACGATTATCAGTACACGGAAAAGGCTCGAATTCTCGAGCAAAATACACAACGTATGGCAGGTCTTTATATACATGTTCCCTTTTGTCAGAAACGATGTCTGTATTGTGATTTCTACTCCAATACCGACATGGGATACAAAGAGGCTTATCTTTCGGCTTTAATCCGGGAGATGGAACTCCGCAAGAATTATCTGGAAGGAGAAACATTGGAAACCATTTATTTCGGTGGCGGAACGCCGTCTCAGCTATCTGTTGAAAATCTCAATCAGCTATTTGAAGCCATTTACCGGAATTTCCCAGTGAATCAGGATATGGAAATCACCCTCGAAGCCAATCCCGATGATATGACTCCTGCCTATGTGGCCGCGCTGCGCTCGTTGCCTGTCAACCGGATCAGTATGGGTGTACAAAGTTTTGATGCAGCCGACCTGAAGTTTCTCAACCGGCGTCACGACCGCGAGGAAGCGCTCCGTGCCGTACGCCTCTGCCAGGAACACGATTTATATAATATAAGTATAGATCTGATTTACGGACTTCCCGGACAAACGCCCGAGAAATGGCAAAAGAATCTCGACGAGGTTCTCCGGCTCGACATACCGCATATCTCGGCTTATCATCTGATCTATGAAGAAGGAACCGCCTTATACCGCTTGCTGGAAGCCGGGAAAATCACCGCAGTCGATGAAGACACCAGCCTGACTCTTTTCACCCTTCTGATTGAAAACCTGGCGGCTGCCGGCTATCAGCATTACGAGATTTCGAACTTTGCCCGCCCAGGTTGGTACGCACGCCACAACAGTTCGTATTGGAAAGGCAAGAAATACCTCGGTCTTGGTCCGTCGGCTCATTCCTACAACGGCACGGAACGCGAATGGAATGTAGCCTCTCTTCCCGAATGGATCAAAGGCATCCGAACAGGAAAACCAGCCCTCGAAAATGAACAACTGGATGAAAATACGCGTTATAATGAATATATTATGACTCATCTGCGCACGATGTGGGGAATTGATCTGAACGAACTGTCAGAGAAATTCGGAGAGAAGAAGTTAAAATATTGCCTGAACTTAGCACAAACGTACGAGAAACGTCATTTATTGTTGCAAAAGGACGGAAAATTAACATTGACAAAAGAAGGAATCTTCGTCTCCGACGGGATCATGAGTGACCTGCTTTGGGTATGAATTTTAACAAAACCGCCGGTTTTTAGGACGAAGTATATGTTAACGAGTACATTTTTTGCACAGAAAGACAAAAAATGTGTTGTAAGATTTGCATAATTAGAAAACTATTCTCTATATTTGTGCCGTAAAAATACAGATAGAAGTGCCTTATTTATATATAATAGCGGGTTGTAATGGAGCAGGCAAGACAACTGCCTCCTTCACGATTCTACCGGAAATGCTGAAATGTAAGGAGTTCGTTAATTCCGATGAGATAGCAAAAGGTCTATCTCCCTTTAATGCCGATAGCATTGCGGTTGCCGTGGAAGCAAGTCGTATTATGTATAGACGAATCAAAGAACTCATTGCAGCAGGTCAAACTTTTGCAATGGAAACGACACTGGCTACGAGATCAGTTGCGAATCTGATCAAAGAAGCCCAAAGGGAAGGATATTACGTGACATTGTTGTATTTCTGGCTGAATACGCCGGAATTGGCGATTGAACGTGTCAAAATGAGAGTGGCCGCTGGCGGTCACAATATTCCGGAGATGACTATTCGTAGAAGATACGAAGCCGGAATACATAATCTCTTTGAATTATATCTTCCTATTTGTGATTACTGGATGATTACAGACAATTCTATGTCGCCGATGGAAGTAATTGCCAAAGGCTTCAAGAATGAGAAAAAAGAAATATTCAATCAGGTTATTTATCAAAAACTTGAAAATCATGAGTGAGCAAGAACTTAGAGAATTCGAGGAGAATATAGTGAAAGGTGCGAATGTTGCATTTCAGCGCTTAGTTAGTCAGAAAAAGAAAGAAGACGGCGAACTGGTATTTTCTCGAAACGGACATATCTTCAGAGTAAAGGCTTCTGAACTCGATAAGGTAATGTCTTAATTAAAATTCTCGATATCAAAAGAACACAGCTTTATAAAAACGGATAGCTCCTTTCGGAACTATCCGTTATTTTTTTGCCTATTTCACGATTTCCATTTCTTTCAACAGATAATCGGCTCCGGCATACTTGTCAATCAGGAATAAGACATAGCGAATGTCTACAATGATGCTTCGCTGGTAATCGGGCAGATATTCGATATCACCGCCAACACCTTCCCAATTGCGGTCGAAGTTAATACCAATCAATTCTCCCTCAGCATTCATCACCGGACTTCCGGAATTACCGCCCGTCGTATGCGTAGTCGCACACAATGCCACCGGCATCTTTCCATTGGCCGCGGCATAAGGGCCGAAGTCTTTCTTCGCATACAAGTCTTTCAGGCGCTGCGGAACAACGAATTCCCAATTGGTCGAATCTTCTTTTTCCATCACACCGTCAAGTGTTGTCTGGCAACCATAATAATCACAATCCCGCGGACTGTATCCTTTGATCTGACCATACGTCAAACGCAGGGTGAAATTGGCATCCGGCCATTGAGCTTCTCCTTTATTCATCCGCAACAAACCTTCCACATACGTACGGTGAGCCAGATTATATCCGTCATCAAACTGCTTCAGTGCTTGATTGAGCTCCCGTTGTTCAGCCTTCACGGAAAGGGCAAACTGAATCATCGGATCTTGTTCCAGTTCTTTTGCCGTAGGATGAGCAATAAAGCGGCTGAAGTTTTCCTGACTGCCGAAGATAGACTTCTCAAACAGTTCATCGACAAACTTATCGACATCACCTTTATATTTCTTATCGATATTGGCGAAATAAGCCGGCTCTACTTTCGTAGGAACCAGACGGCGATACTCTTTCAGCATAACCTTTGCTATCTTACGGTCTACCTCAGGTGCATAGTCTTTATCATAAAAACGCCGGAATGCATTCGACAACAGGAACAATTGTTTCTTGATTCCTTTCTGGTCGTCTTTTATCAAAGCGGTAATCAACGTATCCACATCGGTTGGCACACTGGTAAATTCAATGCCTCTTACGATGGCTTCGTCCAACATCCATTTCCGGAAACGCAGATCCTTACGGTCTGATACAATCTGTTCAAGAGTAAGCAGTGCCTCTTCATATTGCGGCTGGCATTCTTTCTTTCCCCAAGCCAGCAAAGCTTCCTGTTCATCACGTTTGACCTGTTCGAAGTTCCGCTTGTTAATAGCCCAGTTACTTCCAATCGAATTCTTATAGGCATTCTCAGAGCTGGCATACTTGCTGGCATATTGGATACGCACTTTCGGGTCTTTCAGCATCTCTTCGAGCATGGCTTTCTGCCGCAACTCCCGGATATTAATTCGGACGGCATTGTCGATATCACGGCGTTCGGCCACTTCCCAGGAAGTATAATACTTATTGGTCCGTCCGGGGAAACCCATAATCATGGCAAAGTCGTTTTCCTGAAAACCTTTGATCGAGATCTTCATCCAGCGCTTTGGATGCAAAGGCACGTTGGTCTCGGAATAAGGAGCCGGATTTCCGTTCTTATCCGCATAGACACGAAAGACAGAAAAGTCGCCTGTATGGCGCGGCCACATCCAGTTGTCGGTATCAGCACCAAACTTTCCGATAGCCGAAGGCGGCGTTCCTACCAGACGGACATCCGAATAAATCTTCTTCGTGAACATATAATACTGATTACCTCCGAAGAAAGGCTTGATTTCTACTTCCGTCCCCGGATTATTCTGCAAGAACTTCTTGCCGACTTTCTTTTCTGCCAGCTTGTTCAGGAAACTGGGTGACAGATAATTCATACTGTTCGGATCTTTATCTTTAGCAAGTTCTGCCTTCACATAATCTGTTACCTCATCAATCTTGTCGATAAACGTAACCGTCAGTCCCGGATTCGGTAACTCCTGATCACGTGTGGTGGCCCAGAAACCATCCGTCAGATAATCATGATCAACCGTACTATGTGACTGGATAGATCCATATCCACAATGATGATTGGTGAGCAACAAGCCGTCGGGCGAAACAATTTCTCCCGTACAACCGCCACCAAAGATGACTACCGCATCTTTCAGTGATGCCTGATCCGGACTATAGATATCATAATCCTGCAACTTGAGTCCAAGGCTTTTCATCTCGTCAAACTTCTGCTCCTTCAGCAACGGAAGAATCCACATACCTTCATCCGCTTTCAAAGGCAACGCCAACAAGACAGTAGCGACAAATAAGAATAATCTTTTCATACGCATTGTTCTATTTGTTATTAAAATCACTTTTTTAGTTTGTCAGTTTTTGAGCTTGCCGGTTCTCACGAATCTTTCCCATAAAGCAGCAGAACTTATCAACCCAAAAAACTCATCACCTATTGGTTCCATTCTGTAAAAGGATGTTGGGTAAGCATCGAATTGTAATACCTCCGATCGCCAGTCACTTCCTTTCCGGCCCAAGCCGGCATGACAAACGGTTCATCTTCAGCTTCCAGTTCGATTTCTGCCATAATCAATCCTTCGTTGGCTCCATGGAAAACGTCGATTTCCCATACATGATTCCCGACTTTAGCCAAATGACGTACCTTATCAATAGCTCCCGGTTCGCAAAGACGAAGCAGTTGTTCGGCATCATCCAAAGGAATAGTCTGTTCGAATTCATACCGGCTCATGCCTTTTTCGTCGGAAGGACCTTTAATTGTCAGGAAACCGTTCTGATCCTGAATCCGGACACGTACGGTCTTTCCCGGTTGAGAACAGATATAACCTTGCACGATCCGTTTGCTGGCATACACATCTGCCGAGAAATCACCCGTAACCAAAAACTTCCGTTCTATTTCAGTATGCATATTCTCTACTCAAAAATTAAGAATTGAAAACAGACAATGAATTACCCATTGTCAATTTTCAATTGTTCATTTAATTGTTACCATCGTCGCACCAAAGCCATATTCACGGAAAGAAGCATCCTGATAGTAATGCTGTTTGTAACGAGTATTCAGTTCCTTTTCAATCGCCTTACGCAGCACGCCATCACCTTTTCCATGAATGAATACGATCTTCTGCCCTTTCTGAGAAGCATACTGATCCATTACTTCCCGGAATTTATCCAGCTGATAATTCAACATATCACTGTTCGATAAACCACGGATGTCATCCAGCAGTTCAGCAATGTGCAAATCGACTTCAAGAATTGATGAGTTCGCTTCCTTTTTCTTGATAATGGATTGCTTAGGCTGCTTTGACGGACTATCATTACGCACCTTCTGCTGCATGGCTTCTTGCAACTCTGAAGCAGAAACCAGCATTTCCCGTTCCGGCAAGTCATTACGCACAATCGGGCAGATAATCGCATCCTCATCGAAGAAGTCATTTTCCATAAAGCAATGCAATTTATAGAACTTCACAGTATCCAAACGAAGCTCTACTGAAATGGCATTCTTCAAGGAATAAGGCTTGTCTTTCTTAAAGGCAATCAGCTGAACACAAATGCGCTCAAGTGCATTCAGGTCTTTCTTCTCAAACTCTTCCATGAATATCTTGGTATTGGGTTCGATGGTTCCGTTATAACGGCTTGTCCAGCTGTTATTTTCCCGGCTCATATAGTTAAAGAACAGATAGTAATTGCTGTCATTCACAAAGTAAGCCTCATAACCACACTGCTGAATCGCTTTCGGATCGGTCGGAAGATAAGCCAGATACACATTCAGACGTTCACCTTCGGGAGTTTCTTCTATTTCTTCCTCCGGCTCTTCCGGTTGCTGGCGCTTGCTGGTAATCTGTTTTTCCAACTCAGCCGCATTGACTTTCGGCTTATTCGAACTATGCACTTGCGGACCATCGCCCACTACTACGCATTCCCGAATCAAAGCCGGTACTTCAAAACCATCTTCATCTTCTACCAAAACCTGATCTTTCCCACGGAAAGCCGTTACGACGCCTCCGCCTGTTGTGTTCAGGAAACGGACCTTGTCTCCTACTTTTATATTACTCATATTCTTTTGTGTTTTTATTGTTCTTTTTCTTTTCGTAAGCTACTGCTTCCAGTAGTCTTCACAAAAGTAATATTTTTCTTTCACTTGTTCATAGGAAAGGGCAAGACTTGTGGTTAAACGCTGCCTGTCCTTACAAAGAAAAGGATATGCAACACGTAAACAAATAATTGTCGGCCCATATACAGTTATCAAATTATTATGATTATATTTGTCACATGTGATTGTTAACTATAAAAACGGATATAAACCATGACAACGCGTAGAGATTTCCTCAAGCAGGCTTCTCTGTTAGGAGCCGGACTTACATTCAGTCCTTTTTTTATTCAAGCATCGAATGCTGTCTCAGCAAATGACAAAATCCAAGTGGCATTAATCGGTTGTAACGGTATGGGATTTGAAGACCTGAAAGCTTTTCTCCGTAATCCCGAAGTTGAATGTATTGCATTATGCGATATCGATGAAAGCGTACTTAACAACCGGGCTGCCGAGACAGAGAAAATAACTGGAAAGAAAGTCAAACACCTTTATAAAGACTGGCGTAAGGTAATCGACAATAAAGATGTTGATATTGTTATTGTAGGCACACCCGATCACTGGCACTGCTTGCAAGCTGTCTATGCTTGCCAGGCCGGAAAAGACGTTTATTGCGAAAAGCCTTTAGGCAACAGTATTGAAGAATGTAATATTATGGTGCGGGCTGCCGAGAAGTATAACCGCGTCGTACAAGTAGGCCAGTGGCAACGAAGTGACCCGCACTGGCAAGATGCGATGGCTTTCGTACACAGTGGTAAATTAGGAAAGATCCGAACCGTACGTGTATTCTCTTATCAAGGCTGGTGTCCGTCTATTCCGGTTAAGCCTGACGAACCTGTTCCGGCCGGTGTTGATTACGATATGTGGTTAGGCCCGGCACCCAAACGCCCGTTTAACCGCAACCGCTTCCACTTTACTTTCCGTTGGTTCTGGGATTATGCCGGCGGACTGATGACAGACTGGGGCGTTCACTTGCTCGACTATGCTTTATTTGGCATGAATGTAACGGCACCGAAGTCTATTATGGCGTCAGGTGGTAAATTCGGTTATCCGGATGATGCCTGCGAAACCCCTGATTTATTACAGACGATTTACACATTCGACGGATTCACTGTTATGTGGGATCATGCCATCGGCATTGATGACGGAGCCTACGGAAGAAACCATGGATTAGGCTTTGTGGGAGAAAACGGAACATTGGTTGTCGACCGTGGCGGCTGGGAAGTCATTCCGGAGAAAGTAAACGGACAGGCCCGCATGGAAGCTGTTCCTCTGAAGAAAGCCTACGGCGAAGGCGGATTGAACCTGCATGTTAAGAATCACCTGGAATGCATCAAAAGCCGGAACCGTAACTGTAATGCCAGCATTGAGATTGGAGCACACATCGCCAAATTCTCTCAGTTAGGGAATATTGCCTACCGGACCGGCAAGAAGTTAAGCTGGGACGGAACAAGTTTCCACGACAGTGAAGCCGATGCTTACCTGTGCAAACAGTATCGTGCGCCGTGGGAATTACCGAAGATTTAATGGCTTTATCGGAAGAATATCATATATAACCCGGATTTCTCGGTCTGATATGAAATCATTACCTGAGAAATCCGGGTTTTATTTCAGCCTCCCCTCAAGAAGGAGGCTGCTTTTACCCTTCAGAAGAATTAATACCAGTCCGGCAAAGAATACGGATTCCGGTACTGATACCAGTACAGACGATGAGCTGCGGCTTCTTTATCATTGACAAAACTCAACGTAGCTGGATTCCATTTCACCGGACGTCCCAACTCAAGGGCAATATTTGTCAGACAACAAAGCGTATTGGTGCTGCAACCCACTTCAACCGGGGCAATCGGATTCTCACGCGAACGGACACAATCGATAAAGTTCTGCATGTGCGGCGCGCTGGTTTCATACTGTCCTTTGGCTATCTTCGTTTCTTTCTTCTCCAACAACGACGGATCTGAACATTCGATATAACCACGAGCTACTTTAATCCAACCTTTATCTCCGATGAACTGAATGCCCTGCGCATTTGGATTGTCTTCCCGATATGGCTGTTCGGTCATCACAATACCGTTGGCATACTTCATGGTGGCATATTTCGTTCCGTTATATCCCTTCGGAATATATTCTACCGGACCGGAACCATCCATTCCGATGGCAGCCTGGGCAATATCAAACATATGTGCGCCCCAGTCGGAAGTATAACCGTTTCCAGTCTCGCGATACCAGCGCCAAGCGCCCCACAACTGTTCATTCTTTTCCGGATCCAAGGATATAGGAGGACACAAATCCGGATGATAATGAATCTTCGGATCATTCAACGGGCCCATCCATTGGTTGAAGTTCAAGTTATTTGGAACCGGCTGTTCCGGCAGATCAAAAGGTTTAGGAGGCTCACCTACCCGCGCATAGATCTTTTCAATATGACCGATGGCTCCTTGTTGTACCAATGCGATGGCCTGTTGGAACTCCTTATCCGAGCGTTGCTGACTACCTACCTGAAGAACCCGTTTATTCTCCCGTACCGCTTTTACCATCGCCAGTCCTTCCGTAATGGTATAAGCCAGAGGCTTCTGGCAATATACGTCTTTTCCCGACTGGCAACTATGAATGGTACACAAGGCATGCCAATGATCCGGAGTAGCTACTTCGATGGCATCAATATCCTTGCGTTCGAGCATCTCCTCATAGAATTCATACTGATCACACCGCTGCGGCATTCCGTTTTCTGCCTGCCATTTGGTGATACGCCGAACGAAGCGTTCGCGCTTCATGGAATCGACATCGCAGCCCGCTGCGACCTGTACGCCCGGACATTGGGCAAATCCGCCAAAATCACTCAGACCTTGTTGTCCCAAACCGATGAAACCCAATACAACCCGATCGCTCGGAGCGATACGAATTCCATTCATACTCCAGCTCGGCAAGATAGTCAATCCCGCCAAACCTAATGCTGAAAAGCCGAGGAACTCCCGGCGCGTCATTCCTTTCTTTTTTCCGTTTTCCATATAAGTGTTTCCATTAATAGTAAATAATAAGTTCAACTCCGATTAAACCGCTTACTGATGAATTCAAGGACAGAAGGCAATGCTGTCCGCCAGTACGTCCATGAATGATAGCCGTCGCGAACCCGGAACTCATGCTTGATACCTTTCTGCTGCAACAGTTCATGTGCTTCATTATTGCCATGCAACAAAACATCATCATCGCCACAATCAATATAATAAAGTACATTCAGCGGCGTGTCTTCTTTCCAATCCTTCAAGATGTGCAGCACACTGTTTTTATACCAGTGTTCCGTCAGATTTCCTTTACCGTATATCCGGTCGAAAAGCTCTCCCCGGGTCGTATGCAACGATTCCTTCATCCGTTCTTCCGTATAAATGGCGGCACTCAACGGAGCACATGCCGTAAAATAATCCGGATGATGCAAGGTATACAGAAACGCGCCGTAACCTCCCATCGACAAACCGGCAATGGCCCGATACTGCTGATCCGTCCGAACCTTGTAAGTCTGCTGGATATAAGGAATCAGTTCCTCGAAAAACATATCCTCGTAAGGGACTTTCCCATCGTATGAATTGACATACCAGCTTTCTCCCGCATCGGGCATGACGATAACCATCGGAATGGCAATACCCTGCTTAATCGCATCATCGGTGATACGCTGCATGTTTCCCATCTGAAGCCAGGAAGTCTCATCGTCTGTCCAGCCATGAAGCAGATAAAGTACCGGGTATTTCCGGTCCGACACGTCATATCCATCCGGTAAATAAATGGAATAACGGACATCTTTCCCCATCTTTTCACTACGGAACTGCAATGACTCTTTTACCACACTCTGCGAGAACAGCTGCAAACAGACTAACAGGCAGAGGCCGATTCCTAAAATTAATTTTCTCATAACCATACTACAATTTTATAGGTTCTTTATTGATTTGATACTTAGCTCGCAACCGCCGTCCGACTTATTCCAATACGGTGAATGCCGGATCGTGCACGGTTTCCATCCGTTGCTTCAGTTCTGCCCGCAACTGACGGATAAGTTCCGGATGTTTACCGGCTATATTATCCAGTTCGAAAGGATCAGCTTTCCGGTCAAACAGATATTCATCCGTTATCATACCATCCTTGTATCGGACAGCATACGTATATTGAAGAGTCCGTACGCCACGCGCACCTGTTGTCAGGTTCTTTCCGGTTTCATTTACGGCACCATAAAACATATAAAGCTGGGAAGAAGGCATCTTCTCCCGGCTGCCCCGGATCTGTTCACTCAAGTCGCGGGTCTGGACGGTAGCAGGAATTTCCTGCTGAAAGCCCATCAGCGACAAGATCGTCGGACAGAAGTCTTCGAGAGAGATAAGCAACTGGTCGTCTTTCCTCGGAGTAAGTTGTTTGCCATACGAAATCAGGAAAGGAACCCGCATAGCCTCTTCGTAAAAGATATTCTTCCCGATGTTATTGTGCATTCCCATCGAATCGCCATGATCTGAAACAAAGACGACGATCGTATTGTCATACTGCCCATTTTCCTTCAGCGCCCGAATAATCCGTCCGAATTGTTCGTCCACTCCCGTTATGCAGGCATAATAATCTGCCACACTCCGCTTGAACAAGTCGATATATTTTTCGTCAGACTGCATAAGACTCGGTAAAGACCGGGCAATCGAATCCACATTCAGCGTCGCATATTTCTGTTTATACCGGTCAGGAACCAGCTCATATCCGGTATGAGGCGGATTCATCGACACCATCAGGGCAAAAGGTTTGCCTGCCGAACGGATACTGTCCAGATACTGAATCGCCAGATCGGCTTCATATTCCGGTCCCCATTGATTTACATAATAAAACTCATCCCTTTTTGAATCTTTATTCCAGTAAAGCGGACGCAAATGCTGGTCGTATGTTCCATAAGCTACCCAATAATCAAAACCATGCCTTCTTTCGGGCGGGCACCATTCATTCCAGGCCATTTCGCCTTTGTTGTTCGAACAGTCCACATACGGAGCGTAAGGTTTATCCAAATGCCATTTCCCGATATATGCCGTTGCATATCCGGCCTGAGCCAATACATCCGACCAACAGGTCAGATCCTGCCGCAGTTCCACATTCTGATGCGCTGATACCGACTGGCAATTGGTCAACACTCCATTCTCGTGCGGATAAGCCCCGCTTAAAAACATACCTCTTGCCGGAGAAGATACCGGATAACCGCTGACTGCCTGAGTCAGAACGACAGCTTCCTGAGCAAACTGATCCAGATTCGGTGTTTTAACCGCCTCTTTTCCCCGGAAACCCAGCGCATCGCCCCGAAACTGGTCGGCCATCACCACCAGCAAATTGGGATGTTCTTCGGTAGCAGCCTCAACATCACTATACGAAGAGACAAATAAACCCACGCAGCCGATCAGCCATATCCGATTATTTTCAGTGTTTTTCATGTTTACATCTATATAAAATCCTGTAGCTTCACAACGTAAGCCAAACTTCCACAAAGATAAAAAACTGTTGACATAAAAACAGCAAAAAGAGACAATTTTATATAGAAATGATGATCTGATCCTCCAAATACCAACAAAATTAAGGAAAGAAGATTTACAATTCATCTCTTTCACGGGAAGGCTTACTATTTTCTTCGTTTATTTTTAATTAAATTACAATGGTGAATTAATTAATTCACTAATATGATGCGATCAATTCACCAATATGAATCAATTAATTTACCTATGTGAATCAAATAATCTGTCAAAAGTTTTCAAACAAATAACCTGAGGAAGAATCTAAATTATTCCGTGATAAAACAATAATTGGCAAGGAATTACAGGCCGGATTCAGGTCCTTTTCTTCCTTGCCAACTTATTCATTCAGAAAAAACAGATACAGCTTACTTGGTATATACCGAAAGATTCTTGATAAGGGGCGTATCAGCTGATTCTACAATCCGCAAACGAAGAGCCGAAAGCAACGGAGGATTTTCCAATAATTCAATCCGTTTGTGTCCGACACAACTGCCTTCGGCCAGCCGGACCCATTTCTTCCCGGCTTTTCCTTCCAGTATGTATTTCCGGACCCGCTCACCTTGCGTAATATCTTCCTGCATAACCACATGAGTTATTTCTGCCGGTTTTTCCCAAGAAAGTATATATTCATTGCCCTGGCCTCCCGTCTGTTTGAATGGATGACCATACTTTTGAGCAATGGCTTGCCCAAATTCAGCCAAACGCAAGGAATCAGCAGCCGGAATCAAGCCCCGGTCGTCTGGAGTCAAACCCAAAATCAAGGTCGAGTTACGGCCAACCGACTTCTCATACATATCCATCAGGTTCTCCAATGGAAAGATGTGTGCCTCATCGCCCGGCTCCCAGAACCATTCATGCCGACCATTATAACCACGCAAAGGAGTATCCGACATGGCCGGCATATAATAGCCGCCGTTCGGATCGCCCGTCTTCAACAAATGATTGCCATCCTTAAAGATCTCATCCTGGTTTTTAGAATGCGAATAAGGAAAAGGATAAGTTCCCCAGCAAGGATAAGAGACCGTTCCCGTCTCCGATCCTCCCCAACGAATATCGGCCCGCTGACTGTTGTGGTAGAAAATAATATTCTTCTGGTATTTCTCTACTATCGGCAAAATATCAGCTCCACCTAATTCGGGTCCGTGACCGCCACCATCATACCAGACAATCGCCAGATCGCCATAACGGGACATCAATTCTTCGGTCATTCCTTCACACATCTTATTATAGAATGCCTGCCGGTTTTCCTGAAACTTCGTTCCATCCTGCGGCATCATAAAGTCATGCACTCCTAAGAATGAATTCCAACGGATGCCAATATAAATACCCGGCTTCAAGCCATACTTCCGGCAAGAATTGACAAAGTCGCGCACAATATCTCCTTTTCCGTCTTTCCACTTCAAGGCTTTCAGGCAATACGGATTGACATCCGACTGATAAAGCGCAAAGCCCGTCTCATGTGTTGCCGTCAGAATCGCGATCTTCGCACCCATGCCTTTGGCACTTCGTATCCACTGATCCGTATCATACTGCTCCGGATAGAAGATATTCATGTCCGGAATCGGCGTAATCCGGTTATATTCCTGATTGTATTGCTTCCCGTCAAATACATGCAGATCATAATGAAATACAGCCGTCAGCTCCGCCTCCTGCCAGGTAATCTGTGCCGGTTTCGGCAGTGGAACAGATGTTTTCTCTTCCGCCCAGCCCAGACTGATACAACCAGCCAGTAAAGTAGCCAGCATCCATTTCTTATTCATGATCAAGTTTCTTTTGTTCCTTCAGAAAATCCACAATACGGTCCAACCAAGTGTAACTTCCGGTTCCAGGACTCGCCTTGCTTTGGAAACAGTGATTGCGCAAAGCCAAGGTATGAAGCTCGGACTGAATGCCCATGCTTCGCATCTTTTCCCATACTTTTACAGAACCCATGGCAGAATATACATCGGCATCGCCATGAATGAAAAGCATCGGTGCTGTACTCAGGTCGAAACTGAATTCCGGAGCCAACGTCACATCCTCATCATTCCCCTTATTTGTATTTGGCCCATCAAAGCCATCTGAAAGAACATAAGCCGGATAGATGCCAATGCCCCATTGCACATCACAAGGAAGTTTATCAATTTCATCTATCGGCAAGTAAGAATTATGTCGAGAAGAGGTAACACCCATCAACGTAAGATGTCCGCCAGCCGAACTGCCCATTATACCTATCTGATCCGGATCAAGTCCGTAAGTTGCAGCCTGAGAACGAACAAGGCGGATTGTACGCTGCAAATCTTCCCAAGCTGTTATATGTTTGGATAATCCTTTAGGACGAGGCGTCCGGTAACGGAGCGTAACCACAGTCATACCCAGTTTATTGAGAAGTCTACGTGCCGGAGCAACTTCAAACCCATTCGGATCATTGCCTTCATACGATCCTCCACTATAGATAATTTGTATAGCCTTTGTCTTTAATACTTTGGGGAAGTGCCACTCAATATAAGGTAACAGCTGATGTTCTTGTACATTTGGCATCTTACCGTCAGGCCATACATTTTGTTTCACTACTTCTTTCCGGTCTTCATCACCCGCATAACGTGTCATAATATCAACCTCCTGATCAAGCGGTCCCATAATACCTATCTGGCGAAGGAACTCGACTCCGCGCTCTAAGCCATAGGCACCATGCCCTTTGTTAGGATACAAATGCAATTCAGCCGGTATATTCATACTGCGCAGTTTATGATAAACCAACGTACTGCCGTTGGGAGAATATTCATCCATTCCTCCATGATGCAGACTCATCGGACAGGTTTTATCATCAAAACGGAAACAAGCAGACAGCCGTACATCAGGTCCGTATCCTTGTAACCAGGCAGGTATTCCGGCTTCACCATCCGTTGTTACGTAAGCAGGTGCATTTACAATCGCATAATTGATATGACAAGGGATTGTGTCAAACTGATCAATCGCTTCATAGGCCGGAACAGAAGAACTCGTAGCCAACATCAACGCCAGATGAGAACCTGCCGACATGGAAATAACCCCTATTTTTTCAGGATCAAAGCCACGTTTCCCCGCTTCACTTCTAACAAGGCGGATTGCGCGTTGTCCGTCTTCCCAAGCCGTCTGATAAATAGGTATTCCGATGGGACGAGGCGTACGATAAACCAGATTCACACATTGAAATCCTAAATCAGAGAATGTTTTCTTCCACAGCTCAATCAGATTCATATCACAACAGCTGTTATAAGCGCCACCTGATATAAGCACCATACATGCCTTATTGGCTATGGCCGGATCCGGCTTTTCATACCATTCCAGATAAGCAATCCGATGTTTGTCGGCATCAAAGTCAGCCTTCTCTGCCTCATCCAACATAGAAGCTATCTGATGTGACTGCGCATCCGGCATCTTGTCTGCAGGCCAGATAGGCTGACGTTCTTGGGCATTACCATAAAAGGCACATAACAGCCCAACCAAGAGAAACATTACCCTCTTCAATTCAACTTTTGCATCCATATTTTTCACTATTAACATATTAACGGAATTAACTCAGTGCTTATTCAACGTTGCGAACCGGTTTACCATTTTTGTAGTTAATAATCATAATGCGGAATTACTGGCGGGCTTTTCATCCCGACACAATTAGGAGATGTGTCTTTCACGTATCCTTTACATAATGTCATACAATCATGGGTTACCGTAGTCTGCTTCAACTTCATTCAAATATGAATCCTTTTCCATATTTGACTTTCTCAGATCCAAAGAAGGCATAACTACATTTAACTTCAAAGAGCCGTATTCAAAAAGCTGCATAATTTACCTCTTCAGATTTCCCGATTGTGCAAATATAAACATTATTCACCGTAAGAGACAATCTTATCTATAAATTTGAAACGGTTTCTAATTATTTCGGGCTTTCATTCTTCATAAAATCTTGTCAGCTTCTATGCAGCTTCTTCAAAGCCCAGCTCATTCGGTAATATACGGCATGAAAAGATGTGGCTAAAGCCATCATCAAGAGGATAAGTAGAACTCCGACGAAGATATTCCAACCGTATTGTGATAAAATAATGCCGGTTAACGAACCCAACAGACTGGAACCGGCATAATAAAACAGCCAGTAAATGCTGGTCGCACTGCTTTTGGCTTCGCCGGCATGGATGGAAACAATCCGGCTTGCCATTGTATGAGCGCTGAAGAAGGCAAAGGTAAAGATTCCTAATCCGACGATAATGGCGACCAACTGCTGTATCCAGAGCAGAGACAGACCTATACACATGAGAAGCAGCGAAGCCTGTAACAGGACTTCCGGGCGATACCGGTCTGACAAGGTCCCGGTTACAATCGAACCGGCTACTCCGGTTATGTACATCATAAAGATCATGGCAACCCACTGATGGGGCAAACCAAACGAAGGTGATTCCAGCAGGATGGAAAGATAATTGTAAACACTGACAAAAGTTCCCATGGAAAGGGCGGCAATTCCATACATCCGGAGAAAGACAGGCTGACCCAAGAGTTTCTTCATCTGATTTACCTGCTGCCTTACGGAAAGCTTCCTACGGATATTATGCTGTGATGCCGGAATCTTCCGGACAAAAATATAGCCTAACAGCAAACTGACCAGACCTATCAACGCCGCTGCATACTGCCATCCGCCCCAACCCGAAAGCAATGTGCTGGCAACACGGCCTGACATTCCGCCAATGGTATTACCACTTAAATAAAGACTGATGGCAAGTCCGATAACCGACCGGTCTACTTCATCGGTCAGATAAGCCAAAGCGACGGCCGATACTCCCGATAAAGCAAAGCCTTTCAGAAAGTTGATAACCAGCAGCCACATAAATCCGGTGATAAACGAAGAGGCAATCGTCAGCAAAGAAGAGAGCAGCAAGGCCATGCCCATCAGTTTCTCCCGGCGAAAAGCGTCGGCCTTGAAAGCAAAGAACAATAAACCTGCCGCCATTCCGATGGTTGAAGTGGATACAGCCAGACTGCTGGTTGGCAAATCGACCTGAAAAGAACGACACAAGTCTGACAACATGGGCTGGAACAAATATAATTGGGCGAATACGGATAAGCCGGAAAGAAACATACAATTGCGAATCCGGTGGAATTTCTTCACTTCGTCGCTCGGATGTATAGCTGATGAATACTTCATGATAATGTTGAATACATAATGTTTGATGCCCCAAAAGTAGATGATTTGTCGGAAAGGCCTGGTATGACAAAAATTCTTTTTTTCTATAAGCGTTATTGATAAAACCGAAAAAGGGCATAAAAACGACAAGGTTTCAGCCTTACTGCCTGCTTGCAGAGACTGAAACCTTGTCTGATTTAATCACAACTATTCTTTATAACAGCAACGAGCTGTCGCCATAACTCAAGAATCGGAAATCATGACTGAGGGCATAATCATAGATAGTCCGCCAGTTTCCTTTGACAAAAGCCGAGATCAGCAACAGCAATGTACTCTTGGGCTGGTGGAAATTCGTAATGATTCCACGGACAACCTTAAACTCATAACCCGGGGCAATAATAATCTGCGTAGCCGTAACCAGCTTATCGGCCTGATGTCGGTCCAGATAATCCAGAATCAACTGCAGGGCATCGGCTACCGGAATCTGGTTGTTTGCCTCCTCGTAAGGCATCCATTGGTTCACAACCAGCTCTTCTGAAGTAGCATCCGGATGAGAAGCCAGTTTCACTCCTATATAATACAGACTTTCCAAAGTACGCACAGAAGTAGTTCCCACGGCAATTATCTTTCCCAAGTTCTTCTGAATACGTTCGATTGACGAACGACGGACGGAAATAAACTCCGTATGCATCTCGTGCCCTTCGATGGTTTCACTCTTGACGGGCTTGAAAGTTCCGGCACCCACGTGCAAGGTTACTTCCTCACGGCCGATACCATGCGCATCCACATCCGCCAGAACTTCGGGTGTAAAATGCAAACCGGCAGTCGGAGCCGCTACCGATCCTTTTATCTTAGAATAAACCGTCTGATAGGTTACCAAATCGCTCTTTTCCGTTTCCCGGTGCAAATAAGGAGGAATCGGCAGAACTCCGGCCGCATCCAATAGGTCGGCAAACGTATATTTCGGATTATCCCAAGTAAATTCAATCCGGTGGCTGTCGCCATGACTTTCTTTCTTCTCGGCCGAAAGCGTCACTTCCTCGCCTTGAACAGTCACCTTCTTGGTCAGAATACCTTCTTTCCACTTCTTCAGATTTCCCACCAGACAAATCCAACTGCATCGTTCCGTCTGTTGAAAGATCAAGGCATAATCATGCGGTTCGGCAGGTTCCAGGCAAAATACCTCAATCCGCGCACCGGTTGCCTTCTGAAACAAAAGCCTTGCCTGAATAACCCGCGTATTGTTGTAAACCAGCAGTGAACCCTCGGGCAAATAATCGGCTATATGCTTGAATACACTTTCCGAAACCTGTCCGTCTTTATATAATAACAGTTTCGATTCATCCCGTTTTGCCAGAGGGAATTTGGCAATTCGCTCATCCGGCAGCGGATAATCGTAATCTTCTATGCGTATCTGTTGTGTCTTATTACTCATCTTCCTGTTTTTTATCCTGCAAAAGTACAAATATAGGCTGAATAAATGCTTCCTGCCTCCGGTTTATTTCCTAAATCCCGGCAGGAATACATCCGAAAGAGACGAACAATTCTTTAGTTCACGGCGTGAACTAAGTAATCCACGACGTGAACTACTTAATCCACGGTGTGAACTAAGTAATCCGCGCCGTGAACTAAAGAATTTCCAGGCACCTCCGAAAGTTTATCTACAGGCAACAAAAGAAATAGCCCGGCGCTTTCTGATGAAAGAATTCCGCCATCACACCCGGAAATACAGAAATAAATAGTACCTTTGTTCCATTAAGCAGAAAAATAGAATGAAACAATATCTTGATTTGCTCAACCGTGTACTGACAGAAGGCGTTCATAAAGAAGATCGTACCGGTACGGGCACAACCAGTATCTTCGGCCATCAGATGCGATTCAACCTGGAAGAGGGCTTTCCGTTGCTGACAACGAAAAAGCTTCACCTGAAATCCATCATCTATGAATTGCTCTGGTTCTTGAAAGGTGATACCAACGTAAAGTATTTGCAGGACAACGGCGTGCGGATATGGAACGAATGGGCCGATCCGGACGGGAATTTAGGACACATTTATGGTTATCAATGGCGTTCGTGGCCCGATTATAAAGGAGGATCGATTGATCAGATCAGCGAAGCTGTCGAGACGATCAAACACAATCCCGATTCCCGCCGTATCATTGTCAGTGCCTGGAATGTGGGAGATTTGGAGAATATGAATCTGCCGCCTTGCCATGCTTTCTTTCAATTCTATGTGGCAAACGGACGATTGAGCCTGCAAATGTATCAGCGTAGTGCCGACATTTTTCTGGGCGTTCCGTTCAACATTGCCTCCTACGCCCTGTTATTGCAGATGATGGCGCAGGTAACCGGATTGAAAGCCGGAGATTTTGTCCATACATTAGGCGATGCCCATATCTATTCCAACCATATGGAGCAGGTAAAACTCCAGCTGACGCGCGAGCCCCGTCCGCTTCCGCGTATGGAACTGAACCCGGATGTCAAAAGCATCTTCGATTTCCAATATGAAGATTTTCATTTGATCGGTTACGACCCACACCCACACATCAAGGGCGTTGTCGCTGTCTGATCAAATAAGGATATATAATAATTGTGTTATACTATGAGTACTATTTCTATTATCGCTGCCATAGCCGACAACAACGCTATTGGCAAAAATCAGCAGCTTCTGTGGCATTTACCGGCCGACATGAAGCATTTTAAGGAATTGACAACTGGTCATGCTATTATTATGGGAAGGAAGACTTTCGAATCCCTGCCCAACGGTCCGTTGCCAGAGCGTAAAAATGTAGTACTGACTACGCTTCCTGAAGCAGGTTTCGTAAACTGTTTCCCTTGTGAGTCCATGCGCGACGCCTTGGATTTGTGTGAAAAGGAAGACGAAATATTCATTATCGGAGGAGCTCTGGTATATCGTCAGGCTCTAAGTAAAGCCGACAAAATGTACATTACCCGCGTACATCATGAGTTCGAAAATGCGGATGCTTTCTTCCCGGTAGTGAACTGGGATTTATGGGAAGAAGTAGACAGACAGGAATTCCCGGCAGACGAGAAGAATGCTTATCCTTATACTTTCCTGACATACGTTCGCAAAGCATAAGTTTTACTTGAATTTAACACATTCTTTACAACTTTTTGCTCTTACTTCTTATCTTATATATAAAGACAATTCAAGTTTCGTGCACATGGCGAAGCTTAAAACATATAAGATATGAAGATAAGAGCATTATTTTTTTCCGCCCTATTGATCCCGGTAGCTGCTTTAACTGCCTACTATGCGGCTGCCCACCAGGAAACAAGCTCCGGGTTTTCGATTCCGAAAGATAAAAGTCCGTCGGAAGTCATTCAGACACTCGTACAGCACATGCACGATGAACTGGAGAAAGATGCGGATAAGTTTCCGGATCTGATCCAGGAAACTGCTGAATATACCCGGCAGGTTCAGGATTCGGCCACCGCAGCCTTCTTACATTCACTGCTGGCCGAAATGTATCAGTCCTACTATAACCAGAAAGGATGGACGATTCGCCAGCGTACACCGCTACAAGGTTATGTTCCGGAAGATATGCGGGAATGGACATCTAATCTGTTTGAAGAAAAGATAACAGATGAACTGAAGCAGTCCTTATCTCCGGTTCAGACGCTCCAGCATACACCAACTGAAAGATTCGCTCAGGTGATGAAACAGGGAAAGGATGCCCGGACATTGCGCCCTACCTTATATGATTTCCTGCTGCAACGGGCAATCGACATACAGGCCGACGATGCCTATTATCAGGCTTGGTTACAATTCCGCAAGACGCAAACGAATCCAAAAGCTGAGACCTTAGTAGCCTTGGATTACCTGCAATACCAATACCAGAAAGGAGAGAAAACAAGAAGTACGTACAAACAGTCGCTCGACTCTTTACTGACTCGTACGACTGATCCGGAATCCCAGCTGGAAATACAGCTGAACCGCCTGGAGTGGTTACAGCAAGAACCGTATTATTACGCGAACAATGCTCAGCAGGATTCGGTACGCCAACTCGTTTACGACTTCTGCCAGCAGCAAGTCCAGGCATTTGCCGCTTATCCTCGGGCCAATGAGTTCAAGAACGCCATCGAACGGATGGAACAGGCCTCTGTCTCTATCCAGCATAAGAACCAGGTTTATCCGGGAAAAGAACAAGAACTCAAAATCCGTTATAAGCATGTAACGGAACTCCAGGTAAAAGTGTACCAAAACAAGGCCGCTACGGTAACAGCCTTACGCCAGGGAAGTAAAGACAATGCGGCTTACTGCGGAAAACTCGTCAAAGAAATGACCGTCCGTTTGCCCCAAGCTTCTCCTTTGCTGACAAAAGATACGACCTTGCTTATTCCGATGGAACAACCGGGCTTGTTTATGTATGAAGTATCCACAACCGATAAAAGCCTGACAAGCCGTGCACCGTTTAGTGTAAGTCGCTTGGCTCTTACTTATCGTCCGAATGCAGAAGGCTTGCAGGAAGTGTTTGTAACCGACTTTGAAACGGGAAAACCGCTGGCGGATATTCCGGTGATCTGCTACAACACAACGATGCAATGGGTAGTAAAAGAACTGGCAACCGTCAAGACCGATGCAAAGGGATTTGCCTTACTTGCTGTTAAAAACCAGAATCAGATTGATGCAGTCCGTCCGGTTCTGCCTCAGGATACAGCGGCTTTGCTGACAGGTATTTCGGCTTCATACCGACAGATGACCGACAACAAGTTGCAAACGTATGTTTCCCTGTTTACAGACCGGGGTATTTACCGACCGGGACAAACGGTTGCCTTCAAGGGAATTGTCTATACAGACGATAAAAAGCAGTTAACAGCCAACGAAGGTGAAACGGTTTCGGTATCCCTGCGTGATGCCAATTACAAGGAAATTGCCCGGAAAGAATTTACAACCAATGCTTTTGGTTCTTTCCACGGTGAATTCATCTTGCCTCAACAAGGATTGAATGGAAACTTTACTCTGGTAACAGATAAAACCGCTGCTTCTTTCCGCGTAGAAGAATATAAACGTCCTTCGTTCCGACTGGATATCGGACCGATAAAAGAAGAAGTCAGCTTCGGAAATGAAGTTCAAATCCAAGGTAAAGCCGAATCGTTCTCGGGCGTAGCGTTGCAAGAAGGGAAAGTAGAATGGACCATCACCCACCGTCCGTTCTGGTTACGGGCGTATATGCCTGATCCTTATAACCAAAGTTATGAACAAGTAGCTCAGGGAACAGCCGATGTTAATCAGAAAGGGCAATTCCAATTCACCTTTGTTCCGGAAAGAGAACAAACTGATTTCGACCGCCCGGTTTGCCAGTCGTATGAAGTAAAGGCACGCCTGACCGACAGTAAAGGCGAGACACAGGAGACATCGTATGTATTCTCAGTAGGAGATGCTGGCATCGTGCTTTCTCTTCAACTCAATTACTGGCAGGAAAAGGAAAAAGCCGAAGCGAAAGTCATCGCGCAAACCCTCAACGGAGAAAAGGTAAAGGCACAAGGTTCTTATACCCTTTATAAACTGGCAGAGAAGAAAGACCCGAAAACCGGTTTAATCGTTTACGAGACGGATTCGATCCTGGCCGTCGGACCTTTCTCTACGGATCAAACCCTTACGGATGCCTTCAAGAACCTGGCAGCCGGACGATATCGCTTACAAGTCCATTCAATGGATCAGAAAGGCGTGACGGTAAGGGCGGAAGGTGACTTCATTTTATACAGTCTGAAAGATCGCCACATGCCGGTATTCATATCTTCCTGGATACCGAAAGGAAGTTATGAGGCTCTTCCGGGAGAAACCATCGATGTCTATTTCGGTACTTCCGAAAGTCCGGCATACGTCATATATGAACTCTTTGCCGCCAACGGAACCCGTATTCATCGGGAACTCGTCTCTATGCGGAATGAAAACCGGGCATTTCCGGTATTGTACCAAGAATCGTATGGCGGAGGCATGACAGCCTCTTTCTCATTCGTCAAAGGCGGCAAGCTGTATAGCAACAGTTGTTCCATCGTCCGGAAAGAACCGGAGCGGAAACTGACATTCCAGACGGAAACATTCCGGGATCATCTGTTACCGGGAAGTCAGGAAAACTGGAAATTCCGGCTGGTAGATGCCGATTCTTCGGCTGTTCAGGCGGAAGTCCTGGCCAGTATGTATGATGCTTCTTTGGATCTGATCCTGCCTTTCCACTGGTCTTTCACACCACAGCGGCACGTATCTCTCTGGAGAAACTATTTCCGTACCGGACTTTCTTTCCAGACCCAGAACCGTTCGCAGTACGCCGAGCTGTCTTTGCAGGATGTTCCGGCTTACAGCTACGACCAGATGTACCAGGCTTGGACGAAAATGCTGCAGCAGAATCTGCTGTTCTATGCGGCATCGTCAACCAAATCGTTGGCTGGCGGATTAACTTTACGTGGCGCCATGGCTAAATCAGCTGCCAATGCCTCCGAAGTCTTACAAATAACCGAAGACAGTGCCGTATTGAGTGAACCGGAAGTAAGCAGTGCGGATGCCGACATGGCTGAAGAAGCCCTCGCAGCTCCGGCACCAACACAGACAGAAACAGTTTCCTTCCGGGAAAACTTTGCCGAAACAGCTTTCTTCTACCCGGTATTACAGACCGATGAAACCGGACAGGTTTCTTTTAACTTTACCGTTCCGGAAAGTAATACAACCTGGAAACTGCAATTACTGGCACAGACAAAAGACCTGAAATACGGATATCTGTCAAAAGAAGCCGTCACCAGTAAGCCGATAATGGTTTCTCCTCATTTACCCCGCTTCCTGCGAAACGGAGATGAAGCCGTTATCTCGACACAGATCATCAACCAGCTGGCTGAAGCGATCCAAGGAAAGGCTAAACTGGAATTATTCAATCCGGAGACCGAAGAAATCTTGTTGCAAGTAGAGAAGCCGTTCTCTTTGACAGCTGATGAAACCGGAACGATACAATGGAACTTCCAGGTAAAAGACTGGGACAAACTGGGTGTAGTGGGTTGTCGTATTCAGGCTGTCGGTGCAGCCGGCAGTGACGGAGAACAACATCTGCTGCCTGTTCTCCCGAACCAGACACTGATTACGGAAAGTATTCCTTTCTATCTGACGGATGAAAAAGAACTGGCCATCAAGCTTCCGAAACAGGCCCTGACGAATCCGTACCGGATCACTTTCGAAGTCAGCAGTAATCCAATCTGGTATGTCGTGCAAGCTTTATCCACATTAAACGAGCCGAAGCAGGAAGATATCCTGTCGTGGTTCAGCGTTTATTACAGCAATACGTTATCTGCTTATATAGCCCAGGCTCATCCGCGTATCAAACAGGTAATCGACCAATGGAAAGCGGCCGGAGAAAATATGGAAACGCTTCTTTCCAACCTGGAAAAGAATGAGGAACTGAAGACAATCTTATTGGAAGAAACACCTTGGGTACTGGATGCTGCCAACGAGACCGAACAGAAACAACGCCTGCAATTGCTGTTTGATACGAACCGGACTTCGCAAGTACGGGAAGAAGCCTTGCAGCAATTGCTGAAACAACAGCTTCCGAATGGTGGCTGGAGCTGGATGAAAGGTATGCCCGCCAGCCGGTATATCACCTTACAGATTCTGAAAGGTATGGCACAACTCATTCAGTTGAATGCCGTAACATACAATCAGACCGAAAAGGAAATGCAGATAAAAGCGCTTCGTTTCCTGGATCAGTCCATACAGGAAGATTACGAACAACTGTTGAAGATAACAGGAGAACCTACGGCTATTCCAACCGACGAACAAGTAGAATATCTGTTTGTCCGCAGTTTCTATCGGGATATTCCGGAATTGGGTGAAGCCCGTGAAGCCATCCGTTACTACACCCGGCAGGCAGAAACGAACTGGAAAGAATACGGATTGTACAGCCGGGCAGCCATAGGCTGGCTCATGTATCAAAACGGAAAGAAAGAAACGACACAGGATATCGTTGCGTGGTTCCGAAAGACGGCAACCGATCATGCCGAGAAAGGTATGTATTGGGCCAACAACCGGAACACGTTTGCATCTAACCGGAGTGCCATTGAGACGCATTGTCTGATCATGGCTCTCTTCCAGCAAACCGATCCGAATCAGGAACAGACCGACCGGATGAAACAATGGCTGTTGAATCAGAAGCGAACCCAGAATTGGGAATCGGTTCCGGCAACACAAAATGCCATCTATGCCTTGTTACTGACGGGAAATTCGTGGATAGAAGAGACGAATGTCTGCCGCATCCGCCTGAATGATGCGACCTGGAGCACTACAGATGGTGAGACAGGCACCGGTTATCTGAAAGTGAATCCGACAATCACCCAGCTTACATCCGTGAAGAGTCCGGTTGTCCATATCCAGAAAAGCGGAAAGGCTCCGGCTTGGGGTTCCATCTATATCCAGTATTTCGCACCCTTAGACGAAGTAGAGAAGCAAAAGGGAGTATTGAATGTAGAAAAGAAACTGTTTGTGGAAACGAACGAATCAGGTAAGAGAGAAATTCGTCCGGTAACCGAAGCACAGCCGTTGAAAGTCGGAGATAAAGTCATCGTCCGTCTGACCGTCCGTTCCGATCGTGATATGGAATACGTATTCCTGAAAGACTTGCGTGCTGGCTGTTTCGAGCCAACCCAAGCGCTTTCCGGCAGCCAATACCGGGATGGCATCTGGTATTATCGTTCATCGAAAGATCTTTCCGAGAACATCTATATCGAACATCTGCCACAAGGTACGTTTGTCTTGGAATATCCGGTCGTTGTCTCCCGGAGTGGTTCATATACCGGCGGTATCAGCACCATTCAATGTTTGTATGCGCCCGAATTCATCAGTCACACCGAAGGCAACCGACTCCTGGTAACCGAATAATCACAGACACCGGCTATTCTTGCAGCATAGCCTTTCAAAACAAACGAGAATTGGGAATGAATCCAAAAGGAAACATTTCCGATTCTCGTTTATTTTATGGAGGAATGATTGGGGCTTACGGTAAAAGTAAGCCACTCTTTCACCCAAGACTCATTTACTTTTCCTCATAATAAGCGAACTCAAACTGCAGATCATCGTAATAGGCTTTTAATTCTTCCGTTTCCGGCTGTCCGTCTTCTGCGATAACCGATAATGCATCCTGAGCATTTGCCGGAGAAAGACGACCGAAGAATTTCAACGCCTGTACCGCAGCCTGTTTCTCTTGCCAAGAAGATTCAGCAGCTCCAGCCTCTACATCCGGATGCATCGTACACGTACATTCTGCCAGAAAGGCTTCTACCCGACTCTTCTCTACGGCCAGATTCTTCTTGAACAACTGTGCCCAAAGCAGAAAACCACACATGCGCCCGAACGGACTTTTCTTATCTGCCAAGAACTTCAAAGCCAGCTGATCCGGTTGTTGTACTGAAGGGAAAAGATTATTGCAGCATTGTTCGGCAATCTCCGGATAAGGGATTTCACGCATCCAGGCCAAAGCTTCTTCCTGCGTCATACTACCCGTTGGGAAAAGTAAGGTTGCCAGGATTTTCATTTCCCGGACATCTTCTTTCCACATGGCACGAGCCAGTTCAGCATCGGGTTCGTGTGTAGCGGCAATCTGCTTGATCTCCGGAAATGGAACACCGAAGATCAGCTTATAATTCATTCCTTTCTGACGCATGCTGGTAGAAATCACTCCGTTCATCGCCAGCCGCAATTGTTTTCGTATATCTCTTAAATCTTCCACAATTGTATAAACTAAAATCTACAACTAAAGTTGACAAGGTTCTCTATAAACTTAAACACCCTGTTTACCCGTTTCTTGTTAACCCGTCAACTGAAACTTTACTTACAAACTCAAATAAGAATAATCCCGACTGTAACGCAGCATCTGTTCGGCATATCCTTCTGTATAATCCAACGTAATGTCGGTTACATGACCGGAATTGTCCTTTACTTCACGCATAACCGGATTGACAAATCCTTTATAAGGCGAGAGATGCAAACGGACATAACGCTCACGTATCTCATGATGCAATACAGGATCAATCTTGACACCATAGTTTTCCACCAGTGATCGTCCGGCTTCATAATCGCCTTCGCTCTTGATACGCTGAACCTCTGCCAAGAGTTTCCCGAACAAAACGCGCAACTGCTGATAATCATGGATGACAACAAAGGTCTTTCCTTCACGCTTTTTCAGTTCTACTACCTTATCAGCAGCTCCCTGTTCAAATACCCAGCGGGCGATTAACTGCCGGTTTCGCATGTGAGCTTCCTCTACATCCTTGCCTTCTTCGATACGAACCAGCTGGGTAAGCAAGCCGTTCATCATGTATTTATAGTATTCGGCTTTAAAGGCTTCGCCGTCAGGAACCAAACCCAGCTCTTGCATCTTCGGATCAGCCAGGTAATATAAGCCGAACAAATCGGCACGGGCTTCTTCTAACGTAGAAGCGTACGCTTTTAAGGCATCCGGATCTGTGCCGGGAAGCAGCTGACCAGAACCATGACCCAAACATTCATGCAAATCAGTATGCAGCATATCCGTCAGGAAACCGTAGGTCTTAATGCGATTGCGTTCTTCATCACTCCAGACGAACTCATCACTAAAGCCGCTGCCCTGCGAAGCCTTGTCATAGGCTTCCATAATATTCTCGATGGTAACCGACTTCGAACCGTGGTCGCGACGAATCCAATCAGCATTCGGAAGATTAATTCCTATCGGCGTAGAAGGATAACAGTCGCCACCCAACATCGTAACCGTGATTACCTTCGCACTCACACCTTTTACCCGTTCCTTCTTGAACCGTTTATCCACAGGCGAGTGATCTTCAAACCATTGAGCATTCTCGCTGATGATCTGTGTGCGACGAGTGGCTTCTTCGTTTCGGAAATTCACCGTCGATTCCCAACTGGCCTTTAATCCCAAGGCATCACCATAGGTTTCGATAAAGCCATTCACGAAATCAACTTGCGAGTCGGTATCTTCCACCCAAAGAATAGAATAGGCATCGAAGGTACGAAGATCGCCAGTACGATAATAATCTATCAGTGTAGAGATGATCCGGCGTTGCTTCTCGTTCTCGGCAAAAGCAGTTGCTTTCTCCACTTCTGCCACAATCCGTTCGATGGCTTCCGAATACAGGCCACCTACTTTCCATACCCGCTCGACTAACTGACCGTTTTCTTTTTCCAAACGACTGTTCAAACCATAAGACAGCGGACAGCGACTGTCGCCTTCGGCTTTCATCTTCCCGTAAAAGGCTTCTACTTCAGCCTGGGTAACATCTTCGCCATAGTAATTATTGGCCGACGCCTGAATCCAGTCGGTATCTCCACTTTGAACGGTACGCTTAGGCATTACAGTCGGATCGAAGATCACCGGCTTCAAACGAGCCAGTAAGGCATCAACTGTTTCACCCGCTTTCAAAGGCAATAGAGAAGCATCAACCGAACGGACAGCCGCTTCGAAGAAGGCTTCCGAGAAACCGGGTATAAACTTATCTTCTCCGTAATGATGATGAATACCGTTGGCAAACCAGACCCGCTTCAAATAGACCTCGAAGGCCTGATAATCGGCCGATGATTTATCTACTTTTCCATACTGATAAACAGCCTCGAGCGTCCGGCGTATTACCAGATTATAACGACCATTCTGGTCAAATAAAATATCACGTCCCATCAAAGCTGCCTCCGATAAATGATAGAGCAACTGCTTCTGACGCAAAGAGAGATTTGCAAATCCCGGCACTTGGTAGCGCAGAATTTGCAAATCGGCAAACTGATCAACTATGTAAGAAAACTCTTCTTTCATTGTTTATTATTACTGCTTATATGTATAAATGATAATAAGCGGATTATCATCCGCGCCCAATGCCTTCAAAGCTTCGGGCATATCTTTCAAATATCCTTCTTCTTGTAATCCGCTAACCAGATCGTATGTTACTACCTGAGCGCTTGTCAGGCCATTCATAGCAAACTCCGGCCAGAAAGGAACACCCTGATCGACATCGTTGGTCAAACCAATTACATTATTTCCCGGTATCATCCGGCTGCATGACAGATAGGCTTCGGGAACACGGCATGAAAGGCAGGTTCTGTCTTCCTTCGAATAACGCTGAATATAAATTTCTCCGGCCTGTGTAACACGTAAGTATAAATAACGCGGCGTCTCGAAGAAATCATACAAATCCAAATCCGTATCTTGAATCGGATTATTCTTCCGCTGACGAATATCCGCTACATCCGTATAGAAAGCAGTCCGATTTTGCCGTGCCAGACAATAAGCGGGTTCGATACCTTCAGGCGAAAGACGAAACACGGTATCATTGCAGGTTGAGAAAGCCAATGCTGATTTACCGGCCGGGACAAGCATCGGATTCTCCATATAACTGACGTCTTCGGCCAATGAAGCTTCATACGGATCGATCTTCATTGTAATTTCCCCACCTTTCTCTTTCAAAGCAGCCAGCCAAGCATTCGGATACATTCGCAAGCCTCTCATCACGATATGTTGTTCATCCAACAGAACGGCCGAGCTACTACCTTGCAGGGTTGTATCAGACAGCTGATACTGCCCGTCAAAACCATATACCCGAGGTGCTTCTCCATAACAGAAGATATAAAGCTGCTGATTGGCTTCGTCGATTGCCAGATCGCTCACCAGCGTATATTCTCCAGGTCCGTTGCCCGCACGTCCGATTGTCCGCACAAATTTGCCAGCACGGTCGAACTGCAAGACCTGATGGGTCTTTCCATTATAGATAAAAAGGTAATCGCGGCTGACTTGCATCGAAAGAATATTGCTGATCAGACAAGAATCGTTCGTCTCCAGTGGAATATACTCTATCTTCTCCACATCATCCGATACCGGGATAACGTCTTGCTGTGCCAATTGAGTACGAACCGGAACTGTGATCACACCTTCTCCTTCTTTTGATGGCGACTGGCAAGCTACCAACAAGGAACCTGCTAATACTGCCGCAGCAAAGTAATGTAAGTTTTTCATAAAAGCCTATATTAAAAATGAATTTCACAAATATACGATTGCCCAGGCAAAAAGTAAGTATGAAAGTTCATCTTTTTCATCTGTCAGATATATAACTCGGAAACTTTATAATTGCCTAACATAAAAAAGGGAAGCTCCCAAAGAAACTTCCCTATCTTCATTTCTATGTATTCGCTGTTAAATTGACGAGATGCGTAAGGCATCCAGCAAATCACGATTAATCGGCTTATCGTTCTTGATCGCTTTAGAGAAAGGAACATTGACGATTTCATCGTTTTGGACACCGATCATTACATTACGCTGACCATCGAGTAACGCATCAATAGCCGCAACACCCATACGAGTAGCCAAGATACGGTCTTGAGCCGAAGGAGAACCACCACGCTGCAGGTGTCCCAAGATAGAAACGCGGACATCAAACTGTGGATATTCCTTCTTCACACGTTCAGCTACGCCCATCGCACCGCCTGTTACATCGCTTTCAGCCACCAGGACGATACTACTGTTCTTTGATTTACGGAAACCGGTTTCGATCATCTCTGCCAACTGGTCTTTCTCCAACGAGATTTCCGGGATAATAGCTGCTTCAGCACCCGAAGCAATTGCTCCGTTCAAAGCCAAGAATCCGGCATCACGGCCCATGACTTCGATGAAGAACAAACGCTCGTGTGATGTAGCCGTATCACGGATCTTATCGACACATTCCATGATGGTATTCAATGCCGTGTCGTAACCGATCGTCACATCCGTACCAAACAAGTCATTGTCGATCGTACCCGGCAGTCCCACGATAGGCATATTGTATTCTTCCGCAAAGATACGGGCACCGGTCAGTGAACCATCACCACCAATAACTACCAGCGAGTCGATGCCATGTTCCATCAGCTTGTCGTAAGCCTGCTTACGTCCTTCAGCCGTCTTGAATTCAGCACAACGAGCCGTCTTCAGGATAGTTCCTCCACGCTGGATTATATTACTAACATTCTGTGTTTTGAACTCTTCGATTTCATCCGTGATCATTCCTTTATAACCACGATAAATACCTTTTACCTTGAGCCCTTGATAAATAGCAGCACGTGTCACGGCACGGATAGCTGCATTCATACCCGGAGCATCACCTCCAGAGGTTAAGATTCCGACACACTTTATTGCTGGCATAGGATTTAAATTTAAATGTTCGCTGCAAAAGTAGTAATTCTTCTTTTACGACGCACGCTTTAGTGAACAAAATGTTATCAATTTTCGTTCAACCCTTAACGGGCTGATTCAATTCTCTTACTCTTTCTGCAATTTCTTCCATCAACCATTTCGGCGTGGAAGTCGCACCACAAACGCCTACACGCATGACTTGTTCGGGCAAACGCTCCGTAATTTCGGATGCCGAAGAAATGAATTGCGTATTGGGATTGGCTTTTCGGCATTCTTCGAAAAGCATCTTTCCGTTAGAACTTTTCTTGCCGGCCACAAAATAGACCCAGTCGTGTTCCGAAGCAAAGCGCTGAATATTCGGCAACCGGTTGGCAACCTGCCGGCAGATCGTATCATGATACTGAAATGAAACTTCCGGAGAAATCCGTTTCTCTATCTCAGCAACGATTTGCCGGAAACCATCGAGCGACTTGGTTGTCTGCGAAAACAAGGCGATATTGCGGTTGAAGTCGAGTTTATCCAAATCTTCCACCTTCTCGATTACGATTGCCGTGCCTTCCGTTTGTCCGACCAGGCCATTCACCTCGGCATGCCCTTTTTTGCCATAGATTACTAACTGCGTATGACTGTCGCGCGTCTCCTGATAACACCGGTGAATTTTCTTCTGCAACTGCAAAACCACCGGGCAGGTTGCATCTACAATCTGAATCTGATTCTGTTTGGCTACCGCATAGGTCGAAGGCGGTTCGCCATGCGCCCGCAACAAGACTTTCTCCCCTTTCAGCCGGGCAAATTCCTCATGATCGATTGTACGCAGGCCCATTGCTTCCAGCCGTTCCACTTCCAGACTGTTATGCACAATGTCACCCAGGCAATACAGAATATCCGTATTCTTCAGTTCCCGCTCCGCACTACTAATGGCATTCACCACACCAAAGCAGAAACCCGATCCGCTGTCTATTTCGATGAACATACCGCAGCCTCAAATTTATCACGCAACCACTGTTTCTGTTCCGGGATTGTCATATTCGAATTATCCAGCACCAACGCATCCGGCGCCTGGCGCAACGGACTCTCTTCGCGGGTGGAATCAATATAATCCCGTTTCTTTACATTCGCCAATACTTCTTCATACGTAGTCTGCTCGCCTTTGGCCTGCAATTCTTCCAGACGGCGGCGCGCCCGTACTTCCGGTGAAGCCGTTACAAAGACTTTCAGTTCTGCATTCGGAAAAACAACCGTACCGATATCACGACCATCCATCACGATGCCTTTTGCCTTGCCCATTTCCTGCTGCTTGGCAACCATGGCCCGACGGACAAAGCCTAAAGCAGCCACCAGACTGACTTTATCGGCTACTTCCATGCTACGAATTTCCTTTTCTACCTTTTCCCCGTTCAGATAAGTATCCGGACGACCGGTTTTGGCATTGTACCGGAATGATATATCCACCTTGTCCAGATCGGCTTTCAATGCCTCTTCCTGAATCTTGTCACCCTGAATATATCCTTTCCGCAGGCAATACAGTGTCACTGCACGGTACATGGCACCCGTATCAATATAAATGTAACCAATCTCACGGGCCAGATCTTTCGCCATCGTGCTTTTACCACTCGACGAATGGCCATCAATTGCTATGATAATCTTTTTCTCCATATATAGATTCTTACAACTTGAAATCAGATATATAAGTCGTCACCGTAATCATCATCGACAGGGCCGACGGATGATATTTGGCCAACGAAGCACTCACGTCAAACATCTTGACATGAATACCGGCTCCTGCCGAAAAGCCACTCAAGGCATTTCCTCCGCTCAGCTTCATATCCATCGCCCGTTTTGGATTATAACCAACCCCAACCCAGAAGTTATCCGACGGAAGCCAGTCTACGCCAACTACGAAATGCTTTAACAAAGCTTGTGCGAACGAATCGCCGTCGTATTCTTTATCCGAATCATCCACATAGTCGAACTTCCAGCGGTTCAAATGCACGGCCGTCAATGAAATACGGATCGGAGCATGAGCCATCCGCTTGCTGATACCCATCTGGATATCCCACGGCATCTTCTGCCGTTCGTCATAATACGACTTGAACTGTGCTCCGATATTCTTCAAGACAAAACCGAAAGAGAAATTCTTCTCAGAGTCGTAATAACTCAATCCGGCATCTACGCCCATCCCGAATGAATTGTATTCGGCCATCGAAGAATACAGGAACTTCAGAGAAAGGCCACCGCGCCATTTCTCACTTAAATCATACGAAAAGAAGCCTTGAATGTTGATGTCTTTTGCTGACAAATCGCCCGTCTGCTGGTTTTCTTCCGTATAACCCGGTATCTTGCCATAGCTGAAGAAGCTGGCTCCTACGCCCCAGGCTCCTTTTTCCTTAAAGGCCTTGGTATAAATAGCGCTTCCGATATTTACATCCGAAATATAATTCATATAATTCAGATTCAACATATTGTCCATTTCTTTCCCCAACAAGGCCGGATTATGGAAACCCAAGGAAGGATCACACTCCACTACCGATATATTGTCGCCGCCCAAAGCACTGACACGGGTAGAAGAAGGGATACGAAGAAAGCTGTACGCTTCATCGCCCAACTGCGCATAAATCGTAGTCGCCCACAGGCTTACCAACAGAAAAAACAGGATTTTTCTCATACTTCTTTTATAACAGAGTTCAAAGATACGCCGATTTCATGTAAAGAAAACGGATAAAAAAGTAAAAAAGTATATGGAAGAGTGATTTATTGCGCTAAGACAAGACACAGGCCATGGTGGAATACAGTCAGAACACACCTTTTTATAAAGAAATTGGCAGAACTTCGGATGAAGCCCCGCCAATTCCAAACTTATATGCTTATGGCAAACATATTGATCAACGGATAAACAGCAATTCCCGATATTTCGGCAACGGCCAGCTCTGGTTATCGACCATCAGTTCCAGATCATCAATGTGATCACGGATATCATCCAGATAAGGAGCCACCGTATCATGATAAGCAATTGCCTTTTCACGCATATCGGTAATCCGGTTCGCTTTCTTACGAGCCTCTACCATTTCATCCACCTTCGTGGTGACAGCGGCAATGTGGGCTGAAATTTTACGGATCAGACGACGCGGTTCGGCTGAAACAGTTTCATATTCTTCTGCCGAAAATACATCTTTCAGACGCGTTACGTTTTCAAGTAAAATTGTCTGATAACGGATCACCACCGGAATGATATGATTCAACGACAAGTCGCCCAACACGCGAGCTTCAATCTGTACCTTCTTGATATAGATTTCCCACTTCACTTCATTACGGGCTTCCAGTTCTTTCCGGCTTAATACGCCTGTCTCTTCAAACATCCGGATAACATCCGGCTTCAGATAAGCATCATACTGCAACGGCACACTGTTTTCACAGTCCAGTCCGCGGCGGAAAGCTTCTTCCTTCCAGGCTTCGCTATATCCGTTACCGTCAAAACGGATTGGTTTAGATTCTTTGATATAGTTTTTCAGCACCTCAAAAATAGCCGCTTCCTTGCTCTTTCCCTCAGCCCGCAGCGATTCTACATCCGATTTGAACTGACGGAGCTGATAAGCCACGGCCGAATTCAGGGCCAGCATGGCCGAACCGCAATTGGCCGACGAACCCAAGGCTCGGAATTCAAAGCGGTTTCCGGTAAAGGCAAACGGAGATGTACGGTTACGGTCCGTATTATCCAAGAGCAGTTCCGGTATCTGTCCGAAGCCTAAGTGCAGACGTTTCTTCTCATCCACTTCAATGGCATCCTCAATTGAACTGTTTTCAAAGCGATCCAGTATCTCAGAAATCTGAGAGCCCAAGAATGTAGAGATAATAGCTGGAGGTGCTTCGTTGGCTCCCAGACGATGAGCGTTGGTAGCCGAGGCAATCGAAGCCTTCAGCAAGGCATTATATTTATAGACAGCTGTAATGGTATTGACAATAAAGGTAATGAAGCGCAGGTTGTCTTCACGGTCTTTTCCCGGCGAGAACAAGTTGATGCCTGTATTGGTTCCCATTGACCAGTTACAGTGCTTACCCGAACCGTTTACTCCCTTGAACGGTTTCTCGTGCAACAGTACCCGGAAATTATGACGGCGGGCTACCCGTTTCATCACCGACATCAGCAGCTGGTTATGATCGTTAGCCAGATTACATTCTTCATAGATAGGAGCAAACTCAAACTGGTTCGGAGCCACTTCATTATGACGCGTCTTGACAGGAATACCCAATTTGTAGCATTCTACTTCCAGGTCTTTCATAAATTCCTGCACACGCGAAGGAATTGCCCCAAAGTAATGATCGTCTAACTGTTGGTTCTTGGCACTTTCATGTCCCAGCAAGGTCCTTTCAGTCAGCGATAAGTCCGGACGAGCTGAATACAAGTCTTCATCAATCAGGAAATACTCCTGTTCCCATCCCAAGTAGGCAAACACCTTATTCACGTCGTCACTGAAATACCGGCAAACCTCGGTTGCCGCATTGTTCAACGCTTCGATCGAGCGGATCAGCGGAGTCTTATAATCAAGAGCCTCGCCGGTATAAGCGATAAATACAGTCGGGATACACAAGGTATCATCAACAATGAATGCAGGAGAAGACGGATCCCAGGCAGAATAACCGCGGGCCTCGAAAGTATTGCGCAAGCCTCCGTTCGGAAAACTCGAAGCATCCGGTTCCTGTTGTACCAGCAGCTTGCCACTGAATTCTTCAATCATACCGCCATTGCCGTCGTGTTCGACAAAGGCATCATGCTTCTCGGCCGTGCCATCAGTCAACGGCTGGAACCAGTGTGTATAATGTGTCACACCTTTTTCGAGTGCCCACATTTTCATCCCCGCAGCTACATGATTAGCGATCTCGCGATCAATTGGCGTACCGTTATCGATAGACTGGGTCAAAGCTTTAAAGGTTTCTTTGGAGAGATACTTCTGCATAGTCTTCTGGTTGAAGACGTTTTCTCCAAAATATTCCGATACTTTCTGATCGGGTGTACTGGCTTCCACAGCCTTCCGGTTGGAAGCTTTTTCTACTGCATTAAAGCGGAATATAGACATAACGTACTTATTAGAAAATGTTTCGACTGCAAAATTAGAGAAAGAAATTGGAATATTACCATACCTAAAAGTAGAAAGTCGATGGTTGGGCTATACAATTCATTCCTTCCTGCCTAGACCTTGTTCCGAACCTGCCTGAATAAAAGATCAAGAGTCACGAAGAAAACTTTAGTTCACGCCGGGAATTACTTAGTTCACGCCGGGAATTACTTAGTTCACGTCGGGAACTACTTAGTTCACGCCGTGGATTACTTAGTTCACGCCGTGAACTAAAGTTTCTCTCGTATCTTTCTACTTTTTTATACACCATATTTTTATCTTTTCCAGGCGTCTTTCTAACAATTTACTTTCAGACACAGCCCTGTTTTTCCCCGACCTGCAAGAAAAACGAAAGAAAAAAGTCCAAATCCTTTTGATATTGTAAAAAAAGTCTCATATTTGACCCCGGTTTAAGTTGATATTCAAAAATTGAGGAACAACAATGGAAGCGACACCGAAACCCTATAAAATTGGTTTAGCGCTCAGCGGAGGCGGCGCCAAAGGATTTGCACACCTGGGCGTTTTTAAATTATTAGAAGAAAGTGGACTGAAACCGGAAATCATCTCAGGAACAAGTGCAGGCTCACTCATGGGTGTATTATTTGCCGACGGATATTCGGCCGAAGAAATCAAAAACATGTTTATCGGAAGAGAATTCTCTGAATTTGCACAATTACAGATTCCAAAATCCGGTTTATTCAACTACGATCGTTTTCAGGACTTTTTAAGACGACATTTACGGACCAAGCGGATTGAAGATCTGCCGATTCCGACAGTAATCGTTGCCACAGATCTGGATCGTGGTTGCAGCCATGAATTTCGTTCAGGACCTATCGTTGAAGCTGTCACCGCATCCTGCTGTATGCCCATTGTATTCAGTCCGGTTCTTATTGATGGCGTACATTACGTAGACGGCGGACTTTTCCGGAATTTCCCGGTTTCGACCATACGCGACGAATGCGAATACGTAATCGGTGTAAACGTAAGTCCGTTGATTCCTCAACGATACAAACAGACCCTTTTGCATATCGCCCAACGAACGTATCATTACGTATTCAAGGCAAATGCTATTGAGGACAGAGAATTATGTGATATATTAATTGAAGCTAAAGAAGTGGGACTTTACAAGACATTTGATCTGGAAAATATTAACCTGATTTCTGAAATAGGCTATGAAGCAGCAGTCGAGGCTTTTCAGAAAGTAGTACAGGAAAACAAACACGAAACCCTGATCAAAGCCATAAACTCACACCCAAACGGCATGCTGCCATAAATCGTCAATAATAATTCAAAAAATATGGAATTAAGAAAAACAGAAAAGATGATCATCTATCAAGTGTTTCCCCGGTGGTTTGGAAATACAAAAACAAAACTAATCCGTAACGGAAGCCTTGCAGAAAATGGAGTAGGCAAATTTTCGGATTTCACGCCACTGGCACTGAGTAAAATCAAGGAGTTAGGAACCACACATATCTGGTATACAGGAGTTATCGAACATGCTACAAAGACAGACTATACGGCCTATCACATACAGAAAGACCATACAGCCGTTGTAAAAGGCAAAGCCGGTTCGCCTTATGCCATCAAAGACTATTACGATATCGATCCGGATTTGGCCGACCATGTGGAATACCGAATGGAAGAATTCGAGGCTTTGGTTGCCCGGACCCACGAGGCTGGCATGAAAGTCATCATCGATTTCGTTCCGAATCACGTAGCGCGGCAATATCATTCGGATGCCCAGTACAATTTCATCGAAGAACTCGGACAAAATGACAACACGTCTAAAGCCTTCGATCCGAACAACAATTTCTATTACATCCCGGGACAACCGCTGACTCTTCCGTTTACGGATGATGACGACGGATTGCAATACAGCGAATTCCCGGCCAAAGCGACCGGCAATGACCGTTTTGATGCTTTCCCGACCTGTAACGATTGGTATGAGACCGTCAAACTGAACTACGGAGTAGATTATCTGAATGGCCGAAGCAAGCATTTTAACCCGATACCCAACACATGGTATAAAATGCTGGATATCCTCCGCTTCTGGGCCGGCAAAAAGATAGACGGCTTCCGCTGCGATATGGCAGAAATGGTGCCGGTCGAATTCTGGGAATGGGCTATTCCGCTTGTAAAGAAAGATTATCCGGTCATCTTCATTGCCGAAGTATATAATCCGGCTTTATACAGAAGCTACATCTTTACCGGGCATTTTGATTATCTCTATGATAAAGTAGGCCTATACGACACCTTGCGGGCTGTTATTTGCGGACAGGCTCCGGCCAGTAACATCCCAGCCTGCTGGCAATCGCTGGAAGGTATTCAGTCGCACATGCTGAATTTCCTGGAGAACCACGACGAACAGCGCCTGGCATCCGACTTCTTTGCCAAAGATCCTGCTGCCGGAATATCCGGTCTGCTGGTTTCTGCCCTGATGAATACGAATCCGTTCATGATTTATGCCGGACAGGAATTAGGCGAAAGAGGCATGGATGAAGAAGGATTCAGCGGACTCGACGGACGCACTACCATCTTTGACTACTGGAGTGTTTCGACATTGCGCAACTGGAAGAACGGAGGTAAATTTGATGGCGGCAAACTGACGGATCAGCAGAAACAGCTGCGCCAGCAATACATCACCATTCTGAATATTGCCCAAAATGAACCGGCAATTACGCAAGGAGACTTCTTCGACCTGATGTATGCCAACGAAAAGAACCGTTTCTTCAACAACCGCAACCAATATGCGTTCTTGCGGAAATACAAAAACGAAGTAATTCTGATCGTTGCCAATTTTACCCATTCAGAACAGAAAGTATGGGTAAATATACCGGAAGATGCCTTCAGGACACTCGGCATAAAAGATAACGAAGCAGCGATACAGAAAGATCTGATGACAGGAAAAGAAACGATCAGTACACTGACTACAGCCTGGCCATTTAAGGTGAAATTACCGGCATGTTCGGGTAAAGTATTGAAGTTTACCTACTAGAAATAGAGATTATTCGGACCATATAGTTGTCCTTTTGTAATTGTTTTGTAATTTTGCAGATCAAATAATCTATTTTACTAAAGATAAATATTCGGAATAATGAGTGCACAAACTCCTTTCTTAGTATTTTCGGGAACAAATTCCCGTTACTTGGCAGAAAAAATCTGCAATAGTTTAGGTTGTCCTCTGGGACAAATGAATATTCAACACTTCGCAGATGGAGAATTCTCTGTTTCGTACGAAGAATCTATTCGTGGGCGTGATGTATTTTTAGTACAATCTACATTTCCAAATTCAGACAACCTGATGGAGTTGCTCCTGATGATTGATGCTGCCAAACGTGCTTCTGCCCATTCTATTATCGCAGTTATCCCTTACTTTGGTTGGGCACGTCAAGACAGAAAGGATAAACCCCGTGTAGCAATCGGAGCAAAATTAATTGCCGACATGCTGAGTGCAGCCGGAATCAATCGTCTGATCACAATGGATTTGCATGCTGACCAGATTCAGGGATTCTTCAATGTGCCGGTTGACCACTTGTATGCATCAAGCGTATTCCTGGATTATATCAAAAACGAACTGCCGTTAGACAACTTATGTATCGCAACTCCCGACGTAGGTGGAACAAAACGTGCCAGCAGCTATTCTAAATATTTAGGACTGCCGATGGTAATCTGCCATAAATCTCGTCTGCGTGCCAATGAAGTAGCTGAAATGCGCATCATCGGTGATGTAAAGGGATTGGATGTCCTGTTGGTAGACGATATGGTTGATACAGCTGGTACTATCACAAAAGCAGCCAACCTGATGATGGAAAACGGTGCTAAGTCTGTTCGTGCAATCGCCAGTCATGCAGTGATGTCTGATCCGGCTTCTACTCGCGTTGATCAGTCAGCTCTGACAGAAATGATCTTTACCGATTCTATTCCTTACGCCAAGAAATGCGAAAAGGTTAAGATTCTGTCTATCGCAGATATGTTTGCTGAAGCTATCCGCCGTGTTTGCAGTGGCGAATCTATCAGCTCTCTGTATACGATCTAATAACAAACATCTATACAAACAAAAAGAACCGGGTGCAAAAGCATCCGGTTCTTTTTGTTTTATCCATTATTTCATTATTCATCACGACTTCCACCTAAGAAAATCAGAATATAATACATCAGAGAAGCCAGCGAACCTAAAGCTGCTACAACATATGTATAGGCAGCCGACTTCAGGGCATCTTCGGCTTTATCATGTGTATAAACATTCGTAATTCCTGCTCTATTCAACCACACCAAAGCACGTTGGCTCGCATTGATTTCAACAGGCAGTGTGATAAAGCTGAACAATGTGGTTGTGGCAAAAAGAATAATACCAAACAACATCAGCTGTGGAAAAGTATGCAACAACAACATACCGCCTAATAATACCCAAGAAACAATATTGGAAGCAAAGCTCACAATCGGAACTAACGCTGAACGCATCTTTAACGGCGCATAAGCCTTGGCATGCTGAACGGCATGACCGCATTCATGTGCGGCAACAGCGGCGGCAGCTACACTATTGCTATAATAAACGCCTTCACTCAGATTGACTGTTTTGTTCATCGGGTTGTAGTGGTCAGTCAACATACCTGGAGTGCAAGTGATTTGAACATCATAAATACCGTTGTCGTGAAGCATTTGTTCGGCAACGTCGCGTCCTGTCATTCCATTGGGTAAGGGTACTTGAGAATACTTCTCGAATTTTCGCTTCAGGTTAGATGAAACTAACCAGCTCAATAGGGCGAATCCTATAAAAATAATCCAATACATAATTGTAAATTACTATAAATAAAATAATTCAGTCCTCAAATATAGAACAAAATCCTTACCAAACAAAGAAATGGCAGAAAGATGTGCCATATCGAACACATCTTCTGCCATTCCTGACAATATCTTTACGGGATAGAAAAAGCTATCTGCCTGTCTATCCGTCAATTTGTCTTTTCTTTATTCTTCGGTATAACGGACAATTGTCTGCTCACGATCCGGACCTACTGAAACGATCTTGATGGGCACACCTAATTCTTCTTCCAAGAATGATAAATAAGCATTGAATTCTTCAGGGAATTCATCTTCGCTCTTCATCTTTGTCAGATCCGTCTGCCAGCCCGGTAATTCAACATAAACCGGTTCTACATCACCATCGATTGAATAAGGGAATTCTGTTACTTCTTCCCCATTAATCTTATAAGCAACGCAGGCTTTAATCGTCTCGAAAGAATCAAGCACATCGCCCTTCATCATGATCAACTGACTGACGCCATTGATAGTTACCGCATATTTCAGAGCAACCAAGTCAATCCATCCACAACGACGTTTACGTCCGGTTACTGCACCAAATTCATGTCCAATCTGACCGATCTTGTCACCTGCTTCATCGAACAGTTCTGTTGGGAACGGACCGCTGCCGACACGAGTACAATAAGCTTTGAAGATACCATAAACTTCACCGATATTGCGAGGAGCAACACCCAAGCCCGTACAGCAACCTGCACAAATTGTATTCGAAGAAGTAACAAATGGATAAGAACCGAAATCGACATCCAACATAGTTCCCTGAGCGCCTTCAGCCAATACATTCTTACCGCTCTTCAATAAATTATTGATGAAATGTTCACTATCAATCAGCTTGAACTGTTTCAAGTAATTCAAAGCATCAAACCACTTTGCTTCCAGTTCCTTAATATCATAATCATAATTCAATGATTTCAGAATAGCTTCGTGTCTGGCTTTAGCGGCACTATAAATAGAATTGAAATCGCGCAACAAATCGCCTACACGTACACCATTACGACTGATTTTATCTGTGTAAGTCGGACCAATACCTTTTCCGGTAGTACCAATCTTGCCTGCGCCTTTTGCTGCTTCGTAAGCCGCATCCAGGATACGATGAGTCGGCAGGATCAAATGAGCCTTCTTAGAGATATACAATTGCTTCGTAATATCATGTCCACTGGCAGCCAAAGCTTCTGCCTCTTCCTTAAACAATACCGGATCCAGTACAACGCCATTACCAATCACGTTGATTTTTCCACCCTGGAAAATTCCGGAAGGAATAGAACGCAGCACATATTTTTCACCTTTGAACTCTAATGTATGTCCAGCATTCGGTCCGCCCTGAAAACGAGCGACCACATCGTATTTCGGAGTAAGAACGTCGACTACTTTCCCTTTGCCTTCGTCACCCCATTGCAATCCTAATAAAACATCTACTTTCATTGCTTTTATTTATATAGGCCGTTAATATTTCAATTGTATGCGTGACAGGCTTGACACTTCACATACAAGCCTCAACACAATTGACAAAGGTAGTGGTTTTATTGGAGAAACCGAACGATTCTCCCCACTTTTTTCCAGTCAAGCCAATTAGAACAAGTTGTAATTCGTCCTTAAAACCTTAAACTCTGTACGACGATTGATCTGATCCGCAATCTCCTGCTGTTCGGGAGTCAGTTTCAAGATAAAGTCTTCCGTCAAAACGTCTCCTTCCTTTAAGAAATCAAACTGTTTGGCCATCTTCTTATTGATCGTTTTCGGAACACTCTCTCCATATCCTTTAGCTTCCAGCCGATCAGGAGCGATTCCTCCGGCAATCAGATAATCGACAACCGACTGGGCACGCCGCTGGGCCAGCTTTTCATTGTACTTGTCTGTACCTTTCCGGTCAGTATGTGCTCCTAATTCAATCGTCACATTCGGATTATCATTCAGCATCTTGATCATTTCATCCAAAGCCTTTTTCGATTCTGGACGCAAGGTCGCTTTATCAAAGTCATAGAAGATATTCTCAATAACAACAGGTTTGCTAATCGGTGAAAGGAAGAAATCAACAATATACGTTTCACTCTTTTCTTCCGGACTGGTGTGCAGTTCATAGTTCTGATTCAGGAAACCACGGGCACTGGCCATCATGACATATTTAATATCCCGTTCCAGTTCCACTTCATAAGTTCCATCCTTTTTAGTCTGCACCTTGGCATTCAGTCCGTCTTTTCCCACAATCCGAACCGTTGCATCTTCAATTGGATATTCGTCCACATCATTAACGATTCCTTCAATCCGGACTGTTATAGTTGGTTTCTCAAACGAATAAATATGATCAAACCCACGAGCATCGTTCCGGTTCGAACTGAAAAAGCCTTTCTCTTTATTCCCCTCAAACGTAATACCGAAATCATCACTTGAAGAATTGATAGGGAAACCTAAGTTCTCTACTTTCCAATGACCTGTACTATCTTGAGTTGCCTTAAACAAATCCAAACCGCCAGCTCCAGGATGACCGTTGGATGCAAAATATAAGGTTACAGAATCACGTACATAAGGAAACATCTCATCGCCTGTTGTATTAATCTCCGGACCTAAGTTTTCCATAGGACCAAAATCACTTCCCGCGACACGAGCCCGATATAAATCTTTTCCTCCAAAGCCGCCCACTACATCCGACGTGAAGTAAAGATATTTTCCATCCGGAGAAATAGCCGGATGCCCTAAAGCCGTTACCGAATCTTTTACAATCGTCGTCCGTGAACCTTTTCCCCATTTGGCACTACTACGGGTAGAAACATATATTTCAGAAGTCCGGTCGCCTGTTTCATCCTGCGAACAATACGTATAATACATCGTATTTCCATCCGCAGAAAACGAAGGCGTTCCTTCATCAAACTCCGTGTTTACTTCATCTTCCAGCTCTTCCGGATTCAGCCAATTTCCATTTTCATCTTGTTTCACCAAATAGAAGTTGTTATTATACTGGCCGGTAATTGCACTCACCTTGGCTTCTTTATCTTTTGTCCGGGAAGAAGCAAAATACAATTGATCATATTTCTCACCGGTTAGCATAGGAGAAAATTCGCCCCGACGTGAATTAAATTTCTCCATACGGCGAACTTCATACCGGGTTGGATTCTTCTTCCATTCAGGAGCCAGCTGGCAACCTTCTATCCCATTAAACGCCAACTGGCTTTCGGGATTATACATTAAATAAGCATCATATTGTTTAATGGCCTCCGTATAACGGCCCTTCCGCTGAAGCATTTGACCTAAACGCAGATTCAAGATAGAATCCGGATATTCATACCTCAAGGCATTCATATATCCGCTGATGGCTTTGTCCGTACTATTGATCAACCGATTACATTCAGCCATACGGAAAGCGATGTATCCACGCAGGTCGCGTTTTTTAGGTGAAGTTTTCGTATAAACTTTACGGTAAATAGCTGCAGCTTCATAGTATTCTCCGATACGTTGCTTTTCTTCTGCATCACTTAATTTAGCAGTTTTGCAGGAGAAGAACACCGATGACAGAAAAATACCCAGCAAACCAATTAATATGTAGGATGTATGTTGATTCATTGCTTTGGACATCTCGGTAAATATCTTACTTATAACGTAAAATCCATGATCTTATTGCGGTAAGTCCGAATAATGTTTTCGTCCTCTCACATAAAACTGCCACAACAAACTGTATGATTTCAATTCCGGTATTTCTGATAGAATGGTCTTTTGCTGATTTTCCAGACGTTTAGGCTCAAACTTCGGGAGTAACTGATAAAATTCACGCCGCGCCTGATAAACTGCCCGGGCATTCGCAGCATGCCCCGTCAAGAAGAACTTGAGAGCCGCCAGATAATCCAACCAGAAACGCAAGCGCATCACCGGCTTCAAATCTTTTTCCGGCAGATTCTTATACAGCATCAGCAGATTATTCCGGAAATTCAGGAAAGTCTTTCGCGGACTCTCAGCATTTAAAGTACCGCCACCTTTATGATAAATTACCGACTGAGGTGTACAAACCAACCGGTGTCCACGAGAGCGAAGACGCCAGCACAAATCAATCTCTTCCTGATGCGCAAAGAAATCGCCATCTAATCCGCCAACAGCCTTATAGGTATCTGTACGGATAAATAAACAGGCTCCCGTTGCCCAAAGTACATCAATCGGAGAATCATATTGCCCTTTGTCTTCTTCAACAACATGCAGCAGACGACCCCGACAGAACGGATAACCATATTTATCCATAAAACCGCCCGAAGCTCCGGCATATTCAAAAAGAGAGCGCTGCAAATCTGCTTTAATCTTCGGCTGAACAGCTACCACATCCGCTTGTGTATCCAATAACCGGCAAGGAGCTTCCAGCCAATGAGGCGTTACTTCTACATCACTGTTCAGCAAGACACAATAAGGATGTGTTATATGCTTTAAGGCCTGATTATAACCTTCTGCAAATCCATAATTCTTATCCATCCGGATAATCTGCACCGAAGGGAATTTATCTGCCAGCATTTGTAGCGAATCATCCGTTGAACCATTGTCAGCGACAATTACATCAGCCCACTCTGCTGGCGAATAACGGACGACAGAAGGAAGATATCGTTCCATCAATGCAGAGCCGTTCCAATTCAATATAACAATTGCTATTTTCTTACTCTTAGTTATTTCCATGATGTATCACAGCGTCACTTCGTTTATATTTCCACCGCTTATGCGTCCAAAGCCATCCTTCCGGTTTGCGCAGAATACTTTTTTCCAAACGCCGAGCATATTCTTCTGTAATCCAATTTTCAGGAGTCTCTTTTGGATTCTCGGCTATTAATTGGATTTCGAGAGTATAATAGCCACGCTTTACCATCTGGACATCCAGAAAGACCACAGGTGTATTTAACTTCCGGGCCAGCCGTTCTGCTCCAGTCAAGACAGAAGTATCCTGATTCAGGAAATTTGTCCAGTAATGTAAATTACTTGGACTTGGTGTCTGGTCTGCCAAGAATACAACTCCCGATCTGATTTTATTTCTTACAAGCCGTACCACTTCACGGCCTGTATCATTCTTAGGAATACCCAACGAGCCGAACTTCGTCCGTAAATGTATAAATATCTTATCAACCGCCTTATTATTTAATGGGCGATAAATCTGATATAAACGGGCATCTTTAAACCGAGAGTTTGAGCCCGAATACCACTCCCAATTACCATAATGTCCCATCAGGAACAAACAACAAGGATGTCCATTATCCATCAACTTATCAATGAGTTCAGGATTCTGAACATAAGCTCTTTCCTGCAATTCCTGAAGAGAGATATGAGCCAACTTAAGTGTTTCCACAATATAATCAGCAAAATGATGGTAGAAAGCCTTTTCCAGCTGTCTAAGTTCTTCTTCGCTTTTATCGGGGAAAGAAGACTTTAAATTCTTACGTACAACAGGAACACGATATCTGATTACCCAATAAATAATCAAATAGAGAAAATCTGATAATACATACAAAAGCCGCATAGGCAGCAGCGCATGTATTTTAATCCATCCGTAAATTAATATATATTGTATACGCGTCCACATAAAGTATGTTTACATCCGTTCGTCATTGACATCTCCTATTATTCGCTCCGGCGTTCCTCCTTTGCAGGATTTTCCTCCTCCAAGGAGAATTTTGCATCTCCTGTATTTATCCGATAAAAGACTCAACTTGCAAAGCCGATTTATCTGAATTCCAACCGCCCAAACGAATCCGTCTAGTTTCATTTATTAATGAAGTATCATAAGGTGTTTCAACCTTGATGTAGTTTTCCGTAAATCCGTGCATCATGCCGTCTTTCTTCGTATGCTCGAACAAGACTTTGGCTTCCCGGCCTATATGAGCTTCATAAAATGCCTGAAGTTTTTTCTCTGACAGTTCCAGCAATATTTGACTGCGGGCATGTTTTACCTTCGGATCCACTACATAGTCAATCTTCAGGGCTTGTGTTCCCGGACGTTCGGAATAACTGAATACATGTAATTGCGTAACATCCAGACTTTCGATAAAACGACGGGCATCTTCAAAGTAGGCATCCGTTTCCCCACGTGTGCCGACGATTACATCTACTCCGATAAAAGCATCCGGAAGAATCGACTTGATCTTCTCGATTTTATGACGGAACAAAGCTGTATCATACCGACGGCGCATCAGTTTCAGCACATCATCACTTCCACTCTGTAACGGAATATGAAAATGCGGGGCAAACCGTTTGCTGCCTGCCACGAAATCGATTGCCTCATCCGTAATCAGATTCGGTTCAATCGAGGAAATACGATACCGCTCAATGCCTTCTACCTCATCCAGAGCTCGGATCAGATCGATGAAAGTCTCACCCGTTGTCTTTCCGAAGTCTCCGATATTTACTCCTGTCAGAACAATCTCTTTTCCTCCTTGGGCAGCAACATCTTCCGCCTGTTTTACCAGACTTTCTATTGAGCCATTGCGACTGCGGCCACGGGCAAAAGGTATCGTACAGTAACTACAGAAATAATCACATCCATCTTGTACTTTCAGGAAATGCCGGGTCCGATCATCGGCAGAACAAGATGGAGTAAAAGTACGAATATCTTTTGAGGCTGAAGTATGAATTATTCCATCCGCCTCCGTTTTATGCAAATTATCCAAATAATGCAAAATATCCAGCTTCTGTTCTGCTCCCAAAACCAAATCAACCCCATCTATATGGGCTACTTCTTCAGGTTTCAACTGGGCATAACAGCCTGTTACCACAATAAAAGCACCTGGATGTTGCTTACTGATACGACGGATAGCCTGACGACACTTCTTATCGGCCAGTTCTGTTACGGAGCATGTATTGATAACGCAGATATCAGCCTTCTCTCCTGGGCGGACTTTTCGAATGCCCTGTTCTGACAAGGCCTTCCCGATCGTAGATGTCTCGGCAAAATTCAATTTGCAGCCTAATGTATAGTAAGCTGCTTTCTTATTTTCAAAAACTGTATGATCAATCATATCTATAAAACAATCTCCTGAACTAATAGTTTGCAAAATTACAGAAAATAGCTGGTACTTTCTTTATAAACTAAAATTTCATTTGATCAACTCGCCTTTCCCATCAAAGAGTAATGAAGTTCCGTCATCCAACAATGCCCGGTATTTCCCCTGTTCATATGAAAGCCAAAAGGAAATCTCTGTAGGATAATGATAACGAATATAGCGATAGGCTTTTTCATAAGGAGTACGTGGTGAATCCTGTGCTACAAATTCTGTTGCCGAGTACACATAATAGACTTGATCGCCCTCATCAGCCAGAATATATTGGACTTGCTGTTGGTCGAGCGGACGACTGATCGAAGTGATGGTAGTCTGATATTTTTCTTCTACAGCCTTCAGGATTTCCGAAGATATAAGTTCTTCTTTCAGCGTAGACCACCCGAAATTATGGTTATCGACATTCATCCATTCGCCTTGCATATTGACCGTAAAGTCGAAGCCATTCGACAGAGAAACCACAACCCGATCTTTACTATCTAAAGGCAAGACCATAGAATTAGACAAAGATTTCCCAAAATACCTATCTATAAAAGCACGGACCTCTTTATCTGGGAGTATAGTTGGAGACGTATAATCCGGATTCGGAATGGAGAAGCCCCATATTTGTTGATCGTCCGTTTCAAAATCATATTGAATTGTCTGTTCAGACTTCATCTGCCGGACCAGATAAATATTCTTTTCCGGACAGGCTTCTGCTAATTGTTCCACTACATCTCCAGGTAACGACGCATAAAAGCTATCCGGCAAGTACGCCTTCTCCGCATGACGAACCTCCAACCAATCATTGTTCTGGTCGAAGTCGACAACAATATGATTGCTTAACCACAAAGAATAACGAAAGTCGGACTGGCTTTCATCCAGCGGGACAATGACATGTTCGATTTCCGCATCAAAAGAAAAGCTCGCAAAAACATACACCTGATCCGGCAAATATTGGTTGGGCTGCAGGCCTGTGTTATGTTCCATTTCCTTACCCAATAATTTCTTATCCTCTGTACTGTAAGCCAGCCATCTTTGGTCTTCCAACTCAAAAGCAATACCATATAATGTCTTATCGAGAGCCTGGATAGGAGATGTTGTTTCGGCCTCAATCTGCCGGATAGCATCTTCATAGGTAGTCCGGATAGAAGACGAAAGTTCCTTCGAATTGAAATGGATACTTGTCCACTCACCTGCGGCATTAAATACAAAATAGATTCCATCAGAAAAACTTACATAATAACAGACCTCTTCTGTACTCGGATCAATAATCTGCTCAGTCGACTGAGGAATCTCATCCGGATAAAGTTCTTGCAAGCTACTTTGAATATTCTCAGGCAACTCTTTCCGAAGATCTTCTACCCGACTGTTTTCAGTACAACTGATATTAAGCAGAAGTAAACATGCCATCAGGAAACTACATATTCTATCAACTCTCTTTTCCATGATACAATGATTTATTGATTACAGATGTTACAAATTTACAGAAACCCAGAAGAGATTCTATGATTTGGACGTTAATTAGTGTTGCCAAAACTTGTTGACGAGTGATAAATAATAAAAGAAAGGCACGAAATCCTGCTCTTTTGAGAGCGATTCCGTGCCTTCTCTCTTTATCGTTTCTGATAAGGATTAAGCGTTCAGAGCCTGTTCGATATCAGCAATAATATCATCTACATTTTCAATACCTACTGAGAAACGGATCAGGTCCGGAGCAATACCGGCCTCTTTCAATTGTTCATCCGACAACTGACGATGCGTATGACTGGCTGGATGCAAAACGCAAGTACGAGCATCGGCCACATGGGTAACAATTGCTGCCAGTTTCAAATGATCCATAAAGCGGATAGCTACATCCCGTCCGCCTTTCAGACCGAAAGATAAAACACCGCACGAACCATTCGGCAGGTATTTCTGAGCCAGCTCATAATACTTGTTGCTCTTCAAGCCCGGATAATTCACCCACGCTACCTTATCACATTTTTCCAGCCATTCGGCAACGGCCTGGGCATTCTTACAATGCTGAGGCATACGCAAATGCAAGGTCTCCAGTCCTAAATTCAGCAAGAAGGCGTTCTGAGGTGCCTGGATAGCGCCTAAGTCGCGCATTAACTGACTGGTTGCTTTCGTAATGAAGGCCATTTTTCCAAATGTCTTTGTATAAGTCAATCCGTGGTATGATTCATCCGGCTGGCATAATCCGGGGAATTTGTCAGCATGGGCTTCCCAGTCGAAGTTACCACTATCCACAATAGCACCACCAACATTGGTCGCATGACCATCCATATATTTCGTCGTAGAATGAGTAACGATATCAGCACCCCATTCAAACGGACGGCAGTTGATAGGTGTTGCGAATGTATTATCAACGACAAGAGGTACACCGTGCTTATGAGCAATACGGGCAAACTTTTCAATATCGAGTACCTTCACACCCGGATTGGAAATAGTCTCACCAAACATCAGTTTCGTATTCGGACGGAATGCCTTGCTGATCTCTTCTTCGCTGGCATCTTCGTCGATGAATGTACAGTCGATACCCATTTTCTTCAAGGTAACGCCCAGCAGGTTATACGTTCCACCGTAAATACTGGTTGCACTGACAATATGATCACCCGCTTCACAAATATTGAAGCAAGTAAAGAAATTAGCCGCCTGTCCTGAAGAAGTCAGCATAGCAGCCACACCACCTTCCAAAGCAGCAATCTTTGAAGCTACTGCATCGTTGGTCGGATTCTGTAAACGCGTATAGAAATAACCACTATCTTCCAAGTCGAACAAACGAGCCATCTGTTCGCTGGTTTCATATTTGAATGTTGTACTCTGGTAAATCGGCAAAACTCGCGGTTCACCCTTCTTGGGATTCCACCCGGCCTGCACGCAAATTGTTTCAGGCTTGAATTTATTTTCCATTTGGCTTTTATATTAGATATTTGCTGGCAAAAGTACGAAATTAAGAACATATCAGTAGCATATTTCTCTTAAAGATTAAGAAATCCAAGTTATGATATCAAATATTGGAAAAAGGATCAGATATACCGGGCAAATTAGGATTTACCATATATAAACATTATCTTTGACTGGATAAAACGATACACAAGCAAACAAAACTACATCGTCATGAACAGGCTCTATCCAATAGGAATACAGAATTTTGAAGATCTTCGGTGTGGAGGATATATCTACGTCGACAAAACAATGCTTCTCTATAACCTGGTGACTACCGGTAAGTACTATTTCCTGAGCCGTCCCAGACGATTTGGGAAGAGCCTGATGCTATCTACCCTTGATGCGTATTTCTCAGGTAAACGAGAATTGTTCAAAGGTCTTGACATGGAGCGTTTAGAGAAGAACTGGGTAGTATATCCGGTCCTGCATATGGATCTGAATACAGAGAAATACGACTCTGAAGAGAGTCTGGAGAATAAAATCGAACTTTCTTTAAAGCAGTGGGAAGGTTTATATGGAAACAATCCAGATGAGTATTCGTTAGCCACCCGATTTGAAGGCATCATACGCAGAGCAGCCTTAAAAACAGGATATAAAGTAGTTATCCTTATCGACGAATATGACAAGCCCATGCTGCAGGCCATCGGGAATCCGACCTTACAAACCGCCTACAGAAACACGCTGAAAGCTTTTTATGGAGCCCTAAAGTCATGTGATGGTTTTATCCGCTTCGCTATGTTGACCGGAGTTACTAAGTTTGGTAAAGTCAGCATATTCAGTGATCTGAATAATCTTCGCGATATCTCAATGGTTCAGCAGTATGCTGAGATTTGTGGAATAAGCCAAAGAGAACTTCATACATATTTTGATGAAGATATACACATGCTTTCAGATCAGCTTGGATTAAGCTTTGATGAAACTTGTGAGCAACTGAAAACAAACTATGACGGCTATCATTTTTGCTATAAGTCAGAAGGCATGTACAATCCTTTCAGCTTATTGAATACTTTCGCCAACAGGCAGATGGGCAGTTATTGGTTTGAAACAGGAACTCCCACTTACCTGGTCGAATTAATGAAATTGCATCATTATAAAGTAGAGGATTTAGAACATATCATAACGAATGGTCCTGTACTCGATTCCATTGATGCAGCTTCTACTGATCCTGTACCAGTCATTTACCAAAGCGGATATCTGACGATTAAGGATTATAATGCAGAATTTGAGAATTATACCCTTGGATTCCCGAATCGGGAAGTTGAGCAAGGTTTCTTCCGCTTTCTTCTTCCCCATTATGCCTCTGTAAGTATAAGCAAATCGCCTTATGAAATTCAGCGTTTCGTTGAAGAAGTTCGCCACGGAGATGTGGATGGATTTCTGAACCGGCTGCGTACTTTTTTCAACGACACACCTTATGAACTGGCGCGCGACCGAGAAGTGCATTACCAGAATATCCTCTACATTGTATTCAAGCTAATGGGTTTCCATACAGAAGTCGAATATCATACTTCACGGGGGTGTGTTGATCTTGTACTGAAAACGTCCGATTATATCTATATCATGGAGTTCAAATTAAACGGAAGTGCCGAAGAAGCCATAAAACAAATTGAAGAAAAAGGCTATGCTTCTGCTTTTTCATGTGATAAACGAAAACTCATAAAAGTGGGTATAAACTTCAATGACGAGATACGAAGTATAGAACGCTGGATTATTGCTTAAATCACCTCATCTAAAAGAGAATCAATCATATAGACAAAATATGAAAGATCATTTTCTAAATCTCTGATCTTGAAAAAAAAATATACCAGCTGATAAAACAAAAGCAACGAGTATCAAAAACGAATCCTACGAGGATTGTAAACGATACTCGTTACTTTTATTTTACAATACGCCGGCTTTTCATGAATATATGCCGGCTTTTGATCAATTCCCGGCGTATTTCAACAAAAAGCCGGCGTATTTTTCATCTCAAAAAAACTAGCTGATAGACAAGAGTTTACCAAATTCGTTTTTGCAGGATACGAAACCAGATAAAAGAGACGATTCCTTTTAAGGTACTAGAGATACTGATGGCCCACCAAACGCCTGATACTCCTAACCCGGCAGCACCTAACCCCATGGCCAATGGAACCCGTAAAGTATTGAATGTAATGCTGATTACAGCCGGAGGAACCGTACGGCCCGTTCCGTAAAACAAACCCTGCATGGTAATTTCTATCATCATAAAGATCATGGAATATCCGTCAATACGCAAGAAATCTCCTCCAGCTATATAAGCAGCCGGTTCGGGTACAATGATAGAAAAGACTTCTGCTCCCCAGAACACAAAGAGCAACGTACAGAAAAGGCCGAACACCGAAGTCATCTTCAAGGTAGTCCGATAGGCCTGATCAATACGTTCCCGCCGACGGGCCGCATAATTCTGAGCCGTAAAAGCACTCAATGCCGTACTGAATCCCTGCGATGTATTCCAAGCAATAGCTTCCACCTGTCCGCCGGCCGTCAAGGCCATCAATCCGATATGCCCGCCATATGTAGAAGCCGTTCGTCCCATCAACAAGTTAATAATAGCAAAGAAGCCATTCAATAAAGCCACCGGAAGACCGATCCGGACAATCTTCAGACTGTAAATAGATTTGAGCCGGACGAAGAAATGGAATTCGGGCCAAAGTCTGTTACGCACTTTCAGCTGATAAACAAACAATAAGACAACGGCGCATTCAGATAACCAGGTAGCATAAGCAGCCCCTGCCGTTCCCCAACCAAAGCCCAAGATGAATAGCGGATCAAGAATCATATTCAGCAACAATCCACTTCCACTGATATAAAAAGGGACTTTGCTTAGTCCGGCCGCATTATGAATACCGGTAAATGCCGAAGCCAAAAAGACAAACGGGAAACCGGTAGCAACAATACGCAAGTATTCGACAGCCATATCGGTAATTTCAGGTTCCAACTTGTAGAGGCTGATCACCGGATGCGCAAAGATAAACAACAGAGTTCCCCAGACAAGAGAGACCAATAATCCGATAGTCAGGTTATGAGACGCAAACATCTTGGCCTCTTCCGTATTCTGTGCACCAATGGAATGACCGACAGTCACTTCTGCCCCGACTTTATTCATAAGCGAAATCGATTGAGTCATCCAGGTTAAAATACCTACGGCTCCAATAGCTGCTACTGCCTCACTTCCCAACCGGCCTACCCACGCCATATCCGTCAGGCTATAAGCCATCTGAATAAAGGAAGTTCCCATAATGGGTAATGCTAAATTAAACAATTGCTTTCTAATAGGACCTTCTGTCAGATTCTTGATTGTTTGCATCTTATTCTGTTTCTTAATACCACAAAAAAGGATGTGTTATCTGCACATCCTTTATCTCTATTTATTTATACTTGTCAGCACACTGCTGTAATGTTTGCCAACACTGATACATGCCTCTCGGCACATGGAAGCACCCTTTCCACTTACCGCCTTTCAAAGGCAAAAGTACTTCGCCCTGCCGGTTCAGATACCCAAACCATTCCGGATATTCCGGATCCTTGAAATGCGTCCAGGCATAATCCTGCACTCGTTCGAACCATTGCCAACATTCTTCATTACCGGTCAATAAGAATCCTTTCGCCATGCAAATCATCGATTCAATATGAACCCACCAAAGCTTCTGGTCCCACTCCAACTGCTGAGGCGGATAACCCAGACGATCCATGAAATAGAAAATACCGCCGTATTTCTCATCCCAACCTTTCCGAATCATCTTCAGCGAAATATCCGTAGCCTTCTGGATCAACTCCGGACGGTTCAGACGAACGCCTAAATCCATGATAAACCACATCGCTTCAATGGCATGCCCCGGATTCAGATGACGACCTTCGAACGAATCAGACAACTGGTTATTGGTCAATACATTCTCTACAACCAATCCCAATTCCGGCCGATAGAAAACATCCATTACTTCATGGATACATAATTCGATTGTTTTGTCCATCGTTTCCTTGTCCAGCAGATGTTCTATCTCAAGCGACAGATTACACATGATCATCGGCAAGGCAAAATTCTTCAAGTCGCGACTGCCCGGCACCAGTTTATTCCATTGCCCTTTCGGATTATCCATCTTCTCCAAAATACGCGCATAGGTTTTTCGGGCAATTTCTTCATATTCCTTATTTCCGGTAGCCAGACTCAGCTGTCCGAACGCCATGGCTGCAAAGGTATAAGAAAAAATGTTATAAGGAGCCACCAAAGGCTTGCCATCTTGCGTTAAAGAAAAATACCAGTTAAAATTTCCGTCATGACCATATTTCTTCAGAAACTCTCCGCCCTGAATGGCACATTCCAACCATTCCGGCCGTTTCTCTACCTTATTATATAAGAAAGAAAAGAGCCAGACTTCTCGTCCTTGCAACCAGATGAACTTATCCGTATCAAAGACTTTCCCGTCTCTCAACAGACAAGTAAAATAACCTCCATACTGGTGGTCCTGCGAATGTTCCAACCAGAAAGGAACAACTTGCTCGAGCAATTCCTTTTTGTACTTCTCAGCTAAAATGGCATAATTCATAGTATATAATTTTAGATCGTTGTTAAATCATTCCTAACAAACGGCTGCGCGACAGCATACAAGCACCAATCAATCCGCCACGAATACCTAATTTAGAAACAACCAGCTCCGTATCCTGATTGACTAAGTTCAGCGAGTATTTACGAATCGCACTTTGTACGGGCAAGCGCAAATAATCTTGTGTTGCCGAAAGCGGTCCTCCTAAAATTACCATTTCAGGATTCAGCAAATTAATTAAACCTGCCACCCATCGGCCCAATACGAAACCAATGTGCTCAACAATTTCTATGGCCAGAACATCTTCCCGCAAAACGGCTTCGACAAAGTCACTTAACAGAAACTCTCCGTGTTCTTCCATCATATCCCACAGAATAGATGTACAACCTTGAGCTTTCCTTTCATTCAGCATCCGTTCAATGGCGTAACCAGAAGCTTCCGTTTCCAGACATCCTTTTTTCCCGCAGTTACAGATTATCTCGTTATCAAGAGCACAGACATGTCCGATTTCTCCGGAAAAACCCGATTTCCCATAGTAAGGCTTTCCGTCAATAATGATTCCGGCGCCTAATCCCCAATTGATGTTGATAAACAAAATGTTCTTTTCGTTCTTAACCACACCAGCCAAGAACTCACCATACATCATCGCCCGCGAGTCATTCTCCAAATTAACAGGTATGCCTATTCGCTTTTCTATTTTCTCTGTCAAAGGCTTATCATCAAAATGGAAGAATGAATAAGAGAAACCTGTTTTCGGATTAACCCGTCCACCCAAATTAATTCCAACTTGTAGAACCTGGCTCGCATCTATTTCCAAATGCTGGATATAGTCCTGCACGATTTCACACAAGTGATCAAAAGCTTCGGGTGTATCTTCCAGATTATATCTTTCCTCATGCCCTTCATCAATAATATTTCCACAGAAGTCAATAGTAGCCAGCAATACCTTTTTTACTTGCACATCAACTCCCACAAAATATCCCGCATTCGGGTTAAGCCCATATATATTCGGCTTTCTTCCCCCCGGTGTGTTCTGTTTGCCTAAATCTAGAATATAGTTGTCGTTCATTAATTCTGATACAAACTTCGTCACGGTAGGAATGCTTAATTGCAATTCTTTAGCGATATCGGCGATAGAAGCATTCCCCGATATGATCAAATGTTGTATCAAGTGTTTTTTCAATGTAGTAGTTTTATACCTACTATCTTGCAATAAAAATTTTGTTGCCATTTTTTACATTGATTTATAGTGAACCATCTTTCAAACTATTTTAATCTCCATCCTCTGTATTTAATACATCCATCAGAAGTTCTATCCAGACAATCATTTCATTTCTGCTTTACAAATACATCCATAAAATAACAGAACATTCATTTCCGAACTTTACTAAAATCAAAGAATGCCAAAATCAAAATATGTCTTACTCTTAGTTTCCCGGATTTGCCTATTTAGAGGACACAGAGCTTATGACATATATTATATATGACATAATATATTTGCTCTAATCCTAAATACAAAGTTAGAAATAAATATTTTAAATAATGCGTTTTCTTAAAATTATATTTTTAATAAATTCATGTTTTATATTATCTCTTCTTTCACTCGATTAAATCTATTTTCGAACAATCAAAATCTGCAAAACATATCATAAATACACTTATTGAACACATTATATTATTTACAGAACATACATAGTTAAATTATGGATAAATCATTTTTCTATTTTCCATTTTTCTTATCTTGCCGAACTTTTTTTCATTAACTTAAAAACAATCTGCTTATGAGAAAGATTGCAACTATTTTTTTAGCATTATTATGCTTTTCTCCAACATGGGCTAAACAACTCACGCAAGAAGAGGCTTGGAAAGTAGCTCGTAGTTTTTTCAACCAGTCAGGAAGTCTGCGGTCGGCAGGAGAAATTCACCTAGTCGCCCTATCTGGAGATTTAATCGAATCTTCATCTTTACGAAGTACTTCTGGACAAACGGCATTTTATGTATTCAACCAGGGGAATTCGGCTTATGCCATTGTTTCAGGCGATGACCGGATGAAACCCGTCTTGGCTTATTCCAATACAGGAGCCTTTGTTGTTGAGAACATACCGTCTAATATAAAAGCTTTATTAACCGCCTATCAGGATTACTATAGCCAGCTCGATAATCAACAGAAATTACCTCAGCCTGTTAATTTCAAGTCATCAAACACTTTTAGTGAGGATGTACAACCTTTATTAGGTGACATCAACTGGAATCAGGATGAACCTTATTATAATCTATGTCCGGAAGTTGAAGGAAAAAGATCTGTTACAGGTTGTGTCGCCACAGCCATGGCCATGGTTATGAAATACTTTGAATATCCTCAAAAAGGAATAGGATCGCATTCTTACAAAACTCCAGCCGGAAATGATTGCTCTTTTAATTTTGGAGCGACCACCTTCGACTGGAAAAACATGCTTCCCCAATACACCGCAGGGAAGTATACCGATGCACAAGGGAAAGCTGTTGCAGAATTGATGTATGCCTGTGGAGTGGCCGTTGAAATGGACTATTCTCCTGACGGATCAGGTGCCATGTCAAGCATCGTGGCAGATGCTCTCATCAATTATTTCGGCTACAGCAAAAACATGGGATATGTTTCTCGTAACTTTTTTAGCACACAGGAATGGATGGAGATGGTCAAAAAGGAATTGAATGAAAAACGTCCAATCTTATACTGTGGAGCATCCAAAGAAGTAGGTCATGAATTTGTACTTGACGGCTATGATAAAAACAATCTGGTTCATGTCAACTGGGGTTGGGGCGGCATGAATAACGGTTACTTTGAGATCGCTTCCCTGGAACCAAGCTCTCCCGGAATCGGAGGAGGCAGTAGCTTAGGAGGAGGTTTTATATTCCAGCAAGGTATGGTGACAGGTATGCATCCAGAATCCCAATCCACCCCCTACACTTCATACTTCACGTTGGGAGAACTAAAAGCAAGCAAATCATCTTTTAGTCAGAATGAGAATTTTGACCTGACGGCAGTCAACTTCTATAACATGACTTCGACGTTCTATAAAGGAGAAGTGGGAATCATCGTGGAAGGGAAAGACGGCGTACAACATCCGATCAAAAGCTACACTTTTGATGACAAAGTAAATACTGATTATGGATATGAGACGTTAAACCTTGAGAATATAACAATCCCGGCAGAAATCAAAGACGGCACGTACAACTTATATCTGGGAACCAAAGAAGAACGGGAAAGCCAATATAGCCGGGTTCGTAGTACGATAGGATGTGGAACAGAATATATTCTAACGATAAAAGACAGTAAATGTAATCTCAATGTATTTACCGGATTACTAAATTTAGAGACAGATCTGAATGTATCCATCCGATCCTTACATGGCTTATATGAAGGAATGAACGGAGATTTTGAATTGACATTCTCCAATTCAAGTAGCCAAAGTGAATTTTATGGAATGGCAGGAGTAATGCTGCTCACCAAAGAAAAAGATCCTCAAATAGTAACAATCCTCGGGAAAACCCAATTATTATTGCCGGCTAATACCCAGGAACAAAAGCATCTTGTTTCAGAAAGTCTGACCCAACAAACACAAACAGATTCAATTATTCCTATCTCTGAAGGAGATTATTTGGCTGCTACCTGCATCCAATGGGGAAATTATTGGTATTCAATAGGAGAACCTTTGGAGATACAAATTAAGAAAGGTAAAATCTGTGAAAGCGTCATTGCTCAGAACGCTGCAGTTGCCCAGTCTAAAATAGGGCTGGATGATCCATTGCAAGTGACAGCCGACCTTCTTTTAGATGGAGAAGGCGACGTATTTAACAATATAATTGTAGCGGCTATCTTTGCTGAAGGAGAATCTTCTACCCAAAACATGCATACTTCTTCCGTGTTTATTGAAAGCAGCAACTTACCTTATAAGCTGTCAATGAACTTTAATCCTAATGTGACAGCCGGGAAATATGCCGTTGTTCTCTTCCAGTATGTTAAAGGTGACTTTGTGCAATTAACTCCAGGCATACCATTTGAAGTATCAGCAACACCAACGGGTATAGAAGATCTCTCAAGTACTAACGGAGTAACAGTTTACGGAATCTCTTCAAACAATGTGTTACGAATCAGAACTTCTGCATTAGCTAAAAATGCAACCATTTATTCAATAACTGGGCATAAAATTCATCAAGAGGAACTGACACCCGACATTGGAAATGATTACTCTTTCCAAGTAAATCATTTGAATAAAGGTTTCTACATTCTGGTTGTACAAACAACAGACGGGATAACTTATTCTACAAAATTCCGGAAAAAGTAATGTTTTAAACGAATCATTAGTTGAGTAGTCGAATTTAAACAACTTCGGCTACTCAAATAGTGACATAGCCATTTTATACTATAAATAAAATAAGTATATATGAATAAATATGTGGTATTATATTTTGCTTGGATGCTTACAGGAGCCATCGCCTGTAAGACAGCACAAACTGAATCTAAAGCGAATTACTATGAGGAGGAAGGACAAATGGCTTTAACCCAGAAAAAAGACTCCAGGAAATCGGGACAATTATCTTCTGTATCGTCGCCTGTTGTCTATGTCTATAAAACGAAGAAAGATTATTCGCATCAGGTACCTGTCATAATGGATCAATCCAGAAGCCAGATTCTATCTTATCCTCATCCCAAAGATTTGTTAATTGGAGGAAAACTGTGTTTACCGACACCTTTGGAACAAGGCTACTGGCTTGACAATAAAGGCATAAATCCACAAGTGGCTTTTCTGAAATATACCTACGAAGAATATAGCCAATTTTCACAAGCGCCATCCATGGAAATGCTAATGGAAAATATTCTTGACAAGAATCCGTTAACAGAGATTCATGCCTGTGGAAGAAGGATGGATTATGTAAACCTTGTAGAAGAACTGAATCAGAAAATTGAACAAGGAACTTTAAGTTCTCTTCCTACGCTACAATTGGAAAGACAATCAGAATGATTTATTCTGTGTACTTATTATATAATTTTCTTTGGAAGGGATGAAACAAACATCGCTCTTCCAAAGAGAATTTCACTATCGCTTACAAAGTATAAGTCAGCGTCACCCAAGCTACACGGGGATCACGATTCCGTTTCTGAACCAATTGCAACTGATCTGTATCAATCAGAGTTGTTTCTTCCAACGAATCAAATATGTTGTTTATACTGATTTGTGCGCACCATTTCCGATTGGCAAAATATTGCGACAAACCAGCATTGACAGTATAATGACTTTTTATCTTCCCTTGCACAGTCAACTGATCAGAAATATAGAAACCATCTATTTGTAATTCTGTAGTGGGCGTAATATGAATGGCCAAGTTACCTTTAACATCCCAGCACCATAAAGACTTATTGATATCATATCCAATCGTTCGTCCATCTATTTCATCCCGGAAAACGTCTCCAGCCAAACCTAAGTCTAAAAATCGAACTGGCTGCCAGCGAAGAGACAAATCAGCTCCCACAGTCTGACTGGTACCTGTATTATTTTTCTGCCACAAAGTTTCCTCATCAACTTGTGTTGCCACTTCCACAATACGATTCTGCCTGTTCCGATAATAAATAGCCGGTGTCATTCTAAAATTAGGTAAAGCCAGTTGCCAGTTCAGCTCCAAAGTATGGATAAACTCATCTTGTAAGGAAGGGTTTCCCATTATTACATGCGTCACATCCGTATTATCTATAAAAGAACTCAATTCCGAACCCAAAGGTCTAATCACGCGCTGCTGATAGCTCAGCTGAACAGATTGCTGTGGATTGAATTCATAAGATATCTGGGCACGAGGATAAACATGAAACTGGTTTGCTTTGGTTTCCGCTGTATTGGAAGTGGAAGGCAGTGTTTCAGTCATTTTCCGATTCATAAATTCTGCCTGCACTCCTATTTCCGCATTCCAATGTTCTGTTTTTTTCTCAAATGACAGAAACAACAGATTCAAATAGCGCTGAAAAGAATAATCATAGTTTTTTGCCAATGTGGGCTGCCATTCACCATTCTGCTTAGCATTTACTTCGTTCCGATGAGATTCATCCGTCAGACGCCCTATATAACCGACCTGAAAACTGACAGTCTTTCCTAAAGGATGCTTATAATTCAGTCTCCAGAAATAATTATGCTTATCATGATTAATGAATTGATTATCCTCAGCTATGATCTGCTGATTATCAGGATTCTCATTTTTATAGTCATTGTCTTCATCATACTTGAAGTTATTATAATTAAACAATGCCGACAAGCTGCTTCCTAACTGGAAGTGATGATTCCAATAAGCATCTGCCGACCAAGCCGACTGATACTGATCGTTATACCGATTCCGAATTACATATTTCATCAGATCCCCTTTAGGATTAAACACCCGGTTATTAATACGTCCGTATCGGCTATAATCCATCACATAGAATAAGCCGGATGCACCTATTTGATCGTTATCAGAGAGATCGTAAGCCAACTGCAAATCAGCCAGATGAACATCCGGCCGAGCATCCGCATTGTTATTCATGGAAGTAGTATTCTGAGCCGTTGTCGTTGTCTTGCTGAATGTTCTGGACCTGAACTCTTTCCGATAATTATATTTTGCAGTGATATGGAACTTTCCGGGATTCAAATTAAATACAGCTCCGGCATTATAGCGTTCATGCCAACCTGCACCAACAGATAATGTGAGTGGAGACAGTATTTCATGATATGAAGAGGAAGACAAGTTCAGTACACCTGCATCTCCATCCGGAACCATTGAAACATCCGGAAAGACCTCAAGTCCCACTTTATTGAAGAATAGCGCAGGCAGTTGGATTAATACATCCCCACTATACTCTTCCATCAAACCATAAGGAATACCATTTATAAACAAACCGGAATGACTGCTACCTCTGAAAGTAACGCCACCCTCTATATCCGTTATTACCGAAGGTAATTGACGGATCGCTTCTGCAGTCGTAACCGAAGCACTGCTGAGCTGCCTTTCCACTTGAAGTTTTTTTACCGGACTGCCACTAATACCAGAAGCATACTTGCCTATGACTTCCACCTCTTCTATTGTTCTATTCAGTGTTGAATCGGCCTCCTGAGCATTTATTGCCATACTCAGGCAGAGGCCTGACACTACATACAAAATCTTGTTCATATAATAATTGTTATTTTATTTGCTAAAATAACCAAATTGAAGACTAATTTGTTGCGTAAATCTATAAAAACAAAAAAAGTCTGTATGTTTGTACATACAGACTGTCCTTGTTTCTCAGCTCATTCAACTGAATTATTCAGCTGGAGTAGCTTCAGTAGCAACTGCAGCTGTAGAATCTGCAGGAGCAGCAGCTGTTGTATCAGCCGCAGCAGGAGCAACTTCTTCTGCAGGAGCTGCAACTTCTGTTTCAGGAGCTTCAGCAACTTCAGTTGATTCAGATGATTTATTGCCACAAGATGCAAATGATACTGCTGCAACAACGGCAGCGAATGCAACTAACTTTTTCATTTTGTTCTAAAATTAAACGGTCTATAATTTCTTCTTGAAAACGCTGCAAAATTATGCATTAATTTTATATGTTGTACAGCAGATGGCCTATTTTTTTATAAAAAAATCATTTTTTTTGAGCTTCGACTATGATATAATTCATACAGAGCTATCAATCAGCATATTACAATTACGACTGACTTTCTAATAATTTTCATATAAATATCGCTTGATGCTTTTCTTTGGCGTCTTTTCAAATTCCGTCGGATATAAAACGATAGAAGTTATCGCTTCATAAGGCGCCAATAATTTATTCAGGTCTTTCCTGTTCTGTTCCATAATTGCCGGAAGATCATCATGCCGAATGCCTGTATTATCTACCATATCATAATCTGGATAAACCAAACCGACCAGCTTTCCTTCCCGTTCAACGATCAGGCTTTCCAAAACGAAGGGCAGATTATTCAGTTTGGCCTCTATTTCTTCCGGATAGATATTCTGACCATTCGAGCTAAGTATCATCGTCTTGCTCCGGCCACGAATGTAAATACGGTTATTGACATCAATCGTTCCCAAGTCGCCCGTCTTCAGCCAACCATCATCTGTAAATACATTTCGAGTAGCCTCTTCATTCTTATAATATCCCTTCATGACATTCTCACCCCTTACCTGAATTTCACCTACTTTATTATAAGGATCTTCAGAATCAATACGGACTTCCATGATACCTTTTAGAATTTGGCCGCAAGAAGTCGGGATATATTCTTTATGATTATCATAACTGATCAACGGCCCGCACTCAGTCATACCATATCCGATGGTATAAGGGAATTTGATCTTATACAAGAAATCGGCCACTTCCTGATTCATGGCAGCTCCACCGACAATGACCTCCCGGAAACGACCGCCCATGGCATCTGTCAGTTTTTTATTGATCTGGGCATAAATACGATCATTCAGCAAAGGCACATTCATTGCAAGCCTCATGGCCCGTTTATTAAGCTGGGGAGCAATCATTTTCTTGTATATCTTTTCCAAAATCAAAGGGACAGTCAGAATCAGATTCGGCTTAATCTCCTCGAATGCTTTTAGCAGAATCTTGGGTGAAGGAAGTTTTCCCAACAGGAATACATGCGCTCCAAAAGCCATTGGCACCAGGAAATTGAAAGCGCAGCTGTACGCATGGGCCAAAGGCAAGAAACACAACTCTCGTTCACCCCGGAACAGAATATCCAATGTCCGGGCATAAGTCACATTACCGGCTAAGTTATTACCTGTCAGCATTACGCCCTTACTGAAACCCGTCGTTCCAGAAGTATAATTCAGCAAGAGAACCTTGTCGTTGTCTAATTCTGCATATCGGATATTCTCGCGGGTAAAGCCATTCGGATAAACTTCGGTAAACCGGCTGTCCAATTCCTTCAGGAGCTTCTGAATATTTTCTCCATCACGCTGATGCAGACATCTGAAATCGGTCAAGGAAAAGACAGCACGTACCTCACCGATCTTTTCTTCTTCCAGTGTATCCCAAATCCGATCACTCACGAACAAAAAGACTGATTCAGAATGATTGATGATGTGATGCACATCATTCGGATTAAAATCGGGCAAAATAGGAACAATAATCGCGCCATATGTAATGGCAGCCATATAGACGACACACCAGTTAGCACAGTCGCGGCCGATTAAGGCAATTTTGTCTCCTCGCCGGATCTGGCATTCCTTGAAAAGGATATGGAAACGGGCAATCTCTTTGGCTACGTCGGCAAATGTCATTGTGTTTTGTTCTACATAGTCGGTCAATGCCGGTAAATCCCAGTTTTCTTGGAAACTTTTCTCGTAAATCTTGATAAAATTCTCTTGTATCATATTATGTATCTGTCTATTTCGCGCAAAGATACGATTTTTGTCTTTGCCCGATATCATTTATTCCACTGAATCAGCCTTTTTACTCTTCTAAAAGCTTATTCATCCATCGGAAAACGGACTCCCCATTCTTTACGAAGGCTGTCAAGCATCCGCATAACACGCAAACTTTCTTCGTGAGGCATCGAAACAGGTTCAATCCGTCCTTCGCGGATTGCGTCAGCCGCCTCTTGTACCTGATACTCGAATCCGGTAATCTGCGGCGGACAGGTATGGCGGGCGATTTCCTGATGTTCTGTATTATAAACAACGGCCAGCTGCGGATTGTTGATATTATCGACGACAATATAGCCTTTATCTCCTGAAATGATGCCCATACGATCGGTTGCACAAAAAGCCGTTGTCTGCATCACGGCCATGCGACCATCGCCATACGTAAATGTAATGCTGTTCTGCATATCAACGCCTGCCGCATTCTTCACACAAGTAGAAGTTATATTTTCTATCTCATCTCCAAAGGTCATGAGAGCAAAATTAATCGGATAAACACCTAAATCATACAAGGCTCCACCACAAAGCTCCGGTTTTACAATACGTTCAATATCTGATATAACATACCCTAAGTTGGCTGTCAGCATCATCGGCATACCAATAATGCCGCTTTTTGCCAATTCCCGGATGGTCTTTGAGAAAGGCATATAGCGGGTCCATATCGCTTCGGCCAGATAAACATGCTGTTCCTGCGAGATCCGAATCAGTTCTTCTGCTTCACGGGCATTGGCGGTAAAGGCTTTCTCGCATAAAACCGGTTTACCTTTCAGCAAACACATACGAGCCGGTTCGAAATGATGCGAATGCGGCGTGGCCACATAAATCAGATTTATTTCCGGGTCGTCGGCAAGGGCTTCATAACTTCCGTAGGCTTTCCGAGCCTGAAATTCGGCAGCAAATTGCTCTGCCCGAGTCAAATCTCGCGCCGCTACCGCATATAGCTCTGCGTTTTCCATACCTTGTAAAGTAGTTGCCATCTTACGGGCAATATGTCCGGCTCCGAGGATACCGACTTTCAATGTCTGTTGCATATTCATTCGTTTATAATTGTTTATATATTCGACAAGCTCTCTTTCTCCTTCTATTTCTCCTACCATATGATAATGCTTACATAAATGGTCGAACTGCTGATAAAGTTGTTCTGCCTTGGCTTCATCTTGCTCATACAGTTTCGCCAACGCATACGCCAACCGTAAAACAGAAGGCCGGTATTGTTGGTTCAGGTGAATGTATTTCTGCATTTCAGTCGTGAGAAACCGCTCAATCTCCTGTTTCGAAAACTGACGGATCAAGCGGAGGAAGATTTCCTCGCAAGTGAGCTCCTGCTGATACAGATAGACCATATCCTTTTTATGCCGCCCCATTTCATCAGCCAGTCTATTCGCTTCCTCAAAGTTCAACTGATCTAAGGCTCGAGCCAGTTGGTAGAAACAAGCCATCACCTGTATCGTATTGGCACAGTCCAGTTTCTCATTCGCATGAAAATAGGCTGAAGGAATATCTTTTACGCGGATGCCTTGCTGAATAAAACCGTTGATACGCATGACATCTATGAATACCTGCCGGGAAAGAGGATCCTGTTTGAACATCTGGTTATTCATTCCATCATTGGGAATTCCACCCCCGATTAAAGGAATTCCATTACTACAAGCCATAAGAATACCCGCAAAAGCAAAAAGAACCACCAGAAGATTTCCTGTACTGGACTGATTTATACTCGGAACAAACAATAAAAGAAGAGCAATCACAGCCGTACACAGATTGGCTAAGACTCCGCCCATATTATAAAAGGATAATTGTGACCGGCTCAGAGGTTGTTCGGGAGGCATCATCAGACATTGACCGACCGTTCCCGGAATATGAAAGACCGAAAAATGGAATTTCCCGTCTTTACGGCTTATCGTGAACTTAAAGATACGAAATGAAAGAAACTCCCAACCAGAAGTCAAGGCTGCAAGCATATGTCCTGCTTCATGAATAATAATTTGCAAAATGAATAATACCGGAATAAAGATCAAGAATTCAATGATAAGAGGTATAATCTGCATCCCTGATTTGGCAGAGCGGGCAAACACAGCTCCAATAAAAGCGCCAATAGCCAGACATAAAAAGAAGAAAACAGCTTGATATAAGATTGATTTGTGTTTCTGTTTCATAATGCACAACATTAAATATCCAAACAAAGATATTAAATGTTATCCGGAAAATCTTGAAAAAAGGAATGAAAAGGACAACTCATTAGTCAGTTTATTTTTGTCATCCTTAAACAAAATACATGAAAAATACTACTTTTGTAAATGACTGGACAACTCTATGAACACAAGGCATTTTAAAGTTGAGACATTTTTGGCATATATAGCAGGGAGCTTACTACTCATAGGCGGAATGAGTGGCTTTTGTTCGCTATATCTTGCTTCTCAACATTATGAACAGACAACAGCAGTGGTTGAACAACTCCAGGTAAAGAAAACCTATCACCACCGGAAACTCCGATATAACCATACAATGTGGATAAGTTACCCTACTCATAGATACGGGAAGTTGTCAACTTCCACTGATAGTTATTATCCATTTCGGCGTACTGGAGATGAACTGATTATTTGGTATCATCCGGAACATCCCAGAGAGATACGTTTCCCGAAATCTGAATGCTGGTTCTCGGGAATATTGCTCGGTTGTGGTCTGCTCATTTTATATATAGGTGTATGTTCCTCGAAAAAAACTAAAATTAGCTAATTATTCATTTAATATATGGTGTATATGAAAGAGAGAAAGTTATTAAAAGCGATTATGTTGTTAGTTTGCGTCGGAATGACGACTCCTGTTCTGGCCCAATTTAATCTGAAAAAGGCAATCAGCGGGGCTGCCAAAGTAACTCAAGCCGTAACATTAACGGATGACCAGATGGCTGAGTATGTCAAAGAATATATAGATTGGATGGATACACACAATCAAGTATGTGCTAATGACAACGAATATACTATTCGGTTAAAGAAACTGACAGAAGGTTTAGGAGATGCAGACGGTATTCCCTTGAACTTTAAAGTTTACTATGTTACAGATGTCAATGCTTTTGCTTGCGCCGATGGAAGTGTACGGGTATTTTCTTCTTTAATGGATATTATGACAGACGAAGAATTGTTGGGTGTAATCGGACATGAAATTGGACATGTAGCCCATCGTGACTCGAAAAAAGGATTTCGCACGGCATTGCTTACGTCGGCTCTGAAAGATGGTATATCTTCACAGGGAGGAAAGGCCGCAGCTCTAACTGATTCCCAGATAGGTGATCTGACAGAAGCCCTGGTCAACGCCAAATATTCTCAGAAACAAGAATGCGATGCCGACGATTACGGGTATGAATTTCTGAAAAAGGCTGGCAAAAATCCTTGGGCCATGGCCTTGTCTTTCCAAAAATTGAAACAGCTGGAAGAAGAGAACGGAGCTCAGGGAAACAGCAAATTAAATCAGTTGTTTTCAACACATCCGGATCTGGATCTGCGAATCAAACGTATGGAAGAGCGAGCAGTAAATGATCATATTGAAAAACCGACTGCATCAGAAACCAAGTAAGAATAAAAATTGTAGCCACCCGCGTCGAGTGGCTACAATCTAATTATTTATTTACCTGTTTGTATTATTCTTCTGCCTGAGAAGCTTCATAAGCCTTCAACAGTTTCTCCTGTACATCAGACGGTACCAGTTCATAAGAAGCAAACTTCATCGTAAATGAAGCACGGCCGCCCGTAATAGAACTCAAAGAAGTTGAGTAGTTCGACAATTCTTTCAACGGAACTTTTGCCAACAGCTTTTCAAATCCTTTTTCACTGTTCATACCCATGATCAGGGCACGGCGTCCCTGCAAGTCACTCATCACATCGCCCAAGAAATCGGCCGGTACGGAAACTTCTACATCATAGACCGGTTCCAGAATCTTCGGACCTGCTTCCTTAAACGCTGTACTGAAGGCATTACGTCCGGCCAGCATGAATGAGATTTCGTTACTGTCAACCGGGTGCATCTTTCCATCATATACACAAATACGGACATCGCGGGCATACGAACCTGTCAGCGGACCTTGTTCCATACGTGACATGATACCTTTCAAGATAGCCGGCAAGAAACGGGCATCAATAGCACCACCAACGATACAGTTGACGAATACCAACTTTCCGCCCCAATCCAGATCGATAGTCTGTGTATCACGAACGTTCATCTTATATTCCTGTCCGCCGAAACGATAAGTATCCGGAGCCGGCATACCTTCGTAATACGGTTCTACAATGAGGTGAACTTCACCGAACTGACCGGCACCACCCGACTGTTTCTTATGGCGGTAATCAGCACGAGCAGCTTTTGTAATGGTTTCACGATACGGAATCTTCGGTTCCAGGAATTCTACCGGCAGTTTATCGTTGTTTTCAATACGCCATTTCAAGGTACGCAAATGGAATTCTCCCTGACCGGCAACGATGGTCTGCTTCAATTCCTTTGACTGTTCGATTACCCATGTCGGATCTTCCTCACGCATACGAGTCAAGATTTCCATCATCTTTTCCGCATCGGCTTCGTTTACCGGCTTGATGGCACGGCGATACTTCGGATCCGGATATTTGATAAAGTCAAAACGATAATCACAGCCTTTACCATTCAAGGTATTACCACGGCGAACATCTTTCAGTTTAACGGTAGCACCGATATCACCGGCAACCATTTCCGGAACTTCCGTACGTGTTTGTCCGTCGGTTACAAACAACTGGGCAATACGTTCTTTCGAACCACGGTCGGCATTCAGCAAATCATCGCCCGATTTCACTCTTCCAGACAGCACTTTGAAATAAGAAACCTGTCCGATATGCGGTTCAACCGTCGTCTTGAAGAAGAACAGACTCGTTGGGCCGTTTGCATCCGGTGTAACTTCTACGCCTTCTGTTGTAACCAAACGCGGCATCTTGTCGGTACAAGGAACAACATTACCTAAGAATTCCAAGGTACGACGTACGCACATATCACGGCCGGCACATACACAGAATACCGGGAACATATCACGGGTTACCAATCCGGCACGGATACCGGCACGCATATCATCTTCGCTCAAAGTTCCTTCTTCGAAGAATTTTTCCATCAGCACATCGTCATGTTCAGCAGCAGCTTCTACCAATGCTTTATGTAATTCCATGGCTTTTTCAGTTTCTTCAGCCGGAATCTCCAATACATCAGGAACACCGCCTTCCGGTTTCCAGCGATACATCTTCATCTTTAATACATCAACAACTGCATTAAAAGATGAGCCGCAAGTAATAGGATATTGAATAGGAACAACCTTGCTGCCCCAGCGGTCTTGCAACTGAGCAATAGTTCCTTCATAATCGGCCTTATCGTTATCCAGCTGATTAACGACAAAAATAACCGGTTTATGGAATTGTTCGGTATAGCGGAACTGATTGATAGTTCCTACTTCTACACCGTATTGTGCATTTAATACCATCAGGGCCGTATCCGTTACGTTCAAAGCCGAAACAGCACCACCGATAAAATCGTCTGAACCCGGACAATCAATGAAGTTCAGCTTACGATCTTGCCATTCCACACTAAAAACGGTCGAGAATACAGAGTACCCATACTCTTTCTCAACCGGGAAATAGTCGCATACCGTATTTCCATTCTCAACACTTCCGCGACGTTTTATAACTCCACCCTCGTAAAGCATAGCTTCAGCGAGAGTGGTTTTCCCAGAGCCAGAACTGCCCAATATTGAAATGTTCTTGATTTCGTTCGTTTGATATACTTTCATGATGATATCAGCTTTTTTAGGTTTAACAATATAGAAATATATGTGACGTTTTAATGTCACGACCGCAAATTAGGAATTGTTACGGAGATAAACAATTTATTCTACAATGTTTGACAATTATGTTATCTAACAGAATGATAGACATTTCGCCAAGATCTCCACCAACTTCAGAAAAAATCTGTACAAATTTCTACGACACTTTATATTCATCTCGCCAATTATTCTTGAAAATATTTAGCTAACTAATTAATTTACTATTATGAATTAATCAAATCACAAATGTGAATCAATCAATTCATATAGGTTAATCAATTAATTTACAATTATAAATTAATTAGAATATAGCATATATTTAGACAATAACAAACTACAAATCAATTACTTTCTATCTAAAAAAAGAAAATCTTCCAGAAAGAGAAAAACGACTTCTGCTACATTCTAGCTTATGAATAACAAATAACAAAACAGGACTATAACATATTCATTTTTTCTTATTACCTTTATAAAGAGAAAATTGGGCTCAAGTTGCGAACATCGGGAGGAAGTAATCAGACGAATCCGGCAGAAATTATAAAGTGTTCGTAGTAAACAAGGGAAATGAATGGTGCAGAAACAAAAAAAGCATCCGAATGGATGCTTGCTAAAAAAGTGGGCGTTGACGGATTCGAACCGCCGACCCTCTGCTTGTAAGGCAGATGCTC
>ENA-UONX01000246-UONX01000246.1-human-gut-metagenome-genome-assembly--contig:-P74old-NODE-246-length-85615-cov-63.721318_pt1 | contig 85615 bp, 78 predicted proteins | sample MGYA00242466_ERZ724013 | MGnify/ENA metagenome assembly ERZ724013 | reverse complement strand
TAACAGGTCTGGTCATGGCCAGACAGTTGATTTAAGCGACTTCGTGTCGCACATACAGGTAGGCATCGAAGGTTCCCTCGGTCACATACTGATACACCTGAACCTCTTTGTTCCGGTTGCCCTGACGGATGATACGACCGTTTCTCTGGGTCATATCAGACGGACGCCAACCCACATCCAAGTGGTGAACTGCCACCAATTTGTCCTGGACGTTGGTTCCTGCACCCATCTTTTGCGTACTGCCAAGAAGCACTCGCACCTGCCCGGTACGAACCTTGGCAAAGAGGTCTTTTTTCTTTGCCTCGGTATCTGCATCATGGATAAAGGCAACTTCTTCCGCAGGCACACCGTTTGCAATCAGCTTGGTTTTGACATCATCATAGACATTGAAGGTTCCATCATTTTTCGGTGTGCTAAGGTCGCAGAACACCAACTGGGTCAATTTGTCAGCCTGACCGTCCTGCCAGATACGCAGGATATTTCCCACGCAGGCATTGAGCTTGCTGTCAGGGTCATCGGGTAACAGGGTGTTCATTAGCCGCTGATCCAGTCCCAATTTTCGTCCGTCGCTGGTAATCTTGAGCATATTATCGACGGACGGGTCTACAATACCGGCATGAACATCTGCTGCTCTCTCTGAAAGGGAAGCCACCATATCCTTCTGGTACTCAGAGGGCTGAACCACAACCGTTTCAAACTTTGCTTCGGGAACAGGGAGATGCAACTGGTCAGAGGTCTTGATGTCGGCAACCTCCTTGAACATATTCATCAGTTCAGGCAGGTTGAAGAACTTCGCAAATCGGGTTCTGGCACGATAGCCGGTTCCCTCCGGTGCAAGCTCAATCGCAGTTGTTGTTTCTCCGAAGGTCGATGCCCAGGAATCAAAATGGGTCAGGTTCTTTTGCTGGAGCGTACTGTACTGGAGATAGCGCATGACCGTATAAAGCTCGGTCATCGAGTTACTTACTGGAGTACCGGTTGCAAAGATCACACCACGCCCGCCGGTCAGCTCATCCATATAGCGGCACTTCATAAACATATCCGAAGATTTCTGGGCTTCGGAGGTGGACAGACCTGCCACATTTCGCATTTTTGTGTAGAGGAACAAATTCTTGAACGCATGGCTTTCGTCCACAAACAGCCGGTCTACACCCAACTGCTCAAAGGTAATGACATCATCTTTCTTGTCAGCGGCAAGGAGCTTGTCCAGTCTGGCTTCCAATGATTTTCGTGTTTTCTCCATCTGCTTGATCGTGAAGTTTTCGCCACGCTGCCATTTCAGCTCCGCAATCGCACCCTCGATCTCATCAATCTGCTCCCGCAGCTGCCGTTCCTGTCGTTCGGCAGAAAGCGGGATTTTTTCAAACTGGCTGTGACCGATGATGACTGCATCATAGTCACCCGTTGCGATACGAGCGCAGAACTTCTTACGGTTTGCTGTTTCAAAATCCTTCTTGGTGGCAACAAGGAGCTTGGCACTCGGATAGAGGTGCAGGAACTCGTTTGCCCACTGTAAGGTCAAGTGATTCGGCACAACGAACAGGGATTTCTGGCTCAATCCAAGCCGTTTACTCTCCATAGCCGATGCAGCCATCTCGAAGGTCTTGCCCGCACCAACTTCGTGTGCAAGCAGCGTATTTCCACCATATAGCACATGAGCGATAGCATTTCTCTGGTGTTCACGGAGGGTAATATCCGGGTTCATGCCGCCGAAACGGATATGAGAGCCATCATACTCACGAGGTCTGGTGGAGTTAAAAAGTTCGTTGTACTTGGTGGAAAGGGTTTCTCGTCTGTGCGGATCTCTCCAAATCCAATCTCGGAACGCATCCTTGATTGCCTGCTGTTTCTGCTGTGCCAGGGTAGTTTCTTTTTTATTGAGGACACGCTTCTGCTTACCATCTGCATCTTCAATCGTATCATAGATACGAATATCCTTCAGATTCAGCGTTTCCTCCAGAATCCGATATGCGTTGGCTCGCTCTGTACCGTAGGTGACATACGCCGCCACATCGTTGTAGTTGGGAGAACTCTTACCGTTGATGCGCCACTCTGCGGTCAGCTCGGAGAACTTGACCTCAATGGAACGGCGCAAGTAATACGGCGTTTCAAAGGTTTCCTCCATGAACTGCTGAATATAATCGGCATCAATCCATGTTGCACCCAAACGCACATCAATCTCGGACGCATCCAAGTCCTTCGGCTGTGCTTTCTGCAAGGCTTCCACATTGATGTGGAAGGAAGAATCCCTGTCTGCCGCCATCTGTGCGACACGCAGCTTGCTTCTTACATCACCGGAAAGGTAATCATCGGCAGTCTGCCATCCAACTTCCACAGCATCGGGAGCCATCGGGTCTTTGAAGATCACCCCTCGAAGCTCTGCCTGAATCGCATCGTATTCTCCAGGTGTTCCAAGCAGCTGTGCCATAAACGGCAAATCCACCTTGCCACGCTCACCGATAGAGATTGCCAGAGCTTCGGACGGCGTATCCACGCTCGTCACTCTGCGTTCCGGCTTGATGGTTCGCTTGGTGAACATATCCGCCTTGCTTTTCAGATTGCCGTCCTCATCCACATTTTCCAGAGAACACAGGAGATAGTAGGAGGAATCGTCAGCAAATGCCTGACCATTGGCTCGATTATTGATAAGCCCGTTCTTTGCGGCAAACGCATCGTAGGCATCATTCAGTTCTGCCTGTTTCTGAGTAATCATTTCATCCGGGTAATCCTCAAGCTGATATTCGATCAGCTCGTTGACGATACCACGAAGTTCCACCATGCCCATCACACGGTCTTTTGCTTTCTCATTCAGGTCTACACGGCGCATCAGGGAGTTTTCACGGAAGTACACATTGCCATCCACCACGGTATAAGAGAAATTCTTTACATCCGGGGTTGCAGGAATGGTTTCGATTTCCTTACCCTTGTCAGCTTCGGGAAGCTCCACAGCCTGATAGGTTCCTTGGATGTGGGAAACTGCTTCTTTCAGAAGTTCGGACAGTTCCATGCCCTCAATGGGACGCACTGTAATGTCCATGCCGTAGGCGGTACTTTCTTCCACCGTATCGCCCAGAACCATTTCAGGATGAGCGACAAAGTAGCTGTTCATGGTGTGTCCTTCTTCGGTGCGGTCAAGGTTTACCCATTCCGGTACAATGTCAATCGGATGGTCACGCTTTTGCAGGAACAGGATGTCGGACACGACTTCCGTGCCTGCGTTTTTCTTAAAGGCATCGTTTGGCAGACGGATTGCACCAAGCAGTTCCGCCCTCTGCGCCATATATCGCCTTGCGTCAGAGTTCTTGGAATCCATGGTGTAACGGCTTGTCACAAAAGCGACCACACCACCGGGACGAACCTGATCCAAAGCCTTGGCAAAGAAATAGTTGTGAATGGAGAATCCCAGCTTGTCATACGGCTTGTCGGACACTTTGTAGTTGCCGAAAGGGACATTACCCACAGCCAGATCGTAAAAGTCTCGGCGGTCTGTCGTTTCAAAACCGGCTACTTTGATTTCTGCGTTGGGATAGAGCTTCTGAGCAATTCTGCCGGTGATGGAATCCAGTTCCACACCATACAAACGGCTGCTCTGCATTTCAGGAGGGAGCATACCAAAGAAGTTGCCGATACCCATAGCAGGCTCCAGAATATTTCCTGTTTCAAAGCCCATCTGTCCGACCGCATCGTAGATGGAGCGAATGACCGTAGGGCTGGTGTAATGTGCGTTCAGGGTGGAAGCTCTTGCCGCAGCATATTCATCTTCGGAAAGCAGGTTTTTCAGTGTCTGATACTCCTTCGCCCAATTTCCCTTGTCCGGGTCAAAGGCATCTGCCAGACCGCCCCAACCGACATAATTCGACAAAATCTCCTGTTCTTCGGTAGTGGCGTTCCTGTTCTCGCTTTCCAGTTTGAACAGAGTTTCAATGGCTGCGATGTTTCTTGCGAATTTCTGCTTCGGTCCACCTTCACCGATGTTGTCATCCGTGATGTGGAAGTTCACCGCAGGAACAGGTGGGATTTCTCTGGTGGTGATGGACTGCTCAAGCTGAGCGATAATGTCCATGACTTCGGCATTCTGCCATCCGTCCACCTGGGCATAATCCTGAATGATGGTGTCCTTTCCATCTACGCACTGTACGAAGTCCAGACTACCCGGCAGATCTCTGGTATTCATTGCACCCAGGGCTTTTCTCTGCGTGTCAGGAAGTGCATAGTAGGCTCGCAGGGCATCATCAAAGGAACTGTATTCCTTGATGTCCAGCGCACCCCGCTTCTGAATGTCCTCGGCAACATAAAAATGATCGATGAAGTGTTCCGGTTCCTGCTGTTCGGGTTCCGCACTGGCTCTGACCTGTGCGTGTGCCTTTTCGTCAGGGTAGTCCCCATAGATACGGATGCACTTATGCTCCTGCTGATCGTAAACGGCAGCACCATCGTACTTGAATCCGTCATCCTCCATGGTTCCGTCCACATAGCCCTGGGCAGCTTTTTCCGCTTCTTCCAGAGTGTAGTAGTCCAGTTTATCATCGAAGCCGTTTTCAAAGTGATGGTAGGCGGCAACCAGATAGCGGGGAGCCATGCGCTCCTCGTAGCTGTTAATCATCTCAGGTGTCAGCCATTCTGGTTTGTCGGGAATCATTTCATACAGCTCACGCATCTTGGCAATCTGTGCATGGCGGTTGCCTGCCCACAGATGCTTTTCGCTGTGCTGTCCTGCACCAAGGAAGTATTCGCAGTCCATACGCAGACGGTCTAACAGCTGATACTCAGGGGTGTAGTCCCTCGGTTCGGTTTTGCCCAGAAAATCCTCTGTAACGGGCTTTTCTTCGGTTTGGGCATCAACCCTTACCGCATGGTTTCTTTCGTCCTGAGAGAGCATACGCTCGAAATTCTCACGATTCTCGGCACGGAAGATGGGATAAGCAAGCGTAGGGTCACGCAGCTGAACTTCTCTGTCCGTGATCTGCTCCACACGGAAAGCTGTATCGTCCAGATATACCGTGTCACCGACCTGATAATTCCATTTCGGTTCCTCGGAAGCAGATGCTTCCACAACTTCGGCAGGCTCTGCCACAGGCGCTTCTGGCTGAACCGACTCCATCGCAGCTACGGACTGACGAACTTCCTCCAAATAGTCATTGGCAAGCCATTCGTCCGTGAAGTATTCCGTAACGCCTTCCGGGTCTACATAGTAGTCATCGGTCTGATTATCCCAGATCGCATACTCGCCATCCTCGGTATCAATCACTGCGAAACGGTCATAAACATCTTCCAACGGATCAGTTTTAGCTTCTTCGATAGCCTGTCGTTCCGCTTCTTCCTCCGGGCTGAGGTAGCGTCCCTTTCGTATCAGACCGTCGATTCTCTGCACCACCTGCGCCCAGGACATCTGCAATTTATCGCAACCGCTCTTGGTGTAAGCAACACCCTTGGCATCGTGATCCTGACCGCTGTGCGTTGCACCAGAGCAGGCATGGGAATGACCACCGGTTCCGTATTCATGCTTCAGGAAGTCCATCTTTTCCTTGGCAGAATGATTCTCCTGCCAGTAGTTATAAATACGGGCTTTACCACCGGAAAAGCCGCTTCCACGGGTCAAGTCTGCATTGACTTCATCATCCGTAATGAACTGGCGGACAAGGGGCATCTGCATCATATCGGTCTGATACTCACGCAAAGGCATATTCAACTCATACAGCTGTTTCTGAATGAGATTCAGCTTGTGATAGTGAAAACGAAGCAGATCGGGATTTTCCGCAAGGGTTTTTCTAAATTCCGAATACTGCTGTACCAAGGTTGCGTGGAAACGAGGGTCATCCAACTTTTCAGCCAAGTCTGCGGTTTCGTCAGGGAAACCACGAAACGGTTCCTGATGAAGAATTGCCAGATAGTTGCTGGAACGGGCTTCTTCACTCAAATCGTGATAAAGATGCCACAGGGATTCTGCCAACTTCTGACGCTCATATCCGGATGCTTCTACCAGTTCCACATTAGTTGCGAACCGACCATTTTCAAGCAGTTCTCCAATGCGCTCGGCAACCGTTTCCCAAGAAACGATCTGCGCTCTGGGGCTGTCAATGGCAGAGGAACCTTTGGCAAGGTGGATACCGTCCTCGGCATACCACGCACAGATATTCCCGCTATCTTCTTTCAGACCATAGCCGCCGTGATAGACCTGCTTTAAGGTCTGAACGATTTCTTCCAACGGCTTCTGCTTCATATATTCCAGCGCTACGACTTTTCGGGCTTCATCGGTATTGCTACCAAGCAGAAGGAAGTGGTCGATTTCTTCCTGGGCAAAAGAAAAAGCAGAGGGCGTAAAGCTCTCTGCTCGGTCGATAAAACTGATTTGTTCATTTTCGGAGAGGAAAAGGTTCAGACTCAGCTGTTGATAAGCTCCGTCATCACGACTTCCTCCGCCTGTGCTTTCAGGCTGTTCATGTGCTGCACCCACGCCATCTGCTGCGTTTCCTTGTCCGGTGCGGGGCTGTCCTTCAGGTACTGCTCCATCAGAAACTCCACTCTGGCTTTCGCTGTTTCCTCGATCTCCCACAGGTGCGGGAACAGGCTCTCCGTCAGAATCATGTCGTTCAGGAGCATCGGATTGTTCTGTTCCAAAAATGCTCGACGCATCCTGCCGTACTTGCCCAGAGGTTTCTCTCCCTCGTTCTCCAACTGAAGGTTCGGAATCTGATAATCTCCGGCCTGTCTGTAAGTCATCTCGCTCATAATCTGTACTCCTTTCGGTAGCTTTAATCTGCTCATGTTCTCCAATCGCTTTTTCGATTTCCTGAAACATCCTTGTGCTGATGGCATTCACCGCAGTACCAAGGGCATTTACCGTCTGTCTGGTGTTAAAATCAAACACCTTCTGGAAATCCTCATGCTCGAAGTAGTTGTCGGGACTTTCCACGAACCGGCAATACATCGTATAGGATACGCTGTTTGCCACCGCATTTTTGAAAGCTACTTCGATGTTGAGTTCATCATACTCCTCAAGGAAGCTGTTGGCAACGATGTCGAGGAACTGCTTTTTGTAATCGTCCCAATACTCAGCCGCCAGTGCGGATGCAATATCTTCAAGCTGTGCTTCCAGTACCCCGTCAGCGGCAACACCGAAGGTACGCTCCATCGCTTCCATGACATAGGAGCGGTTTTCAGGCGTCACCTCCCACGGTTTCAGTTCCGGGGAAGAACGGCGAACGCCGGTATCCGCCACATCAAACACATAGCGCAGATACGGTTTATCCCTGTTCATCACAAACAGAGCAATGCCGGTAGAGCCACGCTTTACATATCTGCGGTAATTTTCAGCGTTCCAGTCCTCATAGGGCTTGCAAAAGGTCGCATTGGGGCGCTGAGCATAAATCATCACCTGTTCCGGATAGGTGAACTCATAGTTGCGGGACATCGTTCTCAAAAACGAAGTCCAGTTATCTGTGTTCGAGGTGATTTTCCCAATCGTTTCTTTTGCTAATCCGGAATAAAATCGCTCTTTTGCGTTCATTGTATCCCTCCAATCCTATCAATCCGGATAAAGGTTCAGCTTCTCAAAGGCGGCATCGTCCATGGCTGAAACTTTACGGAGAACCGAGTCTGCCAAAGCAAAAAGCTCTGACTCGTCCTCCGAAAGCTGTTCCTTCATCAGTGTCAGTGCTTCACACAGCCCTGACCTTGTGCCAGGGCTGTAAAGCATCATCATGTTCCGCTCATCCTGTGTGAAATCCATCATTCAATCTCCCTTTCCGGGTGGCTCTTGGGCGGCTTATGGGAAACATCCGGCACGGGCTTTTCCTTTAACTGCTCCAACACCGAAGGACGTTCCTCTAATCCGGACGCTTTTCCGTTATTGATGATACCGTCAATCATCCCATAATCATCTTCCATTGCCATCTCTGCGTTTTTCAGGTAGTTTTCGGACTTCATAAAGTTTTCCAGCTTCTGAAACCCAACAGAATCTACATAGTGAAAGGATACCTCACCGACTACCTTTAAGGCTACGATGTCGCTGACCGACATACTGTGACCACGGAAATCATCCGGGTGGTCAATATTGAACTTTACATACAAATCTTCCAGCTGCCGATTCACATCCTCGGACATAGAAATGGAGCCATGATAGACCACCTCGTAACGGTCAATCTCAGGCTCCATTTCTTTCTTCTGAAGGTAGCTGTAATTTGCAAACATGAGCGGGATATTATCGTCTACATCTTCCCGCAGCTGAAGAATCGCATAGGAATCCGTGGGGCTTTCCAGAAAAGCAACCATTCTGTCATCCGGGGTGGTATTTCCGTGAACATCATCCCATTTTTCGTTTTTCATATCCGTGTCCTCCTTATCGTTCAGGCTCTTTGCGTTTGGGAGAGGGACTGGCAGGCGCAGCTTTTTCTGCGGCCTGTGCCAGTTTTTCCATGACCGACTCACGCTTCGGAGAGTCGAGCTTATCCAGCTGACTTTTCAGCACTTTGGCAACCTCAACCGCAGTTTCCTCACGGGCTTCTTCAATGGCTGTATTCAGGAACTCACGATACGGAGCCGTATTACCAGCGGCAAGATCTGCCTTGATTTCTTGGATATGCGCCTGCACATCATCGACCTGATCCATATATTCATAGGGGTCGAAGTTCTCTGCAAAACGGTCGAGCTTAAAAGCAAGCTCAGCGATAGGGTCATTGACCACCACCGCCTGTCTGCCGACTTCAAAAGCCTGCTCCATGACATCCTCATAGAACATTGCCCGCAGTTCCCGGCGCTCCAGCCCGAAGGATTCCAGAATATCCCGGCGGACTTCGAGCATGGACAGTTCAGGGTTATCAACCTGACCGCCATCAATCTCGTTGTAGTTTTCATCCAACAGGGTGTAGTCGTAACCATCTTCGCAGGTCTGCACCGCAAGGATTCTATCCTTTCCGACCTTCCATGCGGCTTCATCGCCCATAATCTCAGGCTCCGGCATATAGCTTGCGCCGTTGCGCTCCATAATTTCTGCAAACTGGCAGATATGAAACACATTGTATCCGATCTGCGTATGATACTCGTCAATGAAGGTGCAGGGCTTCACAACCATTTCATCCGGGTAGTGAATCTGCACACAGCTGCCATCGGGGATATGAAACAAATCCTTATAATGGCTGTCGATAAATCGGATTTCCTTACCATCCGGGTTGTACTCATTTGTCATTTGCGCTTTCCTCCATTTTCAAATTCCATACTGAACTTCGTTTTGCCATCATCTGATACCTCCATAAAGACGGTGGCATCAAAGGTGTTGCCCGTTCTTTCGGACTTGCAATTCTTGAGCTTTACCTTGCCGGAACCAAGCAATTTCTGCGCCGTGGCAGAAGTCATGCTCTTGCCGATGCTCGCAAAGTAGCGATTGTTTTTCCAGAGGGCAAATTTGCAAGCTCTGTTGGAACAGAAAAATGCCTTGGCTTTGTCCTCTACAGCACTGCCGCAGAGCGGGCATTTGCCGATAGAATTGGCTTCTTTCGACATCATAACCTCGGAATCACGGATTACTTCATAGTTCTGAATCAGACCGGCAATCACATCTTTGATCTCGTCCATAAAGTCCTCGCTGGCATATTCGCCTTTCTCAATGAGCAACAATTTTTCTTCCCAATCCGCCGTCATGGATGGGGACTGAATCTGTTCCGGCATGACTGTTACCAGAGCCGTACCCTTGTGGGTCGGAATCAGGTGTTTGGTTTTCTTATCACCCTTACGCTCCAGAAAACCGATGCGAACCAGCTTCTCAATGATACCGGCACGGGTCGCAGGCGTTCCCAAACCTTTGCGCTCCACCTCATCAGGCATTTCGTCCGCACCGGCAGTTTCCATAGCAGAAAGCAGAGTATCCTCGGTAAAGTGTTTAGGGGGAGATGTTTTCCCTTCCTTGATTTCCGTGCCGCTGACGGTCATTTCGTCACCAACGGAAACAGAAGGGAGTGTCTGCACGTTTTCGTCGGATTTTGTCGAATCATTTTTCTGAACCAGAGCTTTCCATCCATCCTGCACAACAGTTTTGCCTTTGGTGGAAAACACGGTACCGCCACAGTCCAGCTCAATAACTGTCTCTGCGTATCGGTGCGGATCGCCAACAGCTACGCACAACCGATTCGAGATCAGTTGCAAAATTGCAAGTTCACCCTTGGGAAGTTCGCTCAGATTGCATTTCTGCAATTCTCTGGTCGGAATGATGGCATGGTGATCTGTGACCTTTTTGTTATTCACAACCTGCTCTGCATGAACTGGTATGTTATCCACATCCTCCACGGGGAATGTGTGGAAAGCCAGCTTTACGAGGTCGGTCAGGCTATGTGCCATATCTTCCGTCAGAAACCTGCTGTCGGTACGGGGATAAGTGACCAGTTTCTTTTCATAGAGGTTCTGCGTGTAGTCCAAGGTCTGCTGTGCCGTGTAGCCAAGCACACGGTTGGCTTCTCTCTGTAAACTGGTCAGGTCATAGAGCGCAGGCGGCTTTTCTGTTTTCTCCTTACATTCAGCTTTCTGAACGATTGCCACCGAACAGCTTTGTTTGACAGCTTCGGCTGCTGCCTTGGTTTTGAAGCGTTCGCTTGCAGCCGTAAAACCATCCAATCCAATCTGAACTGTGTAGAACAGTTCAGGCTTGAATGCGGAAATGGCAGCTTCTCGCATAACAGCCATAGCAAGGGTAGGGGTCATAACACGACCAACATTCAGGGTCTGCCCGTAAAGGGTCGAAAAAAGTCGAGTAGCGTTAATACCAACAATCCAGTCGGCTCGTTCTCGACACAGTGCTGCTTCATACAAAGCATCATATTCCGTTCCAGACCTGAGATTTTCAAAGCCCTCCTTGATTGCTACATCTTCCATCGAGGAAATCCAAAGCCGCTCAAACGGCTTTCTGCACCCGGCTTTGTGGTACACCAACCGAAAGATCAGCTCGCCCTCACGACCGGCATCTGTTGCACACACAAGACTCGCAACATCTTCTCTGGCCATGAGCTTTTTCAGAATCCCAAACTGTTTTTTCGTACCGGCAGAAACCTCATACTGCCAGTCCATCGGGAAGATAGGAAGGTCTGCATAAGCCCATTTGCTGTACTTCGCATCATAGACTTCCGGCTGTGCCAGCTCCACCAAATGCCCTACACACCAGCTGACCACATATCCGTTTCCCTCTAAGTAGCCATCCTCACGCTTGGCAGCACCTAACACTTTGGCAATACTCTGTGCAACCGAAGGCTTTTCAGCCAAAACTAATTTCATTTGCATCTGCTCCTTTCACAAAAAAATAAGCAGCCACACACCGTAGTGCATGACTGCTATGTAAAAAGTTCGGAAAGGATTTTTGCAACCTGATACAATTTTCTGTTCTACAATCTCCGTCATAATAAAAATATCTCCATCATTTCAAAAGAGAATGACGGAGATATTTCACCTTGCTTATTCTTGTAGCAACCAATCGGCTATATCGTGAATTTCGATTCCTTCATAGCTATATTGGGGATGTTTGGTTCTGGCAATAATCATTTTCGGATAAGCGTCTCGAATCTGAAGCAGAGGAGAGCATTCTCTCTCAAATGTTTCCTGCCCGGAAATGTTGTCGCTGACCTGAATATAAATCTTTTCGCTACCTCTCTGAGCAACAAAGTCGATTTCCTTTTGATAGAGCTTGCCGACATAGACATCATATCCACGGCGAAGAAGCTCGATACAAACAACGTTTTCATATACTCTGCCATAGTCTATATTTCTGCTTCCCAGTATTGCATATCGAATACCGCTGTCACACAAATAGAACTTTTCAGAGCTTTCAAGGTATTTCTTACCTCGGATGTCATATCTCTTAATATCATAAAATACAAAAGCATTGCACAAATACTTAATGTACTTGCCGACGGTTACATGATTGGTTGGAGTCTCATTTGCTGTCAGTAGCTGACTGACCTTATTCGGAGAAGTCAGGTTGCTGATATTATCCATAAGGAACTCGCTCAGACGTTGTAAAACCAAAGTGTCCGGGAGAGTATATTTCTGTACCAAATCCCTTGTAACAATCGTTTCGTAGACCTCTTTGATATAGTTTGTTCTGTCTTTTTCGGTTCTATAAGCATAGGAACCTGCTAAACCGCCCTTGATAGCGTACTCATCAAAGAGCTTATCTTTGTCACTAATATCATCATAATACTGGCAATATTCCTGGAAGCTGAAAGGAAACACATGAATTTCAATATAGCGTCCGGTAAACAGAGTTGCCAGATCTGCACTCAACAGGAAAGCATTAGAGCCTGTTACATAGATGTCGTATTTTCCCTTAGAGTACAGGCTATTGATTGCCAACTCAAACTTGGGACACATCTGAACCTCGTCTACAAACAGGTAGTTCGTTTTTCCTTCCTGATAATGTTCTTCCACATAGGCGTGTAAGGCATGGTATTCCTTGATTTCTTCATACGCCAAATCCATGAAGTCGATGAAGATAATATTGATGTTTTCAAAATTGCTTTTCAGATACGCAATATACGCCTGCATCAATTTGGACTTACCAGATCGACGAATGCCCGTGATGATCTTGATGTCAGGAGTACCATTCAGTTCAATGATTCTATCGAGATATTTTGCTCTCGTGATTGTTTTCATATAGTCACCCGCTTTCAAAAATTGAAGTTTTTTCATTTCTCGAAACCGCTTCGCTGTACTTATTATACTGTCTGCTAATAGTATATGCAAGATGTCACTTTCAAAAACGCAAATTTTTTTATTTTTTGAAAGCGGAAACTATGTAAAGGCAACCCGAAGGCTGCCCCAGGCATCAAGCCTATCCTGTTTACACAGGTTCATTATCATCTTCATCGACGGAGCTATCTTCATCGTCGTCCTCAAACTCCGGATCGTACCCATAGTCCTCGTCATCGTCCACATAATCAGCATCTGGGTCAGGCTTTGCCGCTTCCTGTGCCTTCTTCTTTTCCTGGACTTTCTTAAATACGAAGAATCCACCACCACAGGCAAGCACAATCAGAGTAAGAATCGCCGGGAGCATATTTGTGGATTTCGGCTTTTCCTCCGGTGTCGGTTCTGTAATTTCAGGAACTGTTTCAACTACTTCCGGCTTTGTTTCCTCAACCGGCTTGGTGAACTCTGCAACTTCTTCCTCGTCCATCAGCTTGAGCAGGTCGGCTTCATCCACCTGATTCAGAAAATGCACGGTTTCCTCGCCCTTATCATCACGGTCAATGATGATATAGAAGTAGTTTCCGTTTTTGGTTACAGCGGTAATGAACTGCTTTCCGCTTTTCGTAGGCGAGCCAGCGTCATCAACCAAAGTCAGATTGCCGTCGGGAGTAAGCGGTAGCATCGGCTCCTCCGGCTCTGTTTCGGGAACTTTTTCTTCGACCGCAGGTTCTTCAGTCGCTACGCTTTCATCTACATAGGCAAATGCCGTTGTAGAAAACACGCCAAAACACATTGCACACGCCAGCAATGCGGCTCCAATTTTCTTAAATCTCATTCTGCGTTTCCTCCTCATTCATAGTATTGATCGTATCAGGCTTCGGAGCCATATCCGCAGCAAACATACGGAGCAGCTCGGAAAGCTGTTCGGGATTCAGGTTCGCAGCATGAACCATCTCATGGATTTCGGAATTTTCCTCCTCACGGTATCTGCGTTCCAGGTCTTTCACCTTAGCATCCCATTCTGCCCGTTTCTTACGGGCTTTTTCAAGGTCTGCACCTATTCTGTCTAACTTGGCACTCAATCGCCATCCCTCCTTTAGTTTCTGATTCTGCCGAAGCAGTAAAAATGCTGTTGCCAGTAATTCGATTCGATAGAAGCGTAGGAAATGGGGTTTCCGCAGTGGATCATCATACCATTGCCAACATAGATACCAACGTGTGATGCACCGGAGGTATCATAAGTGCCTTGGAAGAAAATCAAATCTCCCGGTTTGGCAGAGCTTTTCGGGATAATGTCGCATACGCCCATCAAACCGTTTGCGGTCAAACGACCAACACTCCAACCGTTTCCGCAGTGATTGATTACATAGGAAACAAATCCGGAGCAGTCAAAGGAGGTAGACGGGCTGCTGCCGCCCCACACATACGGGTATCCCAGATATTTTTCAGCTTCCCGAATCATATTGGCAAATCTTGTGTCTGTCAGCGCTTCGCCCGGAATATCATAATCGGTGTACTCGCCGCCAGGGGTGGCGTAAATGTCATTTCCGAAAATATCCGGTCTGTTGCCCCTTGTCTGAAGCAAAATTCTATATCGCTCCATATCATCTTCCGACAAGCCGGAATTTGAAATCACACTGTTCAAGCCCTTATTTCTGAGCTTCACATTCAGAATATAATATTCGTAATCTTCTTCCTCTGTTGTTGTCTCTCCCGTTTCGGGATCAGTAGAAGATGTTGTTCGTGTACGAATCTCTACTACTTCCGTCAGGGTCAGCTCATATTGTTGCTCAAATAGCCATTGCAGGGTAGCCTGCACCTCATCTCTGGTGTAATCCTCAAACTTCACCGTCAAATACGCCGCCAGCTCATAAGGATTGTGGTTGATTTCATCAAGGTCATACCGGTACTCGTCATATCCGCTATGAGTACGCTCGATATTATTGATTTTATTGCGGAGCGCAGCTTCCAAAGCCTTGTAATCATTGTCCGCACCAATAATATCTTCCTCTTTTGCAGTAAAAGAAGTTCCCAGAATGATCTGTGTGCCGCCTTGGAACATAGCCGAACAAGACGAGAACATCCCTGAGAGTATCATAAAAAGCAGTCCGGCAATCAAAACAAACAGAATCGTTTTAGAGTGTGTGGTGCAGAACTCCGTTACTCTTTCTGTGATGTTCTTGGCTCCCTGAGCTGCTTTGCCCGTTGCCTTGCCTGCACCCTTAGATGCAGAAGCCGTTGTCGAAGCGGTATTCTTACCGGCTTTGGCGGCAGCATATTCTTTCTTGATTGCCCTTTTCTGTTGCCAACGGGAAAAGGGATTGGAACCGGCATCGGGGTTGTCCTTTTTGAACTTCTCATACAGGGCATTTACATTTGCTTTATCTGACTTCTCAACCAGCTTTTCCGCCTTGTCGTAGGCTTTCAGCTTGTGACTGTAAACGGCATGATCGACGGTATAGACAGTGGATTCAACAGCCTTGGTCGTTTCCTGCACAGCCTGAACGCCGATATTATCATCCTCATATTCTGACACCGCCCGATGTGCTTTGGATGTGAGCGTGACTGCGGCACCACGGCTTGCCATGTGCTTTGCCACAGATGGGCGCTCGATTTCCGTAAACTCCGCTTTTTCAAAACGGAGCTTTGCTTTACGGGAACCGGCTGCATCTGTTTCCAGCTTTAGCTTCGGCTTTGCCTTTTTAGAAGCCAATTTGTCTGCCGCTTTTTCAGCCCTATCAACCGCCTTATCTGCACGGTCGGCAGCTTTCTTCACATGAGAATCTGCAAGGTCATCTTCGGTAAAACGGAGTCGTGTAGGTCTTTTCGCCATACATTACGCCTCCTTTTCCTGTGCCACCTCGTTTAACTTCGTGGTCATAATGCGATACAGTTCCAGATCTGTCGGGAATCGGTCAATGAACGGCAGAATCACATTGCCATAGAACAGAAGTCCTTCGCCCTCACCGGAGTTGGTTACATAGGACAGCTGATGCGGCGAAATGTTCAACCGCTGTGCCAGAATACTTCGGTCATCGCTTGCCTGATTCAGCATATAGATGAAATCAGAGTTTTCGAGGATGTTGGCAATCTCCGGGGAACGAAGCAGGTCTTTGACATTCTGAGTAATACCGGTCGGCAAGCCGCCCCATTTACGGAATCGCTTCCAGATTTCTACGGAATAGGTTGCCGTCTGTTCTTCCTTCAGAAGCAGATGGAACTCGTCAATATAATATCTGGTCGATTTACCGGCAGAACGGTTGGCAGTTACACGCCCCCAGACCTGATCCTGAACGATCAGCATACCGATTTTTTTCAGCTGATTGCCCAGCTCCTTAATGTCGAAGCACACCAGACGATTCTGAATATCCACATTGGTTCTGTTGTTAAACAGTTTCAGAGAACCCTTAACATAGATTTCCAAGGCGGTCGCTACATGGTGGGCTTCCTTTTCGTCCTGTTTCAGAAGGGCATCATACAAATCCTCAAGGATCGGCATATTCTCAGGGGCAGGATTGTCGAAATATCTCTGGTAAATCTGATGCACACAACGGTCGATAACCGTCTTTTCGATAGGCTGCAAGCCATCCTTACTGCCCATAATCAACTCACAGAGGGACAGGATAAAATCAGCTTTCAGTGCTACCGGGTTGTCATCCTCAGAGTAGTTCAGGTTGATGTCCATAGGGTTGATATAGTTGGTACTGGAGGAGCTGATTTTTACCACCTGACCATTGAACTTGTGAACCAGAGCCGCATATTCCGCTTCGGGGTCGCAGATGATAATATCGTCATCCGTAACCAGGAACGCATTGGTGATTTCACGCTTTGCGGAAAAGGATTTACCGGAACCGGGAGTACCCAGAATCAGTCCGTTGGGGTTCTTGAGCTTCTTTCTGTCCACCATGATAAGGTTGTTCGACAGAGCATTCAGCCCGTAATAGAGCGTTTCTCCACCATTCTGGAACAGCTCCTGCGTGGTGAAAGGCACAAAAATAGCCGTGGAACTGGTAGTCAGGCCACGACGAATCTCAATCAGGTTTTGTGCCAAAGGCAGGCTGCTCATCAGTCCGGATTCCTGCTGAAAATCCAAACGACGCAGATTGCAGTTATGCTTCTGGGCGATGCTCTGTGCCTGGAACACATTGTTCTCCAGTTCCTGCTCGGTGCGCCCGGTGTTCAGCACCAGAAATGTCACCATGAACATTCGCTCATTCTGGCTCTGCAATTCTTTCAGAAGTGACTTCGCATCTTTACCATAGGTAGCAAGGTCAGATGGGATAATGTCCATGTCATAGCCAGAACGCACAGCCTTTTTCTGTTCCTCGATTTTGGAACGGTCAAGCTCGGTGATGATTCTCTTGATGGTCTTAATCGCCGCAGTCTGGTCAACCGACTGGATGTGCATGGTCACGATCTGCGTGGATTCCATATCCAGAAAATCCGCCAGCATACGATCAGACAGGTCTGATGCCGTAATTGCCAGATAAGACATCGAACCGAAGATACTGCCCATCTGGAAGGTGCGGTTGGTCTTAAAGGCAAACGCCGTCGGAGCAATGAAGTCCTTTACGGACAGCCCGGATTCCACAAGATACTTCCAATCGAAGAAGAACTTATCATTATCACCCATGTGGAACATAGAGTGCATCAGATGCAGCCGCTCTTTGCCGTTCATGGTAGTGGCAATGACACCCAAACGCCGAAAGTTATTGAGCAGATCGTTTTCGATATGGTTGAGTCTCGGCTTTGCCTGCCGCATGGATTCGGCTTCAATGCCGAATGTCAGGTACTTGGTTTTGGTCAAGCCGTTGTTGCCCTGCGCCAACTGCTTTTTCAGCATCTGGCTATACTCGGCACGGACGGGATTGAAGCTGTCCTTCTTGAACGGGATACGGATACTCTTTTCAAAGCTTTCAGCATCGGTACTCAGGTTCATAAAGGAAAGCTCAAAGTGAATGGAGCTGTCAAAGAAATTCAGGAAACTGCACCACTCATCGAAGATGGCAGTCTTATCTTCCTGCTGTGCCAGCTGATAGTTGATGTCCTGAAACTGAATGGTCTTGGTGTAATAACTGTCAGTGACACGGCAGATGCCATCCGGGAACATTCTCTGAAAGGGAATGGACTGCTGTGCAGTCTGCGGAATACCGTTGTCCTTCTTTGCCCGTTCCACAACAGCTTTAATTTCTCGCTGCTGCTTCCGATTCAGATTTGCAGGCATTTTGATGTTTCTTGCCTGTGGCTTCTTTTTGAAAAACAATTCGTTCAACCTCCTTTTCCAGTTTGTACTGACGCATCAAAGCGTCATAATAGTTGTCCGTCTGATAAGGGCGAACCTTGGGACGAACGAATTTGGTCTGAATGAAGTGTTCTACAACCACTTCCAACGGCTGACTATCCTTTTCATACATTGCCAGAAAGAACAACGGTAACATGACGATCATCATGGACAGTGCTGCAAGGCTCACATTTCCGGTTGCTTTGACCAGAAAGAAAATCGGCACTCCGATGAGCGCCGCCGCACCAAAGCAAAGTAACTGCCGTTTCGTCAGATTGAAGAACACTTTTGTTTTTACCCTCGTCAGGTCACGAGGTACGGGAATATACGCTGCCAAACAATTTCCTCCTTCCCTTAGTGAGCGCTGAATACACCCTTCGCAAGCGAACCAGTCTTAAACAGGGTGAAGCACAAAAGGACGGTGTAGCCCATAACACCCCAGATAGAACCGATGATGTCATCACTGAATGCGATAGACTGAATCAGCACCGCATAAATGCCCACGCAGATCATAATCAGGAATCCCTGGAATCCGATTGCAAACAGCGAACGCAGATAATTCTGTCCGATATTGCTCTGTTCTCTGTTTCCAAAAGTGGAAAGCGGAATCGGGGCAAGGCTGACCATCAGATAAATTTCAATCATTCGACCGTAGACGATCACAAAGATGATGATTGCCAAAGCGGACATCGTGACCTGCACGATAAAGGATTGCAGGAACAAGCCGAGCAAAGGACCCAAATCCATTGCCATCAGCGTTTCTTCCATTGTTTCCAATGCCGAAGCATCTATGGCAGTATTTCCGGATATGATACCGGCGCTTGCGTTTATAACGTGCTGTGTCACATCAAACACAGCCATCGTGATATTGAATGTGTTTGTGATTAACATGACCGCAACAAAAGTCTTGAACACCCATTTGAAGAAGATCCAGGTTTCAAAATTTGCCAGATTGTTGTGGTCAATAATCATCTGAATTAGCTCATAACAGGCAATGAAGGTCAGAATCAAGCCTGCGATTGGGATAATCACTGACTCGGAGATGTTTCGTACCATGGCAAAGACACCCGGCGAAAAATTCGCCGGGGTCATGCCAACGGAGGTTGCTATCTCGCCAACCTGGTTGTTGACGGACTCAAACATCCCCGACAGATTTCCCATAATAGCTGAAACGAGCATTTCTTTCAGCCAGTCTGTGATCTGTTGGAGTATGCTGTCCAAAGGCGATTACCTCCTTGTTTTGTGATTAACCGAACAGTCCGGAGAGCAGAGGTACAAGGGTGGTGCCGATGAGGGCAACACCGCCGCCAGCCATGAGCTGCTTCATGCCCTGGGACTTTGCGCCGGGGTTATCGTTGCCGTAGCCCTCAAGCAGATTGATTGCACCCCAGATGCCAAGACCTGCGCCCAGAGCGATAACGAGAGTCTGAAGAACGGTTACTGCGCTATTGAAAAATGCCATAATATTTTCCTCCTAAAATTTGAAATTGTTTTGAGAATAGAAAAAGCCCTCCGTACTACCGGCATCAAAACCGGACGGAAGGCTTAGTTTACGAGAATCTTTTCAAGGAACTCCTCGACGGTTATCACGCCAAGTTTCTGTTCCATTCTGCTTCTTGCATATTCAGTTTCACAATCATATATATCACCACCACCTTTCATAAGAAACAGCCAATACATTGACTGCAACAAATCTTCACGAGAAGCACAGATTGTCGGTGAAAAAACGACAGGTGAAACCTTCAGAACCTCTGCGAGTTTCGCTGTGGTTTCTGCATTAGGGGTTCGAGCGTTTTTCTCATACTGAGCAATACGGACATCCGCTGTTTTCTCGGAATACCCCATCAGGAGTCCAAGCTCTTTCTGGGTAAGGCGGCGAAATCGTCTAACGAACTTCAATCGCTGCCCAATAGAGGTATCCGTGATCCACCAAGTCATTTTTTTTACACCTCGCTTTCTGCAAATTCTCGATATACAACCTCATTTTTTGCTCTGCGCTTGCCTACGGCTTCACTGGGAGCAAGGTCAGGGTAGGTTGCCTGCACTTTCTGTCTGCTTCTGCGGACAGTTTCAAACCCCGGAAAGCTGCGTCTATCCAGTTCCTTCAAAAACACAGGAACCGTCATGGCATGAATGTCGATGCCACGCAGACCGGAATAGTGTTCCAGTACCATCAGGTACAAATGATTGTCGGTATTTCTTGCCTTGTGGTCGTGTTCCAAGATGTTCTTAACCAGGGCAGATACCGTTTTCAGATTTTCCAAACAGAAACCTCCTTAATCCGCATCGACTACCACAAACTCATCACCTGCCTTGAGCTTCAACCTTCGACTCAGAAACTGCTCAATGTTGAACTCATTTCTCTTATCAAAGTCTGATGTGTACTTATAATTGGGGTGCTGCGTCAGATCGTACTTGTCAGAAAGAAACGGTCTGACACCACGCAACTGCAAAATACACTTGCTGCCATCCAGAACCGCAAGCTCATCTACGCTCGCAAGGTCTTTGCCTAACTTCTGATAATTCAAGCCGTAAGACGGGCTGTTACCTCTGGTGTTGGAGGTGTTGTAGGTGTCGATAGTTTCTTTTCCCAATGCCTGATTCAGTTCTTTGAGCGTGGTTGGCTCAGAACCACCCAGGAAAATTCGGGAATCCATGTTGCCGATGATGGTATCGGCATTGTCTTTATAAATGGCTTTCAGCTGTGATTGTGCCTGGAGAACAAGGCAAGCCGATATTTCACGGCTTCGGATTGTCGCTACCAGTTTTTCCAGATTGGGAATCTGACCGATGTTTGCCATCTCATCAATCAAGCAGCGCACATGAACCGGCAGTCTGCCGCCGTACACATCATCTGCTTTCTCGCACAACAAGTTGAACAGCTGTGTGTAAATCATGGAGATCAAAAAATTAAACGTCGCATCCGTATCTGACATAATCAGAAAGAGCGCCGTTTTCTTATCTCCGAGAGTATCCAACTGCAACTCGTCATAGGCAGTCACATCTCTGACCTCCTGAATATCAAAAGGAGCCAGACGAGCGCCGCAGGAAATCAAAATCGACTTAGCGGTCTTGCCGGCAGCCAGCTTGTATTTTTTATACTGACGGACTGCAAAGTGATTCGGCTTTTTCTTTTCCAGGGCTTCAAACATCAGATCCACCGGGTTCTGGAACTCCTCATCATCTTCCCGCACCTCCATTGCGTTCAGGAACTCAATCAGGGTGGAGAAATTCTGTTCCTCAACCGGAGCTTCATAGTGGATATATCCGATCAAGGCACAGTAGAGCAGCGTTTCCGCCTTCGTCCAGAACTCATCACCGGCTTTTCCATCACCCTTTGTGTTGGCAATCAGCGTTGTCACCAGTTTCAGAATGTCTTTTTCTGAATGGATATAGGCAAATGGGTTATAGTGCATCGACTTCTGAAAGTTGATGGTGTTGAAAATCTTGATGGTGTAGCCATGCTTCAAAAGGGCGTTGCCGCACTCAATCACGATGCTGCCTTTCGGGTCAGTGACCACATAGGAACTGTGCATCTGGAGAAGGTTTGGCTTCAACCAAAAGCGAGTTTTACCGGAACCCGAACCGCCGATAATCAGAACATTCTTATTTCGGGCATTGGCAGGATTCTTCGGGCGATTGCTCATCATCAGCCGCTCCGTTTTCGTCAGGATCACATTGTCCTCGAACTTTGGTGCAATAAACGGCTCAATATCTTTTGCCGTTCCCCAACGAGCAGAACCGTACTCAACATTGTGTCGGTACTTCTTTGCGTTTTTGCCTTTTAGATAGACAGCCAGCCGAAGTCCTGCGCCGCAGAGAATACCAATCAGCAAATCCAACGGGTGAAAGCTGGGAAACGGATTGTTCAGGGCTATCGGAAGGGCATGAAAAAAGCTGAGGATTTTCGCAGATGAATCTGCCCCCTCAGCCAATCTCCATGCTTCTCCTAAATTCGTAGCGAACAACCCTACCAGAAAATACGGTAAATTCAGAATCAGGAGCTTTTTCATTTTTCTCTTATCCATCACAGATCACGCTCCTGTTTCTTCTCTCGAACCTTCTTCGGAATCGCTGCGACAATTTCCTTGAACTTCTTCAGCTGCGCCAGAACGCTCGGCTTTTCATTCTTGGTTAATGCCCTTGCCTGATGTTCCTTGCAGATTGCATCCAAAGCATCTGCATCTTTAGAACGGACAAAAACAAGAAACCGGGGAGGATCAACGGACTTATCTTTTCTTACGGCAAAGTCCACGCCATACTTCTTGGCGAGCTTTTCAAAATCACGGATACTCTCTTTGTCGATCTCAACATTCGTAGCACCCTGATTCTGTCCCAAAAGCTGTTTCACGGATTGCTTTCCATGAACGGCAGGGTCTCGTGCCTTTTTCATCTTCACTTTTTCCCGGTGCTGCAAATACTTGCGGATACCGGCAATGATAGTGCGCCCCGTCAGCTTGGTTGTGCTGATCGCCAGGTTTACTGTTCTGTTTTCAACTTCTTCCTGCATGATTCATCACCTCCTGCAAGCAGTAGAGTGAACAGATTATCGTGCCATATCTCTGTGGTCGTAATACAGATTGCCCTTGGCAACTGCGGCATGGCTGATAATCTTGATATTGCCAGCTTTCTGGTTATCCAGAGCCTTCTGATAACCCACATCGCTCAAATACAGGCGATTTCTTTCGCCTTTCCAACCGACAGGCGATTCATCGGTCAGCACATCGAAAATAATCATGTGCTTGGTGGCGTCATCAAATCGTGCCAAGTCCATATAGGTATGTCCCTGGTACTCCTTGGCACCATCCTGAATCCGCTTTCGCTCCATCAGCTCTCCAATCGTCGAATTTCTTTGCATAAGAACCTCCTTACAGAACATCTCGGTCAGGGTTACTTTTGTGGGGAACCGAATCAGCTTTGACAGGTGCATCTTCTTTCTTCACCATGTCATCCGGCAGGGGAAGCGCCATAATGCTGCGCCCCATGCGTACAAAAGTCTCAGGCTGATGAAAGTGTTCCTCAAACTGCTTCATCAGTTCCGGGGACAGAGAACAAAAATCATCCTCGCCCAATCCCACAACCAGAAAATCACCGGCGATAATGTCATAAATATCGCCGTCATCATCACGCAGCGCACGGTTCAGTTCTTTGCCTACGAGTTTACCTTCGTCGTGCATCACCAGTGCAACCGGCTCATTGAACGGATAAGTTGCCTCAATATCGCCACCTACGGCTTTCTGCAAATCCTCCAGCTCACAGCCGATCTGCACAGCCTGCGGATACATGAACGGCTTTACCAGCAACACATTCATGGTATCTGCCTGTTCTTTCTGAACCTCCCGTTCCTCGGTCGTGCCGAACGCAACACCGGTAAAGTTTTCGGAGTCCAGAATGTACTCCGAATTGTAATAAGCGGCTCTAACCTGTTCCTCTGCCGCATCGTGAGATTCTGCTTGCACCGTAACCGTTTTCTCCAAGGTTTCGGTGATCTTCACATCGTATTCTTTCAAGTTTCGATACCTCCGTTTCTTTGGAAATAAGAAAAGCGACCATCCATGAACCTGTTACAGTTCATAAATAGTCGCATCCACATCGGCTAAAAGCTCGAACAAGCAAATATCGTCCAGTTCGCAAATCAGGGAACCCATGTCGAAGAAAATATCGTCCTCGCATTCCACCGTAGTAACCACGCTGCGGTGTTCGTTAAGACAAATGGCTTCTTCCTTGTCCATCGTGATCGTAGACATACAGGACACCACATAGAATGTCATATCTTCTGCTAACCACAGCTCCTTGCTCTGAATCGTGCGAACTTTTTCATCGCCGCTCATATCTTCTACATAGGACAGAAGCCGCACGGCTCTGCTGTTCAGAAGTACCTTTCCCTGATAGTCGATACCCTCACCAGCAGAGGACAATACTCGATACTCGCTAATCATCTCGGCATTTTTCTGAAACGACTTTGCCAGAAGCGCAGGAGAAATATCATCGAACTCCTCACTGTAGTTTACGAGCATATCTACCATATAATCAGGATCGCAAAGGTCGTAGAGTTCTTCCAAAGCGCCCTGAATGTTTTTGGGTGTAAACATTTTTTACCTTACCTTTCCATTGATTTTTCTCTTTTTTTCTGCCATTGCTCCAAAAGCTGAATGATTTTATCCTCCATCTGCTTGTTGGTATAGGACTTCGGGAAGTATTTTCGCAACGAATCCGTTTTGAAGGTTACTCTGTCCAGCTCTCCCTTCTTGATTTCATTCATAATCTCGCACATCGCATCCAGCGTACACTCGCCCTCCTGTGCGAGCTTTTTAATTCGCTGTGCTTGCGAAAGGGAAGGAGCTGCTTGAGCATAATCCATTGCAGAAAGAAAATCCTTCTGTTCTTCACTTGCCAGATAGGAAAGCTCCACCGCAGGATTGAATTTGATCTGACCCGTATCTACCATATCCAGCAGTTCCGGAATCAGTTCGGTCAGACGGATATAACGGTGTACCTGATTTCTGCTTTCTCCTGCCTCCTGACCGACTATATCCATTGCCTGCAACTTCATCCCAACTTGGGATGAAGTTAAATCGGTGCGTTGACCTTGATGTTTAATCGCATCCAGCTTCATCTTATAAGCAAATGCTCTTTCACTCGGCAGGATACTCTCCCTCTGCAAATTCGCATCAACCATCAAAATAATGGCTGCATCATCGTCCAGGTCACGAACAATCGCAGGCATGGTTTCCTTACCCGCAAGCTCCGATGCCCGGTGCCGCCTGTGACCAGAAACGATTTCATAACCACCGTCGGGGTCAGGACGGACAATCGCAGGAGTGAGAACTCCGAAATCTCGGACGCTCTCTGCCGTTTTCATCATTTCTTCATCATCAACCACACGGAAGGGGTGTCCCTCAAAGGGGTGTAGCTCAGAAAGCGGAATTTCCTGCACACGCTCCTGCTGGGCTTCAGCTCTGGATTGATCGGTGGAGAAAATATCATCGTACCCCTTCAAGCTGATGTTTGCGCCTTTTTTCTGCATTGTTTAACACCTCCTTCGTCAGAATTTTATAGGCTTCGGCAACTTTGCCTTTGGGATCATGCTTGAAGATACTGGTTCCCTCTGCGCTGATTTCCTCTGCACGGACAGAGCGGGGAATGTCGGTCTTGTAAACCTTCAGCTTTCCGCCGTAGCTCTCCCGAATCAGATTGCTGATGTCTTTGGAGTAGTTGGTGCGGCTGTCCACCATCGTCAGAAGAATCCCTTCAATCCTCAGTTTCGGGTTGATTTGCCTCTTGACCTTGTTGATGGTTCCAAGCAGCTGTTCCAGACCCTTTGCAGGAAGGTATGCTGCCTGAACCGGTATCAGCACATTGTCGGCAGCTGCCAACGCATTGACGGTCAGCATACCCAAAGACGGCATACAGTCAAGAAGAATGTAATCATAATTCTGTTTGACTGTATCCAGGTATTGCCGGAGAATGGTTTCCCGGCTCATGGCATTGACCAGTGCTACCTCCATACCTGAGAGTTCGATGTTGGACGGCACCAAATCAACGCCCTCCGGATGATGAAGAATCCCTTCATCGGGAGTAATAGGGTTTTCCATCATAATCTTTCCCATCAGATCGGAAAGTGTCGGAGACAGATCATCCGGGCAGGGATTGCCCAAACTGACCGTCAGGGAAGCCTGGGGATCGGTGTCTACCAGAAGCACCTTTTTTCCTTCAAGAGCCAAGCCAACGCCCAGATTCTCGGTGGTGGTGGTCTTTCCAGTGCCTCCTTTCTGATTGACCACCGCAATGATGGTTGCTTTTTTCGACATTTATCGTCACTCTCCTTCCTCTCGCTTCATTTTCAATTTCTTAAATCCTCCTTCCAAATATCCGTGTGACATATCGTGCCGAACAAGAGCATCGTAGTAGGTGTCTATTGTCGTCGGCGCATTGTATATCGTAGTCAGCATATACTGACGGATATTTCTAATCTTTGTGGTGTTCTCCTTGAAGCAGTCCATAACATATCGAATGTGTTCGGCATTCAGTTTCATAAACCGACTGCGGACAATTTCTGCCGGACGCTCCTCTGCACCAATGCGAATCAACGGTCGCTTCGTGCAAACTGTTTCAACGATCAACTCCAGAATGTTATCCAGCATTTCGGAATCGTAAGGGTAATCCTTCTTCAACAAATCCATACTGAGCTGATCCGAGAAATAATCAAAGTATTCTTGATACCGGTCATTCTCGTCCATCATTCCACCATTTCCGGAAGGAAAGATAGAATCAGTATCACTAAATTCAGTATTTTTAATATCAGTATTATTACATTGTGATTTCGGAAGTTCTTGAGTTGTGATTTCCATTGTTCCAGAATTGTGATTTTCACAATTCAAGAGTTGTGAATCCACAGCAGAGATAAAGTTCTTCACATAGATCAGGTTGGGCTTTCCCAAACCCTGGCGCTTACGTTCAATCAATCCTGCTTTCTTCTCAAGTTCACTGAGCAGCTTGATAGCCTTTTGTTCAGCACAGTTCAGAGCCATCTTCGCTTCGTCGATTGTAAAAATGATATACACTCTACCGTTTTTATCTATCCAACCATTCTTGGCAGACAGGCTCATGCGGTCAAGCAAAATGCCATACAGCATCTTGGCATCGGCAGAAATATTCCAGAACCTCTCGTTCGTGAACAACACCTTCGGAACTCGATAGAATGTGAATAGATCGGATTGCTGACCGTAAAAATAATCAAAACTCACACGGCTTCACCACCTTCTTTCTGCGGAAAACTTTCTGTTGTCAGCGGAATGCTGCGGAAAGTCGTATCCGTCTTTTCGTAAGGACATCGGGCAAAATAGTAGAAGCGGTATTCCTGTTCATACACATCCATATCAACGAAGCCCCACTTCACGCATAACCTTCTTCGTACACCAACCAATGCACGGGTGATCTCGCCCATAGGGACAGCCATCACATTCCGACTTGGGTTTCGGCGGCAAAGAGATTAAGTAGTAGCAATTATTTCTACCCAGACGGCAGCCCTTTCTGCCATTCGTCCAGAAGTAGCAGTAATGACAGTCGCTCGGCTTGTCTGCGGTATAAACAGGCTTGCTCAAATAAAACACCTCCAATCTCTTGTATTTGCCCATGGGTTTGGGCATAAAAAAAGAGCGCCTATCCATCCCCAATGCGGGGCAAATAGACGCTCTATGTACATAACGATATTTAATTTTATCTGCTATAACTGCATGGTATTCAAAACATCCGCCTTTTTTGATTAGCTGGATTTTTGGCACGATTTTGGGGCTGATTAGCAGGAAGGGCATTTTCATTAGCAAGAACAGCCCGTTTTCTGCTAAAAATTAGCTGGCGATTTTGTCTTATAACAACCGTTCGATTCTGGAGGGGTTGTCAAAAATCAAATTTTGGAGTAGAATTTTATCTCATACAGTGAAAGAGCTTTTTCGTAGCTTTTTATATAAGAAAAGCCGAAAACCCTTGAAAACAAAGGCTTTCGGCGTTGTTCACTGGCGTCCATAAGAGGATTTGAACCTCCGACCCCACGCTTAGGAGGCGTGTGCTCTATCCAGCTGAGCTATATGGACGTGTCTGATATATGATTATAGCCCGATCAAAGTCGAACTGCAATCCCTTATTTAGTTTTTTTTGAGGTGGCCGTTGTAACGCAACCTTAGGAGGCGAATGCTCTATCCCCTGAGCTACTGGGGCGTATGAACAGTGCTATTCTACAATGCGCCGGAGGGTTTGTCAAGAAGGTGGAATACCGGGGCTGGACGAACAATAGACTTGGACTGAGGGGTGAGGGAATGCGAAATGAGGTCCTGCGGATGCTTCCACAGACGGTACAGATTGCGCTGACCGGCATACCGGACGCGCAGATCGAGGAGCTGCGGCTGCGGGTGGGGCAGAAGCCGGCCGTTCTGTATGCGGGGGGTGAGCGTCCGCTCAGTGTCCGAACCGTCCTGCTCCAGAAGGAGCTGCAGCAGACTCTGCTGAACGCTTCCGCGCAGTCGCAGTACGCTGTGCAGGAGCAGCTGCGAAGCGGCTATCTCAGCCTGTCGGGCGGATACCGGCTCGGTGTCTGCGGCAGCGCAGTTGTGCAGAACGGCTGTATGACCGGGCTGCGGGAGATCTCGTCGCTTGCGCTCCGTGTTCCGCACGATATCCGGCACCCGCCGGAGCGGCTGCTTCCATATCTACAGGAATCCTGTCTGCTTGCCGGTGCGCCCGGCAGCGGAAAAACGACGCTGCTGCGCAGCTGCATCCGGGCACTTTCGGAAAACAGGCAGCGCGTGGCCGTCGTGGACGAGCGGCTGGAGCTGGCCGGAGCGGTGCACGGCGTACCGCAGTTTGACCTCGGGCCGTGTACGGACGTGCTGTCCGGCTGTCCGAAGGGCGAGGGGATGCTGATGCTGCTGCGCGGCATGAACCCGCAATGGCTTGCGGTCGACGAGATCACGCAGCCGGAGGACCTTGCGGCGATCCGGCAGGCGGGCGGCTGCGGCGTCAGGCTGCTTGCGACGATCCACGCCGGTTCTGTTGAGGAATTAGAAAATAGACCGCTCTGCCGGGAGCTGTTTTCTCTTGGGATCTTCCGGCAGGTGCTTTATCTGGATAAGAACAGGGCGTTTCACGCGGAAAGGATACAATATGCTGAAACTGATCGGATTGAGCCTGATCCTGGCAGCCTCCGGCGCAGTCGGCGCCGGACTGGCGGGGACAGTGCGGCGGCAGCAGGCGCAGACGCTTGCGCTGATCGATGCGCTGCTGCGTATCCGGCATGAGCTGCAGTACCGGCTGACGCCGCTGCCGGAGATCTTCGCCGCGCTCGGCGGCAGCCGGAACCGCGAGATCGCAGAGTTCTTTTCGCGCCTTGCGGCGCTGCTGTCCTCCGCGCAGACGTGCACGGTCGGCTATGCCTGCCGGCAGGCGCTGGCGCAGACGCGGGGGTTGAGCCTGTCCTCTGCGGCGCGGGGGACGATTTTGAGCCTGTTTGATTCACTGGGGAGATATGACCTCGAGGGGAGCGTACAGGCGCTCGATCTGGCGTTGTCCCGCCTGCGGGAGGAGGCAAAAGCGCTGCAAAACAGCGCGGCAGCACGGTGCAGGACGTATCTGACGCTCGGCGTCTGCACGGGCCTTGCAGCGGCGGTGATCCTGATCTGATATGGATATTGACCTGATCTTTAAAATTGCCGCCGTCGGGATCATTGTCTCCATTCTCAATCAGGTCCTTGTGCGCTCCGGACGGGAGGAGCAGGCGACCATGACCTCGCTGGCTGCGCTGGTCGTGGTGCTGATGATCGTCGTGCAGCGCATTGCGGAGCTGTTTGACATGGTCAAGACGCTGTTTGAATTCTGATGGACACGGTAGGAAAGCTGATCGCGGCGGCGCTGCTTTGCAGCGTGATCTGCCTGCTTCTGAAAAAGCAGGCGCCGGAGCTGACGCTCTGCCTGTGCGTGCTGGTATGTGCGCTCTGCTTTCTGACGTCTTTTCCGTTTTTTTCGCCCATTCTGGCCTTTTTCCACCGGCTGCAGGAGCTGACCGGCCTGTCCGGCGCTGTATTCGCGCCGCTTTTCAAAACAGCCGCCATTGGACTGCTGGCGCAGATGGCCGCAACGATCTGCCGGGACAGCGGCCAGCAGGCGCTTGCGCAGGCCGTCGAGATCTGCTGCGGCTTTATCAGCTTTTATCTTGCGCTGCCGCTTTTGGAAATGGTGCTTTCTCTGCTGCAAACGATGATCGGAGGCTGATATGCGGCGCTGCGTAATTCTTCTTTGGATTCTGGCCGTGCTGACGGTTCCCGTTCTTGCGCTGGATGTTTTGGAGGAGGAACGGCAGATCCTGAATGTGGACACGCTGACGGACGGCCTGCCGGACGACGCGCAGGACGCGCTGCGCACGTACAGCCCGGCAGCGCGCACGGACCCAGGCGAAGCGATCCTTGCGGTCATCAAATGGGCCTCCGGGCTGTCGGTCAGTACACTGCGGGAGGCCGTGCAGACGGCGTCTTTGCTGCTGACGGCTGCGCTCGTCTGCCAGCTTGTGCGCCAGAGCGTCCCGGACGACCGGCTGCATATTCAGGCCATGACAGGAGCGCTGGCTATCACGCTGCTGTTCGCAACCAATATGAAAAGTATGCTCGGTCTGGCAGCCTCTGTGCTGGATGAAATGGAGGCGTATTCCAAGCTGCTGCTTCCGGTAATGTGCGGCGCGGCTGCTGCATCCGGGTCGCTGACGGGCGCAGGATCTCTGTATATGGCCTCGTCGTTGTTTTTCAGCCTGCTTACCTCGCTTGTCCGCAGCCTGCTCGTGCCGCTCGTATACGCGTTCATTGGCCTTGCCGCAGCCGAATGCGCGCTGCCCGGCGGGAAGCTCGCAAGCGTCCGGCGGCTCGTGGGCTGGTGCATAACCGTGCTCCTGAAGGGTGTGATGTATGTGTTCACGGCGTATCTGTCCCTGACGGGTCTGCTGTCCGGCAGCAGCGACGATGCGGCAATAAACGCGGCAAAATCTACGCTGTCTGCCGCGATCCCGGTCGTAGGCGGTATTGCGTCCGATGCGTCCGAGGCCGTGCTGCAAAGCGCGAAGCTGCTGCGCGCGACAGCAGGGACCTTCGGCATTCTGGCGGTGCTCGCGCTGGTGCTGGTCCCGTTTTTCAGGATCACGATCTGCTATCTGACCATGAAGCTGACGGCGGCGATCGCCGGCTTCGCGGCAGGGAAGGAGCACGCCGCCCTGATCGACGCGCAGAGCAGCGCTATGGGCTACGTGCTCGGCATGACCGGGAGCGCTGCGCTGATGCTCCTGTTCAGCACGTGCTGCTTTATGAAGGTGGCATCAGGATGATGGAGGTTGTGCGGGGATATCTGCTGCGCCTGACGGCAGGCGCATTTTTAAGCGCGGGGCTGCTGGCGCTCATTCCGAAGGGAACGTCCAAAAAAGCGGCGGCTGTTCTGTGCGGGCTTGTGATGCTGCTGCTGGCGCTTACGCCGCTGGCGCAGCTCGATTATGACGCGCTCTCAGAGGCGATCAGCCGTCTGGAGCTTGAAAAGGAGGAAGCGAGAACGGGAATCGAGATTCGGAACCAGGAGCTTGTGGCCAGGATCATATCAGGCCGCGTACAGGCATATATATTGGACAAAGCCGCCTCGCTGGGGCTGACCGTCACAGTCGAGCTTGAAATGGAGACGCGGGCGGCCACGCCGTATCCAAAGGCTGTGACGATCCACGGCGAGGCGACTCCGGCGCAGAAGCAGCAGCTTCAGCAATATCTGGAGCAGACCTTCGCCATTCCGGTGCAAAGGCAGGTATGGACGCCATGAGCACGCTGCAGCTGTCACAGCTGCACGAACAGGCGGCGCAGCTACTTCGCAAATACCGTATCCCACTGCTTGTGTTCCTGCTCGGCGTCGCGCTGGCGCTGGTGCCGGGAAAGACGAAGAAGACCGATGCGCAGCAGACCACGGCAGCGTCAGCAGACACGGCCTTCGATCTGTCCGTGACACAGAAGCAGCTGGAGGCGCTTTTATCCGCGATCGACGGAGCCGGACGCGTCCGGCTGATGCTGACGCTCTCGTCCGGCGAGCAGATCATTTATCAGACGGACAGCCGCACCGTGACCGCCTCCGGCAGTACGACGCAGGAGACGCAGACGGTCTTCCGGCAGCCGGGCGGCTCGGAAAAGGAACCGGCGGTGCAGTCGACCGTCTATCCAACGTATCAGGGGGCGCTCGTCGTCTGCGACGGCGCGGAGCGCGCAAGCGTCCGTCTTGCGGTCACACAGGCTGTATCGAGCCTCACGGGGCTCGGAAGCAATAAAATCGCAGTGGTAAAAATGAAAGGGCAATAGGAGGAATCTATATGAAAATCTGGAAGCGGAACGCGATCATCGCATCGGTATTGCTGCTGGTCTGTGCCGGCGTGTACCTCAACTGGTCAAAAGCGCAGAAGACGGATGTGCAGGACCTGACCGAGACGCTCTCGGCAGAGCAGGTGATGGGTGAGGGCACGCTGGTCGTGGCGGACAGTGAATCGCTGCCACAGGAGGCGGTCGCGGCTTCGACAAGCGAGACGCAGGCGGCGGATTATTTCGCGCAGGTGCGCCTGAGCCGTCAGGAATCGAGAGACTCCGCCGTTGAACTGCTGGAGGAGACGATCGCCTACGACGAGGGCACGGAGGTCGGCGAAGCCGCCTGCCAGACGCTCAACAACATTGTCGGCACGGCGCTGAGCGAAGCGCAGATCGAAAGTCTTGTGATCGCCAAGGGGTACGATGACTGTGTGACATATATCAACGACGGCGTTGTCTGCGTGGCGGTTTCCGCGCCCGCGGAGGGACTGAGCGACGCGGACGCGGCGCTGATCTCGGATATTGTGACCTCGCAGACGGACTATATGCTTTCCCAGGTGCGCATCATCGAGGTCAAGCCCTGATTTTCGGGGATTTTCAGAAAGGGATTGCATTTTGACGGTTTTGTGGTAAAATGAATCCAATATAAAAGCAGAACCTTTTCTGAACCCTGAACAGGAGGAACCCAGTATGGCTGAAAAGAACGAGTATTTTACGCAGAAGCTTGAGAACGGAACGCTTCAGATCTCCGAAGACGTTGTGGCGTCCGTCGCGGCAGCCGCCGTGCTCGAGGTGGAGGGCGTCTGCGGCCTGTCCAGCAATATCAGCACCGATATCGCCGAAATGCTCGGCATGAAGACGATGGCGCGCGGCATCCGCCTGACACCGATGAAGGACGGCGCGGTCAAGATCGAATGCGACGTGGTCGCAAAGTTCGGCCAGAGCGTGTTTTCTCTCGCCAAGACCGTGCAGGACGCCGTCAAGTCCAGCGTGGAATCCGTCGCCGGGCTGACCGTCGCGCAGGTCAACGTCAATATCTGCGGCATTGCCATGCCGAAGGAATTAAAGAAATAACAAAAAGCAAACCCTTTGCTTGCGTAAAGGGTTTCTTTTTTGGAAGCACGGAAGAAAAGAAGCAAGGAGAACACTATGACAAGATCGAACGCCAGAGAGATCGCCTGCCATCTCGTTTTTGAGATGAACTTCAACGATATCACCGCCGGAGAAGCGCTGCGGACGCTCATGGAGGAGGACTATTACCCCACGCTCAAGGGCGAAACGGACGTCTACGCGGAAAAGCCGGATGGAAAGCAGCTGGAATACCTGACAAACGTGGTGCAGGGCGTGCAGGCGAAGCGGGAAGAGCTTGAAGGCTATATCACGAAATATTCCGTTGGCTGGAGCCTCAGCCGCATTGCCAGAATGGCCGTCGCCATTATGGAGGTCTGTATGTATGAGGCGCTGTATATCGACGACGCGCCCATCAGCGCCGCCATCAACGAGGCGGTCGAGCTGACGCGCAAATATGAAAACGAGGATGTGGTGTCCTTCGTCAACGGCATTCTCGGCGGCTTTGCGCGCGAGGTCCAGCAGTCATGCTGACGCTTGGCTTCGACACCAGCAACTATACCACTTCGGTGGCGGCATTTGACGGCGTGGGCGGAAAGAACTGCTCACGCCTTTTGGACGTGAAGCCGGGAGAGCTTGGGCTGCGGCAGTCCGACGCGCTGTTTGCGCACATCAAGCGCCTGCCGGAGCTGGTGGACGCGCTGTGTGCGTCCGTGAACATTGGGAACGTGACCGCCATCGGCGTCAGCACCCGGCCGCGTGCGGTCGAAGGCTCGTATATGCCGTGCTTTCTGGCCGGCTGGTCGCAGGCCAGCTGCCTCGCAAAAATTTTAAATGTCCCCCTTTACGAATTTTCCCACCAGCAGGGACATATTGCGGCGAGCCTCTGGTCAGCCGGGCGGCTGGAGCTGATGCAGACGACGCATCTTGCGTGGCACCTGTCCGGCGGAACGACGGAGCTGCTGCTTGTGACCCCGGACGGCAAAACTGTCAGGGCCGAAAAGCTCGGCGGCACGAGCGATATCTCCGCCGGTCAGCTGATCGACCGCACAGGAAAGCTTCTGGGCCTGCCGTTTCCGGCGGGCAAGGCCGTCGACGCGCTGAGCCGGGAATCGGATTGTAAGGAGCGTTACCGCGTGAAGCTGAACGGATTGGAGTTTTCCTTCTCCGGCATCCAGAACAAGGCGGAAACGTTCTATTCCGACACGCAGAGCGCGGCTGATACGGCGCGGTTTGTCATGAACTGCATTGTGTCGTGCATCGCGGATGCGACGCGGACGGCGCTTGCGCAGTATCCGGGTCTGCCGGTCGTGTTTTCCGGCGGCGTCGCGTCCAACTCCATGCTGCGGGAGCGTATGCGGGAGTTTGCGCCTGTTTTTGCCGAGCCGCAATATTCCACGGACAACGCCATGGGGATCGCCGTTCTGACGGCCCTGCAGGAGGGCGTGTGATGGAACAGAATATCATCGCCGTTTCGCAGGTCAACGAGTATATCAAATTTCTGCTCGACCGCGACGAGCTGCTGACAAACCTCTGCGTGCGCGGCGAGGTCAGTAATTATAAAATCTATCCCTCCGGCCACCATTACTTTACGCTCAAGGATGCGGAGGGGGCGCTCAAATGCGTCATGTTCCGTTCCAGTGCCCAGCGCCTGCGCTTCCGGCCAGAAAACGGGATGCAGGTGATCGCATATGGACGTGTGACTGTCTTCCCGCGCGACGGCGCGTACCAGCTCTATTGCAGCGCGCTGACGGCAGACGGCGCGGGCGATTTGTATGTCGCGTTCGAGCAGCTGAAGGAAAAGCTCTCCAGGGAGGGCCTGTTTGACCCGGCGCACAAAAAGCCGCTGCCCAGATATCCACATACGATCGCCATCATCACATCTGCCGCAGGCGCGGCGATCATGGATATGCTCCGTATTCTGGCAAAGCGCTATCCGCTGGCAAAGATCAAGCTCCTGCCTGTGCGCGTGCAGGGGGCGGAGGCTCCCGCCGAGATCGCGGGTGCGATCCGCTACGCGAACCACTATCAGGTCGCCGACCTGATCATCACCGGACGCGGCGGCGGCTCCATGGAGGATCTCTGGGCCTTCAACGACGAGCGCGTGGCGCGGGCGATCTATGCTTCAGAGATCCCGGTCATTTCCGCTGTCGGCCATGAGCCGGATGTGACGATCTCCGATTATGTCGCGGATCTTCGTGCCGCAACACCCAGCAACGCCGCCGAGCTTGCCGTGCCGGACCGGCAGGAGCTGCTGAAAAAGCTTTCCATGATGCAGACGGCCATGCAGCAGAGCGTGCAGAAAACGCTCAAGCTCAGCCGCCAGCGGCTGAACAGCCTTGCAGAAAAGCGTGTGCTGCAAAGTCCGCTGAATTACGTCGAGGACCGACGCGTCCTGCTGGATTTCCTGTCCACCCGGCTGCACGCTGCCGGACAGAAGACACTCCACGAAAAAAAGCAGCGCTTTGTCCGCCTGACCGCAGCGCTTGATGCGATGAGTCCTTTAAAGGTGCTCTCCCGCGGCTACAGCATGGTGACGGATGAGACGGGAACGCTCGTCACAAGCGCTGGAGCCGTAACAACCGGCCAGCGCATCCATGTCAGCCTGCGCAGCGGCAGTCTGACGGCGCAGGTCGAGCAGATACAGGAGGAAGACAAGAATGTCTGAAAAATCCATGAAGTTTGAAGCCTCAATGGAGCGGCTGGAAGCCATCGTCCGGCAGCTTGAACAGGGAAATGCACCTTTGGACGAGTCTTTGAAGCTCTTTCAGGAGGGAACAAAGCTCGTCCAGTCCTGCGCAAAGCAGCTTGACAGCGCGGAGCAGGAGATCGTAAAGCTGACAAAGACCGCCGACGGCACGCCGGCAGAAACGGAGTATGTACGAGATGAGTGAATTTCATGACCAGATCGCCCGGTACCGCGCTGCCATCGAAGCGTTTTTGCAGGCGCAGTTCTGCCAAGAGCTTCCCCAGAAGCGCCTGTTCGACGCCATGCGTTACAGTCTGCTTGCGGGCGGAAAACGCATCCGTCCGGTCCTGACGCTGGAATTCTGCCGCATCTGCGGCGGAGATTGGCAGAGCGCCGTTCCCTTTGCCTGCGCGCTCGAAATGGTCCATACCTACAGCCTCATCCACGACGATCTGCCTTGCATGGACAATGACGATTACCGCCGCGGCCGTCTCACCAATCACAAGGTCTTCGGTGAGGCGCTGGCTGTGCTTGCGGGCGACGGTCTGCTGACCGCCGCGTTTGAAACGGCAGCGAACGCGCCTGCGGACCCTGCCGTGATCGTCAGGGCCATCCGCATTCTGTCAGAGCAGGCGGGCGAGCTCGGCATGGTCGGCGGACAGGTGCTCGATATGCAGGCCGAGGAGCAGGAGCTGACGGAACAGGGGATCTATGACATCCAGCGCCGCAAGACCGGCGCGCTCATTCAGGCGGCCTGCCAGATCGGCGTCGTGGCTGCGAACGGAACTGCGCAGCAGCTTGAGGCCGCGAAGACCTACGCGCAGAACCTTGGCCTTGCGTTCCAGATCCGTGACGATATGCTCGACGTTCTGGGCGACGCGGACAAGCTTGGCAAGGCCACGCACATGGACGAGCACAAAAACACGTTCGTCCGCCTGTACGGCATCGGCGCGTGCTCGAAGATGATCGAGGCGGAGACAAAGACGGCCGTCGAGGCGCTGGGTTGCTTCGAAAGCTCCGAGTTCCTTGTGGAAATGGCCCGCCAGCTTGCGCTTCGTGAATACTGATGCATCCGACAGCGCCGAATTTTCGCATCGTAACAGAAAGTTTATGAATATTTGCTTGTATATACATTCGTGATGTGGTATACTTGCTCTGCAATGGCGCAGTATTCTAGTCAGCTTTGCCGGCTGCGAGGAAGGGCCTAAAAATCCTTTGTTTGGCATACCTGTGAACCCCGTGGTGTCTGCTTCTTACGCCCAGTCTGGGGTGGATGCTGTGGGAAGGCGTTTTTGCGCCTGCGGCGGACGGGCTGTCTCCAATGGCATGGAGAAGATGACCCGGTCGCTGTGGAGACTGGATATTGTGCAGCGGCGAACTCCCTTTGCGGTATCCGACCGTTGTACGATACCGGATATGAACCTGCATTGCGGTGCTACCCGGCTTTAAGCCGTGAACGCTGTGTGCAGAGTAGCCTGCCTTGCGTGAACCGGCCGGGAAAGGGAAGCTGATGCGTCCGGCGCTCATGGCCTTGAGCGCAGACGATATTCCCTTGAAAGACGGTTTGCAAAAGAGGATAAGAGTCGGTTCAAGCTGTTGTGGAAATCACCTAGACTGTCGAAAGGGCCTTTATGGGATTGCGGTACGGACTAAGTGGCAATCGGGTAGTGACCATGGCGACAGGTCAACGCGAGCATGAAAGGGGAACCACCTCCATCGGCGACGAGAGGATGCTCCCGGGGAAAACAAACCCGACCTAAGCCGTAAGATTAACCATAATCGCTGCCATTGTACAGTTGTAGATCCTGATAAAATGCCGCGTATGCGGCGTTTTATCAGCATTTATGTATGGATATAAGTTTACATAATTATTGATGTGGAGGCTGTTTTGGCTGCTGCGAAAAAGAAAAAGGCCGGAAAAACGGCCAGACCCGATTTCAGATGGATCGCGCTGATCTTTCTGACGACCGTTCTGATCTCGGCCCTTATGAGCTTCGTGTCGTCCAATCTTCTGGAGGGCGCGGGGCTTGTGCCGTCCTTTTTGATCCTGATCTGCATCGTGCTGACCGGTATTCTGTTTGATATCATCGGCGTCGCCGTCACGGCGGCGGACGAGGTTCCGTTCCACGCAATGGCCTCGCGCAAGGTGCCCGAGGCGGAGGATGCGCTGCGCCTGATCCGCAATGCCGGGAAAGTATCGTCGTTCTGCAACGATGTCATCGGCGATATCTGCGGTGTTATTTCCGGCTCTGCCGCAGCGGTCATTGCTGCACGCGTGCTGATCCTGAGCAAGAGCAAATCGGAGATTTTTATTACGCTGCTGCTGTCTGCGGTCGTTTCCGGCGTGACGGTCGGCGGCAAAGCCTGCGGCAAGTCGCTTGCCATGAACAGCAGTACCGCTGTTGTGCGCACGGCGGCGAAGGTTCTGTGCTTTTTCCGGACGCTCCCGCAGCGCATCCGAAAAAAGCGCGCAGAAAAATGAGGGATTTCCATGCTTTTAGATACCATCCATTCCAGACAGGATCTGCTGGATATCCCCGAGGACCAGCTGGGGACGCTCTGCGGCGAGATCCGACAATTTCTTGTACAAAACGTCAGCCGTACCGGCGGACATCTGGCCTCCAACCTCGGCATTGTCGAGACGACGGTTGCCATTCACCGCGTCTTTGACACCAGCCGCGACCGGCTCGTGTTCGATGTCGGGCACCAGTGCTATGTGCATAAAATGCTGACCGGCCGTATGGACCGGTTCGATACGCTCCGCCAGCGGGGGGGGCTTTCCGGCTTTCCGAAGCCCTGTGAGAGCGTCCACGACGCGTTTATTGCCGGTCATGCTTCCAACGCTGTATCCGTTGCGCTTGGTATGGCCAGAGCGCGCACAATGGCAGGGGAGGATTATCATGTGCTGGCCCTGATGGGCGACGGCGCGCTGACCGGCGGCCTTGCTTATGAGGGTTTCAACAACGCTGGTGCAAGCCGCGAACCCATGATTGTTCTGCTCAATGACAACGGTATGTCCATCACGCCGAATGTCGGCGCGATCTCCCGCTATCTCGCCCAGGCGCGTCTGCGTCCCAAATATCTCGACCTCAAATTATGGTACAGACAGACAACGGCCAAAAGTGCTTTCGGCCGTCGGCTCTATGCACTGACCCATAAGGTCAAAGAGCACATGCGCCGCAGCATTCTTGGCACAACGCTGTTTGAGAATCTGGGGTTTACCTACCTTGGCCCGGTAGACGGGCATGACATTTCCAGAATTGAAATGCTGCTGAAGACGGCTGTCGCGCTGCATGAGCCTGTCCTCATCCATCTCATCACGAAGAAAGGGCGTGGCTATGCGCCGGCAGAAAAAACGCCGCAGGAGTTCCATGGTATCGGGAAGTTTGACCCCGAGACGGGTCTGAGTGAGACTGTATCCGTCCCGACCTTTTCTGATATTTTTGGACAGGAGCTTGGCCGGATGGCCGCAAGCGACAAGACCGTCTGCGCCATTACCGCCGCCATGCAGCACGGCACGGGACTTGACCAGTTTGCGTCCGAGTTTTCTTCCCGGTTCTTTGACGTCGGCATTGCCGAGGGCCATGCGGTCTGCATGGCCGCCGGGCTTGCCAAGCAGGGGATGAAGCCGGTCACGGCGATATACTCCACGTTTTTGCAGCGTGCCTATGATATGCTGCTGCATGACGTTGCTCTGCAGCAGCTCCATGTCGTGCTGGCTGTCGACCGCTGCGGCGTCGTCGGCGAGGACGGCGACACGCATCAGGGGATGTTCGACGTCGGCTACCTCCGGCAGGTGCCCGGCATGAAGATCTTCTGCCCCGCGAGCTTTGACGAGCTGCGCGAGGATCTGCATACGGCGCTCTATGCCTGCACCGGCCCTGCGGCCATCCGCTATCCGCGCGGAGGCGAGGGCGCTTACCGGTCAGCTGCCTCCCAGACCCGCATCCGCGAGGGCTATACGTGCACGATCATCTGCTACGGCACGATGGTCAACGCCGTGCTGGACGCAGCGGATACCATGCAGGCCGCAGGCTACCGGCCCGAGATTCTAAAGCTGCGCACCATCTCCCCGGTCGACTGGGACGCGATCGACGCGTCCGTCCGGAAGACAAAACGCGTGTTCGTGTTCGAGGAAACATCCGACCGTGAATGTCTGGCCGACGAGATTTTTGCCCACCTGATCGAAACCGGGATTCCGGCAGTCTGCCGGAAGCGGAACCTTGGCCGCGGCTTTATTCCGCACGGCGCACCCGCCGCACTGCTTGCCGCGGCAGGACTGGACGCGGGCTCGCTCACAAAACTGATGCAGGAGGAGCTTTCCTGATGAAGCATAAGGAACGGCTGGATGTGCTGCTTGTCGCGCGCAATCTGGCGGAATCGAGAAGCAAGGCACAGGCCATGATCATGGCGGGCGAGGTCTATGTCAACGAACAGAAGGCCGACAAGGCCGGGCTTGAGATCAATATTGACGACGAGCCTGTGATCGAGGTGCGCGGCAGCGCCTGCCCCTATGTCAGCCGGGGCGGATTAAAGCTGGAAAAGGCGCTCCGGGATTTCCACGTTGCCCCCACCGGCTTCGTATGCAGCGACTCCGGCGCGTCGACCGGCGGCTTTACAGACTGCCTGCTGCAGCAGGGGGCCAGTAAGGTCTTCGCCATCGACGTCGGCTATGGCCAGCTTGCGTGGAAAATTCGTTCCGACCCGCGCGTGGTCGTGATGGAACGGACCAATATCCGCTATGTAACGCCGGAGGATATCGGCGAGCCACTCGACCTGTCCGTTGTGGACGTCTCGTTTATTTCCCTGAAAATCGTCCTTCCGGCCATTCAGAAGCTGCTCAAGCCCACCGGACAGGTGCTCTGCCTCATCAAGCCGCAGTTTGAGGCCGGAAAGGAAAACGTCGGCAAGAAGGGCGTCGTGCGCGACCCCGCTGTGCACGCGCAGGTGCTGCGCGACTTTACCGCGCTGGCCACGTCGCTGAACCTTACCATCCGGAATCTGACGTTCTCTCCGGTCAAGGGGCCGGAGGGCAACATTGAATTTCTCGCGCATCTTTCCATGCAGCCTGGGCAGGAAACGCTTCCTGATATCGACGCGCTCGTCGCGCAGGCGCATACAGCGCTGAAAGGGTAACATACGCTATGAAGATCGTCGTTTCGCCGAATCCCTACCGTGACAAACAATTCAAAAACGCCCGGCAGGCCTGCTCGATTTTAAGGGAAGCGGGCGCAGAGGTCGCGCTCTGCCTGCCGTTTGACGTGGATAAGACGTTTGAAATTCCGCATGATCTCCGCTTTCAGGACATTCAGAAAGAGATCAAGACGGCGGATATGCTGATCTGCTTCGGCGGCGACGGGACAATTTTGCACTCGTCCAAGATCGCGACGGAGCATAATCTCCCCATTTTGGGCGTCAATATCGGCACAATGGGGTTCATCGCGGAGCTGGAAGCGGGGGAGATCGAGCTGCTGCGGAAAATTCCGAAGGGCGATTATACCGTGGAGGAGCGCACAATGCTGGATGTCAGCGTCGGAAACGGCAGACAGACGCTTTTTCACGAAACGGCGCTCAATGACGCAGTCATCACCAAGGGTGCGATTGCCCGCGTGGTGCAGCTCGGCATCTACTGCGACGGCATAGAGGCAACCAGTTACTCAGGCGACGGCGTGATCCTCTGCACGCCGACCGGCTCAACCGCCTATTCCATGTCCGCAGGCGGGCCGATCGTGGAGCCGTCCGCGAAAAATTTCCTGATCACACCCATCTGTGCGCACGCCATGCTGGCAAAAAGCATCGTCGTCGCGCCCAGCCGTGTCGTAACGGTCAAGGTCGGCAAGATCGGGCGGCACAACGCGTTTTTGTCCGTTGACGGCGGCCGGGCCTTCCGCCTGAACACCGGCGACGAGATCACGGTTAAAAGCTCGCAGAAGGTCACACGGCTCGTGCGGCTGAAAAACACCAGCTTTTTTGAGATCCTGAACCGAAAATTCATTGAAAAAATGAGGTAAACACGTCTATGAAATCAAAACGCCAGGAAAAAATTCTGGAGCTTATCGCAGACCACAGCGTCCAGACGCAGGAGCAGCTGCTCGCTGAGCTGAACGAGGCCGGTTTCTCTACCACGCAGGCTACCATTTCCCGCGACATCAAGCAGCTGCGCATCATCAAGGAGCTTGGCCCAAACGGTGTTTACCGCTATGCGACCGCGCCCAAGCCTGCGGAGCATACCTTCTCCGCCAAGCTGAACCTGATCTTCCGGCAGTGCATCACGAGCGTGGACTACGCACAGAACATGATCGTCGTCAAGACCATGCCCGGACTTGCAAACGGCGCCGCCTCCGCAATCGACAAGCTGAACATCCCGGAAATGCTCGGGACGCTTGCGGGCGACGATACGTGCTTCGTTGTGCTGAAGGATACGCAGGCAGCCGCCGAGCTCTGCGCCGAGATCCGGGAGCAGATCGAGCACTGAGGCCAGAACGGAACAGGAGGAAGACCGATGCTTTCTACCCTGCATATCGAAAATATTGCCGTGATCGAACAGGCAGAGATCGCCTTTGACAGTGGCTTTAACGTCCTCACCGGTGAGACCGGTGCGGGCAAATCCATCGTCATAGACGCGATCTCTGCCATTTTGGGTGAACGGGCCTCGCGCGAAATGATCCGTACCGGCGCGCAGAAGGCGTTTGTCAGCGCGATTTTCTCCGGCGTGCCGGAGCTGCCGTGGTTCGCCGAGAACCAGATCCCGTATGAGCCGGAGCTTGGCATTTCACGGGAGATCTTCGCCGACGGAAAAAACAGCTGCCGCGTCAGCGGCAAGCCCGTCACAGTCTCCACGCTTCGGAAGCTCGGCGTCCAGCTCATCCAGATCCATGGCCAGAACGATTCCCAACAGCTGTTCGATGAGGCGACGCATATCGGCTATCTCGACCTGTATGCCCATGACGAAGCGCTGCTGGCGGATTACCGGCAGGCGTACGACAAGGTCAGCGTCGTGCAGCAGGAGATCCGCCGCCTGTCCATGGACGAATCGGAAAAGCTGCGTCTGGTCGAAACGCTGAAATTCCAGATCGATGAAATTGAACGCGCCGAGCTGCAGTCCGGAGAAGAAGACGAGCTGCTCGAACGCCGGAAGGTGCTCCAGAACGCTGAAAAGCTGACGGACGCGATGGAAGCGGCTGTTTCCGCGCTCTATGGGGATGAAACGTCGGACGGCGCGGCAGCCATGATCGCAAACGCCGCGCATGCGCTCGAACGGGTCAGCCGCGTGTCAGATGAAATGCGGCAGCTCAGCGGAAAGCTGAACGACCTCATGTATACCGCGCAGGATATTGCCGACGAGCTGCGGGACAAGAAGGACGATCTAACCTATTCTGCCGATGAGCTTGAGCAGATCGAAGAGCGCCTTGATACGCTCCACAAGCTCAAGCGCAAATACGGCGGCAGCGTCGAGGATGTGATCGCGTTCTGTGAAAAGGCGAAGCGGCAGCTCGACGAAGTCGAATTCGCGTCCGACCGCATTGAGCAGCTCCAGAAAAAGCTGTCCGCACTGCAAACAGCCATGCAGGAAAAGGGCATGGCACTCTCTGCCGCGCGGAAAATGGCAGCAGAAAAATTACAGGCGGCAATTTCTTCCGAGCTGATGCAGCTGGATATGCCGAAAATTCAGTTTGTCTGCGAGTTTTCCGCGCAGCAGCCGCAGGAAAACGGCCTCGACGCCGTCCATTTCCTGATGTCTGCCAACGTCGGCGAATCGCTGCGTCCGCTGTCCAAGGTCGCCTCCGGCGGTGAGCTGGCGCGCATTATGCTCGCGATGAAAAATGTACTGGCGGCGGAGGATTCCGTCGGGACCATGATCTTCGACGAGGTCGATGCGGGCGTCAGCGGCCGCGCCGCGCAGAAGGTCGCGTATAAGCTCTGGACAGTCGCAAAGGGCCGTCAGGTCCTGTGCGTGACACATCTGCCGCAGATCGCTGCCATGGCCGACACGGAATTCACGGTCGAAAAACGGGTGGAAAACGGCAGAACGTATACAAGCGTTCTGCGTTTGGATGTCGCCGGACGGCGGCAGGAGCTTGCACGCCTGACCGGCGGCAGCATGATCACCGAAACAACGCTTGCCGGTGCAGCAGAGCTGCTGCGTCTGGCGGAACAGACAAAGAAGGGAGCTTCACATGAAAGTACGTAACATCCTGTTTCTGGTCCTTGCGTCGCTGCTGCTCTGCACGGCAGTCAGCGCGGCGGAATACACCGACGTATCCGACACGCATTGGGCATATAAGCAGATCGATTATCTCAGCGCAGAGATCACCGGCTATCCGGACGGCTCCTACAAGCCGGAAAAGAGCGTTTCGCGCGCGGAATTCCTCACGTTGTTCGCCCGCATTGCCTTCCCGGACGAGTGGAAGCGTGTGGAGGGAGAAGAATGGTGGAAATCGGCCTATGAGGTCTGCACCGCGCACGATCTTCTGAACAATATCACTGGCAGCCGCTCTGAGGCCATGCCGCGCGGCGAAATTGCCGCGCTTCTCGAACGGTTCTGCTCCGGCTGGGGCGGCGTGCATGAACGCGCAGACGCTGCGGAACAGTATGTTATCAACTGGAAGGAGCAGCGCATGGAGTTCCCGGAGTGGCAGCCGCTGTTTCCGGATGCTGCGGAGTATTGGAGCAGCGTGCTCATCAGTGCCAATCAGGGGCTTCTGACCGGCTATCCGGATGGAAGCTTCAAGCCCGGCAAGGGCGTGACCCGGGCGGAGGCTGCGGCCATCCTTGCCCGTCTTAAAGCGCAGCTGGTGCTCCGTGAAAAGAAGGGCTGTGAATACGTCTGCACAGTCGGGGAGTATTGGCTGATGCAGTACTCAGACTCCGGCTCCGTCGGCCTTGCGCTGTATGAGCCGCTTACCGGCAAGCTGGTTCAGACGGTCGGCCTTTGGAAAGCCGCGCAGGGAGTCAGCGGGTATGCCGCGTTCGACCGCCTGCTGAGCGGATCCGACGGTATATATGTCTGGGGACGCGCTGGCCTTTATAAGCGCAGCGGCAATACGCTTGAGCAGATCGTGGCCGAGCCTGTGCTTGATTTCTGCTGGTATGGCGACAATACGCTCTATTACCTGAGCTGGGACGATACCAAGCAGATACCGGCATATTATTGCTCGGCCGCATATTTCCCCTGCGCCTCAAGCGTGATGAAGCTGGAAAACCCTGGACAGAATGCCGTGCGCACCATCCTTGCCGAGCGCGACGAGAGCAGTCCAATGCAGAATCTGACCGATATCTATGTGGAATACGGAACACTGTATGCCGCGGGTTCGTATTGCATGGGCATTGGGGATCTGCACGCCGCGCTCTACGAGGTCAAAGACGGCAAGCTCACCGCACTGTTTGGCGAATACTGATTGACAAACCGAAAAAAATACGGTATACTGCATTTGTAATAAGATCACAGTGACGAAGGGAAGAAGTACCCTGATACCCCGTCTACAGAGAGCTTTCGGTCGGTGCAAGAAAGCAGACGGCGTCAGGCGAATACATCCCGGAGCTGCCCTCTGAAACGCGTTTTCGCGCAGTAGGGGTGTGTCGGGTGCGCCCGTTATCGCGCAGGGGCGTGTCTGCGCTCCGTAAGGCCGCTTCCGCAAGGAACCGGCAAACCAGAGGTGGTACCGCGATCGTTCGCCCTCTGCTCGCAAGAGCAGAGGGCGTTTTTGACGGAAAGGAGCGTTTTATGCGTCAGAAAACCTGTTCCGCCTGCGGCGGCAAGATGCAGAGCCTCGGCAATATGGAGCTGCAAAAGGGAAAATTCAGTATGCTGTTCGGCCATTGGGACCAGATCTTATCCGGTGCGCTGGATGTGGACGTCGAATGCTGTGAGCGCTGCAAAAAGCTCGAATTTTATCTGCTCGGCGACGCCGAAGTGCCGGAATCGAGCGGTATCCAGCAAATCGCCTGTCCCTACTGCGGCGATCTGCACGACATGGACGACGCCATCTGCCCCCACTGCGGCAGACGGCTGATGGAGTTGTAACTTCTCTCTAGCGTGCACTTGGCGCGGGAGCGCCCCTGGCTCCCCTGAAAGGGGAGCTGTCAGCGAAGCTGACTGAGAGGTTCGCAGCAGGCAGTTGCAAGATGCGAAAGCCCAATGCGAATTCGTCCCGTAGCTGCCCACCTGTTTGTAGGGGCCGATGCCCACATCGGCCCGACAGAATGCACCATTTTCACGAAGATTTTCGGCGAATTCGCAGCTTCCCAACGGGCCGATGTAGGCATCGGCCCCTACACTGAAATGGGAAGATGTATTCGTGTTTGCCGCAGCTTTTCGCAAAAAACAGCTGCATTCTGCGGGCGGACAGAGTCGTCCGCCCCTACAGAGACGGTTTTGCGGTGCGTTAAAAGGAGGGAGCCATGAAAAAATCACACAAAATCCTGCTGGCACTTGCTCTTTTGGCCGCCGCCGCGGCCGTGATCGTGATATCAAATCTGCCCACAGCCAAAACGCAGGAGGCGGTGGGGGAGCTGCTTCGGAAGAAGCTTGACCTCCCGCAGGACGCCGTCATCACCTGCGCCGGAGATTATACGGCGGATGCGTATACACTGCTCTGGTTTATCATACAGAATCAGAACATGACGCTTTATCGGGCTGTGGACTGCCGTGTGCTGAATAACCGCAGCTATTGGATGAAAAAGACATACACGCCCAGCGCATACGCGCGGGACATCGTGCACGTTGTATGGCGGTATGCACGCGATATTGTTCTCATCAACAATTCCGACTGCCGCTCGATCGTGTATCATACCTCTTACGGCGACGAGAAGACAGAGCTTTCGGCTGAAGACATTCCGTATGTTTTTCCATATGCACCGCCGTATGGCACAACAGGCTGCGATTTTCTGGACGCTGCCGGAAACAGCATCCGATAATTGATAAAAATTTTTCAAACATAGAAGGAGTAATCACAATGGGTATTTATGAAGAACTGCAGGCCAGAGGCCTTGTCAAGCAGGTCACGAACGAGCCGGAGATCCGCGAAATGGTCAACGCGGGCAAGGCCAAATTCTACATTGGCTTCGACTGCACGGCAGATTCTCTGACTGCCGGTCATTTCATGGCGCTGACGCTCATGAAGCGTTTGCAGATGGCGGGCAACCAGCCCGTCGCGCTCATCGGCGGCGGCACGACCATGATCGGCGACCCGTCCGGCCGCACCGATATGCGCAAAATGCTGACCAAGGAGGATATCGACCACAACGCCGAGTGCTTCAAGCGCCAGATGGAGCGATTCATTGATTTCGGCGAAGGTAAAGCCATCATGGTCAACAACGCCGACTGGCTGCTGAACCTCAATTATATCGAGCTTCTGCGCGAGGTCGGTGCGTGCTTCTCCGTCAATAATATGCTCCGCGCCGAGTGCTACAAGCAGCGCATGGAAAAGGGCCTGTCCTTCCTGGAGTTCAACTACATGATCATGCAGTCCTACGACTTCTATCATCTGTTCCAGCACTACGGCTGCAACATGCAGTTCGGCGGCGATGATCAGTGGTCAAACATGCTGGGCGGTACGGAGCTCATCCGCCGCAAGCTCGGCAAGGACGCGCACGCCATGACCATCACGCTCCTGACCGATTCGCAGGGCAAGAAGATGGGCAAGACTGCGGGCAACGCCGTCTGGCTCGATCCGAACAAGACCAGCCCCTTTGACTTCTATCAGTACTGGCGCAACGTCGACGATGCAGACGTCATGAAGTGCATCCGTATGCTGACCTTCCTGCCGCTTGAGCAGATCGATGAGATGGACAAGTGGGAGGGCAGCCAGCTCAATAAGGCCAAGGAGATTCTTGCCTACGAGCTGACGCAGATGGTCCACGGCGAGGAAGAGGCGAAGAAGGCGGAGGCCAGCGCAAAGGCCCTCTTCGGCGGCAGCGGCAGCAGCGAGAATATGCCGTCGACCGAGCTGACGGACGATGACTTCACTGACGGTAAGATCGACACCCTGACGCTGCTCGTCAAGTGCGGCCTTGCCGCATCCAAGGGCGAGGGCCGCCGTCTCGTGCAGCAGGGCGGCATCAGCGTCAACGACGAGAAGGTCACGGATTTCGCGACTGCGTTTGAAAAGGCAGTCTTTGCAGGCGACGGCGCGATCATCCGCAAGGGCAAGAAGGTCTTCCATAAGGCGCTTGTGAAATAAAACTTATGTCAACCGCCCGGAACGCTCCGGGCGGTATGCACAAAGCAAATTCAAAAACGCCGCAGGATTTTGTCGCTTTCACAGTTGACTTTGTGCATTTAAAGCAGTATAGTAGCAAACATAAAAAGCCGGACAGTACGGCAGAAGGGAGTTCATTATGATGCAGATCCGTTCCAACGATTTCATTATGAATATGAGCTTCCGCTTTACCATGGCCCGCGAGCTGTTTGCGGGCCTCTATTACCGTACCCAAAATGAGAAGCTGTCCGTATAAGACCGGTGTTTTCTTCGTAAGTAAGAAGGAGGCTCTGTTCCGCGGACAGAGCCTCCTTTTTGTTTTAAACAATCAACTGTTATCAGAGAAAAGGAGCAATTTATCATGAAAAAGATTCTTGCAATGCTTCTGGCGCTCGTGATGGTCCTGAGCATGGCCGCCTGCGCCTCCACACAGCCCGCAGCTGAGCCTGCGGCCTCCTCCGACGCACCCGCCGAGAGCGGAAAGACCTACACCGTCGGTGTCTGCCAGCTCGTGCAGCATGAGGCGCTCGATGCCGCAACGCAGGGCTTCGTCGACGCACTGAAAGAAGCGCTCGGCGACGCCGTGACCATCGACGTGCAGAATGCCTCCGGCGATTCCGTCAACTGCGGCACTATCGTCAACGGCTTTGTCGCCAAGGGCGTCGACCTCATCATGGCGAACGCCACTCCGGCCCTGACCGCTGCCGTTTCCGCCACGGCTGATATTCCCATCCTCGGCACGTCCATCACGGCCTACGGCGTTGCGCTCGACATCGACGATTTTAGCGGCACGGTCGGCGGCAACGTCTCCGGCACGTCCGATCTGGCCGACCTGCAAAAACAGGCCCAGATGATCCTCGACTGGTTCCCCGAGACAAAGACGGTCGGCCTGCTGTTCTGCTCCGCCGAGCCGAACTCCCGCTACCAGATCGACGAGGTGCGCAAGGCGCTCGAGGCCCAGGGCGTGACCTGCGAGGAATTCGCCTTCACCGACAGCAACGACGTTTCCTCCGTCGCCCAGAAGGCTGCTGATTTCTCCGACGTCGTCTACATCCCGACCGACAACACCGCCGCTTCCAACACCGAGGCGATCGCAAACGTTCTGATTCCCGCCGGTGTTCCCGCGATCTGCGGCGAAGAGGGCCTCTGCCGCGGCTGCGGCGTGGCGACGCTGTCCATCAGCTACTATGATCTCGGCGTGACCACCGGCAAGATGGCCGCGAAGATCCTGAAGGGCGAGGCCAATATCTCCGAAATGCCCGTCGAATACACCGACGCGACCCCGAAGTACAACGCCTCCATCTGCGACCAGCTCGGCATTACCCCGCTGGACGGCTACGAGGCCATTGACGGCTGATTTCAGCCAGCCGGTCATGGACATATGCCCATGACCGGCCCTGTATGAAACACTGTTTGCCCCTGCAATCGGCCGATAACCGGTTTTCTTTGCCGGTCGATTGCAGGCGCAGACCAAGAAGGAGAATGACTATGAATTTCCTTTCCGCGCTTCTCAATTCGCTGCCCGGCGCAGCGGCGCAGGGCCTCATCTGGGGTCTGATGGCCATCGGCGTCTACATTACCTTCCGCATTCTCGATGTGGCCGACCTGACCGTCGACGGCTCCATCGCCACCGGCGGTGCGGCAGCTGTCATGCTGATCCGCGCGGGCATGAACCCGTGGCTGGCGCTGCTGTGTGCGTTTGTCTGTGGGATGCTGGCAGGCTTCGTCACGGGCATGTTCCACACCAAATGCGGCATTCCCGCGATCCTGTCCGGCATTCTGACGCAGCTTGCGCTTTACTCCATCAATCTTCGCATCATGGACAGCAAGGCCAATCAGGCCGTCGGCGTGGATAAATACCCCTTGATGGTGTCGCAGCGCTTTGTGCGTGACCTGAGTCTGAAAAATCCGCTGCCAGTGCTGCTTCTTTTCACATTCGGCGTGATCGCGCTTCTGTACTGGTTCTTCGGCACGGAGCGCGGCTGCGCCATCCGCGCCACCGGCGCGAATCAGAACATGGCCCGTGCACAGGGCATCAATACGAACGCGAACGTTGTATTTGGCCTCATGCTTTCGAACGGTCTTGTCGCCCTCTCCGGTGCGCTGCTCGCACAGTTTCAGGGCGCGGCGGATGTCAACATGGGCCGCGGCGCGATCGTCATCGGCCTTGCTGCCGTTATCATCGGCGAGGTCATCTTCGGCAAGCTGTTCACGAATTTCGGCCTCAAGCTTCTGGCCGTGTCCATCGGCGCTGTGATCTATTACTTTGTGCTCCAGATCGTGCTGCAGCTCGGCCTGAACACGAACGACCTCAAGCTCATCACGGCGCTGATCGTCGCACTCTTCCTCGCCATTCCGTATTGGAAGGGCAAAATGTTCCATGGAAAAGCCAAAAAGGAGGAATCGCGCCATGCTTGAGCTTATCAATGTCTGCAAAACCTTCAACCCCGGTACGGTCAACGCCAAAACGGCGCTGAATGACCTGAATCTGACCCTGAACGACGGCGATTTCGTCACTGTCATCGGCGGCAACGGGGCAGGGAAGTCGACTATGCTGAACGCCATTGCGGGCTCGTTCCAGATCGACAGCGGCAAGATCGTCATTGACGGCACGGACGTCACCGGCCTGCCGGAGCATAAGCGTGCCGCGCTTCTCGGCCGCGTGTTTCAGGATCCCATGATGGGCACCGCGCCCACCATGCAGATCGAAGAAAACCTCGCCCTCGCCGCCCGCCGCGGGCAGCACCGGGGATTGAAATGGGGCATCACAAAGGCGGAGCGCGCCGAGTACCAGAAGCGCCTGCATGCGCTCAATCTCGGCCTTGAGGAGCGCATGACCGCGAAGGTCGGTCTGCTCTCCGGCGGCCAGCGGCAGGCGCTGACGCTCCTGATGGCGGCGCTGCAGCAGCCGAAGCTGCTGCTTCTCGACGAACACACCGCCGCGCTCGACCCGCGCACGGCAGCCAAGGTGCTTGACCTGTCTGACCGCATCGTGCAGGAGCACGGGCTGACCACGCTGATGATCACGCATAACATGAAAGACGCCATTGCCCATGGCAACCGCCTCATCATGATGGACGCCGGTCAGATCGTCGTGGACGTGTCCGGCGAAGAAAAGAAAAAGCTGACCGTCCCGGATCTTCTCGCCATGTTCTCCCGCGCCAGCGGCAGCGACGAAGCCAACGACAAAATGCTGCTGTCCTGAATATTACACCGTAGGGGCGGACGACTCTGTCCGCCCTCCCTTTTTTACAGTATGCCTCCCGCCGGCCCCTACGGTCCAGCGCAGAGGTGCACCTGAATTCGCCGAAGATTTCTGTAGATCCTCTGCTTTCTGCGGGCCGACAGAGTCGTCGGCCCCTACAGAGATTCTGCGCGTTTTAGAAACGCGCCCCGCCTCCGCAGCTTTCCCGGCTGCGGAGGCGGTTTTTGCCCGGTTTTGCAGCGAAATACGGTTGAACTCCGGAGAAAAGCGCGCTATACTGTAAGCAGACAGATACAAGAAAGGAAGTCTGAACCATGAAAAGAGTCGGAAGATGGACGTGGATGCTGCTGACGCTGCTTCTGCTGCTGTGCGGAACAGTGCTTGCGGCAAATGCAAAAACTTATATCGAGTTAGACAAACCGGTTGAGGAAACGCTTACCAGTACATGGAATAGTAGAGATCGTTATCTGAATGTACCAGTTGATGGAATGCGCATTATGGTCGATTGGCAGAGTGAAGACACCTGCGATATTTTCATGAAAGGCTGCGGTAGTTCCTATGTACAGGACAAGCTGGTCTTTAGTGCGAAAGAAGCTGGCGAATATTATGTTGATATATATGATTATTCACTGAAGGATGGAGCAAAAAAAGACATTCGGTTTACGCTTCATGAATACAAAAACGACGCACAGGAGCCGAACGACGTAATACCGACCGAGCTGCACGACGGCGATGCCATCAGCTTTACGCTGGACGGTGGTGATCGGGATAAGTTTGCAATTACGACAACAAAGTCCGGGCAGGATATTGCGTTGACCATCGGCGGTTTTTCCTATGCCAGCCGAGATACATTTGACATCGAGTGGCAGGATAATGCCGGCCGCGTTGTGGAGAAAAACGGTGTATACTATCTGCATGCCGGGCAGCCGGGGCGCTACATATTTACGCTGAAGGAACGGAGCAACAGATCACCGAGCATTACGAGAACGATGTCCGTGCAGCTTCTGGACGGAGACGGACATGAACTGAACGATACGGCGCAGACGGCCACGCCGCTGCCGATCGGCACGGATGAGACGTTCACCCTCGGCGGTATCGGCGATGAAGACTGGTTCAGCTTTGAAGCAGTGCCGGAAGAAGGAAAATCAAAGCTCTATACGCTCCGTCTGCTTGATTTTGACCTTGAAAATCCGGAGAACGTCTGCTATGAGATCTACGCGCCGGACGGGACTGTTGTTGTTTCAGAAACAGCGGTCAGCTCCCGGCATACGCGCGTCTTTTCGTGCAGCCAGCAGGGGCAGTATGCCGTCAGGCTATATCCGAAATACATATATCCTAAACAGAAATATTATGTCTCGATCCAGCGCGCAGCGCTCCGCATCCGCGTGGAGGAAGGCGGCGACGACCCTTATGAAAGCAACGATACCTGGCTCGACGCAGCCTATATCGAGCCGGGTCAGCTGATTTCTCATGTTTTAAGCAGCGGGGATACAGACTGGTTCTGCTTCACAGTTCCGGAGGATCACATGACGCTGCATATCAACTCTGACTGTGCGGGAATGCGTGCAAAGGTTTATACCGGACAAGATCTTGCAGAATTTGGAGAATCTGCGAAAGCAATTAACGATTATGAATACATGACATACATGAGCGCCACGAATCTATATTGGAAGCTTGGAGATAAGGGCCTTTATTACATCAAATTACACGACGGCTCCAGCGAGAAAATCTGCTCGACAACGATCTCGCTGATTCCGCCGGAAACGATTGAGGACAACGATACATGGCATCGTGCTACGCCGCTTTATGAGGAATTTACGCAAGCATTTGATGTTTCTGCGCCGAATGACATGGATTGGTTCCGTTTTACTGTGCCGGAGGGTGACCAGAAGGTATTGCTGCTGAATGTCTCTAAAACAGACACGGGCGAAAAATTCGAATATATGTTTTTCGAACTCTACCGGGAAGCATATTTCGACAATCAGGATGATGGCAGTCTCTATAAATCCGATATAGTAAGTTCAACTTCGAAAACTACAAAGAATTATGCTTGGGATTTGGAACCGGGTACCTATTATTTGTCAGTCGGGAATACAAGGAGTACTAGCTCACCTTCTCGTATACAAAAATTTAACATTCACTACAAGCTGGCTCCTAGGCTGAACAACGACACAATCGCGACTGCTGCTCCACTGACAGAAGAGGAATGGCAGGACGTATGGCAGAAGGGCTATTTCTCCATCGGCGAGCACAAGGCCGGAGAAGTCGTCCAGATTCAGCATGACGAGGGTGGAAGCAAACCAGATGGAAGTATTGATGTTTATGATGCTGATGGAAAACGAATTACATATTCGTTTGATGCCAATTTCAGCCTCCGGATTCCAGCAGACGGCGTCTACTATCTTGAAGTACCTGCGTCCATAAAATTTTCTGAAAATGAACCCACACGCACAACGCGCGTTCGGTACTATACCCATAACGATAAAATCGGAGCAGCGGAAAGCATAACCATGCGCCCAAATGAATCCGTATTCCTTGATCTGTGGTTCAGCCCGGATATAAGCTTGTCGGTCGAGTCCGAAGTCGAAAATCTGACATATGATCGGGAAACCGGGTATCTGACTGCACCCAACACTCCGGAAGGGAGTGCAGATCTTGTCTTCTCCAACGGATACCCGGAAGGCAATAAAAATCGAATCGAAGCGGTTACGCACGTTATCTGGTCGGAAAAGCTGCTGTCAGGCGTTTCAATTTCCAATGCGCCGCAGTCTCTTTCCGTAGGCAGCTCCATGCAGCTGGAAGCAGCTGTAACCCCGAATGATTACATTGGCCGCGTTTCCTGGGAAAGCTCCGACACCTCCGTCCTGCGTGTGCTCTCCAACGGCAAGGTCGTCGCTGTTGGACAGGGAGAAGCGGTGATCACGGCGAGTGTTGGCGAATGCACTTCGTCTGTCACCATCACCGTCACCGGCGAACAGCCCGGCGAGTCCGGCCTGACCGGTGTTTCGCTCGACCGCTATACGCTGACGCTCTACGCCGGAGAAGAGGCCGAACAGTTGACCGCGACGCTGAAGCCCGAGGGCACAGAAGCGACCATCCGCTGGACGTCCAGCAACCAAACTGCCGCCACCGTCAGTCAGGACGGCAAGGTCACGCCGCTTTCTGCGGGCGTTACCGTCGTAACGGCGGCAGCGGGGGACTACCGCGCCAGCTGCATCGTGACTGTCCAGCCAAAACGCGTCCGCGTGACCGGCATCCGGTTTGACGAGCCGACGCATACGCTCATGATGGGCAGCACCGTCACGCTCCAGCCCATCATCGCCCCGGACGACGCGACCGTCAAAAACCTGACCTGGGTAAGCAGCGACGAGCAGACCGCGACCGTCTCCCGCACGGGCATCGTAACGGCTCTGTCCGTCGGCGAAACGACCATCACCGCCACAACGGTCGACGGCGGCTATTCCGCCGAGATCAAGATCATCGTCACCGCTGCCGCCCAGCTGGGCGACGTAAACGGCGACGGCTATATCGACGCGGCCGACGCACTGCTCTGCCTGCGCGCCTCCGTGGGTCTCATTACGCTCACGCCGGAGCAGGAAGCCGCTGCGGACGTCAACCACGACGGTCTGATCGACGCGGGCGACGCGATCCTGATCCTGCGCTACGATGCAAGACTCATCCCGAGCCTCAACTGACGAGGGCCGCGCCATGAAAAAAAGACTTTTCCCATTGCTTCTCGCCCTGATGCTGCTGCTCACCCTCTGCACGCCCTTCGCACAGGCCGAGGGCCGCACACTCTCGATCACCTCGGCCAGCGGCCGCGCAGGCGAGACAGTCTCGGTGCAGGTGCGCCTGACCGGCAGCGTGTACAGCGGCAGATTTGAGCTTGCGTATGACGCGGCTGAGCTTGAGCTGCTCCAATGGAGCGGCGCAGACGGCGCAATGTGCGTCTTCAACCACGAACAGCCCGGTCTGCTGCTCGTGGCATTCGTGTCGACGACTGCACTGGAAAACACCAGCCTTTGCACGCTGCAATTCCGCGTTTCTGCGGCGACGCCGGAAACTGGCAGCGCCCTCACGCTGAAAAGCATCCGCCTGTATGACGAAACCGGCACGTCCGTCCCGGCAACTGCCGAAAAGGGAAGCATTTCCCGCAGCACCGCCCGCCTGACCCTCAGCCGCGAACAGACAGTGGAGAGCCGCTCTGTCCGCATGACGGTCAGGCTGGAAGGGGAGTTGTCCCCGGCAGGCGGAAATTTCACCCTGCAATATGACCCGGACTGCCTGCAGCTGACCTCGGTTCTGAAGCTGCACCCGGCCGTCGAGCTTCTGACATGGAACGAGCCGCAGCCCGGTACGGTGCACGTCAGCTTCAGCGGCACGCAGCCGCTCTCTACAGGAGAGCTTTGCGCCGCCATGTTCCGCACCGTCGGAACGGCGGGGGATACGTCCGCCGTCACGCTGACGGACGTGCGTATGTACGACACAGACGGAAAATCGATTGACGCGTCCGCCGAAGACGGCAGCGTCGATGTGGTGCTCCCATCCGACCGTGCGCCAAAGCTCTGGGCTGTCGGCGGTGCGATCCAGCCGGACGGCTCTGCGGTCGTATCCGTTGTTTTACAGGGGCGCGGCATCGTCTGCGGCGGAAGCTTCACCCTGACCTACGACCAGTCGCTTTCCGTGCAGGCCGAGCCTGCTGGCGGCTGTCAGATCAACGCCGAGCCGGGCAAGCTCCGGCGCCAGCTTCGCCTCGGCAACGCCCGTCGCCGATCAAGTCAGCCTGCTGAAACTCACGATTCAGGACGCCGTTCCCGGCGCAATTGACCTGTCAAACGCGATTTTCCGCGACGACAGCGGCAGCCGCATCGCCGCCGCGGACGTGCGGCCCACGACGCTGAGTTACACCACTTCCGCTGCGGCCTTCGCCGGAACGCTGCGCGCCGACACGTCTGCCGGTCAGACGCAATATCTGCTGGACGTGGACGTGAGTGATATGCGAGCCGGGACCCCGGAGGCGCGAACGGAGTTTACCTGCCTGCTGGCGCTGTATGACAGCGACGGTCTGATGGAAGGCCTGTCCGTTCAGAAAATCGCCGCGTCGGATACCGGCGTAAACGAGCTGACGCTGACAGCCAGCGCGTCCAAGACACCCGCATATGCCAAAGTCTTTCTTCTTTCAGACGCGTCCGCCGGCCTTCCGCTCTGCGGCGCACTGCAGGCCGCGCTGGAACGCAGATGAACCGCAGCGCGCGGACGGCGGAAACCGTCTCCGATGTGTACCTTGCGCTGATGCTGAGCGCATTTCTCCTCTGGACGGGGCCGGACGGCTACACCAAGATTCTGGAGGCCAAATACCGGCTGTTTTTTCTTCTGACGATCGTCTATTGCGCCGCTGCGGCGCTGTCTGCACTGCGGCAGATCAGAACGGCCTGCTTCTGCAAGCTGCTGCGTGCCGTCCGCCCGGCTGAATGGCTGATGCTGGGGTACGTGCTGTGCAGCCTGCTCTCGACGTTCCTTTCACCGTGGCGCGCTGACGCGTGGCTTGGTCTTTCACGGCGCGAGGGACTTTTGACGCTTGCGCTGTATGGCGCGGTCTTCCTGCTGCTGGGGCGGCTTGCGCGCCCGAAAGCATGGCTGCTTGACGTCTTCGGCGCGGCCATGAGCCTATGCTGCCTGCTGGCGCTCTGGCAGCTGGCGGGCGGAAACCCGCTTGGCCTGTACCCGAAGGGGCTGGCCTATTCCGATGCCGGAACCGCCTACAGCGGCGCATATCTCGGTACTATCGGCAATACAGACCTGCTGGCGGCTGTGATGTGCGTGGCCGTACCCGCATTTTTCTATGGCGCGTGGAAGCTCCGCCGCTGCTGGCTGCTTGTGCCGCTGACGCTGTGCGTGACTGTCAGCGTCAGGATGAATGTCTCCGCCGGACTGCTCGGTACTGCAGCCGGCCTTGTTCTGCCGCTTCCGCTGGCACTGGACGAAAAAAAGCGCCGCGCAGCGACAATCATCATTGGAGGTGTCCTGCTTGCGGCGTTCCTTGCGGTATTCCTGCTTCCGGGACTGCCCGGAATGCTCGGTGAAGCGCACGCGCTTCTGCATGGCCGCGCGGAGGACGATTTTGGCTCCGGCCGGATCTATATCTGGAAAAACGTCTGGCAGGCAGTAAAGGAGCGACCGCTGTTCGGCGGCGGCCCGGATACACTGTCCCGCCGTATTACGGCGTATTTTGAGCGGTACGACGAAGCCGGACACATTGTACGCCGTACTGGGATCGATACGGCGCACAACGAGTATCTGAACATCCTTGCAAATCAGGGCCTTTTCGCCCTGCTCTGCTGGCTGGGCGCGCTTGGCTGCTCCGCTGTTCGCTTTGTACGCAGGGCAGGGGAACGGCCCGCAGCTCTCATCTGCGGCAGCGCAGTGCTCGGGTACTGCATGCAGGCGTTCTTCGGGATCTCCATGTGCCTGTCAACGCCGTTTTTCGTGATCGCATGGGCAATGCTCGAAACCCGGGAAAATTAAAATGACCGCGCTGGCAGCGCCAGCGCGGTTTCTGCATATCGTGGAAGCCCTACTGTGGGTGCCGTCAAGATTTATGCGCAAATTTATTGCAGGGCCGCCCACTCCTGCAGCTTTACACGGTGTTTCAACTTTGCACTTGTCATCCCCTTACCTCCAATATGACAGTAACGGAACGTTTCGCAACGTCCCGTTACTATTATCTCATGCCTGTCCATGCGCGGGGTGGTTTGACGCTTACATCTGCTCAACGCCTTCGTTTTCATTTCATAAATTCAGGCTCTGCCGCTTATCTTTCACAGAAAGTCAGCAGAGCCTTTTTATGCTTACTATATATACAGGATTAAAAACAATCCAACCGGCAAACTACTCGCTGCGTCAATAGAAAACAGTCCCATTTGCAATCACAAAAACTACCTTGAAACGATTCCTTTGGCGCACTAACGCAGAGTATGTCTATGTATCAAACACATTAACCATCTAAAATTCACACCACTCTGTTGCGTCTTTGCCTGGCGTAACAACTGCCATTTGTTTTGCACATAGTTCGGAGTTATCTAATACAAATGCGCCGATTTTGTATAGTTTTTTGCTGATTCCATAGCTTTCTCTGCAGTTTCAGTGACTACTTCAAATTACTGAAAAATCGTTTCTTCTATGCGAATAATAAACTTTTTCATTTTACGCTTCTTAATTTAGTTTTAAATACTGCCCATTACCCAAAAATTGAACAAATCCTTTATCTCGCAAGAACTGCAGCTGCTGTCTAATTTTGGGCTTGATATTATGATTTTCGGGATGCCTCAGTTGCAGTTCCTTATCAAAGTAATACACGTCCTGTAAGTTAAATTGTTGTTTGCAAATTTTATTTACACAATTCAATACATCCATAAGCCAGCCGCGACTATGCACATCTCTGATTATCAACCTGTTGCTCAAGCTAACTTTCCTTACCACTTGTGCAAAATCACTGACAATTCTGTTTGAAATAATTGGTATTTTTCCTTGCTCCGGAATTTTACCTATGATAATATTGCACCCAACCCAACCTGCACGTCGAGCATTTTCGGCCAAAGGCCGTCTCTTTTCTATAATATCCGGCACGAAAAAATGCTTAGGAATGAATATCAAATCATTAACAGAGTACTCTGATTTAGAATAACTCATAAAGAAAAAATCGGGGTTGTGATTTCCTGTGATTCGTTCAATCATTGTTGCGTATGCACCATCATTAATTTTGGCTCCAAGTCCTCCTGATTTGCTTTTTAGTTCAAATTCATTATTACACTGCGGGCAAAAGAAATCAGCTACAGGGCGATTATTTTCAAATTGCTCAATATGCAATCCACCGCACCGGGGACAATACATATTTCTTTTGACCCAATTTTCTGTTAGTAGCCGTGCAATTTGTGAATTTGAGTGATATTTTGCAACTATAGAATTATCAAATTTTAGGTTCATAGCCACAATCTCCCGAAATAATTATGTGACGAAAAAGAACTTTTGCACCTTTTCTGTACATATTCGTATGATATTATATTCTATAACTCGAATAATAACAATATCGTTCTCGAAAAATATTATACACTTTTTGCTTCCTCATATAAAGGTGACGGAGTTCTTCACTGGTGGCCAGTACGAGCATACCGTTTGAATCATTTCTGAATGTACGATCTTTGCTGCATGGTTACGGATATCTAGGAAGTGTAGGCAGAAGTAATACACAGTGATATATCCGAACCAACAAGCTTGAAAATACATTTTGCGATTTAAGCAAATAAATACAAATACAAAAAGACATTACCGACCGTAAAAGTCAGTAATGCCTTTTTATTATTTTTAAGATAATCTATCCATATGCCACTCAGACTCGTTTAAAGAGGGCTGGTAGTTCACTAATGAAATCATTCCCACTCAAGTCTTAGGCTTTGATTTAGGGTTATAAAATGCACTCTCGATACGCTTTTTGTCCAAATAATCCACGTATTTCGTGCTGCACATAGGTTCCTTACGAATTTTGTAGCCGTTTTGTAGCCAGCTATTTTATACGTACTAACCGTTCGCAACGACTTATTTTGAATGATTTGCAGCGGGTTTTGATATGATTCCCGCCAATAATCACCCGGAAATTGACCGCCTGATTCACCTCAACATCTCAGGGAAATCTACGCCGTAAGATAGCAATTAGGATGTCTTTCTCAATCAAAATAGTTCTTATATTTTAGAAATGCCGGATCATCCAGTACATCAAGCGCATTGTTTGTCTGCTGTTTTATTAAGTTTCGACAAATCTCAACCCTATGAAGCATAGGAGATACGATCATGTGGGTTTGATTAAAATAGGTGGTGATGTCTTCCACGGAAATGGGGATTTTGTACCCATGAGCACAACTAGCCAATATTACGCCGGCATCTCTCAATGGAGCAATCACACGACGATACAGATAATTAGGACGAACTTTTTTATCAGCATATTCATCGAGAACGGACAAAAGCTGATGTGATGAAATATACTTGTGGGCATCAACATTATGTACCTGAAACAAAAGATATCTCAAAAGAGCGGTTTGTAATCGCTTTTCAAAATCATCATCATGCTCATGCGATGCAATGAAGTCCCTCGCCCGATGAACTGACAAGTTAAACACATCTTCATCGTATCTTCTGTCTTTCTCGGATGCTGCTCCAAAATATGGTGTTGTGTCATTGGGAAAGCGCTCAATACAGATGATTTTCCCTTTCAGCATTTCAAGATAATTAGGAGCTGAATCATCGGTATAGTTCTTGCCTATCGTGCCCCCGACAAAATCTGCTAACTGCACAAGAATGGAGTCGCGGCTGTCCGTGTAATCAAACTCATATTCCCCTAAGAGGTTTATTGGTCGATGTTCTCTCACGTATTTCTTAAATGAAGTCTGAAACTCGCTTGTACCAATCTGATCCTCAATTATCTGGAGCTTTGGATACGCACCATAGAGAACATTATATAGGCGCTGATGTAGGAATTTGATGAACGAATGCCGATATGTTGTTAGCGGGCTATCCTTTATGAATGCTTGTTTGTCAGCCACGAATAAAATTATACGAAAGTTAATAGGAAGGAGCTCGGCGAGAATTTTGCTCCTTCGCTTATAATTGTTTCCTATCGCGCTAGACTTTATTTCAGTATCCTTAAAGCCATTATTCTCTTTGACTTTTAATACAGCATTATGCAACTGTGATAGCTCTGAGTTTTTGACAATTACCGCACAGAGGATATAGTATTTTGAGACACCTTCACTATCAAAATCAAATCCAAAATTGCCGCATTCATCAATGAACGCAATTCTTCCCGGTAATTTTGATAGTTCGTGCTCTCGTATTAAATCATCAAACGAAATCTGATCCATTTATTTTCCTCCGCAGGTCTATTCTCTTACCAAGCAGGAACGCAGTGTAAGATTGTTTGGAATGAGCAAAACCTTTATTTGACTTCATTTGGTACCTGCCATCCTGATTCTGTATAGTTGTATCCCTCTGTTATCGTCAAGCAAACAGTAGGGACGTCAATAGCGGTAGCCTAACATAGATTATAGGGTTGTAACCCTCTATCAAATCGAATTCATTCGACTCCATCCCCGCAACCTTAAACCCTCGGACCCAAAAACTTATCTCCGTTCAAATGGATCATGTGATCTGGCATATCGGCAATCCAGACCTCTGTTTCCCACGCAAGAGATTCTGAGAATTTTTTGAATGTCTTAAAGTCCAGAAATGCCGTAACATATATTTTCCCGGCTGTAACGCCTGTTGTCATTTCTTTGATTTCTTTGATACGCTTAGGCTCCATCGGCCCAACAGATGTAACCGATTCGATAAAGTATAGCCAATCCTTGTCTTCAGAGTAGAGGACAACGTCAGGCATCTTGTCGTGCAACGTTATTTCAAAGCCCAAAGCGCGGAGCTTGTCCACGTTCTTAACCAAGTCTTTCTCTGTGGTATCCCCAACGTACAGGTACTCGGAGTTGGGCGCGAAACGGGGCGCAAATTCCTCGATAATTGCTTTTTGCAGTTGGTTGTGCTTGCCCGGCGAGAATGTGAAGTCTTCGCCATTGATTTTTACAGGCATTTTTCTCATTGTCCGTTTAGAGGCATAGAGGTCAACAAGTGAGTCATGATTTTCCATAAAACGCGCCAAGCTTCTCTCCCAGTTTGCAGTGCCAAAGCTCTGAATCAAGCGCAGCATCTCATCCGTTAAGCGATACCGATAGTTTGGACTGTTTGTTGCCTTTCCGTTATCCTCAATGAACGCTGCATTTCTAAAGTGATGCATGGCCTGTTTGCGGAAGGTTTCGCGGCTATTTTCTGCATAGGTCGTTCCGTAATTGCTGTTTGCGAACGCAATGACATCGTGAATCCGAATCCAATTATTTGCGGCAGAACCCCATGCCTGTTCTTCTGTTAGGTTAGCCATTGCAAGCAATACACAGCAACACATACCGTTTTGCTGTTTTGCCGGGACTTTTAGTGAACTCAAAATTTCTTTTGCTTCCTCTAATTTACTCATATATAGCTCCTCAAAATATTGTCACAAGTTGCTTCCGACATATCTCTAACACGGATCAATTCTTTTCCCATCGCTTCAATCGTATTCATAGGTGGAACTGGCATGGAATTGATCTCGGTGGAGTTCACCTGTGTAGATCCGTTCAAGATGCGATAGTAGCTGTCATACAACGTGGAATTGAATAGCACATAGAGTCCATAGACAACACACTCCGATAACTCGCGGAGTCCGCTGATAAAATTGATTTTATTCTGTGTACTGATCTCCGCATATTCAGGATGCTTTCTAGCTAAGTACACACCACATTGCAGGCGGCGATGTTCCTCTTTTGCGGTGAAACGCTTCACGAACAAGTAGTTGGTGTTCTCCTGTAGAAGTCCGCGTTGTTCGGTAACGATGTACTCATGTTCCTTTCCGGCAGGAAATACTACCTTTCCGTCCTGAATATGCTGCGAATAAAACAGTGGAACTGCATCGTCTTCTGCTGAATCACGCAACGCTTCACGATTCCGGAAATCAACCGTTAACCCTGTTTTCATTTTTAGCCCAATGTCAGGAAGAGTATCTGTCCATCGGTTCAGCTCATTCAGAGTTTGGACTTCTTCGGTGCTCGTCACCAGATAGACATAGGACGCATCACCGTTTACTACTGTAGAATAAGGAGCTTCAAAAACAGTTCGATTAGAGAAGTCAGCATTACTCTGTGTAGTCGTAATAGTAATCGTATTTGGCTTGCTCTGCGTCTTTTTTGCTTTAATGATGATAGTTTCCTGCAAAACACTTTCTTTCTCAAATACTTTATCCCTGCTGACAAACAGATGGATATGCTCTAATGCACCTTCCTCAAAGAAACGTTTGCGGAATTGCTTAAAGTACGCACCGGATGTCCATGAGCGAGGGATGATATACACCATCTCTCCGTCCTCCTTGAGATTGAACATGCTCATAGCCGCAAACAAAAAGTATAGGTTAGGCGCACCGTAACATACATCTGGCATTGCGGTTGCCTCTGGCGCATCTTTGGCAATTTTCATATAAGGCGGATTGCCAATAACCATATCGAACTTATCTGCATCCGGACTTGCACCTAGCTTACCATTGTACTCAAGCATTTGACTGAGAATGTAATTATCAGTTACAATTCTGAAAGAAACATCTTTCGTTGTATGGCTGCATGCCCACTCCAAATTTGAATACAACAAGTCTACAATGTTGGCATCATTTTCATAGCAAACCAGCTCAATGGAATCAATCTCGGCGTTTGACTCCAATCGTTCAAGGAGTGCAACCGAAAGAATTCCTGAACCAGCGCCTGGATCGAGGATGCTGAGAGAAGTGCGACCTTCGGGAATCGAAAAAAGCCCTGCCATAAAAACGGCAGTTTCTTTGCTTGTGAAAAACTGCCCATATTTCTTTCTTTTGGACTTTGGCATGTGGTCAATGTACTCGACCGTAGCCGCACAAACATGGTCAATCATTTTCATCATTTATAAACTCCACTATGTCGCCAATGCCGCAATCTAATGCAGCGCAAATCTTATACAAACTCTCCATTGATATAGCTTCGTTTCTTCCCATCTTGGCAAGCACATTGAAGCTGATACCGGATGCGTCCTTCAAATCCGTCCGGTTCATTTTCTTATCGATCAACAGCTTCCAGAGCTTATCGTAGGAAATTGACATTGTAATTCTCCGTTCCAAATTTAAACTAATTGTATTATAGCACAAAACGACGATGTTCGCAAGATAATCTCACCAGAACGTGAGATGGTCTCTGCAAAGAAAAAGCTGCCCACAGGAGCATCTGAACTCCTGCGGGCGGCTATGTCCTTATACACGTTCTTTCAGTCCATTCTTCTTGGCAAGCTCGCTTGCTGCGTGACGGTGCTCGTCGGAATACGGTGCGGTCAGACGGAAAGAGAACCGTCCCTTGCGGATTTCAAACTCCATGCAGCCCGTTTCCGGGTCTGCGTCGGTCTGGCGGCACTCGCCGGGGTGAGCTGCGGCATAGGCGGTCAGCCTGTTCTTGAGGTCGGTGTTGTGGGTGCGGATATGGATAAGGGGGTCTTTCTCGTCAAACCAAATATCAGTGGTCTTTTCCTGCTTCGTAAGCCCTGTTCTCATAAACTCTCCTTTCTGCCCTCTGTCGCACAGGAGTGGCATTTTTCGGCTGTTTTCTCCGGCTCTTGACTTGGGGAAAACGGCGATTTTCAAACAGGAGCGCGCCGGACGATGTCTGCCCTGTCTGACGCGCTCCCATTCGATAAAATGCTTTTTTTCCGGATCTACACAGGAATCAGCGAGCTTCGTCCCTCGTGACCGCTTTTTCTCTGTGCGGATGGAAGAATCGCCACAGATTATTGCGCTGAATCACATCCTCATAGCTGCGGACTTTCCCGCGCAGCTCCGTATTTTCACGCTCCAATTCTGCTGCACGGAGCTTGCTGCGAACGGATTTGTATTCAGAAAGTTCCTGCTTCAAACCGGCGATCTCTGCCTTGAGTTTTGCAATCAGCCTGTTTGCAGCGTCAAGAGTCTTTTGCAGTTTGGATTCCTTTTTCTCGGCTGCAACGTACTTTTTCGCAAGCGTAGACAGGTGTTCAAAATCCTCACGCTCCACGGCAATCTTGGTAGAGAAGGGAATGGGCTTCGATTCAATCTTTTCGATAGTCGCCACATCGACCTGCTGATTCTGAATTTTTTTGATCTGCTTGCCGAGTGCCGCTGCCTGCTGTTCCTGCTGGCGGTTCTGCTCTGTGAGTTCTGCCAGCCGCGCCTGCTCCTGCTGTACCTTGAACTGCGTCACGGTCAAGTGTTCCTCCGAGCTGCCGCGTTCGCCGCGCTCCACATCGTCGTACCCGGCGTCGCGCATATACCGGAAGAAATCATCCTGCAAAACGCTGTAGGATTTTTTGAGAACGGGCTTGCTCTTGGTGCTCAGAATCGGCGTACCGTTCTCGTCCAGCGCGGGCTTGGAAGCCCACTTCTTACTCATGCTGACCTGCTGGATTATCTCCTTGACCGTTCCCACCAGAGATTTATCCTTGCAGCGTTTCGACCACAGGATTTGCTTCTCTACGACAGGGATATAGACCACATGAAGGTGGTAGTGGTACACGTCCCGCCCCAAAGCATCCGACATGGCGCGGTTGCGCTCGTCGGCGTGCATGACCGCAGAGAGAATGTACTGCTCTCCGCCTACGATTTCTATTGCGGATTTGTATGCGTCGGTGTAGAATTGTTTTGCGAAGTCATAGCCGCCGTGATTATGAAAATAGGCGGTGTTTACGTCAAAGACCAGCTCGCCGTAGAGAAAGGCGTCCTCTTTCAGTCCGCGGGTGGAGATGATCCCATCCTCTTTCATCTGCTCAAACATCTCCGCATATCCAGCGGTCGGTTTCTTGAAATGAATATTGAGCCGCGTTCTTTCCGGGACAATATCCTGATTGACATAGGATCCCTTTTCCCGTTCGTTGTGTTGCTGCGCGTTGCCGATTCTGGCAGCGGTCAGCCTCATATTTCTTGCGTTGGTACGATGGATACCGTCGCCTCTTGCCATGGGCATTTACCTCCTGATTTCAGATTTCGCAGGACAAGGTGGCTTTCGGGGGAGCACTTCTGCGGAAGTGTAATAACCCACTATGATACTTTCATCCTGCGGCTGCAAAGTATCGTGGGCTCTCCGAGGGGGAACGGGGAATGCGGCTTCTGCGGAAGCCTCTGCCGTGGCTTGCAAGTAGTACCCACTTTGCAAAATCCACGGCGTGACCGCCAGCCTTTCAGCAATCGAATTTGCTCCAACGCTGCCGCCCACAGGCAGAGAGAATTTTGAAAATCCTCTCCGCCATCCATCTCAAAATCTGCGGGTTTTTCGATGGAGACGGGGATGCGAGGGGACAGCAGCCAATGCATTGCCTTGTCTGCCAGCCACAGGAGCGTGGCACGCTCCTGTCACAGTTCCCAAGGAGGAGTAGTCCATCGGTAGCTCTGCGGCACTCCACGCCGGTCAAGATACTCCTGCCGCGCCTGCTCCCGTTCTTCTTCGTTGGAGCGGTTTTGTACCGGGAATAGAGCTGTCGGTTCAGCATGGCGTCGAGCTTTTGCTCCAAGCCCTGCCGGATTTCTTCTTCAAAATCATCCTCGCCCCGCAGATGGTACATGGCGAGGTCGATGAACAGATCATAGGGGATTTGTACGCTTTTCATTTTCCTATCCTTTCCTATCCGCGACGGTCGCAACGATTGCGACGGTTGCTTTGATGGCATCATTTCCACCGTCGCGACCGTCGCAGCCGTCGCGCTGTCCTCATTCGATTACTTCGTACTCAACATTGTCGATTACCATATAGGTGAGCTTCACCTGCCGCCCGGAGTGTTTTGCTCTGTTCTCATACCTCACATGGTACTCGTCCAGCAGCCTGCCGGATTTAACGTTCAGGTATTTGGTGAGGGCATTTGCCGCCATGCCTGTATTCACCGCTTCCGCAAGCTCGGTCGGACTGCCTGCCCATTCTCTGCTTTCGGAGGAAACAAGCTGGGAAACCGTATCCAATACAGGGTCGGGAGGCTCCTGATACGGCTCGTTCTCTGTCCGTTCAAGGCTCCATATCTGCGTGTCGGCATCTTTTTTCAGATATAGAATCTGATCCTGTTGATCTCGCCCCACGGCATCGACCGTGGCCTCCAATGCTGTCCGTTTCTTCTTCTGCATCAAGAGTGCTCCGTCTGCACAACCGAGAAGTCCCGTCGTGCCGGAGATCGTTTCAAAGCTGTCTCCGGCTGGCTGTTTTCTTGTGTGATGAACGGTAACGATGCAAATGCTGTGCCTGTCCGCAAAACGCTTGAGCTTGCCGATGATCTCATAGTCGCTGGCGTAGCTGTAAGCCTCGCCTCCGGCCTCCCGAATCTTCTGCATGGTGTCAATGATAACCAGCTTCGTGTCGGGGTGTTCCTTTATGAAATTCTCAAGCTGCTCGTCAAGACCGTTTCCGATTTTGTTTGCTGCCGTTGCAAAATGCAGGCTGGCGGTATCCGCCACGCCGTACATCATAAACATCCGGCTCTGGATTCTCTGAAAATCATCCTCCAGCGCAAGGTATAGAACCGTACCCTGATGGACTTCATAGCCCCACAGCCTTTGCCCTGTGCTGACATGGTAGGCAAGCTGCGCTACCAGAAATGATTTTCCGATTTTGGGCGCTCCTGCGAGAATATATGCCCCGGAGTAGAGCAGACCGTCTATGACGGGCGGTCTGCTCTTGTAGGTGGTCTGATACAGCTCTGTCATGGAAACGGTATGAAGATAATGCGGGTCGTTCATACGCCGGATTTTCTTGCGCATTTCCTCAATATTTTCCTCCGAAGGATTGCTTTCGCAGGTTTCATGTGGTATCCTCTGTTTAGTTGAATTGTGAGGCGGCTGCCCTCCATCTGCTCCAACAGATGGAATGAGGGCGGTCGTTTTCTCATTTTCCGTCATTGCGCTCACCTCCGGGAATCTGGAAGCCGTAGAACTTCTGCTTGAAATACTGGGCGGGGCATTTTCCGGCTACGGTCAGATAGCCTTGGGATTTCAGCTCTCTGTTCATTTCCCGGACAATCTGATACGCCTTGCTGCGGCTGATGCCCATGATCTCCGCCACCTCTGACGCTGTGATAAACTGTGCTCTCATAGTACCTCCTGTTTCAATGTGATTTTCCTCAGTCTGCGTATCTTTTGTTCACGCTCCTTTCCTCAGCCTCTCCGAAATACGCACTCTGAGTACATATTTTATTATACGCACACAAGATACATCTGTCAAGCCTTTAGAAAATAAAAATATGTACTTGCAATTCGCTTTATTCTGTGATATGATATGGACGAGGTGAATCAGACATGGACAATTTCGATTATCCCGCCATTGGGCAGAGAATCAAGCAGCTCCGAAAACGCAAAGGGCTGAACCAGACCGAGCTGGCACAAATGCTGAAAAAATCTCTCCGCACCGTACAGAAGTACGAAACCGGAGAGATTGAAGTGTCGATTGCCGTTGTCAATCAGATCGCAGACCTGCTGGACACGACCTCAACCTATATTCTTGGGTATGAATCCAGCACGACACAGATCAGGACGCTTGCCGACGTGATGGACTTCCTCTTTAAGCTGGAAACGGTAGAGGGCATCGACTTCAAGATCAATGTGCAGAAGCCGCCCCGCAGCAAACAATGGGAGTGCTCGGTTTCCTTTGATGGAAAGAGCACGGCGGAGTTCAATGCGGATATGTGCCTCTTTCTTGAACAGTGGGAGGACGAGCGCAGCGAGCTTCGCGCCTATAACTCCACGCAGGCAGCATATAAGCGCTGGAAGGAGCAGACTTTGGCATATTACGCCGCGAACGCAGTCAAATGCACAGAGCCGGAGGAACTTGACCGCGATGAGCGAATCGCAAAGCGGACGGAGTTTCTGGAAAAGGAATACGGTAAAAGCGAGAGTAACGAGTGAATAACCTGATCAAAGCCTGATTCTTGAGGGAAGGAGGTAAAAATGTCAGTAACAAAAGACGGCGACACCGGTCGCTGGATGTCCCAGATCCGCGTGACGGACTGGACGGGCAAGACCATCCACAAGAAGAAGCGTGGCTTTGCCACCAAGAAGGAAGCCCTGCAATGGGAACGTGACTTTATCAGCCAATCCACGGGCAGCCTCGGCATGACCTTCGGTGACTTCATCTCTCTGTATGTCAAGGATATGGAGCACCGCCTCAAGCCCTCAACCGTTGCCAGCAAGAAATGGCTGATCGACCTGAAGGTAACGCCTTTCTTCAAGAAAATCCCGCTGAACGAGATCAAGCCCACTCACGTGCGCCAATGGCAGAACTCTCTGACCAGCTACCGGGATGAAAACGGCAAGCCTTACGCCCAGACCTATCTCAAGTGCATCAACAACCAGCTCACGGCGATTTTCAACTACGCAGTCAAATACTATGGGCTGAAAGAAAATCCCTGCCACAAGGCGGGGAGCATGGGCAAGAAGAAAGCCGATGAAATGCTGTTCTGGACAAAGGACGAGTTCCAGACATTTATCGAGAGCATGAAAGACCGTCCCGCCAGCTACACGGTATTCATGACCATGTACTACACGGGGATTCGGGAGGGAGAGCTGCTGGCACTCACACCGTCGGACATCGACTTCGAGAAGAAGACCCTGACGGTGAACAAGAGCTATCAGCGCCTCGTCAAAGAGGATATTATCACCACTCCGAAAACACCGAAAAGCATCCGTACTATCCCTATTCCCGACGGCCTTTGCAACTGTTTGCAGGAGTATATGTCCCATTGCTACGGGCTGCAAAAGGACGACAGGCTCTTTCCCTACACCAAGAGCTTTCTATACCACGAAATGGAGTATGGCTGCAAGGCTTCGGGCGTGAAGCGGATACGGGTGCATGACATTCGACACAGCCACGCCAGCCTGCTGGTGGAGATGGGCTTCTCTCCGCTGCTGATCGCGGAGCGGCTCGGACATGAAAAGGTACAGACAACGATGGACACGTACAGTCACCTGTACCCCAACAAGCAGGTGGAGGTAGCCAGACAGCTTGACGGCATTATGCCGTGAGCCTCTGGCTACAAAAATCGCTGCAAATGTAGCCAATTTGTAGCCGCTAAAAAAGAAAAATCCTGAAAAACGCTGTATTACCAACGCTTTTCAGGATTCAGAAAACACTAAATATTTATTCCCACTCAATCGTTGCCGGGGGTTTGCTGGTGATGTCGTAGCAGATGCGGTTGATGCCGCGGACTTCGTTGACGATGCGGACGGAGATGCGGTCGAGGACGTCGTAGGGGATGCGCGACCAGTCGGCGGTCATGAAATCGCTGGTGTTGACAGCACGCAGAGCAAGTGTGTAATCATACGTCCGACCGTCGCCCATGACGCCGACGGAGCGCATGGAGGTCAGAACGGCGAAATACTGGCTGAGGCTGCGGTCAAGACCAGCCTTGGCGATCTCGTCACGGAAGATGAAATCCGCGTCGCGCAGCGTATCGAGCTTTTCCTTGGTGATATCACCGATCACGCGGATGGCGAGGCCGGGGCCGGGGAAGGGCTGCCGCATGACCAGATATTCCGGCAATCCCAACTCGCGGCCAAGCTGACGCACCTCATCCTTGAAGAGCATACGCAGCGGCTCGATGATCTCCTTGAAGTCGACATAATCCGGCAATCCGCCAACATTGTGGTGGCTCTTGATGACAGCGGACTTGCCGAGGCCGGATTCGATCACGTCCGGGTAGATCGTACCCTGTACAAGATAGTCGACCGCGCCGATCTTCTTGGCTTCTGTCTCAAAAACACGGATGAATTCTTCACCGATGATCTTGCGCTTCGTCTCCGGGTCAGAAACGCCCGCAAGCTTCGAAAGGAAGCGGTCTTCCGCGTTGACGCGGACAAAATGGATATCCCACTTGCTGAACGCAGCTTCTACTTCGTCGCCCTCATTTTTGCGCATTAGGCCGTGGTCAACAAACACACAGGTGAGCTGGCTGCCGATAGCCTCCGCCATAAGCGCTGCAGCGACAGAGGAATCTACGCCGCCGGACAGCGCCAGCAGCGCGCGGCCAGAACCGACCTTTTCCCGAATAGAGCGGATCGCGGTCTGCCGGTAGTCTGCCATCGTCCAATCGCCGGACGCGCCGCAGACGGTATAGAGGAACCGGCGGAGCATTTCGCTGCCCTCTACGGTGTGCTGCACTTCCGGGTGGAACTGCACGCCATAGAGCTTTTTCTCCGGGCAGGCCATTGCTGCAGTCGGGCAGACGGCGGTTTTTGCCGTGACGGCAAAGCCGTCCGGCACCTGGGAAATATAGTCGCCATGGCTCATCCACGTCACGCTGGATGCGGGAAGGCCCCGGAAAATCGAACAGTCTGTATCGAACTCGGTCAGCGTCTTGCCATATTCGCGGGCGGTCGCTTCCGTCGCTGCTGCAACGGTGCCGCCCAGCGAATATGCCATGAGCTGGCATCCATAGCAGATGCCAAGAACGGGGATGCCGAGCGCAAAAAGCGCCGGGTCCACGTGCGGGGAAACAGATTCATAAACGCTCTGCGGGCCGCCGGAGAGAATGATGCCGATGGGGGCAATTTTTTCGATCTCGGCAGGGGAGATGGAGCAGGGCTTGACCTCGCAGTACACGTTCTGCTCGCGCACACGGCGGGCGATCAATTGGCTGTACTGCGCGCCAAAGTCCAGAATCAGAACAGTTTCCATTATGCTTCCTCCCGGAATACGATGTTGCCCGGCTCCGCGCTTTCGATGATGGCGAGAGAGTGCAGGTTCACGCCCGCCGCGCGCAGCTTGTCGCCGCCGCCCTGGAAGCCCTTTTCGACCGCGCAGCCGATACCGACCAGCTCAGCCCCTGCAGCCTGCACGATCTCGCACAGACCGCGCAGCGCTTCGCCGCGCGCCAGAAAATCGTCGATCACGAGCACGCGGTCGCCGGGATGGATCCACTCCTTGGAGACGAGCAGCGTGACCTTTTTCTTGTAAGTATAGGAAAAAATCTCACTCTGATACAGGCCGCCTTCGATGTTGTCGCTCTTGGCCTTTTTCGCATAAACCATGGGCTTGCCGTACCGGTACGCGCAAATCGCGGAAAGGGCAATGCCGCTGGCCTCTGCGGTCAGAATGAGATCTACGTTGTCGAGATCAAAATATTTTTTGAATTCATCTGCGATGCGTCCCATAAACGCACAGTCGACGCGGTGATTGAGAAACCCGTCGACCTTTACAATGTTTCCGGGCAGAATCTTGCCCTCCTTGACGATGCGATCCTTCAACTCCTGCATAGCTTCCTCCAAAAACATAATAAATAGACAGCGGGAATAAAACCTGCTGCCAATGATAAAAAGCCGCGCGCAGGACCGCAAAGCCCTGCGTGAGCGAACTTCCAATAGTCGCAGCTTTGGCGCTGCGGTAGAGACATCCGGGCCGTACATCCGGAACTATATTGGCAACGATATAAACTTCGTGCTGGACAATTTCATTTTTGGCTATTATAATCGGAATCAGGCAATAAGTAAAATAGATGTTTTTAATCATTGCTATCAGTTCTATAAATATTAGTAATGACAGGAGGCAGCTATGGCTGTTAAATTAGAGCTTTACCGCGTCTTTCAGGAGGTCGCCCGCATGGGCAATATCTCCGCCGCGGCGCAGAATCTGTTTATATCGCAATCGGCAGTCAGCCAGTCCATCAAGCAGCTGGAGGAGCAGCTGCAGGTCCGGCTGTTTTCGCGCAGCACGCGCGGCGTCGTCCTGACCAGCGAGGGAAAGCTTTTGCTGGACTATGTCTCGCACGGATTGGGGCTTATCCAGTGCGGCGAGGAAAAGCTTGCGCAGTCGCGCCAGCTGCTCACGGGCGAGCTGATCATCGGTGCAAGCGATACGGTCACAAAGACCTATCTGGTTTCGCGCCTTGAGGCATTCCACCAGAACTATCCCGCCATCCAGATCCGTATCCTGAACGGTACGAGCCAGATGGTGCTCGACTATCTGCACGCCGGTCAGGTCGACATCGCGTTTGCCAGCGAGCCGAAGGACAAGGACGCGTATTCCGTCCGGCACTGCTTCGACACACACCAGCTCTTTGTCGCCGCGCCGAATTATGACTGCGATTTTGACCACGTACATTCCATGGAAGAAATCGCGGCATTCCCGCTGATCCTGCTGGAGCGCAAGGCAAGCTCCCGCATCTATGTCGAGCAGTTTTTTCAGCAGCATGGCGTGAGCATCAAGCCGGAGATCGAATTGGGTTCGCACAATCTGCTCATTTCGCTGGCCCGCATCGGCCTTGGCGTGGCCTGCGTGACGGAGGAGTTTTCGCAGTCCGGCCTTGGACGGGGCGTCATCCTGCCGCTGCGCACCGACTTTGAGATCCCGCCGCGCTCGGTCTGTATGTGTACGCTGCGCGATGTCGCGCCGACCTCTGCCGCGAACCGCTTTATGGACTTTATCTCCGAAAGCGACAAAATGGCCTACGACCTGGGGCATTCCTATCATTTTACGAATGTTTGAATAGAAAACATGGGCCGTTTCGGAGGCTGGCCCTGCCTCCGGCGGCCCTGTCTTTTCCGCCTTGCCGGAAAAGACAGGGGAGAAAAGGGGCGCTTAGTTACGGTTTGGTGCGTACTGCGGGTGCTATTCAGGCAGGCACCAATTTTTAGTCGTTACAATCACACATAGTCACCTTACGAGCGCTATGGTACGCGCCGCCTGTTACGGGACAACTAAACTTGCAGATAGTTGCGTTTGAATAACTGCGGTAAATCAGCTTTGCGGTTGGAATTTGCGAGTTGTACGGATTCGCCGAGACTTTGTAGGGGCCGATGCCCGCATCGGCCCCTACAACTGGCGCGTTGGAAACCTACCGCCCGTCCTCGCCGTTCATATCTGTCAGGTGATACTTTCTGTGAGGCCTGCTTCGGGCGGCGTTCATGTCCTGCAGGGAGGAACGGCGTTCCTCCTGCCCGTTCAGGCAGTTCATATCGTCCAGCGCACAGGTGCGCGCATCGTCGTGGGACAGGCCGTTCATGTTTTTCAGACTGAACGGCTCTTTTTTCTGCTTCTTGTTCATGGAAAAACCTCCTTTTTTGCATAGTTTTCCGTGAACAGCGGGCAGATATGCAAGCCCCGCCTGCACGCTTGTGCATACAGGCGGGGAGGCGGGACGTCAATCCTTGCGGCAGTTCATGTTTGTGATGCTGCAGGCCATGTCCGGCTGCTCGTTCACCGCGTTCATATCCTGCAAAGACGCAGTCTGCTCCGGCTGACCGGCGCGGCAGTTCATGTCATTCAGGGCGCAGGTGCGCTTGTCGTCTGCGGACAGCCCGTTCATATTGTGCAGGCCGAGTGTGTTAGAATTGTTTTTCATTGGATATCCTCCTAAATAGAAATAATAATCATTACTAATATCATTATACACAAAGAGTTGTATTTGTCAAGCCCCAAAATAAAAATGCTCTCTGCCAAGATCGGGCAGAGAGCAGGGAAGAATGTATTTACGCAGCGTCATTTTTCCAGCTGAGCGCGATAGAGTACGGCAGAACAAGATGGTCCATGTTGAGCGTCCCGCCTGTGAGATAATTGGCGCTTTCCAAGCTGCTGACATAAGCGCCGCTATAGGCGACTCCGGTTTGATCGAAGACTGTCAGTGTAAAGCCGCAGTTGTCAAAGTATGCGCCGTCCAGCGTGATAAGTGCCTCGGTGGTTCCGGCAAGATAGCTTTTTGTACGGTTGTCATCGTTCGCCAGGACAGTCTCGTCGTTGTTGACTATGGCAAGCCGGCTTCCGTCAAAGGCCATCGCGCGGACAGTCGCGTATACTGGCGCGTACAGATCATCGGGCAAATAATCGGAACGCAGCGCAATCTGGTACAGTCCGTCCGCATCCTGCGTCAGGACGCAGATGCGCCCCTGGGTCTGCTGGATGCAGACGAAATCCGCTGTCTCGGTTATGTTTACATAATTTTCTTTCGGATCAAAGGTTGACACCTCCAGCTTTTGCAGGACCGCTCCTGTTTTGCAGTCAATTAAGGTTACATAATACATATTATTTTCAACTGTATGGAGCAAAAGCTGCGACTTGTCCGGTGTCAGCCCAAGATGTTCGATCCGTGTTTCCGGATCGACCGGGAAGAAGCAGGTCAGCTGATCGGTATAGACCTCGTTTGTGTTCCCGCCGTAAAACGCGCTGGCCTCGGAATCCGGGGCAAGCGGCCCGTAGGGGAGCATATAGACGCCATAGCCGCCCGGAATGCGGCTTGTGTCGACCAGCCGGTCTTTGTCCGTCCGGTTGCCGAACCAGAAGAAGCAGGTGTCGTCCGTTATAACGCTTTCTACGTTCATCCAGAACCGGTCGCCCTCCCTGACACTGGAGATGCTCCGGGCAGAGCCGCTGCCGTCCATATTCTTGTCAATGCCAAGCTCTACGTACTCATCCTGCAGAACCGGAATGCGGAAAAAGCAGCCCAGCGCGACCTGTGCACGTTCACCAAGCCATTCGCTGTCCGCTGAGGCGTCCTGCCAGTTGACAAGGGGGTCATAATTAACGCCCGGAAGATCGATGGAAAACTCAAACGGATATTCGTCGTAATAGTCTGCAAACCGGATCGTCATGGAACCGCTTTCGCCAGGCGAAAGTGTGTCCAGCAAGGACTGATACGCCGTTGAGAAGCCGAAGACATCGTCGCTGCCGGTCGTGGCCGCGTCGCGGTAAAAATTGATTTCAACGCCGCGGTAGCTCATCTCCGGCTGCTCCGCCTGTCCGGCGGGCAGAAAGCGGAAGCTCGTCTCCGCGCGATAATCCTGCGCGGAAAACTGCACAGTGCTCTCCCAGTTCAGCTTGTACCGCATACCGGTTTTGAGCTGCACGGTCAGCCCATCGGCCGCAGCCGGGTCGCCGGAGAATATGTGCTCCTGAAACGCAATGTCCTCGCGCGGTGCGCTGACGGCCTGCGCCGCAAACGCCGCGCCGCAGCCGCACACCAGTACAAGCGCCAGAAAGATCATCAGCGTTTTACGCATCCTCGTCCTCCTTGCCGGTCAGCTCGGTCAGCGCTCTGGAAACGCGGTCAGATTGATAACTGTACGTCTCCTTGACATAGTCCATCAGTGTTTTGCCCTGTTCGTCCAGCTCTGTTGTCTGCACGTCGCCCGCGATTTGGCCCTTGTGCAGCAGAACGGCCCGTCCGATAAAGCCCGTCACTTCCTCAATCAGATGTGTGGACAAGATCACCGTTTCGTGCGGCTCGAGAATGCCGAGCAGAACCTTATAAAAATCCTCGCGGTTGAAAACATCGTTTCCCGCAAACGGCTCGTCCATCAGGATATAATCCGCGCCCTGCGACAGGGCCATGATGACCTCAAACTGGTTTTTCTGCCCGGTCGAGAAGCTGCGGATGGGCTTGTCCATCGGAAGCTGAAAGAAGTCCATCAGGCCCTCAAAACGCCTGCCGAGGAACGTCTCAAAGTGCTCCTCATAAAATTCCCGGTGGGCTTTGGCGGTCAGGGCGGGGAAGAAGCTGTGCTCACACGTGGCGAAGGAAAACCGGCCGATGTTCTGCCGCGTGATCAGTTTGCCGTCCAGCGTAATACCACCAGCGTCATATAAGATCAGCTGCAGAATGCACTTCATCAGCGTCGTCTTGCCTGCACCGTTTTCTCCGAACAGCCCGACGATCTCGCCCGGCCCGACAGAAAGCTGCACATTGTCCAGCGCCTGCGTCTGGCCGTAGCGCTTGCAGAGATTTTTGATTTCCAGCATCAGAAAAACGCCCCCCAGATATTTAAAGTTTCCTCCGGCGGCATACAGCGTGCCGGAACACCGGTTCGGTAAATCAGAACGAACACCAGTAACAGCAGCAAAAACAGAACCAGCGCCGCGCCGCAGGCTGCCGCAGGAATCGCAATGCAGCGCCTGCGCAGCTCGTTTGGATCCTTCAGCCGCTTCATGAGATAAATGCTCTTTGTCTCCGTGAAAAACGACCTGTAATTGGCGAACGCGCGCAGCGCGCAGAAGGTCGTATAGGCCCAGAAGACGGTGAATTTGTGCCGCAGGAGCGTATTCAGAGTCGGCATGACCGCGCCCTGCCGCAAAATCTGTGTCCCGTAGCGATATACATAGAGCGCGCGCAGCGCAGCCTGATAGTCATGCAGAAACGTGTACAGCACGACCAAGACCATCGCAAGAAACAGCAGGCCAAAATAGGAAGCATCCCATTTCAGCCCCATTCCGGGCAGCGTGTATCGGGAAAGACGTTTAGTCCACTTCATCTGCCAGTCCGTCCTTTCCGTTATGTGTCTGCGTCAGCCCGAACCCCAGAAAGCAGAGCCCGACAAGCAGCGCCGTAATCGCATGGAAAATGCCCGTGCTTCTGCCCGCCGTATATTGGACTGACAGGTTCAGCACCAGAAGGAACGTCAGCCCCATGCAGACCAGCCAGCCGCGGCTGCCTTTTCTGCGCAGCCCAAGCTGTATGCACGCGGTCACGCAGCCCAGCGCCAGCACGAACAGTGCGTTGCGCGCCCATACATACCCGTCTGCCAGCGGCAGAAGCCCATGCAGAAAGCCGCTGCGGTAGAAATCCACAAACACGCCCTGCGGGCCAGCCGAATACACGGCGCTTTTTGCGTTCCAGAATGCCGCGCCCACAGCTGCCATGATCTGCACACACCACAAGACCGCAAAGCAGAGCGTATTGCAAACGCAGCTCCAAAGGAAGACGCAGCGCTCCGATACCCGCAGCCGCCGCAGCGTATAGCCGTACCGGCTGTTTGAACCGAGGCTGGATGCCAGCAGCACCTGAAGCGCGATAATTCCGGCCCGGAACGAATGCTGCAGCGCAGTTTCCAGTCTGCTGCCGGACAGCGTAAGCGCTGTTCCGCGCGCGATACACACCCCAGCAAGGATCAACTCGACCGCCAGCAACCCCAGCGCTGCCAGCAGCAGCCGGTTCAGCGCCGCACGCGTATGCAATCCGAATACGGATACCTGTTTTTTCATTGCGCTTCCTCCTCCCACGCCTGCTCGATGAGACGCAGCGCTTCTTCTTTGGAAATTCCCAGCTGCCGCAGTGTGCGGGCCATGGTGCACAGCTCGTCTGATAAGACCTCCCGCCGCAGCGCATCCAGTATATCCGGCGGCAGCGTCATGCAGCTTTTTGCGCCTGTACGCGATTCCATCAGATGCTCTTCCTCCAAAATGTGAAACGCTTTCTGCACCGTATTCGGGTTGATGCCGAGCAGCGCCGACAGAACCCGGCGCGAGGGCAGCTCGTCGCCGTCCTGAATCGTCCCGGCGATCGCACCCCGCTTGATAAAGTTGATAATTTGCAGATACACCGGCGTCCCATCCACTGCGCGGAACGCCTCAAACGACACCATATCCGTCACCACCGTATTACTCAAGTCATACACTTTCTGACTGTATTATACACATAGTACACTTGCCTGTCAAGCCGCTGTCTTGACATTTCAGCAAAAAGCGGGTAATCTGAAGAAAAGCGCCCGAACGCTGTTCGAGACAGGAGGCACCTATGTCCGATCTGACCAAACGCGCTCTGGAGCAGTCGCTTAAAAATCTGCTCCTGCAAAAGCCGCTCCATAAAATCACCATCAGCGATATCGCCGATGACTGCGGTATCAATCGCATGACGTTCTATTACCATTTCAAAGACATCTACGATCTGGTCGAATGGTCGTGTCAGGAGGACGCGGCGAAGGCGCTGGCAGGAAAGAAGACCTATGAAACATGGCAGCAGGGCTTTGAGCAGATCTTCGAGGCCGTTCTGGCGAACAAGCCCTTCATTATGAACGTCTACCACTCCGTCAGCCGTGAACAGGTTGAAACTTATCTCTATAAGCTGACCTATGATCTGCTTGAGGGCGTGGTCGAGGAGCAGGCCGCCGGTATGTCTGTCCGCCCGGAGGACAAAGCGTTCATTGCCAACGTCTACAAATACGCCTTTGTCGGCCTTATGCTCGACTGGATCAAGCATGACATGAAGGGCGAACCGAAAGAAATCATCGACCGGCTGGACTGCGTCATCCACGGCAGCGTTTCCGCCGCGCTTGGCCGCTTCCGGATTGACACTCCATCAAATCCGACTGATTGATAAGAAATTGAACAGATCAACGCCCTGTGATAAGAACTTTATCACAGGGCGTTTTCTGCATATTGTGTATTTTTTGAATCCGTAGTATGCTCATACCATCGAAAGGGAAACATAAAGCAATGTTTCCAGACTTTTTATGGAGGTATGAATCATGTATTATTCGAGCGGTAACTATGAAGCATTTGCAAGGCCCAAAAAGCCGGAGGGCGTCGATCAGAAATCGGCCTATATCGTCGGCAGCGGCCTCGCGGCGCTGACGGCAGCCTGCTATCTTGTCCGTGACGGCCAGATGAAGGGCGAACACGTGCATATTCTGGAAAAGGATTCGATTCCCGGCGGCGCTTGCGACGGCTATAAGTTTGAAAACGTCGGCTATGTCATGCGCGGTGGCCGCGAGATGGACAATCATTTCGAGGTCATGTGGGATCTGTTCCACTCCATCCCGTCTATCGAGACGGAGGGCGTGAGCGTCCTTGATGAGTATTACTGGCTGAACAAGGAGGATCCCAACTACTCCCTCTGCCGCGCCACCGTTAACCGCGGGCAGGATGCACACACCGACGGCAAGTTCGACATTTCCGACAAGGGTGCGATGGAGATCATGAAACTCTTCTTCACCCCGAATGAAGACCTGCAGGACAAGCGCATCACAGACTTCTTTGACGACGAAGTCTTCAACTCCAACTTCTGGCTCTATTGGCGCACGATGTTTGCCTTTGAAAACTGGCACAGCGCCCTGGAAATGAAGCTCTATATCCAGCGCTATATCCACCACATCGGCGGTCTGCCCGACTTCAAGGCGCTGCGCTTCACGAAATATAATCAGTATGAGTCCATGATCCTGCCGATGATCGAGTATCTCAAGGGCTTCGGCGTACAGTTCCACTATGGCGTTCAGGTCGTGAACGTCGAATTCGACTGCACCCCGGCCCGCAAGCTTGCCAAGCGTATCGATATCATCCGCGAGGGGAAAGAGGACGCCATCGATCTGACAGAAAACGATCTTGTTTTTATTACCAATGGCGGCTGTGTCGAAAATTCCTCCCGCGGCAGCCAGAACGAGCCTGCCCCCTATAACACGGAGATCAAACCCGGCGGCGGCTGGGATATGTGGCGCAAGATCGCCGCACAGGACCCGTCCTTCGGCCATCCTGATAAGTTCTGCTATGACCCCGAGCAGACGAACTGGATGAGTGCAACCGTCGAAACGCTCGATCAGAAGATCATTCCCTATATCAAAAATATCTGCAAGCGCGACCCGTTCACCGGTCATGTTGTGACCGGCGGCATCGTCACCGTCAAGGATTCCAGCTGGCTCATGAGCTGGACGATCAACCGCCAGCCGCAGTTCCGCGCACAGCCCAAAGATCACTGCCTTGTCTGGGTCTATTCGCTGTTTACCGATAAGCCCGGCGATTATGTGAAGAAGCCCATGCGCGAGTGCACCGGCAAGGAGATCTGCATGGAGTGGCTGTACCACATCGGCGTGCCGGAGGATCAGATCGAAGAGCTGGCCTCGAACAGCGCCAACACCGTCCCCGTTATGATGCCGTATATCGACGCGTTCTTCATGCCGCGTGCCTATGGCGACCGCCCGAAGGTCGTGCCCGACGGTGCTGTGAACTTCGCCTTCCTCGGCCAGTTCGCCGAGACCCCGCGCGACACCATCTTCACGACCGAATATTCCATGCGCACCGGCATGGAGGCTGTCTATACACTCCTGAACGTCGACCGCGGCGTCCCGGAGGTCTGGGGCAGCGTATATGATGTGCGCGACCTGCTGAACGCGACTGTCCAGCTCCGCGACGGCAAAAAGCCCACCGACATGAAGCTCTCCCTCGTCCAGAAGGTAGCCCTCGAAAAAGCCCTCAGCAAGATCAAGGGCACCGACATTGAGAAGCTGCTGAAGGAATACAACATCATCTGATTTCCGGTTTTTGATCTTATCAAACAGGCCGCGTCAGTTCGACGCGGCCTGTTTGACTTCTTCCTCCCGGCGGCGGAAGATTTTTGGGAAGGTGGTAAAAATGACAATCGTTGTGATAATGCCTGCGACCAGATCGGCGATGCCCTCCGACAGGTATACGCCCTTGAAGCCGAGGAAATGCGTCAGCACAAAGCAGAGCGGAATCAGAATGACGACCTTCCGGTTCACCGCCAGCAGCAGCGCTTCCTTGGCCTGCCCAAGCCCGACGTTGACGTTTTGCAGCGTCATCTGCACGAAAAACATGATGGAACCCATCAGGAACATCGGCGTATAGCGCATGACGATCTGCGTGACGGCCTCGCTTGCGGAAAATAGCCTTGCGTATACTACCGGGAACGCCATCGAGACGGACCAGATGCAGACCGCGTAGATAAACGCGATGATCGTCACATATTTGATCCCCTGTTTCAGGCGTGCGGAGTCTGCCTTTCCGTAATTATAGCTCACGAACGGCTGCATACCGTTTCCAAGACCGTTCAGGGGCAGGGAAATAAGCTGCAGCGCGCTCAGCATGACAGTCAACGCGGCGGTATAGTCCTTGTTGCCGCCGGTCGCGCGGTTCAGATTGATGTTGAAGACGATCTGGATGGCGCATTCCGTCAGCGTCATGATGAACGGCGTAAAGCCCAGCGAAAGAATGCTGAAAATGCGCCCCGGCGACAGGCCCAGCAGGCTTGCCTGAAAGCGGAACAGGCTTTTCCGGGAGAAGAAAAAGCAGACGATCCAAATGCACGAGCAAAGCTGAGAGAGGATCGTCGCGAGGCTTGATCCCTGGACACCCATTTTGAAGGTGAAGATGAACAGCGGGTCGAGCGCGATGTTGATAAGCGCGCCCAGCAGCACCGAGCTCATTGCAAGCCACGAATAGCCCTGCGTCAGAATAAACGGGTTGAGTCCCTGCGCCAGCATGACGAAAATCGTGCCGCAGGCATAGATTTTAAGATAGGAAACGGCGAACTCCACCGCACTTTCCGGGCATCCAAACAGCAGTACGATCTGCCGCGCAAAGCAGAACGCCGCTGCGCCGATCACAACGCCAAGCAGGACCAGCAGGCAGAACGCAGTGTGAAAGATCCGGTTCGCCTCATCCGCCTTTCCCTCGCCGAGCTTGATGCCCGCCCGCGGCGCGCCGCCAAGCCCGACCAGATTCGCAAATGCCTGCATGATCAGCGTGATGGGAAGTACGATCCCAAGCGCGGCCAGCGCGTCCATGCCGGAGCCTTCGATCCGCGCGACGTACATTCTGTCGACGATATTATATAAAAATGTAATGAGCTGCGCAATGACAGCCGGAATGGTGAGTTTGAATACGAGCGGCAGGATTTTTCCCTCTGCCAGCTCGGCGGTCATAACCTGTTTTTCTCTGTTTGCCATGCCTGTTCCTGTCCTGTTTTGTTTTCAATCAGTTACACTATAGCAGACGAGCGCCCAAAAATCCACCGTCAAAAAACGCGCATCCTGCCGTTTCTGCGGCTGCGCGTCGGGCCTGCCGCAAACGCGGCAGGCCCGATTCGGTTATTCTGACCAGTAAAGCCCGGCAGCTTCGGCTGCGGGAGCGGCTGCAAGCAGCATATTTGCCGCCTCACGCCGCGTCAGCGGCGCCTCATAGTCCGAGGCAGCAAGCGGGATGCCTGCGTTTGAGAGCGCGCTGACCGCACTCTGCGCCCAGGCAGGAATGGCGGAAGCCTCATCCGGCGCAAAGACAGCGGCATCGCCCGGCAGGCGCAGGAGCTTTTGGAGCATGACGGCTGCCTCTGCGCGGCTCAGATCCTCCTCCGGGCGGAAAACCAGCCCCTCCTCGGTCGGCGTCCCGGAGATCATGCCGGACTGATAGGCCGCGGCCAGATACGGCTGCTGCCAGAGGGGCGTTTCCAGTTCATCCGCGAAGCCGGTCGAGATCGTCCCGTCCGACTGCTCAAGTCCGGCCAGCTTCATGCAGGCGATCAGAAACTCGCTGCGGCTGACAGGGCAGTCCGGCTCAAAGCAGAGGTTCCCGGCAATGACTCTGCCGGTGTAAAGCCCCTTGTCCTTGAGCCACATGGCGGCGAACGCATCCCGGTCGCCGGACATATCCTGATACGTTGCCTTATCCGCGGGCTTCAGAATGCGGATCTTGACGCAGGCCTCATTCGAGACGTTCCCGGCCGGATCGGTCGCAGTAAAAACGAACGAATCCTTGCCGACCTTGTTTTTATCCGGCGTATAGGTGAAGCTGCCGTCCGTATGCAGCTCGACCGTGCCGCGCTTTGGTTCCTTGACAAGCTGATACGTCAGCTCCTGATCCTCCTGATCTGTGGCTGAAAGCGTGCCGGTGTTCGCAATGTTCTTATACGTTTCCAGAGTTCCGTCCTCGCAGACCGGCGCGGTATTCGTGCCGGAGAGAATGCGCAGGGATACCGTGACGGCGTCGCCGAGCGTCCCGTCTTCAATCGGGCAGTAGACCAGCTCACAGTCGGCGTTTCCAAGGCAGACCGGGCGCAGCTTCATCTTTTCCAGTGCTGCCGCAGGCAGAATGTCGCCCCGGCAGATCACGCGGCTGCCGATGCAAAGCTCTGCCTGATACGCGGGAGGGACGGAGGAAATGTAGACGCCCTCCAATCCGTCGGAATCAGAAAAGTCTGCGGCGGTAAACCTGTATTCCGAGGTATAATCGACGGCGATCTCAGCGGCCAGAGCAGGCACGCAGAGCATGACCAGAACCAGCGCTGCGGCAAGCGCGGCGCGAAGCGGGCAGGTACGGTGTTTCAAAGGGAAAACCTCCTTTTTGATGTTACGGAGGTAGTTTCTGCGCCCGGCGGGAAAATATGCAAGCGAAGCTGAAAAAATCCCTCCGACCGGGTCGGAGGGATAAATTGTGGGGAATTCAGGAATAGAATGCGTCGATTGCGGCGATAAGCTCCTTCAAAACCTCCTGCAGGGGCTTTCCCTTGATCTGTGCACCGGCTGTCGCGCCATTTCCGCCGCCGTTGCCGAGCGTTTCCAGAACCGCCTGCACATTGCACGAGCCGATGGAGCGTGCGCTGATGATGATCTGTCCGTCGTCCGGGAAGAGAACGAAGGAGGTGGTAATGCCGGAAACGTTGATCAATTCATCCGCGGCCTGAGACGCGATCACGCGGGTGAGCTTTTCGTCTACGCAGGCAATGGCGATCTCATTCCGGTACAGCCGCGCCGCCTGGATAACGCGATAGCGCAGAAGCGTATCGTCCAGATCTGTCTGAAACAGCTTTTTGACCTCGACCGGGTCCGCGCCTGCCTTACGCAGATATGCCGCCGATTCGAACGTGCGCGGGCTTGTCCGGATGGAGAAATTTTTCGTATCCAATACGATACCGGACAGAAGCGCCTGCGCCTCGATCGGCTTCAGATCGCGCTGATTGACCGCATACTGCAGAAGCTCCGTCACCAGCTCGGAAGCAGAGGAAGCAGACGGCTCATGCAGCTTGACAACAGTCTGGCTGATAGAATCCGCAGCATTGCGATGGTGATCGATCAGAACGACGCGGGAGATCGCTTCCAGCAGCGGCCTGCTCTCGACCTGACCGGGCCGGTTCGTGTCGACTACGATGAGAAGACTGCGGTTGTCCGCCTCGACCAGTGCGTCCTGCCCGGAAATAAACAGATCGGCATAGTCCGGAATGGCCCTGAGCTCCGCAATCAGGCGCTGGCAGGCGTTCTTTTGAAGGTCAATTACGATTTTTGCCCGGCAGCCCTTGATACGGCACAGGCAGAGAAGACCGACGGCTGCGCCGAGCGCGTCGAGATCCGCCATACGGTGTCCCATAATATATACGGTGCTGGACTGGCTGATCAGCTCTGACAGGGAGCTTGCGATCAGACGGGAGCGGATGCGGGTGCGGCGGTCCGTCTCCTTGACTCTGCTGCCGTAGAAGGTAAAATTGAACCGGTCCTTGATAACGGCCTGATCACCGCCTCGGGAGAGTGACATTTCGATTGCAAGCGAGGCAAACTGGTAATTTTCCGCGAAGCTCCCGCCGTCCTTGCCGATGCCGAGCGAGATGGTCGCCGACATCCCGCCGGTTGACGTGATGTGCCGTACATCCTCCAGAAGCGTTGAAAAACGGCTCTCCTGAAGCCGGGGCAGATCCTTGCTTTCAAAGATCACCAGATAGCGGTTGCGCTCGATTTTCCGGCACAGCGCCTCCAGTCCCGTCGTCCAGTTTGCCACAACGTCGTTGAGCTGCGCGTCAAGCGTGGAGATGGCGGAATCGGAAAGATTGGTGGTAAGCTCATCGTAGTTATCAATGAGAACGATCGACACAACCGGACGCGTCCGCATGAATTCATCGCGGATGTTGAACATCTCCGTCATGTCGGCGAAGTAGATCGTCGCGAGCTGCACGGTCGTCGTGCTGTCCTCAGAGCGGACGAAGTTGCCGTAGATGCGATAGCGCCGGTCACCGATGTTCCGGTCGCCGGACATCTCGGAATGGCCTTCGCTCAGCCACTTGTTGGAGAAATCCGGGATCACGGCTTCGAGCTTCTGATAGCTGGCCGTGTCGGATAGGCCGGTGATAGCAAAGAAGCTGGGGTTTCCCCAGATGATCTCGTTGTCGGGCAGCCGGATGACTGCCATTGGGAACGCGGACCCGGCATGAACGGAAATACCGGCAGAATCGGTCGCCTTCTGCACATAGCTCATAAGCTCACGCTTGCGCCTGGAGAGCTGGGCACGGCTGATAATAAAAACGATCACCGTGGCAAGAAGCGCACCGCCCGCCAGATAATACTGCCGCAGCACGGCAGCTGAGGCGGCGAAGAGCAGCATGACCACAAAATACCAGATCGTATTGGGGTTGAGCAGACGCCAGACAGGTTTTTTCAAATACTGTCGCCTCCATTTCGCAATGAACAAATTTATATATGTGCTTATCGGCTTTACGCAGTTGAACGAAAAATAGATACAAAAGTCCGAAATA
>ENA-UONX01000238-UONX01000238.1-human-gut-metagenome-genome-assembly--contig:-P74old-NODE-238-length-86533-cov-28.839046_pt1 | contig 86533 bp, 77 predicted proteins | sample MGYA00242466_ERZ724013 | MGnify/ENA metagenome assembly ERZ724013 | reverse complement strand
ACAAAAGAAATACGCACACCTGTCAAAAGTGTGCGTATACTCCTGTTGTGGTGGACACAAGGGTGACGTGTCCGAACACCCGCTTAAAGATAATTCCCGAATGGTTTTATCGGGGTCATCCTCTGTCGGCGGCATATAATTCAGATAGTTGTAGTAGATCTCAAAGCGGTCGTCGTAAAGCACGATTTTCTGTATCAGGTTCTTTATCAGCAGTTTCGGTTGCTGCTTGATGGTATGCGTCAGATATTCGACGACTTCTTCCTTCTTTAACTGATTTTGCGCTTTGTATTGCTCCACGACGATTTTATCTTCCACTTCGGAGAGCTGCGCTTCCAGCTCGTCCATACGGCTTTTGGTCGTTGCGTTCAGAATTCCTTGCTCGATTGCCTTCATAATGTTGGCAAGCGACTTTTTAATGGCGTCCCGTTCATTCATTAAAATGGTAAGGACAGACCTGTCGTGCATCCGCTTTTCATGTATCTTGATTATCTCGTCTGCGATTGCGGAAATGCCGTCCGGCGTTCCGAATACCTGCATCGTCGCGTCAAGGATCGCTTGCTCCAATTTCTCTTTCGGCATGATATCCTTTTCGCAGATGTTCATTTTCTTGCGCCCCATGCACTTATAATAGTATTTGACTGTTCCGTTTTTAGAAGTGCCGCTGTCGCCCTGCAAGCTCTTTCCGCAGTAACCGCATATCAATTTTCCTTTTAACAGGAATTCGACTTCGCGGCTTTTGGAGCCTATCTTGTTTTTTTCGAGGATACGTCCGACTTCTTCAAACAACGCCGTCGGGACGATGGGCGGATAGATATTATCGTAATCCGTACCGGCGCAGTTGCAGATGCCTATGTATTTTCGCAGGCGCAGCATTCCGTACAATGTGTTAAGCGCAAACGGTTTACCATGATAAGTGACGCCCTTTTCCGTCAGGTCGGCGATGATATCCTTTGCGATGGCGCCCTGCGCATATTGCTGAAAGACGTATAAGACGATTTTAGCACGCTCTTCGTCGATAAGCACTCTTTTGTTTTCCACCCGATAGCCGTAAGCAATACGCCCGCCGGGAAAAAGCCCTTTGCTCCTGTTTTCGTGCAATCCGCGCTTTATTTTTTGAGAAAGCTCCGCCGAATAATATTCGGCAAGACCGATATAGACGTTTTCCAGAAGGATGCCGTCAAGGTTCTTTGAGCCGTCGATATTCTCCGATGTCCGTTGCGTGGCGGAAATGAGCGTCTTATGGTTCTTCTTCAAACGCTGCTTGTTGACGGCGATCTCTATAGAATTTCGCCCGAAGCGGTCAATGGCATACACGAGTACGATATCCCACGGCACCGGTTTTTCGCTATCCGATAACATCTGCTGAAAAGCGGGGCGATGATCGTTCGTTCCCGTCATGGCTCTGTCGATATAGGTATCTAAAATCGTCAAGCCGTTCGCCTCTGCATATTGATTGCAGATACGCAGCTGTCCTTCGATGGACTGTTCGTTTTGCCGCTCACTGCTGTAACGCGCATAGATCACTGCACCTTTCATTGTAACTTCACCTCGTGTTCGGATTTGTAGTTCACATACTATCTTTTTCGAGACGGGAATGTTAGCAAGCCAGCCTATACAGTTTCCCAACTGACCGTGGCTTTTGCATAAATCTTCCCAAACAAACTAAAAGCGTATGCAAACTTTTCTGTCGAATTTTTTTCTTTCGACAAACCGAACCCATCGGGAAAAGACAACGCTGTCAAGGGCGCAAGGGGCAACGCCCGAAAAATTATTGCGTGCTTATACGGTAAAACAGTCGACCCGCTTTTGCGGATCGGCTTAAAGTTTTCAGCGACAATTTTTCCCCTTGACGGCAACGGCTTTTTCCGATACCATCCGCAAATCGAAAGAATTTACCCGCTCTCCCCGCAGTTTGGGAAGATTTTGGGTGCAGTTATCGTCATTTTAATTTCTTTCGGAGCGGGGTATGGTGATTGTATAGGCGGACTATCTTACAATCTTCCGTGAAAAGTTGTACTCTCCAAGAAAAACGCGGAGGTGTACCATGCAGGAGATAGAAGTCAAAAACGATTTTGACGCGAAGATCCTCATAAACGGCGTTCCAGATCATCGGCTTATCATTGCCGACAAGGAATCCGGCTTTTTAGAGGCTCTCGAATTACAGATAAGCGAGCATTTCAAAGAAAAAGATAACAATCATGAACAAAGAGGGTGTTGAAACGCCCTCCTTCTTCTTTACTGTCCTTTTGGAATATATATATGAATTTTTTTGTCTGATTAGAGCATTTCTGACTGAATGGAGCAGAGAAAAAATTTATATTATGTTATAATCACATTGCTTGTTAAAAACGAGCAAAGGAGAAACTGCAATGGAAGATAACAAAACACAAGAGCTTTCCAAAAAGAACAAATACCTTTTGAAGGGCAAAGATTTGATTTTTATCGGCGTTTATACAGCTATTTATTTTGTAATCAATATGCTGTTTATGTTAATAAGCGGGCTGCATCCTGTTATTTGGATATTGTTGCCTGCTTTTATTGCTATATTTTCTGGAATACCCTTTATGTTGTTGTGTGCCAAAGTGCAAAAGCCCGGCGCTGTTTTCATAATGGGGGTAGTTGTTGGCCTTATTTATTTTGTAACAGGGATGTTTACTTGGATAATACTTTGCACCTTTATAATTGCCTGCGCTTTGTCGGAACTTGTACGTTGGCTAACAAAATACGGCAAGTTTTGGGGCAACACAGGCGCGTTTATGTTGTATTCATTGGGTATGATCGGCTCGCCTTTACCCGCATGGGCTATGAAAGAAAGTTTTATGGAACAACTTGTAAATCAAAATATGCCGTCTGAATATATAACGACGCTTGATTCGTTGATTTCGCCAGCTATGTTGGTTGTAATGATAGTTGCTCCTATTGTTTGTGCTTTAATCGGGGCAATTATTACAAAATTTATGTTCAAAAAGCATTTTGAGAAGGCAGGGATAGTTTGATATGCGTGCAAAGCGCAGAAAGAATTTAGCCATAGATCCGCGATCCGGCTTGTTAATGATTATTTTGGCAAACGTAATTTCCTTTTCTCAAAATTCTTTATGGGTTGAATTCGGATTGATAGGCTATCTTGCGGTTTTATTTTTTATATGTGGCAAAATAAAAGCCGGGGTAAAATGGGCAGTTATTTATGTGGCTGTTTATCTAATTCAATGTTATTTACTGCCCATTTCTCCAAAAATCATTGCGGTGGCTTTTACTATTTTTCTGTCTATTACGCGTAGAATTTTTCCCTGTCTGATGGTTGGCGGCCTTATAATTGCAACCATATCTTTGCGCTATTTTATAGTCGGACTTCGTAAATTAAGATTTCCAAATAAATTGATTATAACAATAGCAGTTACTTTGCGTTATTTCCCTGCCATTCGTGAAGAAATCGGGCATATTCGTGACGCTATGAAACTGAGAAAAGTCCGCGGGTTACAAAAAGTCGAAGCTGTTATGGTTCCTCTTATGATTTGTGCAAGCAACACCGCCGAGGAACTGTCTGCCGCAGCTGTAACGCGTGGCATCGATAATCCCGTAAAAAAAACGACGACGGTAAACTTAAAATTTGGGCTGCTTGACATGCTCAGTATTTTGATTATAGCGGGATTCACCGTTGCTGCTTTCATTTTGTGAGGTTAAAATGATTCAGATAGAAAACGTATCGTTTGGTTATAGTAATGAAAACGGTGCATTACATAATATCGATTTAACCGTAAATAAGGGTGAGTGTATTTTACTTTGCGGAGAAAGCGGGTGCGGAAAAACCACGATCACAAAGCTTGTCAACGGGTTGATTCCTCATTTTACAGATAAATGCGTGTTATCGGGTAAAGTAACGGTAAACAATGTTAATGTTGCAGAAACTGAATTGTATCAATTGGCAATAACTACAGGCTCTGTTTTCCAAAACCCGAAAAGCCAGTTTTTTAATCTCGATACAGACAGCGAACTCGCTTTTGGCCTTGAAAACGAAGGTGTTGCTCCCGAGCTGATCGAGAAAAACGTAAAAGCAGCCGTATCTTCGCTGAAAATAGAAAATCTGTTGGGGCGAAGTATTTTTTCGCTATCGGGCGGTGAAAAACAAATTCTTGCTTTCGGTAGCGTTCTTGCTATGGATACGGAAATTCTTGTTTTGGATGAGCCTACCGCCAACCTTGATACGGAAGGTATTATTAAATTGCAGGACCAAATACGGAAATTGAAGGAAACCGGGCACACCGTAATCATTGCCGAACACAGGCTGTATTTTTTAGAAGGACTGATAGATCGTGCCGTATTTATTAAAAATGGCGAAATTATAAAGATTTATAGTGGGCGTGATTTTTTTGCACTTTCGGACGACGAACGGATTGAAATGGGTTTGCGCACATTGAAACCCGAGCTTTTATCTCTTCCGTTTGTAGAAAAAACGATTACTGGAAAAGGATTGGAAGTTGAAAATTTGGCTTGTCGGTATAAGCACAATTCTTATATAATCGAAAATTTATCTTTTCGCATAGATTATGGTGAGGTTTTAGCAATAACAGGTTGTAACGGTACAGGGAAAACAACATTGATCCGTTGTCTGTGTGGCCTGATGAAAGAAAAAAAAGGAAAAATCTATCTGGACGGACAAGTTGTTAAACTACGCAAGCGTAGAAAACAAAGTTTTTGTGTTATGCAAGATGTGAACCATCAATTATTTAGCGATAGTGTATATGGAGAATGCGAACAAACGGGCAAGGATAAGAAGGAAGAAATTGATCGCTTGCTTGAAGATTTTGATTTGCTTGATATGAAAGAGCGACACCCTATGTCCCTTTCGGGCGGGCAAAAGCAACGTCTTGCCATCGTAACCGCCATACTTTCAGAAAAGCGTATTTTAGTTTTCGACGAACCGACAAGCGGATTGGATTACAGGCATATGTGCGAAGTATCTGCCGTTATAAAAAAACTTGCAAAAGCTGGACATATCGTTATTGTTGTTTCTCATGATAATGAATTTATTATGAGTTGCTGCGATAAGGTCTTGCGTATTTGCAAAAAAGAAGTAAATACGCTATAATACAGCTATGAATGAAGAATTTGAAAAAGCAAGTAAATTGGGGAATATGTCCGTGTCTAACGGAAAAGATTGCGTTATCATCCGTGTCGAGGGGCAGGCGGGAGAAGGTTTTATGACCGCCTATCCGCTTTGCGATGGCGTTGAAATTCTATATAACGACTTTCATATGAAGCATTGCGTTTCATATTATCATCCCGAAACGCCGAATCTCATATGTTTAGACCATTGCCGCGAAGGTCGATTGGAACAGCACAGCGACGATTTATACTACTACTTTGAGGCAGGGGATTTTCGTATCGATAATCGTAAAAAACACGATGGTAATTTTGAAATGCCCCTTGCTCATTATCACGGCATTACGATCGCAATAGATATCGATAAAGCGGAAAAATCTCTTTTTGCCGAACTTGAAACTTTCGGGATCGATCTGCGGAAGATTTATAAAAAGTTCTGCGAGAAGCAGCCAGGGATCCCCTGTATAGTTCGTCAAAATCAGACTATTGAGCATATCTTCTCGGAATTATATAATCTTCCGGCAGACATAAAAAAAGCTTATCAAAAGATAAAAGTTTTAGAACTTTTATTATTTCTTTCTGTGTTGGATTTTTCTGGTGAGCGAAAAGAACATTTATATTTCTATCGAACCAACGTTGAAAAAGTTAAGGCAATCTATAAGCTGATGACAGAAAATCTCGATAAGCATTACACGCTTGAATGGTTGGCAAACGAATACGATATATCCCTTACGCAAATGAAAAGCTGTTTTAAGGAAGTTTACGGTGCGCCGATATTTTCATTTATGCGGGAATATAGGATGAACTATGCCGCAACACTTTTGAAAACCACACGCGACAGCGTGGCCGATATCGGAATACAAATTGGTTATGATAATCCGAGCAAATTTATCGGTGCCTTTAAGGAGATAATCGGTAAAACGCCGCTCGAATACAGAAAATCTTTTGTCTGAATGGAGCATTTCTGCCTTAACAGAGCGGAAGAGAACAATAAATCCTGTTATAATAGAGTCGTTGAAATACTCAACGACTTTTTATTTTACAGGAGGCTTTGAATGGAAAAAACTAAAAACAAACGAAGCTGGACAAAAACTCTTTTGTCCTTTGCTAAGCCGTGCCGCTGGAAAATGATATTTTCGGTCATTTTTTCTATAATCAGCGTATTATGCGGTTTTGTTCCGTTCTATGGCGTATATAGAATTCTGGCTATATTTATTGAAGACACGGCAACCGCATCGGAAATTTGGTTATGGGTAGGCATCTCCCTTGCCGGATTCGCAGGCAAATTATTGTTTTTCGGTATATCAACGGTTTTTTCCCATATTAGCGCATACACAATATTGGAAAAAATACGGCATAAAATTGCGGACAAATTGATGCACGCCCCGCTTGGAACAGTTCAGACAAAAACCATCGGAGAACTTAAAAATGTCCTTGTGGATCGCGTAGAAGATGTTGAACCTCCGCTTGCTCATGTAATCCCGGAAGCGAGCGGAAATCTTGTCTTGCCATTCCTTATTTATGTGGTATTGGCAATTATAGATTGGCGGATGGCTATGGCAGCGCTTGTTACTCTTCCCGTTGCCGTGGTGCCGTTTCTGTTTTTATTGAAAGCGTTTAACAGAAAATATGCGGACTATATGGCGTCAAATAACCACGTCAACAGCGTTATTGTTGAATATGTGGAAGGTATAGAGGTCGTAAAAGCTTTTAATCAGACGACAAGCTCTTATGAAAAATTCTCGAAAGCCGTAAAATCTTTTCGTGACTATACGCTGGACTGGTACCGTTCGACGTGGCTCCCTATGAATTTGATACTTGCGATCTTACCCACTACGTTGCTCGGTACTTTGCCCGTAGGTCTTGCTTTGTATGCAAATGGATCGCTCTCGGTCGTAAATCTTTGTATGTGCCTCATTCTTTCTCTATCAATCGTGGCATCGCTTTTGAAATTACAGGGTTTTATTAACGAGATCAAATCGGTGCAATACAATATCGAAAACATTGAGAGCTATTTGGAGCTTCCCGAACTTTCGGACAGCGGCAAACGGATTAAATTGACGAACTTTGAAATTGATTTTAATAACGTGCATTTTTCTTATAGCGGAGACAAAAAAGATGAGGTTTTGCACGGGATAGATCTGAAACTTCCCGAAGGTAGATTTACTGCTCTCGTCGGACCTTCGGGCGGTGGGAAATCGACCGTCGCTAAATTGATCGCAAGGTTTTGGGACGTAAATGAGGGTGAAATAAAAATCGGCGGCCATAATGTAAAGGAACTGTCGTTAAAACAGCTTGCCGATACTGTAAGCTTTGTAACGCAGGATAATTTCTTATTTAATTGTTCTCTCAAAGAAAATATCCGTTTAGGAAATCCGAATGCTTCTGATGCTGAGGTATATGCAGCTGCGAAAGCCGCGTGTTGCGAAGAATTTATTTTGCGGCTTGAAAACGGCTATGATACATCTGCCGGAGATGCCGGAAAGAAACTTTCCGGAGGCGAAAAACAACGTATAGCGATCGCTCGTGCGATTCTGAAAAATGCACCTATCGTTATATTGGATGAAGCTACTGCTTTTACGGATCCTGAAAATGAAGACAAAATACAGCAATCTATTATGGCTCTTACAAAAGGTAAAACTCTGCTTGTTATAGCACATAGACTTTCCACCATTCAAAACGCCCATCAAATCGTTGTTTTGAAAGAAGGCAACGTGGAAGCTACGGGAACGCAGGCAGAACTTTTGGAACACTGTGCGTTGTATCGCGATATGTGGAGTGCGCACATCGGTGCAAAGAATTGGGCCGTGTCGCAGTAAGGAGGTGCAATATGTTCAGAACAGTTGGTAGAATTTTACATTGGTGCAAAGATTACAAGGCGAGGATTTTTTGGGGTTGCGTATGTTCCTTTTTTGAAACGTGGTTTGCAGCTTTTCCTACAATGCTTGCGGCGTATATGCTCGGTATGGTGATTGATGATGCGCGAGGCCTCACAACATTTGACACAAATTATATATGGATCTCACTGCTTGCCATTATCGGGTTTATTATTTGCCGTTGGTTGCTTGCATACGGTCGCAACCGCTTGCAAGAAAGCATTGGTTGTGAACTTGCGTCAAAGCAACGCATTGCAATGGGAGATATGCTTAAAAGAGTTTCTCTCGGCTATTTTTCGAAAAATAATATCGGCAACATCGTCGCTACTATGACAAATGAATTTTCCACGCTTGAATTGCAAAGTATGAAAATGGTCGATCGCGTCATAAACGGATATGTCAATATGCTTGCAATCATTCTTGCTCTCTTTGTAATCTCATGGCAGGCTGCTTTGGTTGCTCTTGGCGGTGTAGTTCTTTCTTTCCTTTTTCTTTTGCTAATTTCTCGCAGAAGTTCAAAAACAGCCCCTGTTCGCATCAAAGCTGTCGAAGATATGGCAGATTCGTCTATCGAATACGTAAGAGGTCTTCCCATCGTTAAATCATTTGGGAAAGAAGGCGCCGCTATCGCTAACTTTCAAAAAGCTTGTAAGGATCTGAAAGATATAAACATCAATATTGAATTAGGATTTACCCCCTTGAACTGTATGCATTTATTGATGTTAAAAATCGCATCGGTCGGACTCGTCGCCGTTTCTGCGTTGCTTTGCCTTGTTGATATGATTTCGTTGCCTTATATGCTTATGCTTTGTATGTTTGCTTTTACGATTTTTGCAGGTGTAGAGAATATCAATGATGCGGCTCACGTGTTAAGCATTGTCGATACCGCCTTAAACCATTTAGACGACATTGAACAATCAGGCGCTATCGATGAAAACGGGAAACCCGTAACTCTCACTAATTATGAGATTAAATTCAATAATGTTACATTTGGATATGACAGCAGAAAGATTTTTGAAAACGTATCGCTGTGCATCCCGGAAAACACAACGACCGCCATTGTCGGACCGTCAGGCGGCGGCAAAACAACGCTTTGCAATCTGATTGCCCGCTTCTACGATGTTCAAGGCGGGAGCATTACGATAGGCGGGCACAACGTAAAAGAATTTACTTGCGACAGTTTGCTGAAAAATATTAGTATGGTATTTCAGAACGTCTATCTGTTTAACGATACCGTGCGCAATAATATCCGGTTCGGTAAAAGCGACGCTACCGATGAAGAAGTTATCGATGCTGCTAAAAAGGCTTGTTGCTACGATTTTATTATGGCTTTGCCGAATGGATTTGATACCGTGATCGGAGAGGGAGGTTCATCCCTTTCTGGCGGGGAGAAGCAGAGAATTTCTATTGCCAGAGCAATATTAAAGGATGCTCCCATTATCATCCTTGATGAGGCAACGGCAAGTATTGATCCCGAGAACGAACATTTAATTCAGCAGGCTATCGGAGAACTTACACACGGTAAAACAATTATTACAATTGCGCACCGTCTTGCGACGATTGAAAATGCGGACCAAATTCTTGTCGTTGCGAACGGCGGTATTGCCGAAAGAGGCACTCATAAAGAACTTATTGCCCATGAAGGGATATATAAGAAATTTATGACCATTCGTGAAACCGCAGAAGGTTGGAGATTGTAAATGAAGATGTACGCTGCTTGTCCTGTATGCGGACATAAACTATGTAAAGCCGAAAACGGCTCGGATATGGATATCAAATGTCAGCGTTGCGGCAAAATCATCTGCGTTCAGGTGGTTGCAAACCAAGTCCGGGCCGTGCCCGCAGAACGATATACAAATGAACAGGAAACACAAAAGACCGTTGCCGGAAAGCCCGCGCAGCGGTCTTTCCTTTAATTGCTACCATTGCTGAAATTATAGACAACGCACGCGGAAATATATCAGCCTCGGTTGTTGTAAACTATTTACAGAGGTTGATATACTATGTTGAGTTCAAGAGAGCTTTATGAAAGAGTGGATAAATTGCGCATGGAAAAAGGATTGTCCGTAAACGATTTGAGTACCAAAGCGGGCATCTCGCATTCTACGCTCAACTCGTGGAAACTGCGCGGCACCATGCCGAAGCTGGAAGTTCTGGATGGTATCTGTTATGCGCTCGGCACGCATTTGGCAGCCCTTCTCTATGATATGGATATAGAGAATATCTCCGCCGAAGAAGTCGAGCTGCTTGCTCTTTGGAAGCCCTTGGATAAGACACAAAAGGAAGCCGTACTGACGATGATGAAGGCAATGAGTACGAAAACTGAATAGCCGACAGAGAGCTACAACCTGCTTTAAGCTGATATAAGCCTGGCAAACGAACGGGATACCTGTAAAAGGATAACTGTGTTTGCCAGACTTTTTTATTTTTCACATATTCCCCGACAGCGTTCCGTTCGCGCCGTCGGGTTTTTTTATAGTACAAGACCGCCCGATGGCAAACCGCCGTCGGGCAATTTCATAGATATGCGCTTTTCTGACGCCCCGGCGGCGAGAGATCGTCTTCGGAGGGAAAAGTTATGGCGCGTATTCGCTATTTTAACGGCGCAAAGTACGTTGAAATTGAAGTCACGGAAGAGTTTGCTGCGGAATATGCCGCAATGGAGCATCGGGACAAGCTCATAGAGCGCAAGGAAACGCGGCGGCATCAGTCGCTGGATAAATCGCTCGAACACGGTTGGGATATACCCGATCCGTCCGCAGACGTCGCCCTGCAAGCCGAACGGAACGAAGAAAAAGCACGGCTTTCCTCCGCTCTGCAAAAACTCACGGATAAGCAGCGCGCCGTCCTGCTCCTCTACATAGAAGAAGGCTTGTCATTTCGCGAGATTGGCGAAAAACTCGGTATCCATAAAGATACCGTCAAGGAGCATTACCACGCGGCGATAAAAAATTTGCGAAAAATTTTGCGGTAACACCCCCTCAAAACAGCTTTCCCGTGGCTATTAGGTGAAGGGCTTATGCTCTATCTCATTTTAGGAGGCTGCCTTATGGTGCCATTAGACAAAATCAGAAGCGACCTGAAAGAGATCAGGTACTACTACTCCCGCAAAGCGATGTTCGACGAATGCAAGAACATCGTCATCGGCAGCAGCATCATGGAAAAAGTACGGCGGTATAACGAAGCCGTCAAGACTGCGCCGCCGCGCCTGTACGATATGTACATGATGCTGTATGTGAAAGGATATACGCAGGAGGCGTTGTCGGCGGAACTTAATTACACGCCCGTATATATCCAGATGCTCAACAAACAACTGCTTTTATTCTTGCAGTCAAAACTCACCGATTGAAGGAGGAAAATCATGAAAGACAATATTCCGGATTTTATCAAAGACGCGACCAATGTGTACCGCACGAAAGGCTATATCGTCAAACAGGTCATCGGCATTCAGTACAACTGCAAGGAGAACAACGTCGTGTTCAGCCACGATACTTTCTATAAGCGGACGCCAAAGCGCGACAAGGAATATGAGATATTCTTCTGTCACCGGCGTCACATCGACGGCAAGCGCCTGCCCTCTACCATGTACGCGAGAACATATATCGACTGACCGTAAAAGCCCCGAAACTTCGGGGCTTTCTCTTTGGGAAAAGTTATGGTTTTGTTATGGAAAGTTAGTCAATCTTTGAGGTATATCAGGGGTTTGGTATAGGCGGGCTATGTGGTTTTCGGCAGCCAAAACCGCTATACTTACGGTGTACTCGGACGCGAGAGAAAGAACCGATGACTGCGGACTTGCAAGACAGGCGGCCGCCTCCGCAATATCGCAGGAAACGGAGTGTTTCAAAGAGCGCGTGACCGGTACTACAACTGAATAGGCTGCGCTATCGGCAAGACGGGCAATCAATTTTGGAGGTTTACAAATGCCCAGAAACAACAGCGCCGGGAAATCTTCTTCCGGCAACGGCGGCAAATACAACAATCGCCGCTGGTACATCCCTTCCAAGCGCGCCAAGAGCTACGCGGACGAACGCAGGGCGAAAGTCCATCAGCACGGGCCGAAGGAAGGCAAAGAACTCACGGATTACGAAGCGGGTATCCGTTCGGGATACTTGCAGTGCCAGACCGACCACAGCGGCATCTACAAGTATAAGAAGGCGCTCGCGGAAGGCAAATCCAAACAGGAAGCGCGGGAGATCTCCCAGCGCAGAAGCAGAAATTAACAGGAGGCTCATTCAAAAATGGCAGAAAAGAAGAACAACGAACAGCAGCTCTATGTACAGAAGGAACCCTTTGAGTACAACGGCAAAATGTACAACCACTACTACATCAATGGTGTCGTGCGCGGCAGAGAGGTAAAGATCGACCTCGCTCCTCCCAATAAGGACACCGACATGGGCGGCTATACCGTGCTGGACATCGTATTCGGCGACGCGGACAGGGCCGACCTCATCATCGAGCCGTTCGAGATCGAGGACGAAAAGACCAAGAAGGTCATCAAGGCAAACCGTTATATCGTCCGCACGGTGGACGAGGACGGCAAAGTCTACGAATGCACGGTAAAGCCCTCGCGCACGTCGGACAGGTCGCTTCTGAATATGCTGCTCGCGGAATGACGGCGGCATGGTAAAAAACGAGATTCGTTTCTGCGGCTTACGGGAAACCGCGAGCCGCAGTTTTCAAATCTTTTGGAGGTAAAACATGAACAACGAATTTTATGAACACAAGAAATCGGATGCGGTGAAATGGGTTATCGTGTTCGTGCTCATAGCGGTGCTTATCGCAGGCGTTGTCGCTTCGTTGGCGGTTTCTCTTTCGGATAAGATAGATACGGAAGAACCCGAAACAGAAACTGAAACTGCGGCATACGCCAACGATTTCACCGCAGAGTGCTTCAATTCGCCGAATGTCAAGCTGGCTATGAGTTCTGCTGCAACTGTTGCGGCGGATAGTTCGGTGAGCAAGACATTGACGGCAACCGTTTATCCGATAGACGCGACCAACAGGCTCGTAGATTGGTCTATCGCATGGAGCAATCAAGGCAAGAGCGAAGATGTGACGGATTATGTGACGGTGACGCCCACATATGACGGAAGCAATGAAGCTACCGTTACTTGCCTGAAACCTTTCGGCTCGGATCAGATCACGATTACTGTCACCACTCGTCAAGGCGGATTTACAGCTACTTGCATCGTTACATTCCGAGGCGTTGCTACTTCTATTTATCTGACATCGGATGTGTCGCCTACTTCCAATTCCGGCAGAGGGGAATATTACGATTTGCCCAGCAGGAGCAGCGCCACATTTACAGTAAATCTCAGCAATGTGTGGGATACGGTCGGCTCATCTAATCTGAGCGCGGAGATCAGTGCCGTAGGTTCGATTTATGTATGCGATGTATTCGGTGATTCTTTCGGCGGCTCTACAAATGAGAACGTCAGGCTGATAGAGATATCCGAACTGATGGAGTATCTCGGCGTAACTGCAAGCGTGAGCGGCAATACGGTAACCGTTACAACGAATAAAGTGCTGGACTCTTTCTTCTATTCTCATAGCGAAAATGACGAATACGGTACGGGAACATGGTATTACAACGATTATGTGTACTATGAGGATTGGATGGAAGGCATGGGAACGGCTTATTCGGAAGAATACAAGGAAGGCGCAGCATACAATGCCTCTCACATTGATTCCTGTCATTTCGTCTTGAAGGTGACGGACAGCGTAAGCGGATTGTCTACATCCGTGAAGTTCTGGGTCAGCACCGGCGTATCGTCCGTAAAACTCGATGAAACGACTCTTTCATTTTAAGGTGAGCCTATGAGCAGAAGTGTACAAACAGGCAACGCGGTTGTGAAAGTTATCGGGTACATACTGCTCGTGTTGGTCGTTGTCGGAGTTATAGGCGTGATCGTCTATTTCACGGGCGGCTTCACGAGCGACTTCAAGACCTTTTATGTTTCGGTGGACGGCAAAGATGTTCTTACGAGCGCAGGCGGATATAAGATCTCGCAGGAAATGCCCCTTACTGTTGATGTGAAGTACACATTCGGTTCAGCCGGCGGTGATGTCAGCGGTTATTCCGTGAAAATCGTCCCTCATGTCGTTGAAGGTAAAGACTTCGATTTTACTTTGGATGATCAGGTGTATTCCTTTCAGGCGGAAACCGACCTTACTGTGGGGTTCAACATAGCGCGCGAGGAAACTTCTTTCACGATAACGCCCAAATCTGAAAACGGCAATGTGGCAAATGTTTTGCAGGCGGTATATCCCAACAACACGATTGGCGGCTGTGAAGATAAAGGTTATGAGGATATGTATTCGCTTATCGTTACCTCGTATAACGGCGAAGCGAGCGTTACGCTTCATTTCTCCATACTGCAGGATGCGGCAGGGGTTACATTGGACAAGGAGGTGATCGTATTTTGAGCACGGTAAGGCAAAGATTGTTCGTCTGTCTTATCGCGATAGTTATGGTGTTCGGCGTCGTCGTTTCGGCGGCGCCGGATATCGCTTATGCGGAAAGCGGCGAACTCAATTACGACAAGACAAGTGTCATGGACGACCTTACCTCTTCCACCGTGAACGGGCAGCCCTTCGATGTGAAGGACTATCCGTATGACGAGGACAGTCAGGCGCAGATCGTCAATTTCGTGGAGTATTGCTACTCGTACAAGGGTAATATGCAAAGTAACTACGGGCTGTATGTCTATGTGTATAATCCGCAAGGGCTGAACATCTCCACGAACAGCAAGAGCAACAAGATCCAGATGGCGGTGTCGTATGACTCCGAGGGAAACCCGAACGACTACGCAAAGTTCGACCTTCTGTTTTTGAGCAAGTCCGAGGACAGCAATTACAAGAACCTGTTCTACAAATTCAAGGTGGTGGACCGAGAGATAAACGGAACGACTTTCAAGGACAGAGTGAACAGTAACGAGCGCAGGTACGATGTTTCCGGCATTGAGCTTGTGACTTACGGCGCGAATAACGCGACCGAGTATCCCGTGAACGGTACATACAAATTCACGGGCTATGCGGCAGGTTACGGTCCGGACGCAGGAGCAAAGAGTACGCTGGAAAGTTCGGTGGAGTATCTCGAAACCATCACGCTGGATGTCAAGCACACCTTCTACCGCACGCAGACTTCGAGCAAGGGCGCGGGGTATCAGAATCAGCTCGATACGGTATATTTCGCCGTTCCGCAACGGTTTTTCGATACCTACGGCAAGTTGCAGCGCATCAAGGCGGAATGGTATGAGTACAAGACCAAGGACATCGTGGTCACGAGCAATCAGGAGTTTTACGATCAGGCGTATCCGCATATCGGGGAATTATTCGGCTACAACCATAACGATTCCGTGCTTTCGCTCGGTCAGCAAGCCGGTGACGGCGGTGGCGGAATGATGGTCGCAAAATGGGGCTGGAACCTCGGCAACAATTATCTTCATGTACCTGCAGACGCGCTGTATTACCTGTTCAAGGTGGACAACATCGAGGAGTACGATCCGTATGCGGACATTGTGTCCATCGGCGGCGTGGAGAGCAACGCGCTGTACGAGTACATAAAGAACTACAACAAGACCTTCGATAACGGCACGCTGCCCATCAAGGACGGTACGATCAGTGCGGACTTGTTCGCGGACGACATCGACGACTACCGCAAGATGGATACCGAGTTCGGCAAGATACAGCAAGGCTATTCGTATTACGATTTCGACGCCGATGTGGACTTGCAGAAGCTGACGAGCTGGCAGGAAACCGATCCGTCCTTCTGGGATAATTGGGTGAATTGGGGCTTGTGGGACACGATATTCGGCGGCATTCCCGAAGAGGAGAGCAAGACGGTTTCGCCCATCTACATTGTGCAGGAAAGCGATCTGGACGGCAACGACAACGAAGTTGCGGACAGGCTTCTCATCAATGTCAACGATGTGCAGGCGCTTCGGGACTATTTCAAAGACGCCACAACGGTCAGCGGCAAGGACGATGAGAAGAAGCAGGTCGTGTTGTTCCGTTTCGCCACTACGGACTACTATTCCGCAGCGGTGGACATCATGGAACTTCGTACCATTCTTCCGGACAAGCATACGAGCGGTCAGGCATATCGTGCTTGGGAGAGCGTGTTCTTCGATTTCGACATTATCCAGCTTACCTTCAACAGGGACGGCGTATATACGGTCATCCCCGTTGTGTCCAGCCCTATGGATATCGTCAACGCGATAACTCCGCCCGTACAGATGCCTTCCGAGTGGGAGTGGTGGCAGGTCTTGCTCGCCATTGTACTGATAGTTCTGCTCATCATCATTCTGTTCCCGATATTGCCATATATCCTCAAATTCCTGTTTTGGCTCATCTGTCTGCCGTTTAGGGCGATAGCGGCTCTGTTCAAGGGGATAGACAACCGACGAAAGCGGAAAACGAAAGCGAAGGCGCAGAAAGAACCTGCCATAAAGCAGACGCAAAAACCGCCCGACGATGCGGACGGATTGGAGGTGTAAATGAAAACGGTCAAGAGAATCATCGCTGTTGTTCTCTTGGTCGTGGTGGGAATCGTGGTCGGCTATCTGTGTTATACGGGTAGCCGGCTTTCCGCCACGCAAGAGATAGCGGCGGCTTTGGAGGTGGTCTATGAACAGGCGCAGAGTATTTAATATTTGCCTGTCCGTGTTGATAACGGCGGCATTTGCGTTGCTTGCGTTGTTCGTATTTTCGGACTCATATCTGCGTTTCGGAGAAGCCGTCAAGGACTTCGGACTGTCGGTAGGGTACTATTTCTGTACGCTGTTCGGGATAGAGCATAATATCGTGCCGTCCGTTACGGAGTATTCTTCGGTGATGGATTGGAGCATCCTTCTCCCGTCGGACTTCGAGGGCTTTACTTCGCAGTCGAAATCGTTCTTTGCACTTCTCATAGACGGAGAGAACTTTGCAAGCTATTGGTCTAAGGTCGGAGATGTGATGCTCGTGCTGTTGAAAGTGGTGGCAATCATGCTTCCGTGCCTGCTCATCTTATGGCTGGTCATCTGGCGGCTGTATAAAAGCGGCAACACGAAACACAACAAGGATACCGTACCGCTGAAAGTGTTCAAATCATTTTCGCGATGTCTGTATCAGCCGTTGAAACGAGCTGCATTGTCGTATCGGGATTTTCTCACGGAGCATCGCGCGGTATGGATCCTTTGGGCGGTGATGTGGGCGTTCCACCTGAACGCGGCAAGCATCGTAATGGACTTTCTCGCGTACTACTTCTACTTCGTGTTGAGCTTCGATGTGACTAATCTCTATGTGCAGGTGTGCAAGCTGTTCATCGACTTGCAGGTCATCTTCCAGCACTTTCCGTGGTGGTGTGTCGCGTTCGTCTGCTGGCTGTTGTTTGATCGCTGGCGGAAGAACATTGCGCAGAACAGACTGCGGCACTTCGAGGCGAGGAACTGCGGCTTCATAAACGAGCTGCCTATCGTATCTATGGCGTGCGGCTCAATGGGAAAGAAAAAGACGACGCTCATCACTGACATGGTACTCTCGCAAGAGGTGATGTTCAGGCAGAAGGCATTGGAGATCTTACAGCAGAACGACATGAAATTCCCATACTTCCCATGGATCGCCTTTGAGGACGAACTGCGGCGGTGTATGGAGCATGGGACGGTCTATAATCTCGCCTCGGTCAAGGCTTGGATAGCGTTGAAACGGTCAAGGTTCATTCGGCACAGAAACGCGCAAACGCAACTTTACGGATACGATTACGCGCGTTACGGTACCCTTTTTGACGATTCGCTCAAGATAAGCCGTTTGTTCGAGGTGTTGGAAACCTATGCGCAGGCGTACTTCATCTACGTCTTGGAAAGCAGCCTCATCGTGACGAATTACTCCGTCCGCACGGATAATATGATGGCAGACAACGGCAACTTCCCGATGTGGCTCACGGACTTCTTCCCGAAGCGCAGACGGCCTCAAAGCAGGCACGCGCATATCCTTGATTTCGATGTGTTGCGCTTGGGCCGCAAGGTCTTGGAAAACAACCCGAAGGCAGGCAGTTTTGAGTTCGGCGTCGTGGGGATCACGGAGATAGGCAAGGAGCGCGGCAACAATCTGGAACTCAAGGAAGTAAAGAAAGGCTCGGACGACACCAACCAGAAGAACGACCTTTTCAATTCGTGGCTGAAGATGTGCAGACATAGCGCGACCGTGGATAATTTCCCATTTATTAAGGTATTCACCGATGAGCAAAGACCGGAGTCTTGGGGTGCGGACGCGCGAGACCTTGCGGACATCATCAACATCGCTTCGTGCGGAGATATGCGGCTCGCTCTGCCATTCTACACGATAGAGGAAATGCTCTCGGAGTGGGCGTTCAACCGCTTCCTGTCGCTGTACTACGACTTCCGCTTCAGGCGCGGGGACAATACCTTGCTGGTGCATATCCTCAAAAGCGTTGTCGCATGGCTTTGGCGGCGAAACTTACGCATCTACAATCGCTTCGGCTACTCGATACTCAAAATAGAAAAAGAGCGCGGCACGATGGACGGCAAGACGGAGAATAAAAAATACTATCTCATGAACGCTAAAATCTATGCGAAACGATTCAGTACGGACTGCTTTTCGGACTACTTCAACGACATGGCAAAAAAGAGCAAAACGGGACTTACGGACTATATCGAATACGTTACGGAGAAAGCAACTGTGGACGAACTCAAAATGCAGAACAGCTACTTTATCAACTCGCTGTACGGGAACGCCGGCAACGGTTCTGCGTAAATGATTGTAAGGTGTATTTGTCGGCGCTCCTTGTGCGGCACAAGGAGGAATATATGCCATATCCGAAGTGCAAGATCTATTCGGACGGCGGGCACTATATCGCCATTCCGCACACCACGCGGCCGTACAGACCGCGTAAAAAGCCGAAGGAAGAAGTCATCGCCGTCACGGAAGAAGTTGCCGAGGAAACACAACAGCCCGCTGCGGAGCAAAGCGCGCCCTCAACCGAGGACGCGCCCATGCCGCTTGAAGAAACGGTTTCGGATACCGTCGATTGTACGGAAATTGCGGATACGTTACCCGAAATGCCGACCACAAATCGGCTCATGACAAAGAAAGAACTGTTTGAGGAACTGTATGCTAGGTATCAGAGCCTGCCGCGGTATAAGCGAAAAGCCGCCATCCTCAAACGAATGCGCCCGTATTTTTCCGACGCGGACGCTGCCAAGCTATATGTCGAAACGAATATGTGGCGCAAGACGCGCAATCTTATCGCCCGCCGCGTGCGTATGACGCGGAAGATCAATTTGCAGACTTTCAACTATTTCGTGACTTTCACCTATAACAGCGAACTGCACACGGAAGAGAGCTTCCGCAAAAAACTCAAAAACTGTCTTTCGCACTTCTGCACGCGCAAGGGCTGGAAGTATGTGGGCGTATGGGAACGCTCGCCCGAAAAGAAGCGGCTGCACTTTCACGGGATATTCCAAATCCCCGACGGCACGATGCCGGGGATGATGCTGGAAGTTGCGGACTACAACTTCAAAGCACACAGACGCGTCGTCACGCACCAAAACTCATACTTCAATGAAGAGTTCGGGCGTTCGGACTTTGAGCCGTTGGATATACAGAGCATAGGCGGCGCCATAGCGTATATCGTCAAGTATCTGGAAAAGACGGGCGAGAAAATCGTCTATTCCAAAGGTCTGCCGCAGTTCTTCGTTTCGGACGTAATGGACGAAGACGTCGTATGCCCGTTCGGGCTGGAAGATAAGAAACTGCTCTTGTACGATGACTTCCTATGCTGGGATGAAGGCGTACTCGTCGGCGCCGTAAGCAAAGCGGTGATAAACCAAATGCCGAAGGCAAACTGAACTACGAATGTGCAAATACGGCTATAAAACGGAAAATGCCCGTTTCGGTATGCGCGCGGCAATCGCCAAGCAGGTTCGCGGCGATGCCGCGCCCGAACGGTTCCGCTTTTCCGTATTTCAGTCGGGGTCGGTGCAGGGCGTGTGCTTGTCCGCGGCGCGAAGCGCCGCGCTTGTATCAAGACAAGCACACGCCCTGTAGCCACTCCCCAAAGTAAACCACAAATTTACCCAAACTCGACCGCAAGTTTTTCTCTCATGCGAAAAGAGGGAGAAAAACTCCCTCTTTCGATGTGCATTCGGCTATGGAGCCGTTACGCTTCGCTGTCAGGCGTATAATGTTTGCCGCTCACCTCAACGGAATCGCCCTTGATAACGGGCTGTCCCTTTGCGCAGGCGCGTAAGACAAGCTGATCGCCCGCAGGAGCCTTCGGGATATTCCCGTCGAGGAATTTATCGTCCGCGCCGACTTCGACGATCTTAAAGCCCTTTTGAACGAGATACGCCGAAAACTGCCAGAGCTTTTCAAATCGGCCGTTGCTGTCGAAAATGGCGCAGATGTTTTTTGCGGGATGGTAAGCGGTGATCCTGAAATAGTTTGCCATAGTTGTTTCCTCCTGTGTTTAATATCGTTTGAAAGCATACTGCGTTACCAGCCCTTGCAACGGATAGATACACTCTTTGTCGAAAGGCGCTATCATTTCTGCCAGCAAATATGGGCTGAACTTGTCTGTAAGATAAGCAACGCATTTGTAGCCTTCGACTTCGATGATGACATACGTCACATCATCACTGTTTTGGCAATAGTCTTTGAGGTATTGCAATGCCCGTTCCGCCTGCTCTGCAAGCGTTGGATTATCGCGTTTGAATTCCGATATGGTATAGATTTCGTCAAGATAGTTTTTCATGATTTCCTCCTGTTAAGCGGCAAGTTTTTTGATGGTTTTGTTTGCATATGGCAGCCAGACTTTGTTGACGTAATGCAGGATATCGTCGCTCGGTTTGTGGTCGTGTTCGCCGTAGCACTGTAAAATTTTGTGTGTGTGCAGGGAATATTCCACGGTGACGAGCGGTGTATCAGGCTGCGCTTTCAAGCGCACAAAAAAGATGAGCGAATCTTCGCGGATCATCTTTTGGTCGTAATTCATGCGCCCCACGCAGTGGTGTAAAAACTCTCCCTCGCGCACAAGGTCGGCGGGCGTTTTTGCGATAATGCAGATAAATGCGCTGCGCTTATCGTGCTGCAAGACAGAATACTTTTGAGCGACTTCGCCGAATGCCTTTTTAAGGTCACGGTTTGCTTCCTCGCTCGCTTTTGCCTGTGCCGTCGCGTATTGGTCTATGCGGATATCGTGCCAGCGCATGAAGTCGTGCGGAAGCCTGTTTTGCGGCAGGGACATATCCAGCTGTAAATGCTCGCAGGCTTTGAGGTAGTCAAGGTACAACCTCGGCGTGATCTTCTGCTCGTCGATATAGCGGAAGAACTCTTTGAGCTTTTGCCCGCGGAACAGCCTGCGGATGGGCTTATAGTCCATCTCTCGTTCAAAACACTTCTTTCTTGAAAGGAAAGCCTGTATTTCCTTACAAGACTGTCCCGTCTTATACGCCTGCATGACCGTTTCCACGTAGAGCGGGAACGGCGATGCCGTCAGCTCCTGCTTATTGCGGATGAGCCATTTGCAGAACGCCTTGTCCGTTCCGATGCGCTTCAAGATGGTGATGCTGTCGTAATACATCCCAAGCCCGGACTTCATGAGCATTTCTAACTGCGGGTACAGTTCGTAGAGGCGCAGGTATTTGAGCAGCTTATCTCCGTGATAAAGCCGATACGCGCTGTACGTATATTCGGGGAATTTATCTACGAAAGAGGGATTGACAAGTACCGCCCACGGATCGTAATAGCGGTCTTTCGCCCAGCAAACGCCGCGCTCGTACCAACGCCGTTCTTTCTGGATGCCTTCGCCGTACCAGCCGACGCGGAAACCCATGCTGCCGCAGTAGCAGTATTCGAGGTCTTTTACAAAGCATACGGGCGAATGAACGCCATGCCATGCGACGGCTTTGCAATACAGCTTTTTACGGTAGTGTTTGACGGCGACGGTCACTTTGACAAGTTCGCCGCGGTACTTCGTAAGATAGGCGTAAAAGCGGAGCTGCTTCGAGGGCTGCGGATATTCTTTCTTATCTTCGCGCTCTATCATGCGCAGGATATATTTTGGAATTGGTCTGATGTCTTTCTCAGTCATGGTTTTCACCTCAATGTAATTTCGTTGCCGAACATTTCATCCAAAACGGCAAGGGCTTCCGTATCGAAAGCGGAAATATCCGGCTCATCGTCCGCAAGGTCGGGTTCTTCAATATCGCCGTCAAATTCGCGCATCTCTTCTTCGGAGAGTATCTCGCCCGTTTCAAGATCAACGTTTTGTTCGGCAGGCAGTTCGCGCACTTCATCGTTGTTTTCCATGACGACGAACGTATGCCCGTTGCTCAGGATTTTGCCGAAATACATCTCCGCAGTGTGATACGGGAAACCGACCATCGGTACGCGGCTTTCAAGCCCGCAGTCGCGCCCCGTAAGGGTGAGATGCAGTTCGTCTGCAAGCATTTCCGCGTTCTTGCCGAACACTTCATAAAAGTCGCCCAAGCGCATGGCAACAACGGCGTGCGGGTATTTTTCTTGCGTGTCCAAATATTTTTGGTACATGGGAGAGACTGTCTGTGAGGGAGGTTTCGTTTTTTCTTCTTGGGCAAGCTGTTCGGCGGCTTCTGCATAGTCTTCATCCGCAGGTTCGTCGTCCGGTTCTTCGGCGGCAGGCTCTTCGGGCTTTGCAGCCAACAGGTCGAACATCGACATCTGCGGCTTCGGTTTGGGCGGAGTATATTTCACCGTCGGCGCCTTTGCCGTAACTTTGGGCATGGGTGCCTTGTATTCGGTGCCGTCCTCGTTGTAAAGCGTACCTTCGATGGAATCTTCCTCGAAGTAATGCACCGCCCATCCGTACACGGTATCATCGTCGATACAGGCGGATTGCGCGCCTTTCTCCGCTTGCTTTTTCGCCTCGCCGCAGGCATATTTCATAAAGCCCGTCAGCGTCTTTCTGTTGATAAGCGTCTTGCCGTCCTTCTGAACACGCACGCCGTTGTTGATTTTTTGGGCAAGCACCTCGGAGGCATTCGCCTCCAAGTATGCTTTGACCTTTCGTTCTTCTTTTGTCGTTGCTTGTAAATTGAGTTTCATATTTCCTCCGTGTCCGCCATCTCCAAGCCGAGCAGAAAGCCCGTTTTGAAAGCAAGCGCATACGCCCGCTCGATGAGAAATTCATAGTTGAGCGCAACGGTATCCGCGTACTCGTCAAAGAGCTTTGCATTTTCGCCTGTCATGAGCGCCTTTATTTTGTCGTAATAAGTAAGTTCCTTGTCCCGTCTATCCGCGGGGAGTTTCAGGCTCACGCCGCGGATATCGCCTTTGTAGAGCAGTTCAATGATAGATTGCATATCGCGCCTCCTCAAAAGGGTAAGTCGTCCAAAAGCTCGGCGGCTTTTGTGGGCAGGGCTTCCAGCGTCGTATAGTGGTTGAACCCGCCGCGGTAGTCCTGTTCGTCCTTCGCCATGCGGATGAGGATATGCCCGTACCATTCGTTCGTAAAGTAGCGCACGTCCGAAATGGAAAGGTACACGCACTTGTTTTCCGCGCTTTTAATGAACGCCGAAAAACAGTAGTGATTTTTCCCCACGTTGACGAGCTGCCAATGGTTTTCGTGGCATATCGCTTTCAGATAGTTGATGTATTTCGTCTGAAACGTCCTGTAATCTTCGCCGGTGTAGCTGCCCGACGAAAATTCGTGTGTAAGGTACTTTTTGAGTTCTTCGATTTTAGCCATTGTATTCATCCTCCTTGACGATCCTGTAAATGTCATCCGCATAGAACTGACAGACGAACCAATTAAAAAGAGCGTGACATTTCACGCCCTTGTAGTCCACGATATAATCGTTCTCGCCGATCTTTTCAAGTACGGTGATCTCGTCCATCTCTCCTTTCAGAGAGTTGATGTGCGCCATTGTTTTGTAATCGTAATCGTTCATTGTCGCTCCTCCTTGTTACGCAATTCTTCTGATACCGCCGCCGAAGCTCTGCACCGTAATGCTGCCGAACTCGCTGCACCAGTCGTCGTCTTTGTTCCAGACGTAGGCAAAGGCGGTATGTTTGTTGCCTTCGGTGTGCATGAGCGTTTTCCATTCTTCGGGATATGCTGTCACGATGAGGAAGGAATAGCACTCGCCGAAGTCGGTATATTCGTGCGTGATGGCATATACGAGGCAGTTGTACTTCTTTTCAAGCGCCTTCATCTTTTCGTAGAGTTCGGGCTCCTGATCTGCCCAATAGCCGCCGAAGCGTTCAAAGAAGCATACCATGCCTTTCTCACGGAAGCCTTTGATGTACGGCGCATAGATATCCATCTCTTTCAGAAGCTCGATAGCTTTTTCTTTTTTCGCAATGTTTTTGTCGTTCATGGTTTTTTCTCCTTAAATGCAATTTTCTAATGTTTCAAAGTTGTAACCGATGTTTCGGAGCGTTTCTTCAAAGCCGAACCACGCCAGCAGATTCTGATTGTAGTTGTCCTGCGCGAGGGGATCTTCCTTGTCCCACTTGTCGCCGAACAGTTCCGAGGGAGCATAAAGCCCCGTGCCGTTCATGGTTTCGTACAGCAGCGCATTGATTTCTTTGCGGTACTGCTTGTAGAAGCGCACCGTGTCCGAATAGTAGATGAGTTCGCCCACGACGCCCGACTGACAGCCATAGTGCAGCACGTCCGTGAAGATATACTTCTTGTCGTCGTAATCGCCCCAGCGGTCGATGACATAGTTGCAGACTCGTTTTGTGAGCGGGCTGTCCGACTTGCGTTTGAGTTCTTTGATGTTGGAAAGAGTAAGTTTCATCATGCAGCCTCCTCGAACTTGTCCAAATACACGCGCTCGAACATGACGCCGTACTCGAAGTAAAGCCTACCGTTCTTGTCCGTCATGAGGTCATACGTTACGACGCTGATTTTACCTCTGTCAGACACGGCGACCTGTACTTCATTGCGGTCAAGGTCGATGCCGACGATGTTGAAGGTGATGAACGCTTCGCCATCGTACAGTTCAAATTCAGAGAGATAATACGCTCTGAACTCGGTGAAATTGGAAACTTTGGTTTTCATAGAGTTTTACCTCCGAATTTTTATTTTGCCTTTCGGCAGGGGCGACAGGAGCATTGGGCGAGATATGCTCACGTTCATTTAATAGAGGTACATCGGAAGTCAACGACAAAGGACAAAATTATTGCATACGGATAACGGGAAATCTGCCGTAAACGCAAAAAAAGCCGAGCAGGTCAAATTGACCTACCCGGCTTTCCGTGTATAGAGCTATTCTATTTTTCAGCGATAATTTTTCCCGTTGACTTCCGCGAGAACTGTGCTACGATAGCCACAACGAAGGGCAAAAAATGAGGAGGATCATTCCTTCGGCGGCAATAAAAAAACTACCCGAACCCACTGTTCTGTAATAGTGGTGTTCGGATAGTTCCCGTTTGGTGGAGATGAGGGGGGTCGAACCCCTTACCTCTTGAATGCCATTCAAGCGCTCTACCAGTTGAGCTACACCCCCGAGATGCGTTGTTTATTATACTCAAAACAGGAGGCAGTGTCAAGCATTTTTCGGAAATTGCGCGGTTTATATTTGCATTTTGATTTTAACAATCTATTTCCGAAAATGTCTTTAAGTGTGGCTGTGCCGCTTTTGTCTTGTTCAGGGTTTAAAATATGACAAAATATGCAAAAATTTCGGTATGAACAATCAAAACTGCGACGGTTTTTGCAGCCGGCTGAAAGCGTTGACAACAGGCTCTTCGCGGCTTTTCATGGCGGCGTCGGGGCGCGTCGAAGGGTGCGACGACAGTGAGACGAAAATTCTGTTTTCGCTCGGTTCCGACGGCTATGCGACCGAAGCCGAGCTGATTGAGAAAATCGGATTGCCCCGAAAGAAATTTTACGCCTGCGTCAAAAGCCTTGTCGAAAAAGGTCTTGTCGCCCGTTTTCGCAGTCCGATAAAAAGAAACGCGATATATCTCGAATTGACGGACGACGGCCTTTTAAGCGTTGCGAAAGCGGAGAAAGCGGCAGACGCGTTTTTGTTCGCGGGACTGTCAAAATGCGGCCGTGCGGCGGACGTCCGCGAGATTTCGGCTGCGTTGCAAAGGACGGCGGAACTGTTGAAAGATATGGAAAGAGCGGCAAATTTTTCGGCTCCTTACGAAAGGGTTAAGGGGACGAGCACTGCCGCCGACTCGCCCGCAACGCGCAAAAACAAGGGAAAACGCATCAAGCTCCGCCTTTGAGGCGGGCTTTTTTGCTTGCCAAATGCGCCGTCCCTTTCATAACGCGGAGAGAAAAAACATATTCTGTTATATGAAAAATGCGGCAGTGATATTAAATTTGGAGAACGCGCTTTTCAACCTCAATCTCGTCAGAGAAAGGGCTGCGGACGCTGATTTGTATGCGGTGGTCAAAGCCGACGCTTACGGACACGGGACGACGGGCTTCGCGCGGTTTTTGTCGGACAACGGGGTTAAGCGTTTTGTCGCGGGTTCTCTCGACGAGGGAAAGCGGCTGCGCGAAAGCGGCATAACGGGAGAAATACTCGTGCTGGGAGCAACGCCGCCCGAAAGCGCGGAGGAGCTGTGTTATTTAAAATTGTCCCAAAGCGTTTTCTGCGCCGAATACGCGCGGGAGCTTGCGTTGGCGGCTAGATTAAACGGAATAAAGCTCAAAGTGCACGTAAAGGTCGACACGGGTATGAACAGACTTGGGTTTCCCTGGTTTGCGCCCGAGCAAATCGCCGCCTCCTGTCCGACGGAATTTTTTGAAACGTCGGGAGTGTTCACCCACTTCGGCAGCGCGGACGGCAGAGACGCACAGTCTGAAATGCGCACCCGCATTCAGGGCGAAAGATTTATCAATTGTCTGGACGGGTTGGATAAAATCGGCTTTGAAAGGGGAGTTGCCCACTGCTGCAACTCGCGGGCGCTGTTTCGATATCCGCAGTATCGACTTGACGCCGTGCGCGTGGGCGCCGCGCTTTACGGCATCGGCGGCGCGGACAGAGCGTTGAAACCCGTTTTGAGTATGCGCGCACCTCTGCTTCAGGTACGCTTCGCCGACAAGGGCGAATACATAGGCTACGGTTTGAAAAAATTGGAACGTCCCGCAAAGCTCGGAATCGTGGGAGCGGGTTACGGACACGGGATTTCCCGCAGGCTTTCGGACAAGGGCAGCGTTTTGGTGAACGGGCAGAAATGTCCTGTCGTGGGCAGGATATGTATGGATTTTCTTACGGTCGACCTGACCGGCGCGGAGGCCGAAACGGGGGACGACGTGTGGATAATCGGCGGAGGAATATCCGCCTCCGACTGCGCCAAACACAGCGGCACAATTGACTACGAAATTGTCACCGCGCTTTCCGCAAGGAACGAAAGACTTTTGGTGCGGTAAAAAACGGACGCGAGTAAAGCGTCCGTTTGTTTTCGTTGGATATTCGTTTGTTATTTGCCCGATTTTTTGTCGTAAGCGGCTCTTACCGCTCTTGCAAGCTGGTCGGCGCACGAGGTAGGCTTGTTTCCGCAGGTGTTGCCCTTCAAAGCGGTTTCTATTTCATCGACGGTTTTGCCTTCAAGCAGCTTGGAAATGGCTTTTAGGTTTCCGCTGCACCCTCCCGAAAAAGAAATGTTGTGCACCGTGTCGCCGTCAAGGTCGAAGGAAATGGCTACCGGACATACGTTTTGCGGTCTGTAAGTAAATTTTTCCATAATTGCGGTTCTCCTTTTATTTAAGATATTTTGCGGCGTTTGCGGTGTAAAGCGCAACCACGCTGCCCCTTTGCGTCATGTTTACGCTTTTTTGAAGCACCCAGGAAAAGCCTCTGCCCGCGCCCGTTTTAAGCAGCTCCGCCACCTCCTCGGCGGTTTCCTCCGCGACGCACTCGAACATCAAAATATATTGCTTTTTTCCGCCGTTGTCGTTCCAAAATTCCAAAAACGCGCCTGCCGCGTTTGCAACGGTGTTGATTGCCTGAGTATAGGCGGCTTCGGAAGGCGCTTTGTACTCCTCGAAGAACTCGTAATTGCGGCTGTTGACGTAGAGATAGTTGTAAAACTCCTGCGAACCGAAGCTGTTGGCAAAGCTGTCGGTGTAATAATTCCCCGTTGCCTGCGCCCCTTCGAGGCTGCGGTAAACAAAGCCGTTGAGACGAAGCTCGCGCGAGGTGCCTTCTATGTCGAAGGAGCCGGGCGCGCAGCCCGCCGCGCAGAGAAGCGTCAGCGCGAAAACGCAGACGCAGAGAAATATTCTTGTAATCTGTTTCATGAATGGACTCCGCTATTGATTTAAATTATACCTCAACGGAGATTTTTTTACAACTGTTTTTTAAATTATTGAATTTCCGCGCGGTTGTGGTATAATTTTTTTGAAAAGCCGTTGCGCTTGGGAAAGAGGTATTGTTTATGAGTCTGACAGCCTGCGAAAAAGAAATTTTTAACAGAATTCTCAAAGAAGAGCTTGTGCCAGCGACGGGCTGCACCGAGCCTGTCGCCATTGCCTACGCCGCCGCTGCCGCCAAAAAGGCGCTTGGCTGCGAGCCTGAGGTATGCGAGGCGGAGCTTAGCGGCAACATAATCAAAAACGCGAGATGCGTCGCAGTACCCAATACGGGGGGATTGAAGGGTATAGAAGCCGCAGTCGCCGCAGGCGTCGTTGCGGGCAGAGCCGAGCTTGCGCTGGACGTGTTGAGCGCGGCGACGGGCAGAGAGGAGGAAATCCGCGACTTTCTTGAAAAACGCGGAGTGTCGGTGCGTCCCGCCGACAACGACTTGACCTTTTTTATCCGCGTGACGGTCGGTGCGGGAAGCTCCCGTGCGAAAGCCGTCATAGAGGGCTTTCATACCAATTTGGTGTTGATTGAAAAGGACGGCATAGAGCTTTTCCGCTCGGGCGCAAAGAGCAATCCTTGCTGCGTCGCCGACCGCAGTATGCTGACCGTGGAAAAAATAGTGGAGTTTGCCGACGTCGCGGACTTGGCGGAAATCAGAGAAATTCTCGAAAGGCAGATAGCTTTCAACTCCGCCATTTCCGAGGAGGGGCTAAAAGGCGATTGGGGAGCAAACGTCGGCAAGGTCATACTCAAAACCTTCGGCGACTCTCCCGAATCAAGACTCAAAGCCGTCGCCGCGGCGGGCAGCGACGCGCGCATGGGCGGCTGCGACAAGCCGGTAATCATAGTGTCGGGCAGCGGCAATCAGGGCATAACCGCAAGCGTGCCCGTAGTGGAATACGCAAGGCAGAAAGGCGCCGACAGAGAAAGGCTTTTGCGCGCGCTGATAGTTGCCGACCTTACGACCATACATCAGAAAACGGGCATAGGCCGCCTGTCCGCTTACTGCGGGGCGGTAAGCGCGGGCTGCGGAGCCGCCGCGGGCATAGCGTATCTCAACGGCGGAGGATATTCCGAAATAGCCCACACGGTCGTAAACGCGCTCGCCGTCTGTTCGGGAATGATATGCGACGGAGCCAAGCCCTCCTGCGCCGCCAAAATAGCCGTCGCGGTTGAGGCGGGGCTTTTGGGCTACGCCATGAGCCTCAACGGCAAGGAGTTTTTGGACGGCGAGGGCATCGTCGTCAAGGGCGTGGACAACACGATAAAAAACATCGGCGAGCTTGCAAGCGAGGGCATGGCGCAGACGGACAAAAAAATACTCAGTCTCATGACGGAGAAGAGGTGCGGGCGTTGAGCGTCCGCGAAGCCGCCGCTTTGAGACGCGCGGAGGAATTTAAACGGTATTATCCCTTGACAGACGGCGACGGGGAGCTTGTCTACGAGTATTTTCTTGCCCACGTTACGCATGAGGGACTTGACGGCGCGCCGGAAATCATGCGGCGCGACGGGGCTGTTTCCGACGTCGAATGTGAACGGGGCAAAAAGCTGCGCAGGGAGTTTTTCGCGCGTTTTAAAACGCGCGACCTTCTGTACTTCGCCGACGTTGACAATACCGTGACTCGGCGCGGAATTTTGTCCGACGAGAAAAAAAGGTTTTTCAACGGTTGGGCGCTGTCCGACAGAGTAGTGCTTTCGACGGGTAAAATTTACAAATCCATAGAAAAAACCGCGCGCGAGCTGGGAGTCGACAAAAATCCCTGTTGCTGTCTCAACGGCGCTGTGCTGTACGACGGCAGGGGCGGGCGGGAAATCGTGGCGAAGCTGGGCGAAAAGGCGCGTCTCGCCGCGCGCATACTGCGTGAAAAGGGACTGCCCTACGTTTTATATTATCCCGACGCTCTGCGCGTCGAAACGCCGCTCGGGCAAAAGGATTATGAAAATCTTTTAAGATACGACGAAATGTATCTGGACGAAAAGGGTGAAACCGATTTTAAAAGGGTGGTCAAGCTTTTGGCTTTCGTCGACGAGGGAGACTCGGAGTCGGAGGCGATTGTGGACGGGGCGGCAGCGGCAATAGGGCTTAAAGCCCTGCGCACGGCTCCGCACAGCTACGAAATAGTCCCGCCCCTTGCCGACAAGGGACGCGCTCTGAAAATTACCGCAAAGAGGCTCGGCGTGCATTTCCGCATGACTGCGGCGGTGGGCGACAGCATGAACGATTTGCCCATGCTTGCCGTGTGCGGCTTGCCTTACGCCGTGTCCGACGCGTCTTGCGAGCTTGCGCGTTTTGGCTTTGCAGTCGCGGGGAGCGACAGAAACACCGACCTGCCCGAGCTGTTTGGCAAGGTTTCGCGCGGGGTTTTATAAACAAAGGAGAGTAACATGAAAAAGCTGTCTACGAGCGAAATAATTTCGATAGCTTCAATCGTGGTGTCAATCGTTGTCGTCGTGCTTGAGGAAAAGACAAACAAGGTCACGAAGTGGATAATTTTCGGGCTGCTTTTCGCGGCGCTGATAATTTACACCACGCTTGTTTTGGTGAGGCACCTGAGAATACGGCGCGGAATGAGCAGCACCATACTTATGAGCAAGACGAGAAAGTATACGATGAAAATCGTGCGTCTTGCGCAGGCAAGCGAAAAACAGCTCAAACATTTTGCCTTTCTCAAAGGTCTGCGGGGAGTGGAAAGATACAATAAACAGCTTTTGAGAAAGTGCCGCGGCGACCTGAAAACGCTTGTCCGCAGCGAAAAATTCGCAAAGGACATTGCCGGACTTCACGACAGGATAAACGAGTATTTCAAGCAGAAATCGGCAAACTACGCCGACCTCGAAGCGGTCAAGGCGTATTCCGCGTCCACGCTCAAAGCAATGGAGTCGGCTCCCGCGGAGAAGGCGTATCAGATAGCGCAGGCGATTATCGAAGAAATATTTTCCGTCAACCGTGTTTTGTTGCAGCTGGAGCAGCACCACATCAGGATAAGGCTCGGCAGATACGTGGCGAAATATACCAACAACGAAATTCAGCAGATAAAGGCGTACACCGACCTCATCGGATGGACTTACATTCTGTTGGGCGACAACCGCAGGGGGCACGAGGCGATAAGCACGGCGATTAACATAATAAACAACAGGATAGGCGTCTCGGGAGAAATCCCCGACGGCATGACTATGGAAAGGTACTACGACTATCTGTTTTTAAAGGTCAGGGCGCTCAGGCATCTTGGCACCACATACTATACCTACAAAAATATAGACAGCTATTCCTACCTCGAAAGCGCCATGGAAATCCTCGAAAAGTATGATTTCGAGCACAATTACAAGGACAGAGCGGGGCTGGAAAATATGCGTTTCGGCATACTCAACAATATGTATCTGAGTATGTTCTACAAATTCGTTGAAAAGGACGACAGAGACAAGAGGGGCTTGGAGGACATAAAAAATATGCTGATAAACGTGGAGCGCAGCATTTCCGAGCTTGACGCGCTTCCGCCCGAAAAACAGGACAGGCACCGTTTTGTCAAGCTCACCGCTTTAAAGTGTCAGCTTACCAAGGCGCTGGACGTTTGCGGACTTAAACGCATAGACGTGGTTGCCGCCGAAAAGGATATGGAGAGGGTGGAAAGCATACTCAACAAAAACATATATTTCGACGACGCGATAGAGGTGTATATAAATCAGAAGGTGCAGCTGCTTTACGAAAAAGTCAATCTGATTTTGCAGGAGCCGTCCGCTCTTTAAGCAGTCTGCGACAATTTAAAACTCCGCAGCCCAAAAAGGGCTGCGGAGTTTTTTTGCTTAAAAACAAGTTGAAACGGTTTCAAATCCGCGCTTCTACAAGGCGTGTGATGTAGCTTAAAATCTCGTTTTTGGTGCAGACGTCCTCGTGGTTTATCCACCACAAAATGAGAGAGGAAAAGCCGCCCGAAAAAAAGGAAACTATGACGGGCAGCGGCACGGAGGGCGTCTTTTGAGTCTGCTCGATTCTGCACTCGATAAAGCGTTTAAGCGTCTTTTCCGTGGTGTAGAAAATCATATCCAGCATGGTTTCGTTCTTGTTGTGGTTGAGCACGTTTTTGATTGTGCTGCGGTGCGCCTCGAAAAAGCTGAGAGCGCAGTCCGCCGCGTTCAAAAACAGCTCCTTGTCGTTTAAATAAGCGCGCTCGCTTGCGTTATCCGCGAAAATATAGACCTTGAGCGTTTCGAGCGTGTTGGTCAAAAGGTCGTACTTGTCCTTGTAGTGCTTGTAAAAGGTGGCTCGGTGCACAAGCGCTTCGTTGCAGATGTCTATTACGCTTATCTGCTCGAAGCTCTGCTTTTCCATGAGTCTTATCAACGCCTGCATGAGAAAGGTTTTTGTTCTGCGGATTCGCAAATCCTCCTTGTCCGTGTTGGCGAAGGTGGGGTCGTTGCGGAAAATGCTCAGCGTAAATTCTTTGTTTTTCATAAAATTATTTTAGCACAAACCGCGACATCTGTCAAGTTTATATAAATGTGTCGATTTTCACATTGAATTTTTAAGGATTTAAAGCTCGGATTGTTATCACACCGCGGGAGGGAAAGAGCGGCATGTTTTTTCATTTTGCGATATAAACGATTTTAACCTATTTTGTTGAAAATTGCCGAAAAACGACGGCAAAACGGCAATTTTGTCAAAAAATTTACACATCGCAGATGTGTAAATTACAAAAAAAAAAAAACGATGAAAAGAGGTTGACAGCGTGAACTCGGATTGCTATAATTTTCACATCGTACGGTTGTATTTGTCATGTCGCTCTAAAATAAGTACATTGGCAAATAAAATTATGTATGGTGCGAAAATAAAATGTAGGAGGCTTTTTATATGAAGGCAAAGACAAAGTGGACAAAGCTTCTTCTTGCCGTTCTGCTGGTAGTTGTGCTGGCGGTATGCGCTACCGCCTGTTCAAAAACGTTTACAGTGACGTTTGACAGCAACGGCGGAAGCGCGGTCGGCAGCGTCGAGGTGAAAAGCAACGGCACTGTCGAGGAGCCGAATGCTCCGACAAGAACCGGCTATACCTTTGAAAAATGGGTTAAGCCGGACGGAACCGAGTTTGTTTTCGGAACGGACACGGTTACGGGAAACATAACTCTTACGGCTACATGGAGAGTCAACTCTTACACGGTGACTTTCAATACAAACGGGGGCAGTCAGGTCGCCTCTCAATCGGTAAACCACAACGGCACCGCAAGTATGCCTTCGCAGCCGACGAAAGCGGGGCAGGTTTTTGTCGGTTGGTACGAGGACAGCGACTTTTCTACCCCTTTTGATTTTTCCAAGAAAATCGTGCAGGACACGACGGTTTACGCACGTTTCGTGGATGAGATAGAGGAAATATTCACGGTTAAATTCGTCGGCTCGTCCACGCCTGTCGCTTCGCGCACCACAAACGAGGGCGGCGTTCTCACCGATTTGCCTGCGGCGACGTCGGCGGACGGAAAAGAGTTTCTCGGCTGGTGGATGAGCGATTTCGAGGACGAAAGCAAGCTTACCGCGCGCTATACGGGACAGGTGCTTACGCAGAACATAACGCTGTTTGCGGTGTTTGAGAGCGACGCTCCCGCGGTGTCGGTGAACGAAAACGGCGCGGTCTGGGACAGCATGGGCGTAAACATGAGTTATCGCGTGACGATAACCAAGCCTGACAACACGACGGAAACTCCCTTTACTACCGGCGCGCTGCAATACGACTACGATTTTGCGTCCAAGCCCGCCGGAGAATACAAGATTGAAGTAACCTGCAACAACAAAACCACGACGGTTTACTACAACAACAAGGCGCTTGCAAGAGTCAGCCTGTTCGAGGTGAACGGTTTCGAGCTGCAATTCAACGGCGTTGCCAACGCACAGAAGTATCTGATAACTGTCGAGTGCGGCAACACCTCCTCGGGACACGTCGCGGGGCACAACCGTTTTGACAACGGCACGTCCACGGTGTTCGACTTTTCCATGTGCGAAATGCGCGAGGAGGGCATCACGTTCAAGGTGGAGGCGGTTGCCGACGTTTACATAACCTCTTATTCCGAAACCTTTGTTTTTGAAAGGCGTCTGGACGCGGTGACGGGACTGACCGTCAATGAGGCAGACGAGACGTTAAGCTGGAACGACGTCGCCAACGCGGAATATTACGAATACAAAATCAACGACGGAGATTGGACGAGATTCAACAGAACGGTGTCGTTGAAGGAAATGGGACAGGGCGACATAGTGGTGAGCGTGCGCGCGGTGGCGCACGGCTACAACAGCTCCGAGCCTGCGGTGTTCACTTACAGCAAGACGAGGCTTGCCACTCCCGTCGAAATAACCGTTGACGGCGACGTGCTCAGCTGGAACACGGTCGCGGATGCAGTGAGCTACACGGTCAATATAGACGGCACGGAGCACCTCGTGGAGACGGGCAACACCCTGAAGCTGCCCGAAAACATCGACTGGACAAATATGCAGATAAGCGTGAGAGCAAACGGCGCAACGGAGGCGGAAAATTCGCTGTACTCCGACGTGAAGAAATTTGCCGCCACGCTCGAAGGAAAAGTTTATTACGAAAACGGTCAGGTTGTCTGGTCGTCCATAGTGGGCGCAATGAAATACGGCGTCAAGGTAAACGACGGCGAGGAAATCTCGGTAGAAAGCAAGTTTTCGAGTCAGTCAATCGAGTTTACCCGCAAGGGGAAAAACACCGTTTCGGTGCGTTATTACGACAATGTGGGCGCTCCTTCCGAATGGGAGACGATAGAGGTTGAGGTGTTTGCCGTCAGCCTGTCCTACAATTTCGAGTATCAGGGCGATTTCGCAACGCTTTACAGAGCGGCGGGCGACGACCTTGAATTGCCCGGCAATGTTACTTTTGACGGTTATACATTCAGATTCTGGTCGGCGGAGAAGGAAGGTTTGGAATACATTGAAACGACGCTTAACCAAGCGTCCGACCTTACTCTTTACGCGCAGTGGGAGCCAAACACCTATCACGTCAAGCTTACCGCCGGCGGCGGAACAATCGACGGCAGCTCGGAAACAGTGCAGGCGGACGTCGTTTACAGACAGAAATTCACGCTGCCCGTGCTGGTGCCCTACGACGTGACCAAAGCCTTTGAGGGCTGGTATACTTCCACCAACGGCAACGGCGTCAAAATGACGGACAACTACGGCAACAGCGTCAACGTGTGGACGTCGCTTAACGACATAACTCTTTATCCCGCCTTTGTGGACGTGTTGCAGTTTGCGCTCATCACCAATCCCGATACGGGAGAGCAGGAATATGCGGTTATGAAAGCCGCCGGCATAAGTCTTGTGACGGAAGTGACCATTCCCGCCGAATACAAGGAGCTGCCTGTGGGAGAAATAGCGGGCGGCGCCTTTGACGGTTGCTCGACGCTTGTGACAATAAACGTTCCCGACACAATCAGATATATCGATATGGGACTCGGCGGCAATCAGACTGGCTCGCCGTTCAGAGGCTGCTCCAAGCTTCAAAACGTCAACGTATACGAAGTGGAGGGCAGTCACGAAAGATTTTACGCTTCGGTTGACGGCGTTCTGTTTTACAAGAACACTATTACCGGCGGCGTAGAGCTGAAATACTTCCCTTACGCGCGCTCGGGCGCTTACACCGTTCCGTTCGGCACGGAGGTCATACCCGCCAATGTTTTCAGAGGCTACACAAAAATCACTGAAATATATATCCCCGCAAGCGTCAGACAAATCGACACCGAGAGCTTCTACGGCGCAAACAAGCTTGAAAAGCTGGTGTTCCTCGCGGTTCCCGACGCGCCCGTGGACGAGGTCGGCTTGCTCGAAACTGCGGCTGCCGCAGCCGACAATCTTACGCTGATTGCCAACTGCTTCAAAGGCTGTACGTCGCTCACGGAAGTGACCTTGCCTGTACGTCTGTCCTCTTTCGACATACTTGCGTTCAGCGGCTGCACGTCTCTTGAAGCAATCAATGTGGAAGATGGCTGCGCGGCGTACGCGTCCGTTGACGGTATGCTTACCGACGCGAACAAATCCAAAATCATCAAAGCCCCCGAAGGCATGACGGTTGCGCTGAAAATACCCACCGGCATTTTGACGGTAGGCGAGTCCGCGTTTGAAAACTGCAAAAAAATCACTTCCATAACAGTACCCGGCTGGGTTACGCTGATAGAGAAAAACGCTTTCAAGAGCTGCACGGGCGTCACCGCCATTGTGTTCGAGGGAGAAGCCAACGACCTTGCTTTGACAATAGGCGAGGGCGCGTTTTACGGCTGCAAGGCGAGCACCACGGAGGCAATTTCCGAAATCACTCTGCCCGCCAACCTCAAATCGCTGGGTAAAAACGCTTTCGGCAACATTTCCACGCTGACCAAGGTTGTGGTAAACAGCATAGGAGAGGTCGATTTCGTTTCGGGAGCTTTTGCAACCATAACAAGCTCGGCGACAAGCGTCGGTACGACATACGTTACTGTCGTGGAGCTGTCAAAAGATGTGTACATTGCCGACATCGGCGGAGTTTTCGGAATCAAGCTGGCGAGCGTTGTCATTGCCGAAGGCAATCCGTATTATACGGCAATCGACGACATCGTTTACGACGTTGAGATTACCCGAATTATTTTCTATCCCTCCGCCAAGCAAGGCGCTTACACCACGCCGGAAACGGTTACGACAATCGGCGAAAAGGTGTTTACTCAAAAGACGGGACTCACCGAAATCACCATAGGCAAAAACGTGACGGAAATCGGTTCTTTCGCGTTCAACGGATGTACCAACCTCGAAAAAGTCACGTTTGCGGACGGCGGTACCGAAGGTCTTGTTATATCGAATGAGGCTTTTGCCAATTGCTCCAAGCTGGCCGAGGTCAATCTGCCCGTGCGTCTTGTATCCATCAGCGCAGGCGCGTTCCGTTCTTGCCGTGCAATAACGGAAATCGTTATCCCCGAGGGCGTGGAGTCGATTGGCGCCGAAGCGTTCCAGTGGTGCAGCAGTCTTGTAAGAGTCAGTCTGCCGAAGACGCTTTCTTCACTGGGCTATACCGAAAGCGGCAGCGAACTTTACATGTATGTGTTCCGCTATTGCAACGCGCTGGAAGAAATAAACGTCGCTTCCGACAACGCCTCTTTCTATTCCGACAACGGCGTGCTTTACGGCAAAACCGAAGGCGTTGTGACAGATTTGTATCCCGTGCCCGTCAACAATTCGGGCGTGGACGGCGTGGTTACCATCCCCGCAACGTTGACAAAGGTGTGGGCCGAAGCGTTCAAGGAGAATACGGGGCTTCTCAAAGTGGACTTCGGCAACGTTACGGGAAACGTCGAATTCGGCGCAGAAGTTTTCTACAACTGCAAAAACCTGACCGAGGTGGTTCTCCCCGACGGTATTGAGCTGATAGGCAAGTATATGTTCTATCAATGCAATTCTTTGACGGAAATTACAATTCCCAACACCGTCAAGGCGATGGAACAGCAAGCGTTTTACTATTGCTCGCAACTGAGCAAGGTCACATTCGCCGAGGGCAACGACAGCAACGGTCTGATTCTTACAGGCGGCGTTTACGGCTCGCAGTACGGAACGTCATATTATCCCGTATTTGACCGCTGCGACAATCTGACGCAGATTGCCTTCCCCAAGAGACTTGAAACGCTGGGCGCCTATGCGCTTTGCTCCACCAATATTTCCCAAATTACATTCTCCGAGGGCGGTTTGCTTACCGAAATCGGACAATATGCCCTGAGTATGTCGGGAATTTCCTCCGTAGTCATACCCGCAAGCGTCGTTACGATAGGCGACTACGCATTTTCAAGGTGTACAAAGCTGACCTCGGTTACCTTCGCAGCTGACGGCGCGCTTGAAATCATCAATTCGGGCGTGTTCCAGTACACGGGCGTAAATTCCGTCGTCATACCCGCCAACGTCACAAGGATAGGCAACTCGGCGTTTGCGTATTCGTCGCTCAAAAGCGTGACCTTCGCCGAAGGCAGCGTGTGCTCGTCTATCGGATATGCGGCGTTCAGAGACAGCCTGATTGAAAGCATTGCAATACCCGCTTCGGTGGAAAATATAGGCGAGGATATTCCTGCCGCGGGCAGTCCTCTGCACGGGTACGCCTTTGACGGCTGCCGCAATCTTAAGTCCTTGACCTTCGACACGGGCAGCAAGCTCAAAAATATATATAACTATGCTTTCCGCAACACGGCGTTGACCAAGTTCAGTTTCCCTTCAAGCGAAAACGAAATAACGGTTGCCAAACAGCTGTTCTTCGGCTGCAACAGCCTTAAAGAAATCTATGTTTCCGAAAGCGTGCTCTCCAATCTGGACCAGGCGCTTATGGCGGCGCCCGTGCTTGAAAAAGTGGAAATTGCCGCCACCAACGAGAGCTACGGCGTGGACAGCGAGCTGCCGTTGATAAGCACTCCTTCGGGCAATTCGATTATTTACTTCTTCACGGCGCTTGACGGCAAAAACACCGAGGTGGTTATCCCCGAGGGCACGCTTTACATCGAAGCGAGCGCTTTCAAAAATCAGGTGTACCTCACCAAGGTTACTATACCCTCGTCCGTGCTGGAAATAGGTCAGGGCGCGTTCCAAAACTGCTTCTCTTTGAAGGAAGTGAAGTTTGAAGGAACAAGCGCGCTGCAATCCATAGGCAACGGCGCTTTCAACAGCTGCACCTCGCTCACAACAATCAATCTGCCGGCGGGAGCGTCTTACGGCACGTATCTGTTTGCAAACTGCTCGTCCTTAAAGGAAATCAGTTTGCCCGCCGGAGTAAAGAGCCTGCCTAACTATATGTTCAGCGATTGCGTCTCGTTGACGACGGTCAATCTGCCAGATACGCTGACCACCATAGGGACGTATGCGTTCAAAAACTGCGCGTCTTTGGCGGAAATAGACATTTCAAATGTTACAAGCATAGGGATTTACGCTTTCACATTGAGCGGACTTACCGAAATAACAATCCCCGAGGCAATCAAAACGCTGGGCAATCAGATTTTCAACGGCTGCTCCAAGCTTAAGACAGTGACGCTGCATAACGCGATAACTTCGCTCGGAACCAGCCTGTTCAAGGACTGCACGTCGCTTGAGAGTATAACTTTGCCTTCAAGCTTGAAGACGTTAGGCACAAACGTGTTTCAGGGATGTACGGCGCTTAAATCGATAACAATCCCCGGCAACGTCACATCTCTCCCCAACAATCTGTTTGACGGCTGCACAAGCCTTGCGTCCGTGACGCTGCACGAAGGCGTCACAACCTTGGGCAACTATATATTCAGAGGCTGCACGTCGCTTGAAAGCATTGATTTGCCGTCGAAGCTGACTTATCTGGGAAGATATACCTTCCAGAACAGCGGTCTGACAAGTATTGAAATCCCTTCGGGCGTTCAGCATATCAGCCACAAGGCCGGTACAAAGGCAAACACAGGCTCATCCACCAAAAACGACGTAAGTCTTTTCGACGGCTGCGTAAATCTCAGGAGCGTGACGCTGCCCGCAGGTCTGCTGTCAATAGGCCCCAAGACCTTTATGGGGTGCGTCAGCCTTGAAAAAGTGACCTATACGGGATACGACGGAGACGAATCCTTTATCCTGCCCGACAGTGTTTGCGTGCTCGGAGGATATTTGTTCAGCGGTTGTGAATCGTTGACTTCGATTGTGCTGCCTACGGGCGACGGCACCGCGGTTTCCGCAGGCATGTATCTGTTTGACGGCTGCGTAAATCTCACAAGCGTGACTTTCCCGCAAAGCGGATGGACTAAGCTGGTTTCTTATATGTTCCGAAACTGCACTTCGCTTGAAAGCATAGCTATCCCCGATACCGTGACGACTTCCGCCACATATGCCTTTGACGGCTGCACTTCGCTTGAAAGAGTGACGTTGTCTCAAAGCATGACAAGCATATCCGGTTATATGTTCAGAAACTGCGTGTCTCTCAAATCAATCAATTTGACGTCTGCGATAACCTCAATCGGTTCGGAGGCTTTCCTTGGCAGCGGTCTCGAATACATAGTTATTCCGCAAAACGTCAAGACAATCAGCGGCAAAGCCTTTGCCGATTGCGTCAATCTCACCGAGGTGCTTGTAGACGGACTCAACGCCACGTTCAGGAGCGAGGACGGCATAGTCTACAACAGAACGACGGGCGCGCTTGTGTTTGTGCCTTCCGCCATGGCGGACGTAGGGATTGACGTTGAAGAGCTGCTGCTCAACAACGGCATCACGGCTTACGCCTTTTACGGCGTGACGGGTATCGAGCATATCACGGTGCCCGAAGGCGTGACAAGTATCCCCGCAAACGCCTTTTACGGACTCAAATCGTTGAAGAGCGTGACGCTTCCTTCGACGTTGCAGAGCATAGGAAATTACGCCTTTGCCTACTGCACCTCGCTTGAAAGTATAGTCATCCCCGAAACCATGGTTGTTTTGGGAACCAACCTGTTCCAGGGGTGCACGAGCCTTTCGTCGGTGACGCTTCCCGAGGGGCTGGATGTGCTGAGCAATTATATGTTCGAGGGCTGCACGTCGCTCAAAACAATCGATTTGCCCGAAAGCCTGACCTATCTCGGAACATACACGTTCCAGAACAGCGGTTTGACGAGCGTGACCATTCCCGCGGGCGTGAAGCATCTGAGTCTCGGCAAAACTTCCTCGGCTGCCAGCGGCACACACAAAGTGTATACGTTTGCAAACTGTACAGACCTCGTGTCCGTGACCTTCAACGAGGGATTGGAAACCATGGGAAGATTCGTTTTCTCGGGCTGCACGTCCCTTGAAAGCGTTAAACTGCCCAGCTCCTTATATTGTATGGACAGAGAAAATTTCAGCAACAGCGGTCTGAAATCGATAACCATCCCCGCCACTTTAACCGATTGGGACTACTCCTTCATAAATTGCACGTCTCTTGTCACAGTGACGTTGGAGCGGGGCATTACCGAAATACCTTATTCTGCATTCAGCGGTTGCACCTCTCTTACGACGGTGAATTTGCCCGATACGCTCACGGAAATGGCAAGAGACGTATTCAGCGGCTGTACGTCGTTGTCGAACATTGTGTTGCCCGAGTCGTTGGTGGAAATAGGCGGCAGCGCCTTTGCCAACTGCACCTCGCTCAAGAGTCTTGTTATTCGTCCCAACACGGCAATAACCAGCTCCGGCACATTCTCCGGCTGGACTGCGGAGCAGACTATTTACATCATGGAAAGCCGTTACGTGATTTCTCAATATTGGTACGGTCCGATAAACGCAACTGCTTCAACCCATTGGTTTAAGGACTGCAACGCAAAAATAGTTTACGATTACACACCCGAGTAAACTTTCCTATCGTTTACTCTACAAAATATCCCCCGCCGAAATCGGCGGGGGATATTTTTTGCTTTTTGCTCGTGCAAATATTTAACGCTTGCTTTTTAGTTCAAGCCGTCAAATCAAAGAATGACGCTCTGTTTGTTCGGGCTAGCCGTTTGTTTTATTGGGGCATTACTTCGGAACAAAGGTTGACATTTGCCGCTTTTTGGCGCATTTTCTTCGTATCTGATTTACGTCTGTTTTTGTTCGTACAATCGTCAAATCGTATTGCCGTTTGTTTTATTCGAGCAAATCGTCGTATTCCACGTTGAGCACGCGGCGCAGACGCGAAAGCATACTCAAGGACGGTTCGCTGTAACCCGCCTCCCAATGGCTTACGGTTTTTACGCTCACGCCAAGCTCGTCGGCAAGCTGGCGCTGGTTCAAGCCCGTCATGCGTCTTAAAGTTTTGAGATTGTCTTTAAGCATAGTTATATGTTCTCATTTTTTGAGGATTTAATCCTTATATCTCAAAAATTGAGAGTTGAGCTTTGTTTTTCTCGGTCAAAATACGTCTGTCGGCGGCGTCAAAACCGTTTTTGATTGAATAATACGTGACGCAACAATGAAAAGTAAGAGGCGTTTTGTTTTTTGCCTGCAAAACAAGCCGTTTTTTATATTTTCCGTGTGTATCGGTTTGCACAAGCGGGATTTGTATGCTAAAATATATGCGGACGGGGAGAAAGGAATGCAAAGGACGAATATACTGAATCTGGATATAAAGCAAAGCAAGCTGTACGGCTTTTTCAAAAACGCCGTGTTGCTCTTGCTTTTTTTGTTTTTTTCTATTTTCGGCAAAAGCTTCGTTCAGTTCGGCAGTCTTTTCAAAGAGGTTTTCGCCCGCATGGCGGCGGAGGAAATGATGTGCGTTTTGCAGTTCGCGCTCAACGAGCTGGGACGTTTTTATTTCGCGGTCAAAGCCGCCGTTGCCGCTCTTGCGCTTTGCACGGGTATTTTCAACGCGTGCAGGGCGATTTTCGCGTCCGTTCGCAAAGGGCGGGGTTTGGGTGTGAGATTTGTCGCAAGGCGTGCCGTCGCCTCCGTTGACGGCGCGGCTGTTTTTTGCGCACCCGTTTATTCGTTCTGTCTCAGATATAAAGAATAGTTTTTCTCCGCGTTTTCGACGCGGAAAATTTCAGTCCGATTTTTTTCTACCGTTGCTGTCGGCGCGCCGCGCGATTTTGTTCGCGCGGGTTTCCGCAGTCGGCTTTGCGGGGAAGGTCGGATTTTTTCGTGCCTTAGTTTAAGGCGGCAGGAAAAAATTGGCTTACAAAATTCAGGCGCAATATTGTAAAATTAAGACGCTTGATTGTAAATTAGAGGAGATACAAAGGAGAGGAGCAAAGGACTATGACATCGGTTCTGATTGCATCCGGTCTGATAACGGGAGGCGCGGCTTTTTCGTTTACGTTGTTTTTCAGACGCGGAAAAATTTTATCCGACAGGCGTTGGAACGTCGCCGCGAAAATACTTTCGCTGATTTTTGCGGCGTGCTTTGTGCTGCGTCTGGCGATGACCGACGTCTTTTACGAAACCGAAGCATTGGTCGGCATTTTCAGCAAGGGGCTTAATTTCCTGCTCGTTGCGCTGCGCGCGCTTACTCAGATGTGCGTGCTTGCTCTCGTTCTCGCGCCTTGGTTCAAATTCCGCGCGGTCAAGAACATTGTCGCCTACGCCGTGCCCGCGGTGTACTTTGTCGATATGGTTCTTTTCCGTCAGAATGTCTACGCCTTTGTCGGCGCGGTAAGCCTGCCCACCTTCGGTTTCCGCGAGGTTCAGTTTGCCGTCGAGTGCGTTCTGGCGTTTTCTCTGGGACTTTGCGAGCTGGCAAAGAGACTGCGCGAAAGAGATTTTGACTTTTCACGCAAAAATATCCTCTATACTTTTGCGCTCGGCGCGTTCTATCTCGTTTTCGCGGCGCACGGCTCCACGCTGTTCAATCTGTTCGGCGGCAAGCTGGGGGCGATAAACAATCTTATGTCGCCCGCACATATTTTTATGTTGGCTTTTACCGCGCTCATGATTGTCGTCGGGTATATCTTTCTGCGCAGATACGACGCCGATTTCAAGTATTTTGTCCTTACGTCGGCGGCGGTCGCGTGCTTTATGCATTTCTGGTATTATTACGCCTTTCCGCTGGGATTTACCAATCTGCCGCTGCATCTTTGCCACGCGGCGATTACGCTCATGCTCCTGTCCTTTGTCCTGAAAAACCGAGCCGTTTTCGCTTTCAATTATCTGGTCAACGTGACGGGCGCAATTTTCGCGCTTTTGCTGCCCGACACCGAAGCGCAGCTGACGTCGGAACTGGGCATGCACTATTTCAACGGGCATATGCTGCTGGTGGTTTTGCCAATACTCGCCGTCGCGCTGGGCGTTTTCCCCAGACCTAAAATAAAAGACGTCGGCTACTGCATTGCCGTGTTTACGGGATATTTCCTTGTGGTCGCCGTCCTCAACGCCTGGCTTGTCAATTACGAGCCGTCCGTCAACTACTTTTTCATGAACGGCGACAATTTGGTAAAACATCTGGCGTTTGCGGTGGGGTGGAAAAACAATTACATCTGGACGTTTAACATAGGCGAGCTTACCTTCAAAATTTATTACGTTTACTGGATTGCCATGTACGTCGGGTTTATCGTCCTGATATTCCTGCTCTGGTGGATTTACGAGGGAATGTACAGGGTTGCCGACCACCATGCAATGCTGCACGGAATACTTGTCGAGCAAAGACAGAGGAAAAAACAGCTGAAAGAGCTTCTTGACGGCAGAGCCGTTTCGGAGCCGCTCAATCCTGAGGGAGCAGATATGATAAGCATAAAGCATTTTTCAAAAATTTACAGCGGCAGCAGCGTCAAATCGGTGGACGACCTGAGCCTTGAAATCAGGGGCGGGGAGGTTTACGGCTTTCTCGGCCACAACGGCGCTGGAAAAAGCACCACAATCAAGTCGCTTGTCGGCATTCAGACAATCACCTCCGGCACGATAGAGGTTTGCGGCTACGACATATCCAAGCAGCCCTTGAAAGCCAAACTCAACATAGGCTACGTGTCGGACAACCACGCCGTTTACGAACAGCTGACCGGGCGGGAATACATAAATTACGTGGCGGATTTGTATCTCGTGTCAAAGGAGGACAGGGAAAAGCGCATAGACAAATACGTACGTATGTTCAACCTTGTCGACGCGATAGACAAGGAAATAAAGGGCTATTCCCACGGAATGAAACAAAAAATCGTGGTTATTGCCTCTCTGATTCACAATCCCAAGGTGTGGGTTTTGGACGAGCCTCTGACGGGACTTGACCCCGCAAGCTCCTATCAGATAAAGGAGTGCATGAGGGAGCACGCCGACAACGGAAACATCGTTTTCTTTTCAAGCCACGTCATAGAGGTGGTGGAGAAAATCTGCGACAAAATTTGTATCATTGCCAAAGGAAAGCTGGTCGGCGAGTGGAAAATTTCCGAGCTTGCCGAGCAGGGAGTAACGCTCGAAGAGCTTTACATGAAATACGTTTACCTTGCCGCAAGCACTGCGACGGACGTCAAGGCGGTTGCGGAGGACGGCGCGGACGCCTGAAAAGGACGCAAAACGACTATTTGACGGAAAAAGATTATGTTCAACAGAATGAAAACGCTTGTGCTGTTGCAGCTTGACAACAGATACAGGTACAAAAGCAAAAGAGCTTTGATTGCAAAATTAGCGGTCAAGACGGGAGTTTTCGTCATTTGCACTCTCGTCATGTTCGGCGTGCTCTATTTGCTCAAATATGTGGTGAACCTGCCCGTGACCAAGGATTTTCTGCTGTTTGTGCTTGCGCTGTCGCAGTACGTCGGCATTGCGGTCACGACAATCGGGCTTAAACGCGCGCTTTACGACAGCAACGACAACGCAATACTGTTTGCATTTCCCGCAAAGCACTCGGAGGTTTTTTACAGCAAGCTCGCGGTGTTTTACATAGGAGAGTTTTCCAAGTCTCTGTTTTTCCTGCTGCCGCTGTTTCTGGCTTTCGGCTTTTTGACTCCCGTTTCCGCATGGTTTTTCGTCAATTCGGCGCTGATGATTTTCGTTTTGCCCACGCTCACCGTGTTGATTGCGGCGCTTTTGTGTATCCCGCTGATGTATTTGTCCAAGTTTTTCCGTCGTTTTCCCGCCGTGTACGCCGTGCTGCTCGTCGCGGTTGCCGTGCTGCTTTTCGCAGGATTGACCTCGCTGCTTGTCAAAGTTCCCAAGCCTCTGAGAATTGTGGCTATTTACAACACGATAATAAACGGTATAGTAAAGGTCATTGTCAACTCCAACAGGTTCGCGCTGTTTTACTCTTTTGCGGCGGACATTCTGTTTTTGAAAAACGTCGGGCTGAACTGGCTGTTTTTGCTTGCGCTTTTGGCGGCGCTTCTTGTGTGCAATTATTTTCTTGCGCGTCCGCTTTTCTTCCGTATGGTTGCGTCAAGCAGCGAAAACGCGGTGGAGAAAAAGCACAGAACGGATTACAAAACCAAAGGGGAATTCGGCGCGTTTTTGTTCAAGGAGCTTACCCTTGCAAAGCGCAATATCGGAAGGGTGCTCAACAATTATTTGCTTTTGTTCGTGATGCCTTTTCTCATGTATTCGGTCAACCACATTTTCGGCTCCATAGAGCTGAGCAGCCGAGGCAACGCGCTGGTGTTCGGCGTAAATATGCTGATAGGGCTTGCGTTTGTGACGGCGAGCAACTCCCACACGGCGACAGCGCTTTCGGAGGAGGGCGGAGAGTTCGTGCTTTTAAAGACCGCGCCGGGGCGCACTTACAAAATCGCGTTTGCCAAAATCGTTTCCAATCTGGTTGTTTCCTCCGCGATAATCATCGTCACCTCCGCGCTTATGTTCGCTTTCGGCTCGCTTGCGGCGGCTGACGCCGTGTTTCTGGTGCTGTGCTATCTGTTTGTCAATGTCGGTCACATTCTGTGGTCGCTCGAGCTTGACATAAAAAATCCGCAGCTCAGGGAGTTTGCGTCGACGGGACATTTTCAGAACAACAAAAACGTGTCCGCGTCCATAGTTTTCGGGTTGGTTACGGCTTTGCTGTTCGGAGCTTTGTCCGCCGTGCTTTACTTCTTTATGGGAGTGTGGAGTCAGATGATTACGTTGGCGTTGGCTTTAATATTCGTAGCGGGCAGATTTTATCTGTTCAATCTCAATATGAAATGCCTTTTCGAGCGCATCGAGTTCTGACGGAGGAAATTTCATGAGCAAAAAAATCGTGTTGTTTGTCATACTTTTCTTCGCCGTCGCGGGAGTGATTCTGGTGGGAATTTTCGGAACGCAGGCGTCGGGCAGCGGCAACGTGCTTGCAACCGAGCTTTATTTCGACGTGCCTGCCGGCGCGGACGGCAAGAAAATGATGTCCTCGCCCGAGATAGGGGAGGAGGGCTTTGTCACCGTGCTTTTATCCGATATGATTACTTTGTCGGAGGACGCGACCTACGGCAAGGAAAGTCTTTCTTACAGTATGTCCGTGCCTGACTCCGCGAAAGAGTTTGTCACTCTGTCCTCCAACGGCTGGCTGACCTTTTACAAGTCGGTGAACGTGATTATTACCGTCAGGACGACGGACGGCTCCAACCTTTCGGACAAGCTGTATTACTTCAACGACATGGACGGAGACAAGCCTTCGGACGTCGAAGGTCCCGTATTCGGTTAAATACAAGAGCGGCTTAAAGTCCGCCTTTATATAGATTTCAATAAGCAAAAAAGGAGACAGATATGAGAAACAAAAAAATTGCGGCAATTTTCATGATAGCCGTTCTGCTTGTTTCCGTTTTCGTATTCGCGGCTTGCGAAGACCCCGCTGTAAAGGTCATCTACAAGGATATCAATCCCAAGTACGAAACGGACGACAGCGTTGAAGAATACATAACCGTGGGCGAGGCGGAAATAAAACCCGACATGACTCTGCTCGAACTGTCAAAGGACGGCTTTGCTCTTGAAGCCTGGACGACGGACAAAGAGGGTCAAAATGTTTTCGACCCCACCAAGACTTACACGCAGAACGTAGTCGTTTACGCAAAGTGGCACAGGCTGCCCGCCATGCCCGCCAACCTTGCCTACGACCCCGATACCCACACGGTGTCCTGGACGGCGGTTTCCGGCGCAACGGGCTATATGATTCAGCTTGACGACAACGCCGAACAGCTTGTGGTAAGCACGACTTACGACCTGCCCGAAAAAATGCTCAACGGCACGCACACCTTCAAGGTCACCGCCAAGGAAAACAATTATTCCTCACAGACGGCAAACCTGTCCTTTTCCGTCAACCGCGAGCAGCCCAAGCAGTACGTAAGTTTCTATGTGGGCGACGAAATGTACAGAAGAGTGGAAATTGCGGACGGCTCGGTAGAGTTGCCTGCCCCGCCTACGGAACAAGGCTACGCCTTTGCGGGCTGGACGACGGACAAAGAGGGAAAAATTCCCTTTGAAAACAGCGATCTTGTCGAGAGTCTGAGCGTGTACGCGCAGTTCAAAAAGCTGCCCCAAACCGTGTCCCCGAGATACGTTGCAAAAACCCAGACAATCGAGTGGAGTTATACGGGCGGCGACGCGGCAAGCTTTGTCGTGAGCTTTGAAGGAAAGGAAACTACAATAGACTTTGTCGAGGGACAAAGCGCGTATTCCTTTGCCCTGCCCCAAGGTCTGACCGATGACAGCGATTACACCGTTGAAATCGTTACCGTGTCGGTCAACGAGGTAGACGGCGAGGCTCTCAGGTCGGAAAAAGCCGTGTATAACTTTACTTATTCCGTTATAGGCGAAAGCTCCGTCACCGTGACCTTTATGGTGGACGGCAAGGAGTATGACGTCAAGGTGGTCAATTCCTCCGGAACTATCCTTTTGCCGCAGGAGCCGACAAAGAAAGGCTACGTGTTCGACAAATGGACGACGGACGAGGCGGGAGCAAATGTCTTTAACCCAAGCAATATAACCGAGTCGGTTGTCGTTTACGCGCAGTGGACGGCAAGACCCTCCGCTCCCCAATCCGTTTCCTTCGACGCAACGAGCGCTACGATAAGCTGGGACGCAATAGACGGCATAGAGGAATATTGGTACAAGCTGGACAATATGCTCAACTTTGCACAGGCAGACGGCACGAGCTTCGTTGTACGTTCGCTTTCCGCAGGCAAGCATACGGTCACGGTTTACACCGTTGCAGGCGGAATAAAGTCTGAGGAGGTTGAATTGGAGTTTGACGCCGACGCGCCTTACGTCTGGTTCAGAAACGCCGACGGCACGCTGATTGCCGCCGTCAAGGTTGAGGACGGAAAGGTAACTCTTCCCGCCAATCCTTCAAAAACAGGGTACGTTTTCTCTTTTTGGACGGTGGCGGCGGAGTTTGCCAGCGATACGTTTGACAACGAAGGGATAAACTCCTATGTCAGCGTTTACGCGCAGTTCGTGGCACTGCCCGAAATAGGCGACTATGAAATCAACGGAAACAACTTCGTGTGGACGTGGAACGCCGACTCCAACGTGAATTATTACGAGGTGAGATTCGATTCCGAAAGCGCGAGAGTTTCCCGAGCGACAATAGCGGCAGGCGTCGCGACATATTCGCTCAACACCACTCAGATCGTGCTTACGCCGGGCGTTCACAAACTTATTATTACCGCTGTGGAGGAAAACGGAAGAAAGACGGAGCTTGGAGAGTTTGACACGGAAATCGTGTTTGACTCAGACATATCCTATGTGGACGGCGACGGAAAACTCATACGCGAGACCATAGGCAGCGGCGACAGTCAGACGACGGTATTCGTTTTCTTTGTCGGCACTACTTATCGTTTCGATTCCTACACCTTTACCGAAAAAGGCAACGAGCATTATTCGGTGAGCGGCGACAACGACAATACGTTGACGATAAACAAGGCTGTCGGCTCAATCACAATACCCACTGCCAACGGCGTAGAGATAAAAGCCAAATTCGTCGAGCAGGCGGCGTCCTTTATTGCGGGCGACACCATCCAAGCGTTCAGAGACAACACGGGCGAAAACAGCATTTTCCTCAAAAAGGAAGGAGACTACAACGTGGGCGTCGGAAACGATTTCATTTTGGATACGGATCTTATTACTTATCACGACAGGTTGAGCAAGGACTCCGCTTCCGTAGAGGTGACGGTCGACCTTGAAAGAAAGGACGGCGCGCCGATAAAGGCGTCGGATTACTTCACTGTGGTTGCAGGCGAGGACGGCAAATATCGTCTTGTGTGGAAGCAAAGCGCGGACACGAGCATCGATTCCGCTCTGATACTGTCAATCAGACCCAAATATCTGACAAGAGAACAGAACGAAAATGCAGCCGACTATACCGTTAAGATTGAGTTCAAGCTCAACGACGGAGTCAACGTCTATGACCACGACGGACTCAAAAAGAATTTTAACGACTCTTCCGTGCACATTATCAACCTGCACGGCGACATAACGGCAGAACTTGCCGCCGACCAGAAAAATCCCGACGGCACGGCGATAAACTACCATCCTTACAGTGACGCAAGCAAGCCCGAGGGCAGCGTTTACCACAGAGTCGTCACCGCCGACGACACGTTCACGCTCAACGGCAACTTCTTCACCGTGGACGCGAGCAAAAAGGACGAAAGCGGCAATCTGCTTGTTCCGAGAATCAAATGGAGTCAGGAATCCGAAAACACAACTCCGGGACAGGGCAAACCTATGGGCGATATGGACGTACAGACCATACAAATCGGTTTGTTTGTCGTCTACAACTTCGGAGCGAGGGGAGGAGCGTTTGAAAACGCCGAGATAGTCACCAATTACAACAACCTCCATATAATAGGCAACAGCGAAATGAAGGGCAACAACGAGGATATAACGGAGCACAGCGGCGGTCATGCCGGTATTTTGACGAGAGACGCCGACGCCAATCTGAACAACGTGTACGCCAACAATTTCAGCATAGCTTATTATTTCGACACCAACGAAGTGACGAGGGAAATATCTATTGTCGATTGTTTTGCCGACAACAACTGGCAGAGCAGTCTGTACGGATGGAGCAATGCGAAAATAACTTTGGACGGCTGCGATTTCGGCAATAGCTTCGGCGGGGCGATTCATATTGAAGACTGCGACAACAGCAACGAAAGAAACCCCGAGCTTGTCATAAAAAACACAAAAATCAACAACTGGAAAACGGGCAACGAAGCCTGGTTCGCCGCTTACGGCGCGGCTACTCTTGCGGCGCAGCTTAAATCCGCGGCGCAGGCAAGCGTCAGCCAATTGGGTTACAGCATGCTCAAAAAGAATAACAACGAGGAGATATTCAACTTTGCCATAGCGTTCAAACCTGCCGACCAAAATTGGGACAACGGGACGGTGAATACTTCGAGAGTTAAACTTACTTTTGTGGACGGCGACAACAGCGTGTCTTTCATGAGAGAGAACGGCTGGTATACCGACGGAACGGACCAAAGAATAAGCGACGGAATGTTCGGTTTCCCCGTCGGCGCTTACAGCAATTGGAGTGACTTTGCGGCTGCGGTGATTGCAAACGGCGGAGACAGCAACGCGGTGACTTTAAAGGCATTCCAAGAGGGATTCAAACTTGCCGACGGACAGCAGCTGATGGAAATTGTGACGAGAGCGGGAGCCCTCCTCGGCGGCAACAATCAAAGTCTCGTGTCGTTGTTTGTGACTTACGGACAGGGCGGCGATTGGTACATAGCTCAAAGTTAGGTCGAGAAATAAAAATAAAAAAACAGCAGACGCATAAGCGTCTGCTGTTTTTGTTTACTCAAAAGATTTCCTTTTACTCAAAAGGTTCCGATATTTTCGGGGATAACGAGCTTTGCCTCGGTCAGACGTACAACGTCTTCCACAGTGGTGTTTTTGTTTATTTCCCTCAAAACAAGTCCGTCCGCCGTTACGTCGATGACGGCAAGCTCGGTTATAATGCGGTTCACCTTTTTGTAAGCCGTGAGAGGCAGAGTGCATTTTTCAAGTATTTTGGGAGCGTCGCCCTTGGCGGTGTGTGTCATGACGACAATCACGTTTTTCGCGCCTGCCACAAGGTCCATTGCTCCGCCCATGCCCGGCACCATTTTGCCCGGCACTATGTGGCTTGCCAAAGAGCCGTCCCTGTCCACCTGCAAGGCTCCGAGGATTGTCACGTCCACGTGCCCGCCCCTGATGAAACCGAAAGAGGTCGCGGAGTCGAAAAAGCTTGCGAATTTATGAACGCTCACGTGCGAGCCTCCCGCGTTTGTTACGTCGGGATTGATTTCGTGCGGCTCCGCCGCGCCCTTCATGCCCAAGATGCCGTTTTCCGATTGCAGAATGACCTCTATGTCGGAGTCGAGGTAATCGGTAACCAATGTGGGCAGTCCGATACCGAGATTTACTATGTCGCCGTCGTGCAGCTCGCGCGCGGCGCGTCTTGCGATGATTTCCTTGACGTCGCTCATTTTTGTTCTCCTTCGACAACTATGTAGTCCACGAGAATACCCGGAGTCATAATGTGTTCGGGCTCGATTTCTCCCGTTTTAAGCAGCTTTTCGGCTTCCACAACGACAATGTCGCAAGCCATTGCGACCAACGGATTGAAGTTGCGGGTCGTGCCCTTGTAATACACGTTTCCGTGTTCGTCCACCACGGAGCCGCGTATGATGCCTATCCTCGCGCGCAGGGGGAGTTCGAGAAGATAATCCTTGCCGTTTACGTTGAGCACCTGTTTGCCGTTTGCCACCTCGGTGCCGACTCCGGTAGGCGTAAGTATGCCGCCCAATCCGTAGCCGCCCGCTCTGATTCGTTCTATCAGCGTGCCCTGCGGCACGAGACACACCTCGAGGGTGCCTGCCGTCATTTGGGCGCCTGTCTGCGGGTTGGTGCCCACGTGCGAGGTTATGACCTTTTTGACCATTTTGCGCTCAATCAGCTTGGCTATGCCGCGGTTGGGAACTGAGGTGTCGTTGCCTATGACCGTCAGGTCCTTGACTCCCTTTCTGATAATTGCGTCCACAATGGAGTCGGGGGTGCCCACTCCGAGAAAGCCGCCGTACATGATTTCGTCGCCGTCGTTTATCAGGGCGGCAAATTCGTCGGGCGTTGTGAGTTTGTTTTTCATTTTTTGTCTCCTTTGAATTTATTTCATGCCGCGTTTAAGCATTTCGTTCACGGCGAAAGAAATTACGTCGTCGGCATATTTGCCCGGACCGAAGCCCGCATCGTAGCCCAACTCCTTTGCAAGCTCGTGCGTGATTCTTGCGCCGCCGCAACAAAGCACAACCTTGTCGCGCAGGTGCTCCGCCTCCATAAGCTCCACGAGATTGGTTAGATTTTCGATATGTATTCCCTTTTGCGTGACAGTCTGACTTACAAGCAGTATGTCGGCTTTGAGTTCTTTGGCTTTGGCGATAAATTCCTCGTTGGGCACCTGACTGCCCATATTGTATGCCTCTATCATATCGTAGCGTTCGAGTCCGTAGTGTCCTGCAAAGCCCTTGCGGTTCATAATGGCGTCTATACCGACGGTGTGCGCGTCGGTCCCCGTGGAAGCGCCTACAACCACAAGCTTGCGGCCGAAATTTTCTCTGATAAATTCGTCCGTTTCCTCCATGCTCATGACGTCGTTGTCCACCGTCTGCACGGAAATGGAGGTGTAGTCGACGGAATACGCGCATTCGCCGTAAACGATGTAAAAGGTAAATTCCTCGTCCAACGTCTTGGCGCACGCCACCGAAGGCTCGTTGAGTCCCATTTTTTTGGCAAGCTGAATCGCCGCCTCCTGCCCCTTGTCGTCGTTTTTTACGGGCAGAGTGAAGCTCATCTGAACCTTTCCGTCGTTCATTGTGTCGCCGTAGGGGCGCAGCTCTTTGAGGTTGAGAGTGGTGTCGAATTTTTTGTTGGAGGTATTGTAAAGTCCGCCGCTCATTTCGCTTCCTCCTTGTCCGCCGTTTTGTTTTTGAGGAAAATTTCGATGAAGGGGTTGAAATAGTCGTCTTCCTTTGCGACGACTCCGTCAAGCCCCTTGCCGCCGTCGGGCGGACGTTTTATGTCCGCAAACACTCCGCGCGAGAGGGAGACAAACAGCGTGTTGCGCTCGATTTCTTCCAACAGCGAAACGGTTTTGGCAAGCACGCTTTGCGCGCGTTGCTGCATAAATCCGCCTTTTTTGAACTCGATTTCTTTTCCCAAATCCGCCATGGTGTTGAAAACGTACTGAGCGTTTTCTATTGCAAGCGCGCGGTCTGACATAAAAGGCGTGTGCAACGCTTCCGTCATCATACCGAGCAAATGCAGCTTTTGGTTTGTCGTTATCGTCACGATGTTGAACAGCGCGTCCTGTATGTGCCCGCGGAAGATGTTTCCCGTCATGTACTTTGTCGGAGGCATATATTTGAGGGGCGCTTTGGGAAAAATCTCACGCGCCATCTGCGCCTGAGCAAGCTCCATCAAAAAGCCGTTTTTGACGGAGGGGTCGATTTCAAAGGCGTGCCCCAAACCCATCTGCTCCTCGGGGATGCCTGCAAAGGCGGCAAACTGCTCGTTGAGAAACTGCGAGGCGAGCACGGTGTGCGCTTCCTTTACGGCGTCGGCGGTGGTCAGATAGTTGTCCTCGCCCGTGTTGATAATGACTCCCGCATATCCGTTGATGACGCGCGAAAAGAATTGGTCTACTATGGTGCGCTTCATGTTTATGTCGCGGAATAAAATTCCGTAAAGCGCGTCGTTTAGCATTACGTCCAGTCTTTCCAGAGCGCCCATTGCGGCTATTTCAGGCATACACAGCCCCGAACAGTAGTTGCACAGACGGATGTAGCGCTTTTGTTCCGCTCCGACCTCGTCCAGAGCGGCGCGCATGAGACGGAAATTTTCCTGTGTGGCGTAGGTTCCGCCGAAGCCTTCCGTCGTTGCGCCGTAGGGGACGTAGTCCAACAGACTCTGCCCCGTGGTTCTTATCACCGCGATGATGTCCGCGCCCTGCTTGGCGGCGGCTTTCGCCTGAACGATGTCCTCGTATATATTGCCCGTCGCGACTATTATGTAAAGATAGGGACCTGTTTTGTCTCCATATTCTTTAAGAAATTTTTTGCGTTTTCTTACGTTGCCGTTGATTTTTCTGACGGATTTTACGACATGGGGCGCAAGCGCGACGCGCGCTTTTTCCGCGTCGAGCAGGGGGATTTTGGCCAGGTCGATTGTCCCCGCCGAAATTTCCTCGGCGATTTTTTGCGGAGCTTTTCCCGTATCGTAAACCGCGCTGCCGACGGCGATTGCCGCGCCGTGCGCGAGCAGCCCTCTGTTTGTCATGTGCTCCACAACCACGTTGGGCATCGGCACGTCGTTTGCGTCCACACCGTTTACGCCGAGCAGCCTCAAAACGGTGCGCTCAACGGCGACGGTGGTGTGAAGGTCGATATAGCTTTGCGTGTCCGCGGCAATATTGCGGGCAAAATGCCGCGCCCTTGCAATTACGTCTTTGTCGAGTCCGAGCTTGCTTCTCATTCAGCCCTCCTTTACGTGTCTGTCGTTTCTCAAAAGTCCCGTCGGTTCGAGGGAGAGAGCCTGACCTTGTTCCAACCCCGCGACTCCTATGAGTTTTTTCTTTTCTTTTGCGGTGCAGTCGGGGCAGCGGCACACGTTTTCGTAATGAACGGGCTGACTGTACGTAGTGATGACGCCCTCGAAATTGCGCAGGATTACCTTGTCGGGGGACATGGATATGAGATACTCCGGCATGACGGGGATTTTGCCGCCGCCGCCGGGCGCGTCCACGACAAAGGTGGGCACCGCAAAGCCGCTTGTATGTCCGCGCAGAGCTTCTATGATTTCGATTCCCTTGGAAACGGGCGTGCGGAAGTGCTCCAAGCCCATGCTCAGGTCGCACTGATAAATGTAATAAGGTCTCACTCTTATTTTGACCAACTCGTGAACCAGTCGTTTCATGACGTGAACGCAGTCGTTGACGCCCGCAAGCAGCACGCTTTGGTTTCCGAGAGGTATACCCGCGTCAGCAAGCATTTCGCAGGCGCGACGTGAATCGGGAGTGATTTCGTTTGGATGGTTGAAGTGGGTGTTCAGCCACACGGGATGATATTTTTTCAGCATGGCGCACAGCTCGGGCGTTATGCGTTGGGGCATGACGACGGGAGTGCGGCTGCCTATGCGGATAATTTCCACGTGCGGAATGGCGCGCAGGCGGCTGATTATGCTTTCGAGCTTTTCATCGGAAAGCAGCAGCGCGTCGCCGCCCGAGAGCAGCACGTCGCGCACTTCGGGGTGCGCCGCAACGTACTCGATATATTTGTCTATTCTGTTTGTCTGCACCTCGCAGTCCTTTTGTCCCGCAAAGCGTCTGCGCGTGCAGTGGCGGCAATACATGGAGCATTGGTCGGTGACGAGTATGAGCACGCGGTCGGGATAGCGGTGCGTAAGTCCCGGCACGGGGCTGTCGGTATCCTCGTGCAGAGGGTCGAGCAAGTCGGCGTCGGAGCGGTGCAGCTCTTTGGCGGTGGGCACGGCTTGCAGGCGCACGGGGTCGAACGGATTTTCCAAATCTATCAGCGAGAGGTAGTAGGGGGTGATTGCCATGCGCAGGCTTTCGAGACAGCGCGCGACGCCTTCCTCCTCCTCGTGGGTGAGCTTTATGTATTTTTTCAGGTCGTCAAGCGTTTCTATGCGGTTGCGGACCTGCCAGCGCCAATCGTTCCAGTCCTTTGCGGAAACGTCGGCGAAAAGCTTGTTTTTTGTTTCCATAATTTTACCGTCCTTGTCAAGCGTAGGTTTTTTCAAAAAGCTCGCGCAGCGCTTTGCTTTCGCGCAGCTCGTTGAGCGTCAGCTCGGCGTGTCCCTTGCAGTAGCCGTTGCCGATAATCATATTGACGTCCTTGCCCACGCCCTCCGCGCCGAGAGCGGACTTTGTGAAGCTTGTCGCCATGGAAAAGAAGTAAACGGTGCCGTTTTCCTTTACGGGCAGAATAGCCGCCATTTCAGTGTTGGGGACGTTGACGCAGTTTATTGACAGGTCGAACTCTTTTCCGCCGTTTGCGGCGACGGCTTTTTCGAGGATTTCGACGGGCTCTGTAGCCGACGCGACAATTGCCTTGTCAACAATCCCCAGCTTTTCGACCTTCTTTTTGTCCTCCTCGCAGATGACGACGCCAACCACGTTGCCCTTTGCGCCTGCGCGTTTTTTGGCTTCGTAGCAAACAAGAACGCCCGATTTGCCCGCCGCGCCGAGCACCAGCACCGAGTCGCCCTCCTTGACCAGCCTTGCCGTCTGCGCGGGCGCGCCCGCAACGTCCAGCGCCGCAAGAGCGAGGTTTTCGGGCATGTCGTCGGGCAGCTTTGCGTAAATTCCGCTTTCAAACAGCGCGGCTTTGGCAACCACGTCCACGCGGTCGATTTCGGGGTGAACCGCAAGTATTTTTTCGATTTTGAGCGGCGTGAGGGAGAGGGACACGAGAGACGCGATTTTGTCTCCGACTTTGAGTCCCGTGTCGGTCAAATCCTTGCCTATGTGCGCGACTCTGCCGATAAACATACCGCCGCTGCCCGTGACGGGGTTTTGCATTTTGCCGCGCTCGGCGACAATCTGTTCTATGCGTCTTGCGATTTTGTCCGCGTCGCCGCCGCACTCGTTTTCTATCTGAGTGAAAGAGGCGGAGTCTATGTTGAGGCTTGTCACGTCGCAGACTATTTCGTTGGAGTAAACCGTGTCGAAGCCGTTGTCGATTTTCAGCGCCGCCTGCGTGAGCACGCCCTTGGGCTGTATAACGCGGTGAGTTCCGTATTTGTTTCCCTTGATTTCCATATATGTCGTCTCCTTGTTTGGATTAAAATTTTTTAGGTATGCCGAGTAATTCGCGCGCCTCGTCGGGCGCGGCGATTTCCCGCCCCAGCTCTTTGGCAATGCGCACGATTTTTTCCACCATTTCGCCGTTGCTTTTCAACAGCCTGCCCTTTGACAGATATACGTTGTCCTCAAAGCCCACTCGGACGTGTCCGCCGAGCAGCATTGACATGACCGCCATGGGCAGCTGCGCCCGTCCCGTGCCCGAAACGGTGAAGGTGGCGTTTTGCGGCAGGCTGTTGACAAGAAACAGCAGGTTGGTGTGGGTTGCGGCAATTCCGCCGTTGATGCCCATGACGAAGTTGAAGTGCAGCGGCTGTGGAATGACGCCCTTTGCCGCAAGCCTCAACGTCATGTCCACCATGCCCTTGTCAAACACCTCGCACTCCGGCTTGACGTTTTTTTCCGTCATCTGCCGTGCGAAATTTATTATGGTGTTTTCCGTATTGACAAAGATGTCGTCCCCGCCGAAATTGCAGGTGCCGCAGTCCAGCGTAGCCGTTTCGGGGTTTAGGGCGAGGGGCTGCAAGCGCTCCTCGTCGCTCATGCCCACCGCGCCGCCCGTGGACGGCTGAATAATTACGTCGGGGCACGCCTCTCTGATTGCGTCCATGCACAGCTTGAACCGCTCCGCGCTCTGAGTGGGCGTGCCGTCGTCCTCTCTCACGTGCAGGTGGATGATTGCCGCCCCCGCGTCGTAGGCGGACTTGGCTTCCCGCGCGATTTCCCTGACGGTGTAGGGGACTGCGGGATTGTGCTCCTTTGTTACCTCTGCGCCGCAGATTGCCGCGGTGATAATCAGCTTTTCCAATTTTTTCTGCCTCCTTTAACGGTTTGCGTTTCTCTGCTTGTCGAGCGGCACCACGCAGGTGCCCGAAGCCCGGCAAACGACGACGGGCTTGTCAAGCACGTCGCAGGCGGAGTCGTTTAAATCGGGGCGGGGAGCAATGACCTTGCGCGCCTCGAACTTCATTTTGCGGGAGGTTTTTCCTGTTTCCGTGATTTCGCCCTCGGCTTCTATGTAGTCTCCCGCAAAGACGGGCGCCAAAAACTCCACGCTGTCGTAAGCTCTGAAAAGCCCCTCGTCGCCGTCGTGACGGATAAGAAGCTCCGTCGCAACGTCGCCGAAAAGTCCCAGCATACGCGCTCCGTCCACCAGATTGCCGCCGTAATGCGCGTCGTGCGCGCTCATTCTCAAACGAATTGTCGCTTTAATTTTGCTCATATACGTTTTCCTCCGTCGGATAAAATAAAAAAACGCGTTAAGGCAAAAAAACCTTAGCGCATCATAAAAAACTTATGACAGAAGCCGACGACTGACCCCGACCTCCAAGCCGCGTTGCGGTGGACAAACGCGCTTTCGGCGGCGGCACATTGTTCGGGACGCATCGACGCCACCGCGTCTCAAACGCGCGCCCGCTTACCTTGCCGAACCGCTCCTCTAACATGTATTAAACTGTATTTTTCCATTGATATAATACGCTTTTTTGCCGACTTTGTCAACTGCGGAAAAACAAAAAATCCTTTGCTCCGTGTGAAAATTTTTATTTCTGACTTCAACGGTTTGCGCAAAAACAGCCGCCGCCCGTCAAAGCGCGCGTTTGACAAAAATAAGCTTGACGCCGCAACAAAAAGCCGTCTGTACAGACGGCTTTTTGTTTTTTCGGGAATAAGGAAAAAGTGCGGCTGATTGGATAAAGCGACGCTGCGACCGCCGCATGTTTTGTTTACCAAATGACGGGGTTGCCGGCGCTGTCGAAATGCCAATAGCCGCCGTCGTTTTGCGCGGTCTTTTCCTCGCTGTAAAAATATACTTTTTCGCCGCGCGTTTCAACGACTTCCACATTTTCCCATTGCTGCTCGGTGCCTTTGTAAAAAATACTTTGAAGCGAGCTGCAGTAGCCGAAGCAATAAAGGTCGATGTACGTTATGCTTTGGGGCAAAACCACCCATTTCAGATTGTCGCAAAAATAGAACAGTGCTTGCTCTATCTCGCATCCGTCAGGCAAAATGCAGGTTTCGAGTTCGCGGCACTCGCCGAAAGCCGTTTGTTTTATCAAAGTAACTCCGTCGGGAACAACGATATTTTTTATGTTCCGCCCCGCAAACGCGTTTTCGCCGATTGTGGCAACGGAGCCGTCGTCTGGAATTTTGCTTTTTGTTCCGCCCGCCAAAAGCGTTTTGGTTTTTTTCTCTGTCAGGCATTTGCCCGTCCCGCTGTAAATTTTGTTTCCGCTCTTTACCGTGATTGTTTCGAGATTGTCGCAGCCCGAAAAAACGTAATCCCCGATTTTTTCCGTTTTTGCGGGAATGGTTATTTTTTTAAGCTTTTCGCAGCCCGAAAATGCGCTGTGACCTATGCTTTTCACATTGCTGCCCAATCGGACTTCTTCAAGCAATACGCAATTGTAGAAAGCTCTTATGTTTATATATCGGATGCTGTTCGGGAGTACGACGCTTTTTAAATTTTTGCAATTCGCAAACGCAGAGGAGCCTATTTCCCTCACGGGCAGTCCTTCGTATTTGGACGGCACGACGATTTTTTGGGGATAATCTTCTTTTACATCCGTTACGACGTAATATTCGTCCATGATTAACTTGAATTCGAGAGAGTCGGCGGAGCCGCAAGCGGTAAGCGCAAGCAAAATGCCTGCCGCAACGAGCGTTAAGATAATCAGCTTCAAGACTTTTAATTTTTTTACGGTGGTATTCATTATATTCCTCCTTGTCGAATATAATTATAATTTGTCTATGACGCGAAGTCAAGCATTGTTTTATTTTGCCGAAAAATTACGTAAGCGGCTGCGGGCGTTAAAATACGCTTTTTCTTGACAAACCGTGCGGAAAAGTTTAAAATATTTCAAAGAGGTTACGGTTTATGTACAGAGTTATCACAATCAGCCGCGAGTTCGGCAGCGGCGGCAGGACAATCGGGCGCGAGGTCGCGCGGCAGCTCGGAATCAAGTGTTACGACTCCGAGCTGATTGAAAAAATAGCCGAGGAAAGCGGGCTTGCCCGCGATTACATCGCCGACAAGGGCGAGTACGCCGCGCATTCCAATTGGTTTGCCAACGCGTTTGCCGCAAGCCGTTCCTACTCGGGTATGTCTACGCAGGACTATCTGTGGACGGTGCAGCGGAAAATCATCCTCGACCTTGCGGAAAAGGAAAGCTGCGTTATTGTGGGCAGATGCGCCGACTACATACTTCAAGACAGAAACGACTGTCTGAGAGTCTTTATTCACGCGGATATGCAAAAGCGCGCCGAGCGCATTGTCAAGGTGTACGGCGAAACCGACGAGTCTCCCGAAAAGCGGCTTGCAGACAAGGACAAGCGGCGCAAGGCGTATTACCGCTTTTACACCGATATGGAGTGGGGCAGGTCGCAGCACTATCACCTGTGCCTTGACAGCGGCGAGCTGGGACTTAACAAATGCGCGGACGTGATAGCTTCCGTTTTTAAGTAAGCGGGTTTTTGGGCGCGCGGGCTGTCCGCAGGGGACGGCTCGGTTATTTTTGTTGCGAAAATTTTAATGTTTAACAGGTTTTTGCGGCGGAGCGGTTGACATCAAAAATGTTGAGTGGTATAATTTTCCTTATACAAAGGAGAGATTATGGCAGACAGAAATCAACTTGCGGAGCAGGTCTTGTCGCTCAATTCAAGCCTTACCCGATTCAACAAAATGCAGATTTTCAACACCAATCAGACGGGAGAGGAGCTGCCTTACGTCAAGGCAAAGCTCAATTCCACCGAATCGAGCACTATGTCCGTGCTGCACGACATAGGCGAAAGCGCAATGAGCGAGCTTGCTTATGCCTGCGGCTTTACCGCAAGCCGCGCCACGAGGGCGGTGGACACGCTTGTCAAGTTTGGCTTCGCCACGCGGTGGAACGATCAGGTCAACCGCCGAATTGTCCGCGTTAAGCCTACCGAAAAGGGCATACGTCTGACAGAGGACAACAACGACGCAATCAGGCGCAACTTTTTCAGGCTTGTGGGAAACGTGCCCGAGGAAAAGCTGGAAACTCTGATAGAGTGCTACGACAAGGTGCTGGACATTTACGCCGAATATTGCGGTCATCCCAAGACGGCGGCGGAGTTCTGTCACAATCTGCTTAAAAAAAGAAAAATCGACGTTTAATTGCGGGGCGGAGCACGGACTCCGCCTTTTTGCGTTCTTTTGCCGTGTGCAGCCCAAGCGGCGCAAAATTTTTCGGTGCGCCGCCGTCTTTCGGGATTGAAAGTTCAGTTCGTGTTTTGGTTTATGCGGCGGGAAAGCGTTCGCCCGCGCGGACGGTTTTTCGTCGGATTCGGTTGTTTCGGACAAAATAGGCATAAATTTTTCTCTGATTTATTGGACATTTAAACCGTTTCAACTTATAATATAAAATCAGGGGAATATTATTCGGAGGTCATAAACATGAGTGTGTTGTTTTGCGATTCCAACTGCGAACTGTGGTTCGACGAGGTGGAAAGGCTTGGACTGAAATTTATCAGTATGCCGTATACTCTCGAGGACACGGAGTATTTTTACGATTTGGGGAAAAATACCGATTTTGATTTCTGGTACAAATCCGTCAGAAACGGCGCGAAATGTATCACTTCCGCCCTCAATCCCGAAATGTACGACGAGATTTTCCGCCCTTATTTTGAAAAGGGCGAGGATATTTTTTACATTACCTTTTCGCACGCCCTGTCGGGAACCTTTCAGAGTCTCGACGCGGCGGTAAAAAAGCTCAAAGAGGAGTTTCCCGACAGAAAATTTACCGTTTTCAACACCAAGGAAATTTCTCTCGGCGCGGGACTTCAAGTCAAATACGCCGCCGAGCTGTGGCGCACGGGCGCAAGCGACGGGGAGCTGTTTAAGTTTCTCAACGAGTTTACCAATCGGGTTGCCACATATTTTGCCTGCGACGACCTGATGTATCTGCACAAGGGCGGCAGACTCAGTCTGACAAGCGGTATTTTCGGGACTATTCTCGGCATAAAGCCCGTTTTGACCTTCAACGAGGAGGGAGGACTTTCCGTTGTCTACAAGGTGCGCGGTCGCAAAAGAACAATCAGAAACCTTGCCCGCCGCGTCGTGGAGGACGGAGTGGAGCTTGACAAATACGAGGTCTACGTGGTTGACGCCGATTGCGGGGAGGACGGCGATTTGCTTGCCCGGCTTATCAAGGAGGGGCGTCCCGAAGCCGAGGTCAAGCGGCAGATTGTGGGGCCCGTCATCGCTTCACACTGCGGTCCGGGTACCTTGGGCGTGATTTTCGTGGCGAAGGAAAGACCGATAAAGCTTTCCGTGCCGGAGCAGGAGTTCAACAGCTGAAAAAAGACGGCTAAAAGCCGTCTTTTTGTTTTGTCTTTTTGAGGAAGTAAATTGCGCCCGCGACGTGTTTGGCGGAACGTCGGGGAGTTTCCCGTCAGCCCTTTGCGCCGTGCATTTTGCCCAACAGCTCGGCGGCTATGTAAAATTTGATTGAAAGCAGCGGCTCGTCGGGCATGAAACAAAAATAATCCGTGCCCGAAAAATGCTGAAAGCCCTTGCCCGTCAAGTAGCTGAGCGCGTAAAGCTCCGACGATTTGAATTCCAACCGAAGGTTTTCGCCGTCCGCGCTTCCCTCGTAGACAAGCCCTCCGTGAGAAAGCGTGCACGTGCCGCGTCCCGCCTCGCGCAAAAATGTTTTGCCGTCTTTGCTGCGTTTTTTTAGCAGAACGGGAGAGGACAGGCAAAAATCGGAATCGGTTATTGCAAGGGCGATTTCCGCTTTCTGCGCCTTGAACCAATCTCTGAGGTTTTCAAAATAAAGAGGAAAGCCTCTCTGCGGCAGGAAAGTGTAGCGCGGATTAAGCCTTACCTCGTATCCGCACGAGGTGCAGAAAAATCTGTCTTTTTTGCTCTTTAAACAAAATTCTTTGCCGCAGTGCGGACATTTGTAAAGTATGTTTTCCAACCCCTCCGCCATTTTTTTGGATTTGAAGGTGATTTCGGGGTGCTTTTTTATCCACTCGAAGTCGTCGTAGTAAAGGGCTTCTCTCATTTTCGAGGTCACTTCTTCGTCGGTGGCGGCGGCAAGCGAAGCGCTGTCGAAAAGCTCGTAGCATTTTGCAAGAATCATACCCTTGCGTATGTCCTTTGCCCATTTGGGTTTGGTCATATAGCTGCCGTCAAAGTGCATGACCACAACGGGCAGTCCAAGCTTTTTTAAAAATCTTGCGGTGGTGTCGGGCACGTCCTCCGTCTGTCCGTACATCGACAGCCTTACGTCCGCCATTATGCCTATGTTCCCGCCCGCTTTTGCTATGCGCAGACAGTTTTTGACCGATTCTATATCGCCCGTAAAAAGGCTCTTGGGTATGCAGCCCACCTTTCTGAGCATTCTGCCGAGCGCCGTTTTGAAAAAATAATAGCGGTTGGAAATAAAATTCAGCTTGTGCTCGGGCAGCAGCCAATCCACCGCGTAGAGGTTGTCCAGCCCGGAAGGGTGGTTGCACAAAAGAACGAACTGCGGCGGAAGTTTTTTCCTGTCGCAGTCAAGCTTTCTTTTTACGCGAGGGTTGATATAAAAAAATCTGATTGCGTTTCTGAAAAAGTTCAACGCAAAGGGGCGCGGCAAAATTGCCGGTTGTCTGTCGGGAGGTGTGCGCTGTTTCATATTCTGCCTTCGGTCACATTCGGGTGACAAGTTCTATATATTTCGGATTGACTTTTTTGAAGTCTATGACAATCATTACGTCTATGCTCTTCAAAAAGCCCAGGTCGTAGTGCGCGCCGCGCGCGAATTTGCAGCCCATCGACAGGTACGCTTTGAGTATGGGGTGCATTTCTTTTTTTGCCTTGAATACGTCGATTTCGTCGGCAGACAGCAGCTTTGTCCTTACCACCGGCTCTCTTGCGAACAAATCGAATTCTTCCGTCAGCAAGCCGTTGTTTATGTACGACAAAAAATTAAGCGCGTCGTCAGGCTCCGTTGTCGGCAGGGAAATGATGCCGAAAAGCCATTTCACGTCAAACCTCGCACAGTAGGCGAACAGTCCCTTCCACAGCAGCTTGATGACCGAGCCGTCGCGGTAGCTTTCCCTAATCGCCATGCGGCTCAGCTCGAGCACCTCGCCCTCGGCAGCCATAAGGCTGTCCACGTTGAATTTGACGTTGGTGTAAAAATCTCCTATTTTTTCAAGCTGCTCGCGCCTGCCCAGACGGTAGGTGCCCACTACCGAACCGTTGTCCCTGTCGATAACGATAAGGTGGTCGTAAATAAAGTCGCTGTCGTCAAAGCATTGGGAATAAGGTATGTTCGGATTGCTTTTGTTTATCAGCTCGTCGAATCGCAGAACGCGCGCTTTTTCTATTTCCTCGCGCGTTTCCGCAAGCTTTACTGCAAGGTTTTTGTGAGTGATATCGATAAAATTTTTCATTGCCGACCGCCTTGTTTGTTGTTGAGTCTTTTGTCCGAGCCTTTCAGATTGATAAAGATTCCTTTGGATTTGTCCGCCAGCCTCGAAAAGACTCTTTCGCCGTATCTTTCGCACAGCTCGGCAAGCGAAAGATTGGTGGTGACGACGGTACCTCTTTTCCCGACCGCGCGCTCGTCGAGCAGCGCAAAAAGATATTCTCGCGAAACGTTGTTGTAAAAGGGCTCGCTGCCCAAATCGTCTATGACAAGCAGAGGCGCGTCCGTCAGCTCCGACAAACCCGTTCTCTGCGCGGCGGGGGAGGTGTGTTCGTTCAGAAATTCTCTCGCAAGACCGAATGCGGTGAGCGCGCAAAAGGACAAGCCGCGCTCTGCGAGGCGGTTGCAGATACTGCCCGCAAGAAAGGTCTTTCCCGTTGCCACCGCGCCGAAAATAATTATGTTCAAAATTTGCGTCGAGGGGTAAGCGTCGGCAAACCTGCGGCAGATTTCGATGGCTTTGTTGTTTTCCTCATCGGTCTCGGTCGAAAGGGAAAATTGCTGCCCCTTGCACACAAAGGAACTGTCCGAGTAAAGCAGCTCCTCCCTGAGCCTGATTGCGCATTCGCAGATTTTTCCTCCGTATCTTCCCGTGTCAGAGCATTTGGAGCAGAAATATCGGGGAAGAAGTCTCTCCGCGTTTATTCCAAGCTCTTTTTCAAGCGCGCTTTTTTGCCCGCGCAGTCGTTTTAGCTCGGCTTTTAAAGAGGGAGGGGCGCTTTTGCCCGAAAAGCTCAGCTTCATTTCTTCGAGTTCTTTTTCCCTCAAAAGCCTGTCCAGCGCGGCGTAGTCGGCGTTGCTCATGACAAAATCGCGGTAGCTCAATGCGTCAAGCTCCGCTTTCTGCCGTCTTTGCGCAAGCATATCTTTTATTGTTTTGTCAAGCCGAATTTTGTCCATATTTTCAAATTTTTATTTCGTCGAGATTGTCGAACAGCGCAGCGAGCTGCTCCGCCGTATAATTCCTTTCGGTGCCCGTCGGGCGCGCCTTTTTTTCCTGCATTTGCGTTTTTGGGGAAAGGGATAAGGCTTTGGCCTTTTCAGGCGTGGTGGCGCCCCTCTGCTTGAAATCGGAAAGAATTTTGTTTAGATAAGACATGGGATTCAGCGCGCCCGAGCAGAGGGTGGAGGCATATTCGACAGTTTCCGGAGACATCTGCCAATCCTCAATCCACAGCGCGTAATTCTTTCTGTCCGCAGCCGTAACCGTGCGCAGCACGCCCATGTTGTCGAGAAGCTTTCTTATGTTTTCGTCGTAGCGCAATAGACGTTCTATGTACTGATTTATCGCGTCGGCGTCCAAAAGCCCGAGCTTGAAAAACTTGTCTACCGTGTAGTTCATGCCCTCCAAAGTCTGTATGCGCCGACGGAAGCAATATCTTGCGATGAGCTTCAAGGTTTCGCCGTCGTAGCCCTTTTGCGTCCAGGGCGTCACGTATTCCTCCGCGACAAGCTCCAAAGAGGGATGGTAGTATCCTATTATGCGGTTTATTTCCCGCGTAAGCTCCAAAAGCTCCTGCTTGGAGCTTTCAAAGCTTTCTATTTCTCTCTCGGACAGAAGATTGAGCTTGAAATATTGCGACAGGGCGGCGTCCAGCTTGCGTATTTCGCCTTTTTTGAAGCGTTTTGCAACTTTGAGAACTATGTCGGGAGAAAAGCCGAAATCGCTTGTCCATTTTTCGTAGGCGCGCCTGTCCTCGAATTCGATTTTGCGCCTTAAACCCATCGCCTTGAAAACAAGGGACAGTTCCTCGTTGAATTTGGGGTGGTTGGCGAGCTTTTCCTCGACGGCGGCTGCGGAGGTGTAGCCCGCCGTCGCAAGATTGCGCGCAACCGTAAGAATATAATTGTAGCCTATGTCGTTTCCTTTAAGCTCGGCGCAGTGCTTTGCCACCGCCACCAACGCTTCGGGTTGGAAAAAGGCGGTTTCGAGAAACATATAATACTCGTTGTATTCCTGCACCGTTATCATGCGGCCGGAAATTACGTCCTGAATCTGCTTGTTGAAGGAGGAGTATTTTCCCACCTTGATTTTTTTCAGCAGCGCGTGGGAGGTTTTCTGCGAAAGGTAAACGACCTCTATCGGTTCCTTTTGCACGACGTGCACAAGTCCCATTTCTTCCCAATAGGCGAAGCCGTTTATGACGTCCTCCTCCTTTAGCCCCAACGCGCGGCACATAACCTCCATAGTGTTGTGTTGCTTGTTGGGCTGCGAACACAGATAAAGTCCGAAAAGATAAATTTCCGCGCAGCCCGAAGGACTTTGCGGCATATATTCGGCGATGAAGGCGTTGTCCACAACGGTGTAGCCGGAGTTGACAAGCTCGGCGGAAGCGCTGCACAAGGGCATAAGCAATTACCTCTTAATAGTCAAATGGAAAATTCCGCTTGATTTATTTTTCAGCTGTGGTATAATAAACAAAAGAAAAACATTGCTTTAAGCGGAGCTTTTTTTCCGTAAAGAAGATTTTAGCACACATTTGTAAAAATTCAAACAGTTCAGCAATAAAATTATAATAAATTCACAACGCAGTTTGCGTTCCCCTCGGAGGAAAGCATGAAAATATACGGTATCGCCCTTGCGCCAAGAGGTCAAAAGGAAAAAAGCGTGTTCGATTTTCAACGCGCGGCTTCGTCGCGCGATATACTCAAAAAAGGCTCCAACGAGCTTTACGACGGTTTGCTCAGAGCTTTGGGCGATGAGAACCAAACGGCTAAGGACGTGTGGGTGGAGTTTGAGCTTAAAGGCAGACGGTACGTTTTGAGCGCGACTACAAACGCCGAGGGCGTCACCCGCCGCGCGCTGAAAGAAAAAGACTGCGACGGCAAGACGGAGGTCGTAGCGCGCGAAAAGCGCGTCAACGAGGAGCTTTTCAGGCTTGCAGGCTGCGACTTGCGGGAGCTTGCGCAAAATTGCTTCGCCTCCGCCGACGGATTTAAGGAATTTGTAAAAACGGGTTCCGCAAGGAGCTTTGCCGACCTTGACGGGCTTTTGAGGGCGGCCGACGAGGGGGAAAATGTTTTTGCGGGTTTGAAGGAACGCCACGGGCAGGCTTTGGAACGCGCAAGGCGCATGGCTGACGCGGACATTCCCTTTTCCGCAAAGGAAAATATAGAAAAGCTGTTTGCCGCCGTCAAGGCAAACCTTGCCGAGCGGGAGGAAAGGGCGTCCGAGCTTGAAAAGCTTAAACGCAATATGTTCGGTCAAAAGGCGGCGGGAGCTCTTGCCGCCGAATACGCCTCCGACAGCGCCAAGCTTGAAAAGCTGCTTGAAAACAAGGATTACATAGATTTGAAAAGGGGACAGCTTGCGGCATACGACGAGGCTTGTGAGCTTGTCGCAAGAATGCGCCGTCTGGACGCGGAGAAGCAGGCGCTTGAAGCTCTCAAAGAAAAACGGCAAGCGTTAAAAGGCGAAATAGATTGGCAGGACGGCGAATTTGCTTCGATAACGGAGCAGCTTGTGTCCAAGCAGGCGCAGGCGGATTCCCTTATCGCCAAAAAGTCCCGTATGGAAATCGCCATTGACGAACAAAAAAAGGCGGAGGAGCTGAAAAGGCGCAACAACGAGCTTACCGAAAGCATGGGCAAGCTCAACGTGCAGCTTGACAGGCTGGAAACCAAAAAGGTAAACCTCAAAAACAATCTTGCCGACGTGGAGCAGTCGATAGCCGAAATAAGACAGAGTATGGAGTCTTTCAATATTCCCGAGCAGAGCATAGGGGAGCTGATGGAAAACGTGCGCGCCGAGGTCAAGATTACCGAAATCCGCGCGCAGACGGACAGACTTCAAACCGAAATTGCGGCGAGGGAAAGCGACATAGCGGACAAGGAGCTGACCATTTCGGGGCAGACCAAGCAGCTGAACAGCCTTATGGCGCTTGACAGCACGGTAGCGCCGTTGAAGGCAAAGGACGCGATAGTAAGCGTTATCGACGCGAAAATAGACAAGCTGACGCTTATAAACGACTCTCTTAAAGAAAAACTCAACAATTTCCGCCGTGCTTTGGAGGACAACGGCTTTCAGGAAATGCGGCTTGAACAATCGAGCGAGTCCATTTCCACCGTTCTTGTGAGAAAGCAGTTTGCCAAGGAGGAGGAGTTCAAGCGGCAGGTGCTGTTGGCGGGACGAGAGGAGCCGGACAATATTTCCGTCATGTCCGCGCTGCCCGCGCAGCTTGACGACCCTGAAATCGAGCGGCTCAAAAGCGACCTTGCAAACAGGACTATGGACAGGCAGGAGGCGATGCGCGCGTCGGCTATGCTCAAAGGCGCAATGGGAGAAATTTCGCGGCATATAGCCGTGAACAACGCCGAAATAGAGTCCCTGCGGCAGGAAAAAAGCAATATAAACAGAAAATATTTGGAGCTTGTGGCGCAGAATCAGGCGGAGTCCACACAGCAATATCTGAAATCTCTGGAAACAAACGGCGCGACGAGATACCTGCTGGGTATTCAGGAGGACGTGGTAAAAAACGAGACCGAGCTGAGAGCCTTGAAGCGCGATTTGGAACAGAAGAAAGGCAGACTGACCGAGCTTACAACCCGCCTAAATTATCTTTCGGACAACCGCAGGAGCGTTTCCGACGAGGGCGGGCTGGAAGTGATTATGCAGACCAACGAGCAAATCAAGCACGAGCTTGCGGACATAGGAGACAGGCTGTCGCTGTCCTACAAACAGCACAAAACAATTCTCGACACCATAGACCAGCTTGACAACAAGCGTCTGAGGATTCAGGAGCTTATCATAGAGACGCTGCAAAAAATACGCGCCAACGAAAGAGAAATCGTGGCGGCGGGCGAAAAGGCGGAGGAGTTTGCCGGCGGCGAAACAGAGGAAAGGCTTGCCGAGCTTGAGGGCGAGCTGGAGGAGGTGGAGAGCGAGCGCAATATGCTTTTCGACAGCAAGGAAAATTTGAGCCGTCAGGTGTTCGACAAGCGCGTAGAGCTGCGCTGTCTCGAAATAGATTGCGACGTGAAGGAAAAGGCTCTGGAGGAAAGCAGACGTTCTCTGTCGGAAATGCTCAAAAGCTCCGAAAGAAACGAGGAGTGGATACGCGCGATAGCCGACCTTTCCGACGAGGATATAGAGGCGACGCGCAGAGGCGTAAAAAATTTCGATTATCTGTTTGAAAAACTCACCGAAAGGACGGATACGGAAAAGCGCGCGCTTGAGCTTCTGCCCCGAGAAAAAGAGATTCCCCGCGCGGCGGAGAGGGCGGCGCATCTCGAAAGACGGCTTGCCAATCTCGACGCCAAAGCGGCGGAGCTTGAAGAAAAGCTGGACTACGAGCTAAATGTGTTCGTCAATACGGGCGCGCTGAAAGTCAGTCTGGCGCAGGCTGCCAACGAGGCGGAAATACTCGGCGGTCTGACGGAGGCGCTCAACGAAACGAAGGTTGCTTCGGCAATCATTTACGACAAGGTCAAAAGCGTGGTTGCGTATGCGGATTCGCTGTTGAAAACCATGTCGGAGGGACGTCTTGGCGTAAGCTTTGAAAACGAGCTTGTTTTTTCCGATTCCGAACAGAATGCGATAGAGCTTGCCGGCATAGAAAATACGGACAGACTGCTGATATATCTGAGTCTGCTTTTGGCTCAGCCCGCGCACAACGGAGAAAGGGGCAATTGGCTGATTGTGGACGAAAGAATAGTATGCAACCGATTGAAACTGAACAAAGCGCTTTCCCTGCTTGACGTGGAGTACGCGGCAGTGTAAGAGCACCGCAAAAATTTTTACAGAGTGTCAAAGCGCCGCAAAAGCGGCGCTTTGTTTTGTAAACGCGCCCTTAACCCGCTTAACTCCCCGCGAAGCTCAGACGGAGCTTTGCCGATTTGACAAAAAGTAAGTTTAAGAATATAATAAACCGAAACGAAGGGAAAAATGGATATGAAAAAGAGTTTCGTGATTTCAAGGACGGACCATACGGTTTTGAAGCAGACGGCAAGCCGCGCCGACGTGGAGCAGGCAACCTTGATTGCGGCAAGGTTCAAAGCCGCAAGCGTCTGCGTGCCGCCCTGCTATGTGGAGGACGCGGTGCGCGCCGCCGACGGACAAATCAGGGTGTGCGGGGTTGCGGGTTTTCCCAACGGTTACGTTTCCACCGACGCAAAAATTTTCGAGATTGCGGGAATGCTGGAGGACGGCGCGGAAGAAATAGACGTCGTGCTCAACATAGGCGCGCTCAAAGCGGGCGAAACGGAATACGTGAAAACCGAGCTTGAAGCTCTGCGCGCTCTCACCGAGGGATATATACTGAAAGTGATTGCCGAAACCTGTTTTCTGACGCGCGAAGAAAAGCTTCTTGCCTTGAAGCTGATCGGGGACTGCGGAGCGGATTTCATCAAGACCTCGACGGGCTTCGGCGGAGGCGGGGCGACGGAGGAGGACGTAAGTCTTTTTAAACGGTATTTGCCCGACGGGCTTAAAATAAAGGCTTCGGGAGGAATAAAAACCTTTGAGCAGGCGGCGAAATTTCTCCTGCTCGGCTGCGACAGAATAGGAGCCAGCGGACTGCTCGGAAACGATTTCATAGAGGAGGAGATAAAGATATGAAAACGCCTACTCCGCACAACACGGCGAAATACGGAGACTTTGCCAAAACGGTGCTTATGCCCGGAGACCCGCTGCGGGCGCGCTTTATTGCCGAAAATTATCTGGGAAACGCGCGGCTTGTAAACAACGTGCGCGGTATAAACGGCTGGACGGGCTTTTACGCAGGCAAGAGGGTTTCGGTCATGGCGTCGGGTATGGGCATGCCGTCCATTGCCATATACGCCCACGAGCTTTTCGATTGCTACGGCGTTGAGTGCATTATCCGCGTGGGAAGCGCGGGCGCGGTTGCCGACGACGTGAACCTGCGCGACATAGTTCTGGCTCAGGCGGCGTGCACCAACAGCGCGTTTGCCGCATCCTACCGTCTGCCCGGCGACTTTGCGCCGATAGGCGATTTCGGGCTGCTGAAAAAAGCGGAGAGCGCGGCTTTGGCGCGAAACGTCAACGCTAGGACGGGAAACGTATTGAGCAGCGACGTTTTTTACGACGACTCGCTCGAAAAGTGGAAAGGTATGGGAGTGCTTGCGGTAGAAATGGAGACTGCGGCGCTTTACATGAAGGCGGCGCAATTCGGCAAAAGGGCGCTTGCGGTGCTCACCGTCAGCGACTGTCCTTTGCGCGGAGAGTCTCTGCCCGCAGAGCAAAGGCAGACGTCGTTTACTCAGATGATAGAAATCGCGCTGGAAACTGCGGAATAAAATTATGGAAAAATTCAAACGTGTTTTTTTGATTGTGGCGGACAGCTTCGGAGTGGGAGCGGCGCCCGACGCCGCTTTGTTCGGCGACGAGGGGGCGAATACTCTGGGAGCGGTTTGCAAAAGCCCGTTTCTGAACGTCCCTTTTCTCAAATCCAAGGGATTGTTCAACATCGACGGCGTGGATTGCGGCTGTCCCGCGTCTCATCCCGAGGGGTGCTTCGGCAAAGCGCGCGAGCTTTCGGCGGGAAAAGACACCACGAGCGGACATTGGGAAATTGCAGGGCTTGTTTCCCGTCAAAAAATGCCCGTGTTTCCGAACGGTTTTCCGCCCGAAATTGTCGCCGCGCTTGAAAGAGAAACGGGCAGGAGGGTGCTTTGCAACAAGCCCTATTCGGGTACTGAGGTTTTGAAGGTTTTCGGCAGGGAGCAGTCGGAGACGGGCGCGCTTATCGTGTACACTTCCGCCGACAGCGTGATGCAGATTGCCGCGCACATTGATTCGATACCTCTTGACGAGCTGTACTCCGTCTGCGAAAAAGCAAGAAAAATCATGACGGGGAAATACTCCGTCGGCAGAGTCATAGCACGTCCCTTTAAGGGCGACGAACCCGACTATATACGAACATCGGACAGAAAGGATTTTTCCCTTCAACCGCACGGTGAAGTGCTCACTGACGTCGTAAAGGCGGCGGGGCTGCAATGCGTCGGCGTGGGAAAAATAGGCGACATTTTCTGCGGACGCGGCCTTACCGAAAGTATACACACCGTCTCAAACGGGGACGGTATGGAAAAGACTTGCGACCTTGCAAGGCGGGATATAAAAGGGCTGATTTTTGTCAATCTGGTGGATTTCGACAGCAAATACGGACACAGAAACGACGCGGACGGCTATGCGAAGGCGTTGAGCTCTTTCGACTCCGACCTGAAAAAGCTCGATTTGCTGCTTGGAGAGGGAGACGCGGCGATTGTCACTGCCGACCACGGCTGCGACCCGTCGGACGTGAGCACCGACCACACAAGAGAATACGTGCCGATAGTGGCATTCGGCAGGAGGTTGAAAAGCGGCGTGAATCTGGGCGTCAGAGAAAGCTTCTGCGACATAGGCGCCACCGTCGCGCAGCTGCTGGGACTCGGTCTCAAAACGGGAAAAAGCTTTGCGGAGGAAATTGTTTTGTGAGCATCGACGACGTTGTGAAGGGAAAGCTGCTTTCAAAAGCGCGCGAGGCGGCGCGAAACAGTTATTCGCCTTATTCTTTGTTCCGCGTGGGCGCTTGCCTGCTGTGCGCGGACGGCAGTATGTTTGTCGGCTGCAACGTGGAAAATTCGGCGTTTTCGTCAACCGTATGCGCCGAGCGGACGGCTTTTGTTCAGGCTGTTGCGGCAGGCAAAAGAGAGTTTAAGGCAATAGCCGTGGTTTCGCCCGACTCAGACGGCTTGTGCCTGCCCTGCGGCGAATGCCGTCAGGTTATGAGTGAATTTTGCTCGGAGGATTTTTTGATTTTATCCGAAAGCGGCGGCGAAACGGCGGAGTTTTCGCTGGGCGGGCTTCTGCCCCGTTCTTTTACGCTGAAAAAGGGGAATTAGGCTATGGACAAATACGAGCTTATGCGCCTGTCCGAGTTTATGGATGACGACGGACCGGACTACGACGATTTTTTGCGGGAGGCTCCCGAAAAGGACGCCGAAAAATTCAGGCGTAAATACAAGGAGTTTTACAGCGACGTCAAGCTGGACATAAAAGAGGATTGGTAAAAATGCGCATCTACGACATAATAAAACGCAAACGCGACGGGGCAGAGCTTACGGAAGAGGAAATTTCCTTTTTCACGCAAAGCGTGACAAACGGCTTTGCCTCGGACGAGCAGACAGGCGCGTTTCTCATGGCGGTTTATTTCAACGGCATGACGAGAGCGGAAACGCTTGCCCTGACAAACGCAATGGCAAAAAGCGGAGACAGTCTTGATTTGAGCGGTTGGGGGAGGGCTTGCGCCGACAAGCACTCCTCAGGCGGAGTCGGAGACAAAACCACGCTTGCGGTGGCTCCTCTTGCCGCCTGCTGCGGCGTAACCGTGGCGAAGATGAGCGGGCGCGGTCTGGGCTTTACCGGCGGCACCGTAGACAAGCTGGAATCCATACCGGGTTTTAAAACCAAGCTTGACGAGGAGGAATTTGCCCGTATTGCCAAAAAAACGGGCATTGCCGTCGTTGCGCAGACAAAAAACCTCGCGCCCTGCGACAAAAAGCTTTACGCCGCGCGCGACCTTACCGCCACGGTGGACAGCGTTCCGCTCATTGTTTCGAGCATAATGAGCAAAAAGCTGGCTGCCGGCGCGCCCAACATAGTGCTTGACGTCAAAACGGGCAGCGGCGCTTTTGCCAAAACGCGGAGGTTTGCCGAAACTCTCGCCCGCGAAATGACGCTTGTCGCCCGCCTTGCAGGACGCAGGGCAACGGCGTTTGTGACGGATATGGACGAGCCGCTGGGCTATTGCGTGGGAAACGCATTGGAGGTTGCCGAAGCGGCGGAGGTTTTGCGGGGCAGGGGGGAACCGCGTCTGACAGAGCTGTGCCTTGCGCTTGCTTCCGAGATGACGCGGCTTGCGCTCGGAATTTCCGCAAAAGAAGCTGAGGAAAGAGTCCGCGAGGCGCTCGAAACGGGCGGCGCGCTAAAAAAATTCAAGGAGTGGGTGGCGGCGCAGGGCGGCGACACGGCTTTTTTGAACGCTCCCGAAAGGATTTGCAACGCGCCCTTTTCAATGGATGTAAAATTGAAGGGCGGCGGCTTCGTTGTCGGAATAAACGCCGAAAAAATCGGAGAGACGTGCCTTGCGTTGGGTGCGGGAAGAAACAAAAAGGAGGACGGGATAGATTTGTCGGCGGGTATAGTTCTCCGCAAAAAGAAGGGCGATTTCGCGGCGGAGGGGGAAACGTGCGTCACGCTGTACTGTTCGGACGAAAAGCTTTTTGAAAAAGCCGTCGGGCTTGCGGCGGACGCTTTTGCGCTGGGCGACGAAAAACCCGAGTCTTCTCCGATAATCATCGAAAAAATCGAATGAATCCGCTTTGCTTGACGCTGAACATGGGCGTTGTTTGCAGGATTTGAAAATTAAGAAAAAATAATAAAAATATTTTCATAAAATATGCGCAAAACAGTTGCAATATTTGAAAACTATGGTATAATATAGTCGCAAATATGTAAAGGAGGTGCGCATATGACCAAATCGACAGAAAGAAAAATCATCTTTGCGCTTATGGCGGTTTTGCTGGCGGCAATTTGCACGAGCGCGGTCGTTACCATAGTGAGATTTCTGAAAGAACCCGCTTCCGCGTCAATTGTCGCTCCTTCGAGCATAGAAGCGGAATATCCCGTAGAAATTACGGTTGCTCGGACTACGGCTTGATGACGGCATAAACGCTTTTTTGAAGGAAGGTGGAATCTCCCTTAAAAGAAAAGGGGCGACGTCCGAACGGGCGTCGCCACTTTGATTTGCTTTTACATTTTTTCCGGTGCGGCAATACCCAAAAGGGCAAGACCTCTTTTGAGGATATTCGCCACTGTTTTGACGAGAGCAAGGCGGGCGTTTTCCACGCCCTTGTCCTCGTTGATGACTCTGTGCGCGAGATAAAAACGATTGAATACCTGCGCCAAATCTATAAGATAGTTGCTTATCAAACTCGGCTCGTATCTTTCCGCCGCGGTTTCCACCGTGCGGACGAATTTTTCAATGTGCCTTATTACTTCCCACGCCTCGTCGTTGTCTATTCCGTTCGGGTCGGGGGCTATGCGCGTCTGTTTTATTTTTTGTTCTATGGAGCGGCATCTGGCATAAGTATATTGCAGATAGGGCGCGGTCTCCCCGTCGAAATTGAGTACGCGGTCGAGACTGAAAGTTATGTCCTTAATTCTTGCGTTGCACAGCGCGGAAAACATGACCGCTCCCACGCCGATTTGCTCGGCGGTTTCCCGTTTGTATTCAAGGTCGGGCGTTTTTTCGGTGATTATATCGAGAGCCTTTTCCACCGCCTTGTCCAATACGTCTGCAAGCCACACGGCATTGCCCTTGCGCGTGCTCATGCTGCCTTCTTCGAGAGACACCATGCCGTAAGCCACGTGCACCATGTCCTTCGCCCAGTCAAAGCCGGCAAGCTCCAAAACCTTGAAAATCTGTCGGAAATGGAGATTCTGCTGATAAGCGACGACGTAGAGACATTTGTCAAAACCGTAGGTACTCTTGCGATACAGCGCGGCGGCAAGGTCGCGCGTGGCGTAAAGCGTCGCGCCGTCCGCCTTTACCAACAGGCAGGGGGGCATGCCGTATTCTTCAAGCTCCACGACAAGCGCGCCCTCGGACATTTTCGCAAGTCCCTTTTGTTTTAGCACGTCCAAAATCGGCTGCATCTTGTCGTTGTAAAAACTTTCGCCGTTGTAGCTGTCGAAAGAGACGTTTAGGCGCTTGTAAACCTTTTCCACCTCGTCGAGAGTGATTTTTTTGAAAAAGGAGAACAGCTCGGTTGCTTCTTCGTCGCCTTTTTCGAGCTTTGCAAACCACTCCCTCGCCTTGTCCGTCAAGGAGGGGTCGGTTTCCTCCTCGCGGTGGAACCGAACGTAAATTTCCTGCAAGGCGCGCACGCCGCCCTTTTCTATGGTTTCTCTGTCGCTCCATTTTTTGAAGGCGACAATCAGCTTGCCGAACTGCGTGCCCCAATCGCCCAGATGGTTTATGCCGACGGCAGAGTATCCGAGCGCCTTGAAGATTTTGCAGAGGCTGCCGCCTATCGCGGTGGTGCCGAGATGTCCGATGTGAAAGGGCTTGGCTATGTTTATCGAGCTGTAATCTATGCAAATCGTGCGTCCCTGTCCGACGTTTTTCAAAAGCTCGCCGTTCATGTCCGGAAGCTCTGCGAGAATTCTCCGCGAGGCGGCTTTTCTGTCGAAAAAGAAATTGACGTAGCCGTTTACCGCCTGCGCGCGTTCCACAAGCCCGTCCGACGTGAATTTTTCCGCTATCTGCGCGGCGATTGCCTGCGGCGGCTTTTTAAGGCGCGCTGCAAGCTTGAAGCAGGGCAGGGCAACGTCGCCCATACGCGGGTCGGCGACGTCCTGAAGCAGGGAGGCGACTTCGTCGGAACTCAGTCCGTCAAGGTCGAGCACGGATGAGATATAACTTTTAAATTCCATAATGAAAGTAGTATAACTTTTTTTTAAGCGCATGTCAAATAAAGTCAATATTTTTGCAAATAGTTGCTTTTTTGTCCGCGCTCACTTATAATCAATTCGATTGGCATAAGCCGAAAATAAATATTTTTGGAGGTTAAGGTCAAATGGAGCTTAAGCAGCCTGCCGCGGCAGGTACGTTGGAGTCCGGAGACATACTTATCGAGCTGGAGCCTAACGAGGGCAAGGGGCTGACAATCAGACTTGACAGTACGGTTGCCAACCAATTCGGGAAAAGAATCAAGGAAGTCATTTCGGAGACCTTTGCCGAAATGGGCGTCAAGGACGGCTTTGTCGACGCGACGGACAAGGGCGCGTTGGATTGCACAATAAGGGCGAGAGTCAAGGCGGCGTTGATACGCGCTCTTGGCAAGGACAGAAATAAATGGGAATAAGTTTCTCGTCGAAGAAATTTTTTCGCCATTTATTTTTTTGAGGAAAAACGGAGCAGAGAATATGCAGAAAAGATTGAGAAGAACCATGATGTTCGTGCCGGGCAACAATCCCAGCATGATGAGAGACGCGCATATTTACGGCGCTGACTCGATAATGTTCGATTTGGAGGATTCCGTCAGCCTTGCCGAAAAGGACGCGGCGAGACTGCTTGTTTACAATGCCTTGAAAACCATTGACTACGGCGGGGTTGAAAAGGTTGTCAGAGTCAATCCGCTGTCCACCGAGTTCGGGCGCGCCGACGTCGAAGCCATGGTAAGGGCGGGCGCCGACGTCATACGTATGCCTAAGACGGAGACGGCGGAGGAAATCACGGAGCTTGAGGAGGAAATCGAGCGCGTGGAAAAGCTTGCCGGCATACCTGTGGGAAGAACTCTCATCATGGCGGCGATAGAGTCGGCGCTCGGAGTGGTCAACGCTTACAAAATCGCAACGGCGAGCAAGCGTATGATGGGTATCGCGCTTGGCGCGGAGGACTATTGCGCAAACCTCAAAACCACGCGCAGCAAGGAGGGCAGCGAGCTGCTGCTCGCGCGTCAGACCATTGTGGTCGCCGCCCGTGCGGCGGGTATAGACGCCGTGGACACGGTGTTTTCCAACCTGAACGATATGGACACGTTCAAGGAGGAGGTAAGGTTTATTAAACAGTTGGGCTTTGACGGCAAATCCGTCATCAATCCCAGACAAATCAACCCCGTGAACGAAATTTTCACGCCCACGACGGCGGAAATAGACAAAGCGAAAAGAATCATCGCCGCCTTGAAGGAGGCGGAGGCCAAGGGCAGCGGCGTGGTGAGTCTCAACGGAAAAATGATTGACAAGCCGGTAGTTTTGAGAGCGGAGCGCACGCTCGAGCTTGCGCGCGCGGTGCATATCGTTGTGGATTGACGGGAGCGGAAAAATGAAAGAAAAAGAGAACAACAAAATTCCCAAGGAATTTCTTAAAAAATACAATATGCCCATTTACAGCGAAAATTGGAACAAACGCGTCAGACCGCGCTGCTTCGATTCGAGAAACGAGCTTCAAAGGTCCAGCGAAAAGGTGGTTACGCTTGAACAGGCAATCAGGGCAAGCGGATTGAAAGACGGCATGACCATATCCTTCCACCACCATTTCCGCGAGGGCGACCACGTCGTGAATCTTGTCATCGACAAGCTTGCAGAAATGGGCTTCAAAAATCTCACCATTGCGCCGAGCAGTCTTTCCGACGTTCACGCGCCGCTTATCGAGCACATCAAAAACGGCGTGATTACAAAAATCAACACAAGCGGTCTGCGCGGAAAGCTTGCGGACGCGGTGAGTCACGGACTCATGGAGGAGCCGGTGCTGTTCCGCTCGCACGGCGGCAGGGCGGCGGCGATAAAGGACGGCGACCTGAAAATAGACGTTGCCTTTCTCGGCGCGAGCAGCTGCGACACGATGGGAAACGCCAACGGTTACAGCCGCGACGGGGACGAAAAATCGGTGTGCGGCTCCTTGGGCTACGCCATGGTTGACGCGCGCTACGCAAAAAAGGTCATAATACTGACGGACAATATTGTCGGTTATCCCAACGCGCCCTTTGCCATAGCCGAGCATTACGTGGACTATATAGTAAAGGTGGACGCGGTAGGCGACGCGACGAAAATCAGCAGCGGGGCAACTCGCTTTACGACCAACCCGCACGACCTGCTGCTTGCCGAGACGGCGGCGCGAGTTGTCGTCAACAGCGGTTACTTCAAGGAGGGCTTTTCCTTGCAGACGGGCAGCGGCGGAGCAAGCCTTGCGGTTACCAGATACATACGCGACTACATGATAGCCAACAACGTGCACGCGAGCTATGCTCTCGGCGGCATAACGGGGCAGATGGTCGCTTTGCACGAGGAAGGGCTGATAAAAAAGCTTTTGGACGTTCAGAGCTTTGACATAATTGCGGCGCAGTCGCTCAAAAACAACAGATTCCATCAGCAGATTTCCGCGGATTACTACGCCAATCCTTTTGAAAACGGTTCGGCAATGAATCTTTTGGACATAGTGGTGCTTTCCGCTCTCGAAGTGGACGTCAATTTCAACGTAAACGTCCTGACGGGCAGCGACGGCGTTATACGCGGCGCAATAGGCGGTCATCCCGACACTGCTGCGGGCGCGGCGCTTTCAATCATAGTGGTGCCCTTGTTGAGAGGGCGCATACCCTGCGTGGTCGACAAGGTAAACACCGTGGTAACGCCGGGCGATTCGGTTGACGTCATAGTAACCGACCAGGGTATAGCGGTCAATCCGAGACGTCCCGAAATCGCGGAAAGACTGAAAGCGGCAAATCTCAATGTGACCACAATCGAGGAGCTTAAAGAAAAAGCCGAAAAAATCGTCGGCAAGCCGCAGGAGCTGCCTTGGGGCGACAAAATCGTGGGGATAGTCACAAGCCGCGACGGCGCGCTCCTCGACGTTATCAGAAACATAGCCGACAGCGACGGGCAATGAAGGTCTCTTTGGAGGACGTTCTTGAAGCGAGAGACAGACGGCAGGAAAAACGTCGGGAGCTTGCTTTGAAATACCGTCTGCCCGTTGTCGTGCTTACCTTGAATATTCCCGGCGAGACAAAGAGAGGGGAAATACCCGACTATATTTTCAAGGTGGGAGTGGAAGCAATCAGCAGAGAGCTGCTCGAAGAAACTGCGGAGTTTTCCGTTGTGGACGCGCCTACCGGCAACGAAGCCTTTTTCGTTGCCCGAGCGGCTGACGCGGCGCAGCTTAAAAAGAGGATGTGCCGAATAGAGGAGAGCCATTTTCTCGGACGCATTTTCGACATAGACGTTTACGACGGGGAGGGCGGACAGGTGTCCCGCAGCTCGCTGAATCTCGCGGAAAGAAAATGCCTTCTTTGCGGAAACGACGCGCGTATCTGCGCGCGGAGCAGAGTTCACTCGGCAGACGAGCTTAATGAAAAAATTGCCGCAATGAAGGAAGAGTACGAGCTTTTATACGACTGATGATACAGATAGAGCAAATTCCGCTCGGAGTCGGCGGACTTGAAAAAAGAGCGGAGGAGTTTCTTGCCGCAAACGGACTGGCGCCCGAGCCGCTGGATTATTTCGCCGTTTTGACGGACGGAGACAAAATACTCGCCTGCGGCGGGTTTGAAAAAAATGTCATAAAATGCGTTGCCACAAGCCCCGAGGCGAGGGATATGCAGCTGTCCAACAAGATAGTGTCCCATTTGCGCAGCGAATTGAAAAGCCGCGGAGCGAGCGACATTTTTGTGTTTACAAAACGCTCCAACAGGGAGATTTTCGCAAGCCTTGCCTTTCACCCGATAGCGCAAAGCGACGACGCGGTGCTTTTGGAAAGCAGCGCGCGCGGGGTGAGTTCTTTTTGCGAAAAGCTTTCCGCCTTTGCCTGCGACGGCAAAAACGGCTGTATTGTCATGAACGCCAATCCTTTCACTCTGGGGCACCGTTATCTTGCCGAAGCCGCCGCGAAAAGCTGCGACAGGCTGCACGTCATTGCGGTCAGAGAGGACGCGTCGGAGTTTCCTTTCGCGTTGAGACTCGAAATGATAAAGGCGGGCTTGAAGCATCTGCCCGATGCGGTTGTGCACGAGGGTGGAGACTACGTAATAAGCAAAGCCACCTTTCCCGCTTATTTTCTTAAAGACAGCGGCATGGTAAGCAAAAATCAGGCGCAGCTTGACGCGGATTTGTTTTCCCGACATATCGCGCCCGCGCTCAAAATTTGCGAAAGATTTGTGGGCAGCGAACCGCTTGACGCGGTTACGAACGCCTATAACAGCGCACTCAGGCAGATTCTGCCGTCGCGCGGAATAAAGGTAACGGAGCTTGCCCGCATGGAAAAGGACGGCGCGCCGGTAAGCGCCAAGCGGGTGCGCGCATTGCTTAAAGAAAAAAAATTTGCGGAAGCGTCGCGGCTTGTGCCCGACACCACGGCAAAGATTCTTTCCGCAAACGGTATGCTTGAATGAACGCGACGCTTTTAACCGCTTTGGCAAAGCGCGCGTTGATTGCCGAGCTTGAAACCACGCCCAAGCCCGGACTTGTGGATTTGAAGGACAACGGCTCGCATACGGACATGGATTTTGCTCTTATGTCGAGAGGGATAGACGCGGTCTGTCCGTTTTTCGGCGAAATGTTTGACGGGACGTTCGGTCTGAGTCTTGAAGGAAAGAGCGCGTCGGACTTGACGCGCGCGCTCAGGCAACAGGGGCTTGCGGCGGAAAAAGCCATGTACGGCGCGACGGGCGGAATAAATACCCACAAGGGCGCAATCTTCTCTTTCGGCTTCGTTTCGGGAGCGCTCGGACTTTTAAGCAGCGAGGGCAGAGAGTTTGAACCGAATGAAATTTGCGGCGCGGTCAAAACGCTTGCGGCGGGAATCGAAGTCGAGCTTTTAGACGCTGCGGGCAAAACAAGCCGTGCGCTGACTGCGGGCGAAAAATTTTTCCTGCATTCGGGCAAGCTCGGAGCGCGCGGGCAGGCGGCGGAGGGGTATGCCTTTGTGCTGTTTGAGTGTCTGCCGCTTTTGAAACGTATGCTTGCGGCAAAGGAAAAAAACGCGGAATTAAAAACTCTCGGCTATATCATGTCGAGCATTTGGGACAGCAACGCCTACAAACGGGGCGGTACGGAGGGCGTGCTGTTTGTGCGTCAAAGCGGAAAATCCTTGTTCGAGGATTTTTCGGAGGAAAAGGCGGAGAGCCTTAACGCCGAATTTATACGGCGCAATTTAAGCCCCGGAGGAGCAGCCGACACGCTTGCGCTGACGTTGTTCCTCGAAAAAATCACTTGCAATCGCTTGCTTTGAACAGCGTAGAAATATCAACAAAAACACAAGGGAGATAGAAAAAATGATAACTTTGGAGAAAAACGGCGTTTATCTGAAAAACGGACAAATCGTCGAAAGCGGCAGAGGCTTGCCTGCGCCCGAGGAAGCCCGCAAGGGAACCATGGCGTATTCCATACTCTCCGCTCACAACAAGGGAGACGACAAAAAGCTGCGCATAAAATTCGACGCGCTGATGTCGCACGACATAACCTATGTCGGCATCATACAGACGGCGCGCGCAAGCGGGCTTACCGAGTTTCCTTTGCCCTACGCAATGACCAACTGCCACAACAGTCTGTGCGCGGTGGGCGGCACAATCAACGAGGACGACCACATTTTCGGTCTTTCGGCGGCAAAGAAGTACGGCGGAATTTACGTTCCCGTAAATCAGGCTGTCATTCATCAGTATGCGCGCGAGGCAATGGTCAAATGCGGTTCGATGATTCTCGGCAGCGACAGCCACACGCGTTACGGCGCGCTGGGAACAATGGGCGTGGGAGAAGGCGGTCCCGAGCTGGTCAAGCAGCTGCTCAACAATACATACGACGTGAATATGCCTGAGGTCGTGCTGGTGTGGGTTGAGGGCGAGGTTCCTCACGGCGTAGGTCCTCACGACGTCGCCATTTCGCTGTGCAAGGCGGTTTTTGCCAACGGCTTTGTCAACAACAAGGTGCTGGAATTTGTCGGCCCCGGCATAAAAAATCTGTCTGTGGATTTCAGAAACGGAATCGACGTGATGACGACGGAAACAACCTGTCTTTCCTCAATATGGGTAACGGACGACAAGGTGAAGGAATATTACGCCAAGCACGGCAAGGCGGCTGATTTCAAGGAGCTTAAACCTGCCGACACGGCGTATTACGACAGCATGATAAAAATCGACCTCTCCACTCAGGAGTGCATGATTGCGCTGCCCTTCCACCCTTCCAACGCGTTTACAATCAAAGAAGTGCAGAAAAACGCAAAAGAGCTGTTTAGAGCCGTGGAGGAGGACGCGAAAAAGCAGATAGGCTCTAAGGTTGCGTTTAACCTTACCGAAAAAATACACGACGGCAAGGTCATGGTGGACCAAGGCATAATCGCCGGCTGCGCGGGCGGCTTGTTCGACAACCTGTGCGAAGCGGCGGATATACTGGACGGACAGAGCACGGGCGACGGATACTTTGCTTTGAGCGTTTATCCCGCGAGTATGCCGATCAATTTGGCGGCTACCCGCAACGGAGTTGCGAGCAAGCTGTTGGAATGCGGAGCCATCATGAAAACCGCCTTTTGCGGTCCCTGCTTCGGAGCGGGAGACGTGCCGGGCAACAACGGTCTGTCAATAAGGCACACGACTAGAAACTTCCCCAACAGAGAGGGCAGCAAGCCCAACCAAAACCAAATCAGCTCGGTTGCGCTTATGGACGCGCGCAGCATAGCGGCGACAGCCCGCAACGGCGGAGTCCTTACCGCCGCAAGCGAAATAGATTATCGCAAAAAAGAATACGCTTACGACTTTGACAGAACGGTTTACGAAAAGCGGGTTTACAACGGCTTCGGCAAACCGCAGTCCGACGAGCAGTTGAGACTCGGTCCCAACATAACCGACTGGCCCAAGATGAATCCTTTGCAGGAAAATATGCTTGTGGAGCTTGCCGCCGTCATACACGACCCCGTGACGACGACCGACGAGCTTATCCCCAGCGGAGAGACAAGCAGCTATCGTTCCAATCCTCTCAAGCTTTCGGAATTTGCGCTGTCGCGCAGAGTGCCCGAGTACGTCGGCAGAAGCAAGGCGATACAGAACACGGAGCGCGCCCGCCGCGAGGGAAATTTCGAAAAGAAGCTGCTTGACGCACTTGCAAAGGTTGACGACAATCCTTCCGAAACAATCAAAAAGACAAGCTTCGGCAGCTGCGTGTTTGCAAACCGTCCCGGCGACGGCAGCGCGCGCGAGCAGGCGGCAAGCTGTCAGAAGGTGCTGGGCGGCGACGCCAACATCTGCTACGAGTACGCCACCAAGCGTTATCGCTCCAACTGCATAAACTGGGGCATAGTGCCTTTTACGCTGGACAAGGACACAAAATTCGACTATCAGCCGGGTGATTTCGTGTTTGTCAAGGGCATACGCGACGCTATTGTCAACGGCAGGGAGACAATCCCCGCCAAGGTGATTACCCAAAAGGGAGTCGAGGACATCACGCTTTACGTCAAGGGCTTGACGGCGGACGAGAAGACAATTATTTGCGAGGGCTGTCTGATGAATTATTACGCGGCGCTCAACAGAAAAAACAAATAAGAATAAAAATTCAGGAGAAACCGAAAATGGAAAAAATCAAGATGACTACGCCGCTGGTGGAAATGGACGGCGACGAAATGACAAGAATACTCTGGAAAATGATAAAGGACGAGCTTATTCTTCCTTTCGTAGACCTCAAAACGGAATATTACGATTTGGGGCTTGTGGAGCGCGACCGCACCAACGACCAAATTACCTGGGACGCCGCCAACGCCAACAAAAAATACGGCGTGGCAGTCAAATGCGCGACAATCACCCCCAACAAACAGAGGATGAGCGAGTACAACCTCAAAGAAATGTGGAAAAGCCCCAACGGCACCATTCGTTCGGTGCTGGACGGCACGGTTTTCCGCGCTCCCATAACCATAAGCACAATCAAGCCCGTGGTCAAAAATTGGAAAAAGCCCATTACCATTGCGCGTCACGCTTACGGCGACGTGTACAAGGGAGTGGAGCTGCGCACGACGGAGCCGGGCACGGCGACGCTTACTTTTGTGGGACAGTCGGGCAAAACCGAGTCGGTAGAGGTGCAGAAGCTAGATTGCGGCGGCGTATTTCAGGCAATGCACAACAAGGATACGTCAATCAAATCCTTTGCCCACAGCTGTTTCAGATACGCGATAGACACAAAGCAAGACCTCTGGTTCTCCACCAAGGACACCATAAGCAAAAAATACGACGGCGCGTTCAAGCAGATTTTTGAGGAGATTTACGAAGCCGATTACAAAGAAACCTTTGAAAAAATGGGCTTGGAGTATTTTTACACTCTCATCGACGACGCGGTGGCGCGCGTTATCAGGTCGGAGGGCGGCTACATCTGGGCGTGCAAAAACTACGACGGCGATGTTATGAGCGATATGGTAAGCACGGCATTCGGTTCTCTTGCCATGATGACAAGCGTTCTGGTCAGCCCCGACGGAAAATACGAGTACGAGGCGGCTCACGGCACCGTGACGCGTCACTACTACAAGTATCTCAAAGGGGAGGAAACCTCCACAAATCCCATGGCGACCATTTTCGCTTGGACGGGCGCATTCAAAAAGCGCGGCGAGCTGGACAATCTGCCCAAGCTTGTCGAGTTCGGCGAAAAGCTGGAAAAGGCTTGCATACAGACTCTGGAGGAAGGCATTATGACAAAGGACCTCGTCAACCTTGTGGACGAGGGCGTAAAGGTAAAATCCGTCAACAGCGAAACCTTCCTCAAAGAAATCCGCTCGCGTCTGGAAAAGCTGCTTGCCTGACGAAAAAGGGCGCAGCATGGCGGCGCGAAAAACAATTAAATTTAAACTCAAAAAAGGCGTGACTCGGTCACGCCTTTTTTTTCGTCTTTTGTCCTTTTGGGAGCCGTTTAAAAACGGATTGCCGACATAAAACCGTGTTTTCGGGCGGTATTTTTTTGTTTGAAATCAAATTGTCGCAGATGCGTCGGGCAGCGCCGTGAAATATGGCGGAATTTGACTTTTTGTAAATTTTCCGTGTAAAAAATTGCTTTCCGATGCCCTCCGCAGGCAGCGCCGCGCAAAATTGAGTTGTGTAATTTATGCACACCGCATTTTTTTCGTGTATTAACTACACATAATACTCGTATGAGAAAATTTGCGGAC